>Ga0213881_10000558_pt1 | contig 22872 bp, 26 predicted proteins | sample BarmaccoBMER_R08_FD_160104 | JGI IMG/M metagenome (GOLD analysis project Ga0213881, IMG submission 160104) | Barbacenia macrantha exposed rock microbial communities from rupestrian grasslands, the National Park of Serra do Cipo, Brazil - ER_R08 ... | reverse complement strand
GCAAAACGTGCGACTTTGCCGCGATCTGCTCACGATGTGGCAGAGCTACGGCAGCAACGGCGGATTTAAACCAAAGCCGACCTCAATGGCGCAAATTCTGCGCGACGTTTGCAAGGGAGCGGCGGGACTGGCGGCGCAGAATGGCGTGGAGTTCAATTGCGACATCTGCGATGACAAGTGCACGGTGCTGGGCGACGCGACGCAGCTCACTCGCGCGGTGCAGAACGTGATCGTGAATGCGGTGCAGGCCTGCGCCGAGAAAAAGGGCAGCGTCACCGTGACGTGTGTGCGGAAGGATTTTTACATCGATATCGTCGTCGCCGATACCGGAAGCGGCATCCCGCAGGAGTTGATGGCAAAAATTTTCGACCCGTACTTCACCACCAAACAGGGAAAAAGTGGAACTGGCCTCGGGCTTTATATCACCAAGAAGGTCATCGAGGACCATCAGGGCTCAATCACGGTCGATAGTACACCAGAGGCGGGGACCACGTTCACTCTGCGCTTGCCGCTGTTAAAAGACGCCGGCTCGGCGGTTTAGCGGCGCCACCTGGCGCGTGTTTTGCCGCGGACGTCGCAGTTGCTGAGTACGGCGAATTGAATGAGCCTAGCCGGCGCCGAAAGGTGGAGTTGGCGCTCGGGCTGAGTACAGGTCTCGTTAGCCGACGACTTCGAACAGTTCTTCCGGTTCCGGATCTTTATGTTCGGCACCGCCCTTGAATTGCAGGTCGTACAGCCGCCGATAATAGCCAGACTTGGCGAGCAGCTCGCCGTGCGTGCCGATCTCCTTCACCAGTCCCCGATCCATTACCACGATTTGATCGGAGGATAGAATGGTCGAGAGCCGATGCGCAATCGCGACAACGGTTTTACCCGCAGCAAGTTTCTGCAAAGCGAGCTGGATTTGCTGTTCCGATTCGGAGTCGAGTGCCGAGGTGGCTTCGTCGAGCAGCAGAATGGGGGCGTTTTTCAGCACGGCGCGCGCGATGGCGATTCGCTGCTGCTGTCCGCCGGAGAGCAGCATGCCTTTGTCGCCGACGATGGTGTCGTAACCATTCGGCTGCGCCATGATGAAATCGTGCGCGTAAGCGGCTTGCGCGGCGGCGTAAACCTCCTCGCGCTCAGCATCCAACCGGCCGAAAAGGATGTTGTTGTAAACCGTGTCGTGGAATAAGAACGTGTCCTGGCTCACCAGGCCGATCTGCTGGCGCAATGACTCCTGCGTGATCGTCCGAAGATCGATCCCATCCAAACGGATGACACCGCTGCTGGGATCGTAAAGACGCAAGATGAGTGAGAGGATCGTACTTTTACCGGCGCCGCTTGCCCCTACGAGTGCATACGTTTTGCCCGGGTCGATTTGGAGATTCAAATTGCGCACCGCATCGGCAGAAGTACCGGCGTAACGAAAGGTAACATTCTCGAATTGCAGGCGGCCGCGCGAAGAAGGCAAGACCTGCGCGTCTGGCGCATCGACCACCTCCGAGGGCGCATCCAAAACCGCAAACACACCCTCGGTGGCGGCAATCGACCGTTGCATGATGATGTGGATTTTGCTGAGCGTTTTCACCGGGTCGTAAAGGATAAAAATGCCTCCGATCAGGGCCAGGAAACGTCCCGCGCTCAGACCCGCCACATACACGTAGAGTAAGGCGAGCCCGACACCGACTGCTGCGAGTGTTTCAATGAGCGGCCCGGTGATTTCCGTCGCCTTGATCATGCGCATGGCGTTGCGGAACTGAATCATCGTGCTTCGCCCAAAGCGCTTAATCTGCTGCTGCTCGCGTGCGAAGGATTTAACGACGCGAATGCCCGAGAAGGTCTCCTGCATCGTCACCACCATTTCACCCATGTTTTCGTTCTGGTTTTGCACGGATTTGCGGGCGCGTTTGCCGAAAACCTGGAGCGGCAAAATGCATGAGGGAAAAAGTACGAGGGTGGCGACGGTGAACTTCCAATCCATGTAAAGCAGGACAGAAACAGCGAAAACGATCGAGATCGGCTGCTTGAACGCGTCGCTGCTTACGGTGGTGAGCGCAGCCTGCATGGCCATGGTATCATTGGTGATGCGCGATATGAGCATCCCGGCGCGATTACGATTAAAGAAGCTCATCGATTGCCGAACCATTTTAGAGAATAGCGCGTAGCGAATATCGCTCACGACGCGATTGCTCACCCAATTCATGTAGTAGGTGTTGCCGTAAGCAACGAGACTGCGCACGGTCATTACCGCAGGAATGAGCAGGCAGGTGCCAATGATTGCTTTAATCGAGCCGCCGGCATTGAGCAGCTGCGATCGGTGCGCGATGTCCGTTGCGCTCGGAGCTGCGCCGTGAAAGATGGTGGTGGTGACTTTTTGCAAAACGAGCGGCAGCAAACCGCTCACTGCGCCGTAGGCAAACCCAAGGACGAGGCCGAATATAAAGCGCCATTGATAAGGGCGAACGTAGCCGTAAAGGCGCCGATAGGGGGTCCAAGCCTGCCGCAACGTCTGAAAAAAGGGAGGCTTGGATTTCGTTTCCGTGCTCATACGGCTGACGCCGCTGGCGCCGTGTAAACCGAACGCATAGCATCAATCACGGCTCCGGTCGAGATTTGGTTCATCGGTAACTTTGGCGCACGTGGCAGGAACTCACGCAGTGGTTCCCGCGCCGAGCCGAAGAGAATGGCGGCGGGGCTGTGGCGTGGGCGCCAGTGGAACGGGTTTGTCGGCCCAAAAAGTACAACCTGCGGCGTGTTGAGGGCGGAGGCCAGATGCATCGGCGCCGAATCGACCGTAACGACGAATTGCGCGCGCTGGATGAGCGCGGCGAGCGTGAGCAGATCGAGGCGGGCACTTAAATCTCGGACCGGGACGCTTAGCTGCGACTTGATTTTCGCGATGTGTTCGCGCTCGATGGAGCTATTGCCGCTGGTGAGTACAGGCTGAAGCCGCAATTCCTTTTTGGCGAAGGCAATCACTTCAGCCCACCGTTCCGCGGCCCAGAATTTTTCCGCGCGCGCGGAGCCGGGGTGAAAAATGGCGAACGGCTCCGCAGGGGCGACCGCGCGGCCGTTCGCGCGAGCTCCAGCCAGCAGACGCAAGACGGGCGTCGTGTTCGCGCCGGAGATGCCGAGCGGCTGAAGCAGCGCCAGGTTGTAATCCACCGTGTGCATCTCCTTCATCGCGCAGGGAACGAACTCGTTGTAGAAGCGCGCGCGCAGCTTCGATTTTCGCTTGAGTCGATCGGAAACGATCCGCTGGGGAGCACCGCTCGCCAGAGTGAGCCAGGCGGAACGATCATTGCGCGTGAAATCGACCACGCAATCGAACGCAGCAGCGCGCACGCCGCGGGCGGCAGCAAGGTCGCGCACACCGCGCCTGAGTACAAAGGTTTGATTGATCCCGCCAATGGCCGGCAGCAGCGGTTCCCCTTCGCGCGCGGCGGCAAGCGCGATGTGTGCATCGGGAAAATGATGGCGCAGTGCGTTGATGGCCGGTGTTGTGAGGATCAAATCGCCGATCCGGCGGAGTTGGATGAGCAGGATGCGCAAATCGGCTCTACTCTGCTGTCATCGGGAGCGAAGTCGAGGGATGCAGCTGTGGTGACGTACGGGTAACTCTCACGGGATCCCTCGGCTCACGCTCGGGATGACGAGTATTTACAGCATCGTCATGGCGAGTTCGTACGCGCCGAGCAATCGTTCCCGGAACTCATGCCAGGTGAAATTCTCGACCACGCGCTCGCGCGCAGCTTTCCCCATCTCGGCGGCGATTTCCGGATGCCGGTACAAATGCTCGATCGCGGCCGCGAGCGCATCCACGTCCTGTGCGGGCACGATGATTCCATCGATTCCATCGCGCACCACATCGCCCGCTTCGCGCGTGACGATCTGCGGTAATCCGCACGCTGCCGCCTCGTAAGTCACCTTCGCGCTGCCCTCCAGGCGCGACGGAAAAACGTGGACTGTCGCCTGCCGCAGGTAATTCTCGACGTCCCGCGCGAAGCCGATGACCCGCACATTATCGCGCGCGAATCGCTGCAAGTACACTTTTGCCTCCTCGTGCACGGAGCCGAGCAACCAAAGCTCAGCCTCTTGGAGGTTCAGCCGGTGCCAGGCATCCAGGAGAATGTCGATGCCTTTGCGTTCGATCAGTGCGCCGGAAAAGATGGCCCGAAAAAGCGGCGGCGGTTTCGGCGCCGGCGTAAAACGTTCCACGTCCACACCGCGCGGCAGGTAATAAAGGCGATGCTCGGGGAAGCCGCGCGCCCGGAATGTATCGGCCGATCTTTGTGAAAGTACCAGCAGCAGAGTTGCGAGCTCGTACTCATCGATGGAACGCTCGGGTTGAAGGACAAGCTCGTACTTCCAGCGGGCGATCGCGGTCCGTCCGTTTCGATGCGGCGGCTCGGGATGCGGCGCGACCTGCTCGGCAAAATCGCGGTGCCACGTGGGAATTTCGACGATGGAAGGAATGTCCATGCGCTGTGCGACACGGAGCGTATCGAGGCAATCGCCCGACCAGCTGTGCACGAGATCGTAGCGGCCAGTAGCGAGCTGGCGCGAGGCGACCCAGTCGAGGTACTTCTTCTTTGCTCCGTAATAGTACGGACGATCAAGTGACGAGAGCAGCCGGACCGGATGCCAGCGCAGCGAGTGAATTTTCGAGGCCGGAATTTCCGTCTGCCGGTTGTCGTAGGCGATGGCTTTGCCGAGGAAACCGCGGTGATACGACGCACGCAACGTTTCGAAGGCGTCGGTGTCCAATCCCCAGCCGCCGATGCGGGCGAAAATCGAGTAGAGCAAGCTTCGCGGCAGGGTGCGCGTGGACGCGTGAGGGGGAGGGGAAACGTTAAGAGTTTCGCCGGGCATCGGACAAAGTATTGTGCTCGCCGCGTGCAAGTAAAGAACAGGATACCACGTGAACGGCTGAATGTGGGGTTTGTGCGGCGCGGCTATTCGCGCAGTGGCGGCGCGGAAGCTTACGCGCGCCGGCTGGCCAGTGGACTTGCCGCGGCTGGTCACGAAGCGACGCTATTTACTACGGCGGAATGGCCGGATGACCAGTGGCAGGCTGGCCTCGTTGTGCGCGTGAGGGCAAATGAGCCGCTCGCGTTCGCCGACGAGCTGGAGCGGCTCCATCCGGCTAAGTACTGCGACCTCGTACTCAGCCTCGAGCGCATCTGGCGCTGCGATTTTTACCGCGCCGGAGACGGGGTGCATCGCGCGTGGCTGGAACGCCGGGCGCAGTTCGATGGCGCGGTGCAGAAATTCGCGCGGCGCTTCGGGAGCAAAGACCATGCGATTTTGCAGTTGGAAAAAAAACTGCTCGGGGAACGCGGCGCTCGGCGGGTCATTGCCAACTCAGTGATGGTGCGCCATGACATCGTGCGTTGCTACGACCGGGCGCCGGAGACGATCGAGCTGGTTCGAAACGGCGTACGCGTCTCTGACTTCGGGCCGGCGCCGTTGAAGCGCGAAGCCGCCCGGGCGCGCCTCGGCATCGCCGCGGATGAGGTCGCCCCGCTCTTCGCCGGCTCGGGTTGGGGACGGAAAGGCTTGCGTTACGCCATCGCTGCGGCGGAAAAAGCAGGCATGCGTTTGCTCGTTGTCGGCCGTGGCAAACAGCACCGGTACCACTCGGCTTCAGTGCGGTTTCTCGGTGAAATGGACGACCTGCGCGTGCCGCTCGCCGCCGCGGACATTTTCATTTTGCCCACGATCTACGATCCCTTTTCGAACGCTTCCCTCGAAGCCATGGCGGCCGGGCTGCCCGTGATCACTACGGGCGGCAACGGTTGCAGCGAGATCATTGACGAGCGAGTACACGGCTCGGTCGTCGCGAGCCCCGATGCGGTTGATGAGCTCGCTCAGGCACTCGAGTTCTGGAGCGACGCACGCCGCCGGCAAAACGCGCGACCAGCGCTGCTCGAGCGCGCCACGGGATTCGATATCTCGCAGAACCTCGCGCACATGCTCGACCTGCTTCTCTCCAGTTAGCCCGTTGAGGCCGCGGCGGTGTCTGGAAAAATCCGGAACACCTGGTCGAGCCGCGCAATCTCAAAGATCGGCCTTACATTTTCCTGTAAGCCGGCAAGGGCAAATTTGCCGCCGTAGCGTTCCACGTTCTGCATCGCCTCGATCAACACCGCGAGGCCTGAGCTGTCGATGTAACTAACCTTGGAAAGGTCTACCACCAGGTTGCGCGGCTGTTCTTTAACCGCAGCGTTCAGTGTGTTCGCGATGCGTGGCGAGACGTGCAGATCGATTTCGCCCTCCAGGGGAATAACGTGCGGTGAAGCGGCCATGCGCGACTTTGTTCGCCGGCCAGGTAAACGTCAATTCCGGCGGCGAAAAATTACCAGGCAACTCAGGCTGCGTTTTGCAAATTGGATCACCAGCCGAGCCTGGCGATCACGCTATTGACGGCCGCGAAATCGTCGAAGAGAAAATCGGGCGCGCACTTCGCCAGTCGTTCGGGAGACCAACCGCCCGTCGCGACGGCAATTGTGCGAGCGGCGAATGCCTTGCCGCAGGCAACGTCGTGACCGGTATCGCCGATGACGTCGATGTCAGCGGAATCAAATTCGTCCCCGTGCTTTTCCTGTGCGCGACGACGCGCAAAAGCGCCAAGCTCGTTGCGGTCGTGATGATCGTCCGCGAATGCGCCGAACTCGAAGTACTGCCAAAGCCGGTAATGCCGCAGTTTCAGTTCCGCGCCGCGGCGCAGATTGCCGGTCAGCAATGCGAGTACGATGCCCGGTTGCGACCGCAAGCGTTCAAGCAACTCTGCCACGCCGGGCAGTACGCGTCCCCGGCAACGCGGCAGCTCTTCCGCCAGACCGTCAATGTAAGTACGGGCAAATTCCGCGATGTTCTCTTCCGTGGCGGGCGTGCTGTACTTATGCAGGATGTCGCGAATGATGGCGCGGTCGGTTTTCCCAGCGATTTCGATGTCGCGCAACTCATCGCGAACGCCGAAGCGCTGCTCGACCATTTTGCGCAACGAGACCACGCCGGCGCCCCCGGTGTTCACGAGTGTGCCATCGATGTCGAACAGCAGAAGACGCTTCGGCATTTCGCTGGCGCTGGAATTTCAACTCGCCGGAACGTGGAACGCAGTGCTCCGGCGCAGCTCGGTGGGATGAATTATCGCTTCGAGAACTGGAAGCGTTTGCGCGCGCCAGGCTGACCCGATTTCTTCCGTTCTTTCATGCGCGGATCGCGCCGGAGCAAACCTTCAGCCTTCAGCGTCGTGCGCAAATCATTGTCCACTTGCAAGAGCGCGCGGGAAATAGCGAGGCGCGCCGCTCCCGCCTGCCCGGTGGCGCCCCCGCCGGTGGCGTTGATGGAGATGTCGTAGGCGTTTACCTGCTTCGCCGTTTGCAGTGGCTGAAGTACAGTGTTTTGCAGCGGCGCAGTCGGGAAATATTCTTCGAAGGCGCGGCCGTTGATGTCGATCTTGCCGTTGCCGGCAACCATGCGTACTCGCGCCACAGACGTTTTGCGCCGGCCGGTCGCGACGAATTCGGGTGTTGAAGCCATTACCTTAAGCCAATTCCACGGGCGCGGGCTGCTGCGCCGCGTGCGGGTGTTCTTCACCACGATAAACTTTGAGCTTTCGGTAAACGGCGCGGCCAAGCCGGTTGTGCGGAATCATCCCACGCACGGCGCGCTCCACCAGCAGCTCTGGATGACGCACCCGACGCGCCCGAACGTTTTCAGATTTGTGACCGCCCACATACCCGGAGAAGCTCATGAACGTTTTCTGCTCTTCTTTCTTTCCCGTAAGCCGTACTTTCTCGGCGTTCACCACGATGACGAAGTCGCCGGTGTCAACGTGCGGCGTGAAAATGGGTTTTTCTTTTCCGCGCAGGAGATTGGCCGCTTTGACCGCGACACGACCAAGCGCCTGGTCTTTAGCGTCGATAAGCCACCACTTGCGCGGGACCTCGGCGGCTTTGGCTGAAAACGTTTTCATCATCAGGTGGAACGCGTTGCGGAAAAGGGCGGACATTACGAGCGGCTGAACGAGGTGTCAACCTGTGCGCGGGCCCGTTCCGCAAGTCAAAATCAGCTGATAAGCTAGCGCCCTTTGAAGTAGACTGTCAGGGTAGTACTCGAGTCGACAGGCTTGCCGTTCCGGTAGGCAGGAATGAAATCATAACGTTTGAACATCTCAAGAACGCTTTGCCCTAATTGATGTCCGGTCGGAGTTTCAGATTCGACGCTTACATTTTTTCGCTTCCCACTGGCGTCCAGATTGAGCTTCAGTACTACCGTGCCAGTATCGCCACCGAGGAAAGTGGTGATGGGATAACGGGGGAATCCACTGGCAACTACCTGAGGTGCGATAAAGTCGCTCTCGTTCGCCAGTTCGGATTTGTCCTGATTGAGAAAAATGCGGAGACGGGCCTTTCCATCAACTCGCCGGAAGATCACGGTGCCGTACAAGTCAGCGGGAGTTCGCCGATGGTGGTAAATTGCCGGAATAAATCGCGCTTCAACCAGCTTATGGTAAACCTCGCGTTCCAACGTCTCGCCACCCGGTGTCCAGCGATAGGTATTTATCATCATCGGCTGGCCATCAGCTTCCAGCAGGCAAGGGAACATAACAGCGGCGTCTGCTTGGCCTTTTTGTAGCAACGCCTGCGCATCAATGATATTGATGAGCGCTTTGGGCCCGTTGCCGATTAAAGCCGGACGCATCTCGGGCAGTTCTTCGGCTTGACCTAGTGTTGAGAGAACAACGGCACTGATGACCACGAAGGTGTAAAGCAAAGCATTGCTCATAGCGCGACGCCTTGTATCAGTGCTTCGACAATTCGGCAAGTAGCGCCGACTCAGTGCAGCGCCGGTAGCCGCGCCGGCGCAGTGGATAGGGTTACCCGAGCAATTCGCGCTGTCTGTGAAAGATGGTGGCGCCGCTGCGGCACAGTAAAGTGTCGCTTTTCCGTAGTGGTGTGGCCGTTGCCGCTGTCATCTGTGTAGGTGGGGGTGGCGACGGTATTGTCGGAGTAGCGCCGCTTCGGCAAACAGATGTATTCGGAGCTTATCTCATGCATCGAAGCTACTCTCAGTCTGTTACCGTGGGGATTTACCGTCACTGAAAGTCAGTTGTTTGGCGCTGCCAGAAAGTTGCTGCGCGCCGATTTAAATCTGCTCACATTGAGCGCTCATGAAGGTGGAAGAATGGCCGCAGGTGATCATTGTCGGCGCCGGTTTCGGAGGGTTGGAAGCGGCCAGGAAGCTCGCCTGCGAAAGGGTGCGACTCACGGTAGTTGACCGCACGAATTATCATCTCTTTCAGCCGCTGCTGTACCAGGTCGCCACGGCGGCGCTTTCACCGGCAGACATCGCGGCGCCTACGCGGGCGGTTCTGCACGAATGCCGCAACGTCGAGATCTTACTGGCTGAAGTACAATCGGTGGATGTGGCGAATCGCACGCTTAAAGCGGGCGATTTGGAGCTTAAGTACGATTACCTCATCCTGGCCACGGGCGCGCGGCATTCCTACTTCGGGCATCCGGAATGGGAGCGGCTTGCGCCGGGATTGAAGAGCCTGGAAGACGCGATCGAGATTCGGCGGCGGATTCTGCTGGCGTTTGAGTACGCTGAAAAAGTGTCCGATCCCGCTGAACGCGCGGCGGCGATGACGTTCGTGATCGTGGGCGGCGGACCAACGGGCGTAGAAATGGCGGGCGCGATTGCCGAGATTGCGCGTTACACCCTGGCGCGCGATTTCCGGCACATCGATCCATCCAGTGCGCGCATTATTTTGATCGAAGGCGAGCCGATGGTGCTGGCAGCGTTCCCGGAGGACTTGCGCCGTAGCGCGACCAGGCAGCTCGAAGCTCTCGGGGTGGAGATTCGCACCGGCGTGCACGCGAGTGATCTGACGGAGGAAGGGTTAAAGGTCGGAGAAGAGTTCATCCCGTGTCGGGTAAAGATCTGGGCAGCGGGCAACCACGCGTCTTATCTTGGGAAGTCGTTAGGTGTGCCGCTAGATCGTGCCGGGCGCGTGATCGTGAACGATGACCTAACGATTCCCGGCCAGCCGGAAATACAGGTGATCGGAGACCTGGCGAACTTCAAGGATGAACGGACTGGCAAACCGCTGCCGGGTGTTTCGCCGGTGGCCATGCAGCAGGGCCGCCACGCGGCCGAAAATATCCTGCTCATGATGCAAGGACAAAAGCCGCAGCGGTTTTGGTACTTCGACAAGGGCAGCATGGCGACGATCGGGCGCAACAAAGCCGTGGCGGATTTGCATGCGGTGCACCTGAGCGGATTGCCGGCGTGGCTGGTGTGGGCGTTCGTGCACATCATGTTTCTGGTGAATTTTCGCAGTCGCCTGCTGGTGTTTTTGCAATGGGCGTGGGCTTACTTTTCATTCAACAAGGGCGCGCGACTGATTACGCGTAGTTTCCAGTCTGAGGCGCGTCCGCCGCCGTAAGCTTCGGATTTCGCTGGTTAACTGATACCTTTCAGCTTTCGGCGGGAACTTCGATTGGGAGGTGTAGCGGCGGCTGTCCTCAGCCGCTGCGCGGACATGCGCGGACCGTTCTGCGGGTGAGGACACCCGCCGCTACACTGCGGAGAGCGAGCGGTCGCACTCGCTACGCTGCCCGCCGGGTCAGTGCCAGACCGGCGCCGCAGGTTCGAGCGACATAACGACGTCGCGCTCGTCGAATTGCACGCGAGTGGATGAGTCGAAGTGATAGATGGCGCGGCCGCTGCGGATTTCTTTCACGGTGAAATAGACAACGCGCTCACGGATCTCGAATCGCAGGGTAAGGGCTACCTTGCGGAATTTCGCGTCGATGTCTTTGATCCAATGCTTGAATGAATCAGCCGTGAAGGTGGACATGTCGCGCGTAAGTACGGACTGCACGAGCTGGCGCACGGCTTCGCGCTGCTCCTTTGAGCGTGAATGGAGCGAGACCATGCACAATTGCGGAGCAGAATGAGTGCCCTTCGGGGAAGTGGTTAGTGACTAGGAGCCATCTCATAAATAGTTCTGTCATTCTGAACCTGGCTGTAGGGCAACGATTCCTCGTTGCCGAACCTGTAACCCCTCGCCAAGCAGGAATGCTTGGCCTACAGAAAAGGCGGAAGAGAAGAATCTCTGATTTCTCTATTCCCACGAGAGCAGAAATAGCCAGAGATATTTCGCTCCACTGCGCATGACAGACTGAGAAAGGTTTATGACGTGGTTTCTAGTGACTAGTGAATGCGGAATGAAAACTGTTGCTCTTCTGCTGCTCGTACTTTGCTGAAAGCAGCGGATACGGAACCGCAGTGCGTCTGCTATTCCTCGCCGCTGATCCCGAGCAGCTGTTCGTGCTCGCGTTTTTTTAGGAGGCGTAGGATTTCGCCCAGGAGCATCTCGTTCTTGAGATTGACCTGGTAATCAAGATCGGCGCGTAAGCGGTCTTTTTTCGCTTCACGGTTTTGCGACATCATGATGATCGGTGCCTGGAGCGCGGCCATGACGCCGAGGACGAGATTCAGCAGCACGAACGGGAACGGATCAAAGGGCTGCGCGCGCAGCATGAGCGTGTTCACCACCATCCAGACGATCAGCATGACCAGCGAAAGAATAATGAATTTCCAACTGCCGCCGAAGCGGGCGATCTTGTCCGCCGCTTTGTCGGCGAACGTCATGTTGCGCGCGTCTTCCTCGTTCACGTTGCGGGAAATGCGGTGACGCAGAAGCTCGTCGGTGCGACGCAGCCGGTGGGTCATGGCGCTCATCATGCGGACGGCGATGGCGGCGTCGCTGCGAATAAACGCGACGAAGTTGTTGCGCGTCAATACCGCCAATTGTGCCGGCTCGGTCACGGCGGCATCGGCCGAGCGGCCATGGCCGTCGAGCATTGCCATTTCGCCGAAGAAATCTCCCGGGCCGAGCGCGGCGAGAATGACTTCCCGGCCATCGGCATCGGTCACCGTGATCCGCACGTGCCCGCTGACGATGACATACATGGCGTCGCCGGATTCGCCGCTGCGAAACACGTGGCGCCCGGCGCTGAATTCCTCGAGCTGAAGAAAAGCACAGAGCCTGCTGATGGCGTCGTCATCAAGTCCGGCAAAGAGCGGGACATTCCGCAGCGGAATACTGCGATCAAGACACGGGTTTGTCGCCGGCGCGGCAGGCGCCGCCGGCTGCGTGCCGGTTTCCATGCTGGCAGTTTACGTTGTTCGCTTCGGTTTTAACAGCGGGAAGAGAATGACATCGCGGATCGATTCGGCGCCGGTGAGCATCATCGTCAAGCGGTCGATGCCAAGGCCGAATCCGCCGGCCGGCGGCATTCCGTACTCAAGGGCGAGCAGAAAATCTTCGTCGATCTGCTGCGTCTCTTCGCCCGCCTGTTCCACGAGCCGTTGCCGTTGCACGAGCGGATCGTTCAGCTCGGTATAACCGGGCGAGATTTCCACGCCATTAATGATGAGCTCGTAAACGTCCACAATACTTGCGTCGCTGCGGTTTTGTTTCGCCAGCGGGACAAGCTCCTTCGGGCAATGCGTGACGAAAAGCGGGTCGAATGTTTTTTCCTCGATCAGCTTTTCGAAGACGTGCTGCGTCACTTCGTAATCAACCAGCTGCGGTAGAATGTCGAGGCCGAGCCGCGAAACTGCGCGTTCGCGTCGCTGTTGCGGCGAAAGATCAAACCAATCCGCTCCCGCTGCTTCGCGCAGCAGATCGTGATAGCGCGCGCGCCTCCACGGCCGCTGCAAGTGGATCGTGCGCGTGATGTTTCCCGCTGAATCGCGGTGCTCGATTGTCGATCCACCGCAAACTCTTTCCGCGATGTGGCAGACCATTTCCTCGACGAGGTCCGCGATGGTCTCGAAATCGGCGTAAGCCCAGTACGCTTCGAGCATGGTGAACTCAGGGTTGTGGCGCCGTGAGATTCCTTCGTTGCGGAAATTCCGGTTCAGCTCATAAACCTTGTTCAAGCCCCCGACGAGCAGGCGCTTGAGGTAAAGCTCCGGCGCGATGCGCAGGTAGAGATCGAGGCCAAGTGCGTTGTGATGAGTACGGAACGGCTCAGCCGCGGCGCCGCCCGCCACTGCCTGAAGCATGGGCGTCTCGACTTCCACGAACCCGCGATTTTCAAGAAACCGCCGCATCTCACGGATGATGGCGAAACGTTTCGCGAAGATTTCGCGCGACTGCTTGTTGGTGATCAAATCGAGGTATCGCTGCCGGTAGCGCGCTTCCACATCTTGCAGACCGTGCCATTTTTCTGGCAACGGCCGCAGCGATTTGGCCAGTACTTCGAACCGCCGTACTTTCAAAGTGGGCTCACCGGTTTTCGTGGTGAATGCCGTTCCTTCCACGCCGATGAAATCGCCGAGGTCGAGCAGCGCGAAAATCTCTATCGCTGCGGGCCCGAGTTCCTTCGCCTGGGCATAGACTTGCATCCGGCCGGAGGCATCGCGCAGGTCCAGGAAATGGCTTTTGCCCATGTCGCGATGAGCGGTGATCCGGCCCGCGATTCGGAATGTTGCGCCTTCGGAGAACTGCTCCCGTACTTGAGCGATGTCGCCGCTGGTCTCGAAGGCAGCGCCAAACGGTTGCACGCCTTTGCTCCGCAGTGCCTCCAGTTTCTCGCGACGCAAGGCTAGTAATTCGCTCTCCTGCTCCATGCGTTGGCGATTGTAAGCAGAATCGTCCCGTTGAACAGACGCAAGCCGTGACAGCGGACGCTCCGAATGCCACAATGGCCGCTCGGCCATGACGTTTTCCACTTTTCCGCGGTGAAATCGACTCCTGCCTCGGTCGCACGCATCAGGTTCTGGGGCGTGCGCGGCTCAATTCCCACCCCGGGCGCGAGTACTGTGCGCTACGGAGGTAACACCAGTTGTGTGGAAATCCGCGCAGACAATGAGATCATCATTCTGGATGCCGGCTCCGGCATTCGTCTTCTGGGGCAAGCGCTCGAGGAGGAATTCGGCTCGGAGCCGATCAAGCTTGCGCTGCTCATTTCCCACACCCATTGGGATCACATCCAGGGGCTGCCATTTTTTCTTCCTGCTTACGGCAGCAAGAACCAGCTGCGCGTGTTCGGCTATGATGGAACGCGCACACGACTGGGAGAGATCCTCGCCGGCCAGATGGAGACGCCGTTCTTCCCCGTGAGCATGTCGGATTTGCCCGGCAAAATTGAAGTGGAGGAACTTCGTGCTAACGAGTTCCAGATCGGCAAAGTACGGGTGCGCTCGAAACTTCTCAATCATCCCGGCGTCTGTGCCGGCTACCGCATTTATACCAGCGCCGGCTCGATCGCCTATATGCCGGACAATGAACCTTTCGAGCATCTGGATGTGCAGCTACGCAACCGCGGCGCAAACAACACCGGCCATAAGTACAAGTCGCCCGCGCAAGAACGCAGCGACCTTCTTGAGTTTCTGCACGGTGTCGATGTTCTCATCCTCGATGCGCAATACACGGACGAAGAGTACCGGCGGCACATCGGCTGGGGCCACGGGTCCATCAGCAGTGTGGTCGCACTCGCGCTCGACGCCGAAGCGAAACGGCTCGTACTTTTCCACCATGATCCCGATCACGATGACGCAACGCTGGATGAGATCGTCAAGTACGCGCGCCGGCAGATCGCGGAGAAGGGCTCGTCCATGACTGTGGAAGCAGCAAAGGAAGGCACTGAGTTGATCCTGGGCGGGAGCTCAGTTGAAACGGCGTAGCGCGGGAATAAATTCGGGCGTCTTGCCTCGTGGTGTAACGGTAGCACCAGAGATTCTGGATCTCTTTGTCTAGGTTCGAATCCTAGCGAGGCAGATGGGTAATCACCCGCGTTAATCCGCGGCAGAGGAGATGTCGTTACGCGTGGCTGCTTCGCTGCCCTGATCAGCGCGGCGGCGTTGCGCGAAGAAGCTGCGTAGCAGCGACGCGCATTCTTCCGCGAGTAAACCGCTGCGCACATCGCAGCGATGATTGAGCCCCGGCATTTGCAGCAGGTTGATGAGGCTGCCCGCTGCGCCAGCACGTGCGTCGGGACAACCGAAAATGACGCGCTTCAGCCGGGCGTGAACAGCGGCGCCGGCACACATCGGGCATGGCTCCTTTGTGACAAAAAGTTCACATTCAGTCAGGCGCCAATCGCCCAGCGCTGCCGACGCCTGGGTGATGGCCAGAATCTCCGCGTGTGCAGTCGCATCCTTGAGTAGCTCGACCTGATTGTAGCCGCGGCCGACAATTCGCCCATCTCGCGTGATGACCGCGCCTACTGGTACTTCCTTGGCCGCGCCGGCTTTTTGCGCCAGGCGCAACGCTTCACGCATGAACGCTTCATCATCTCGAGCGAGGAAATCCACGCTTAAGGTTAGCCCGGCGTTGTACTTTACAAAACCCGCGACATTCCTCACTCTCTCGCCGATGCGCTTCGCCTGTGTACTCGGCCTTTGCCTCTTCGCGCTCCAGGCACACGCGCAGGATCAGGACCGCAAACTGGTCGAGCGATTACTCGAGCCGGATATGAAGATGCAGAACTCGGCCCAGAACAAGAGATTCACCGCCATCAGCAACGTCAGCGCCTCTTCGGCTTCGACCCACCAGTTCTATGTGCCGGAAAAGAAGCTGACGCGAAATTTTCTCGGCACGCGGCAGTTCGCCACCTCGCAATTCTCGTCGCGTCCATTTCAGACGAAAGCGGCTTACATGCGGCCCGGTCACGAAACGCGTACTTACCCGACGCGAGCGGCTCGCGATGTCTCCACCGCGCGCGAATTCCCGGCCAAGTACTCGACGCGTGACTTCGCTGGAACGCGGCCATTCCTCGGCCGCGGGAAAAGCCAGCAGGCGCTGCATGCGCAGGACCATCCGCTCTCGATCGACGACATCCGCGAGCTGCTGAACAAGAACAAGTAAGTTGTCACTCGCGCTCGCGCAGTTTAAGTGCGCGTGAAAATGTTGCCGAATGATCAGCTCGCGCACCTGACGCGCGGTGCTGCGCAAATTGTTTCGGAAGCGGAGTTGCTCGAGAAATTGCGCGGCAATCGTCCCCTTCGCGTGAAGCTCGGCGTCGATCCCACCACGGCGGACATTCACCTGGGGCACTCAGTCATTCTGCGCAAAATGCGCGACTTTCAGGACCTCGGTCATCAGGCCGTGCTGATCATCGGCGATTTTACCGCGCTCGTGGGCGATCCGAGCGGGCGCTCGGTCACGCGTCCGCAACTTACCGCGGGCGAAGTACAGGCGAACGCGCGTACTTACCGTGAGCAGGCGTTCAAGATTCTGGATGAACGCCGCACCGAAATCGTCTGCAACAGTGAATGGCTCGGCGCAATGACATTCTCACAGGTGATTCGGCTAAACAGCGCGGTGACGCTTCAGCAGCTGCTGCAACGCGAAGATTTTCGCGACCGCGTTAACCGCGAGCAGCCGATCCATGCGCACGAGATTCAGTACCCGATCATGCAGGCATGGGATTCGGTGGTGGTGCGCGCCGACGTCGAGCTGGGCGGGACGGACCAGTTGTTCAACAATCTGCTCGGCCGCGAATTGCAAAAGGACAACAGCCAGCCGCGGCAAGTCGTGCTGCTCATGCCGATCCTGGAAGGATTGGATGGCGAGAAGAAGATGAGCAAGAGCCTCGGTAACTATGTCGCGCTGAATGATTCGGCCGCGGAAATGTTCGGCAAGCTCATGAGCATTTCGGATGAGTTAATGGCGCGCTATTACCAGCTGCTGCTGAGGCGCGGGCTACCTCCAGGTGAACATCCGCTGGAGGCAAAGAAGCAGCTCGCCTTTGAAATAACCGCTCTGTACCACGGCACCACTGCCGCGACACGAGCACGCGACGAATGGACAACGCGTTTCAGCGACAGGCGCCTGGACGAAACAGCTCTGCCGATGATGCCGGCGAAAACGGGTGAGCTTGTTGCGATCGTGGTCGATGCATTCGCTTTGTGCGGCAGCGTGAAATCGCGCAGCGAAGCCAGCCGGCTGATCAAACAGGGAAGCGTGCGCCTGGATGGCGAGAAACTTTCGAACCCGACCGTGACGGTGAGTTTGAGTCCGGGACAGACGTTACGCCTCGATAAGCTGCGCGCCGTGCGCGTGCGTTAGCCGGCCGAAGTACAGAATAAGGGCGCGATTTGTCCGGAAATCGCGCCCTTTCCCTGACCCCTACGCTGTTGCTGTGGCGAGCGACGGCACCAAGGCCGCAGGTTCGCGCGCCGGCGCAGCAATTCCCTCGAAATGCGAACGGATGCTGCGCAACTCAGAAGTGACAAAGGCATCGACAAAGCGGAAATGACGGTCGAGCCATGCGAAGAATCGATTTTTGATGTCGTAATGCACCGTGAGCGTGATTTCGGTACAGAGCGGACGCACCTCATCAAATTGCACGATGCCCATGACGTCGATGTTGCCACCGACCGACTCGAAGGCGAGCTCGTCTGGCGCTTGGCTATCGGCCGCAAGCAACACCGTATTGGCTTGGAATCCGAGCGGGCCGCGGAAACAAAAATCGACGGTTTTCGATGACGTGACGGTGGCTTTTGTCACCATCACGAATTGCCGGCGGTAGGAATGAATACTGGCGAGCCGTGCTTTGCAGTCGGCGAGCGGCTGGCCCATGTGGAGTGTTTTTTGTAGGAGCATAGTGGGATTGATTTTTAACCGAGTTCGGCTTGAGCAATGCGGATGCCGAGGCACTTACGCGAGGGAAAGTACGGCGTCGAACGCGTACATAGTGTCACTCCGGCTACACGGGTGTACAATTATAGAACGCAGAAAGCACCAGCACTTTACGCTGTCGTCGCCCAAAAGCGGCACTTGTAGTACGACGGAAAGTCATAGTACGAGCACGACGACGCGTACTGTCGAGCTTGCCCTTCTGAGGCTTACGCAGCAACGCGCCGCTCGCCCGCGGTGATCGTCTCAGCCATGGACAGGAAGATTTTGGCGCCGTCGCAGCTCCCAAGTCGCCCATCGAAGGCGCGATCAGGATGGGGCATCAACCCAAAAACGTTTCCGGCCCGATTGCAGATGCCGGCAATGTTTTCCACCGAGCCGTTCGGGTTCGATTCAGGCGTTGCCGCGCCTGTCTCATCGCAATACCGCAGGATGACCTGGTTGTTTCCGTTCAGTTCACGCAGAGTTTTCTGGTCGGCGAAATAGCAGCCCTCGCCGTGCGCGATCGGCAGGCGCAAAATGCTGCCGCGGGCGCAGCCGCGCGTGAATGCCGAATCTTCCACTTCCACCCGCAGCCTTGTCATTTCGCAGACGAACCGCAGCGCTCGATTGCGCACGAGCGCGCCCGGCAGGAGTCCAGCCTCGCATAACACCTGAAAGCCGTTGCACGTACCGAGTACAAGCCGGCCATCGTTCGCCGCGCGCACCACTTCGCTCATGATGGGGGAAAAGCGTGCGATGGCGCCGCAACGGAGATAATCGCCGTAGGCAAATCCGCCCGGAAGTACGACGGCGTCGAACCCGGAGAGCGAATTTTCCTTGTGCCACACGTACTCAGCGCGCAAACCCGGCAGCGAATTGATAGCGCGAAGACAATCCTGGTCGCAATTCGAGCCCGGAAACTGGATGACGGCGAATTTCATTTCACGCGTGCGCCACTCGCCCGAGTCGCTGCTCCTGGTGATAATCGTTCACGACCAGGCAGGCGTGAATCACGCCGGGTATCCAGCCGAGCAACGTCAGGATCAGACTCAGGAAAAAACTGGCGATGCGTCCGGTCATGAGGACGGCCAAAGGTGGAAATACCACACAGAAGAAATAACGCAGAGCTTTCATTCAGTGATGAGCTGGTAATCTTCAATCACCGGATTGGAAAGCAAATCGCGGCAAAGCTGCTCGAGCCGGATTTTGGTTTCACCCCCATCAGCGCTCAGCTCGATTTCCAGGTACTTACCGATACGAACGGATTTCACGTCTCTCATGCCAAGCTGCCGTATCGCGTCGCGCACGGCCGCGCCCTGCGGATCGAGAACAGCCGCCTTGGGCGTGACGATTACTTTCGCTCGCATGTGCCAATCTAGAGCGCGGTGGCTGCGCGACAACGCAGAATTGCACATCTCGTGTATGATCTCGGCATGAACCGGTACCAGGAGCTAGTCGCTGCCGCGAAGAGAAACATCACGGAAATTTCGCCCGGGGAAGCAGCGGCGCAGGCGCGGACAGGCGAGGCGAAGATCATCGATGTGCGGGAAAAAAATGAATGGGACGCCGAACACATTTCTGGCGCCATGCATCTGAGCCGCGGGATGCTCGAGGTGGAGATTGAAGAAGCCGTCTCCGACCCGAACACCGTACTCATTTTGCACTGCGGCGCCGGCGGCCGCTCCGCCTTGGCGGCCGAAAGCCTCCAGAAAATGGGCTACAAAAATGTGCGTTCCATGGCCGGCGGCTTTAAAGCCTGGAAAGCAGACGGACTGCCCACAACAGTCTAGCCGCCGACGGCCTGGTAGTGACCTAATCCGCGTTTCCACATGAACTGCGCAATCATCAGTGTGACAATGAACCAGCCGCTTTGGATTTCCAGGGCTTGAATCAATTCAGCGCCGCGAAGCCGCTCGAGAAAAATCGCTACCGGGCAGAATAGCTCGTAGTAGAATGGCAGCCACTTCATTACTTCCTCGATGGAACGCGGCATGATGTCGATCGGGAACATTTGCCCACCAAGGAAGTACTCGAAGGAGTAAACAATGAAAACGATGGTAGATATCTCGAGTATCCAGAACGCCATCAGTGCCAGTGAGTAGGTGATGAAGAACTGGATGAAGGCCGCAAAGACGAGTGATATTGAAGCTACTATCCAGGTGCTGACATTGTGCGGTAGCTGGAGGAAGCTTCTGAAGTAAATGAAAATGATAACGATGGGAACGATCGTTACTACCGTGTAAACCAGTCGCCCCGCCAGGAAGATGCTGGTGCGGTAGCCGAGATAGCTTAATGGTTTTGTCAGAAACGAGTTGATCTGTCCTTCGCGAATGTCAGAGGCGATTTGCCAGTCGTCTTCCGTGGGAGTGACAAGATTGGATGCGAGGATGGTGAGCAAGTAGTAGTAGATCATCGAGGCGTAGGTATAGCCGCCAAAGCCGCGGCCGCCGGGCTCCTTGAAGATCGCATTCCAGAGAAATACCGTGCCGGCCAGGGGAATCAGCCCGAAGAGCGCGCGGAGGAAGTAGTTCCAGCGGTAAACAAAAGTGTTCTGCAAGCTTAGGGTGAACACAGTGCGGTACTTGGCTGCGTTCATTTGCCGGCGAGCTCGGCAGCGAGACGAATCGCGGCGAGCATGCTATCTGGGCGAGCCAGGTTTTCGCCGGCTATATCGAATGCCGTTCCATGATCAGGACTGGTGCGCGGGCAAGGAAGGCCAAGCGTAACGTTCACGCCATGATCAAAACCGAGTAGCTTGAGCGGGATCAGTCCCTGGTCGTGGTACATGCAAAGAGCGGCATCCCATTTACCCGCTGCTAAGTGAAAAAAAAGAGTATCCGGCGAGAGCGGACCTTCGAAGCTTGCCGGCTTGCCTGATTCAAGCTGCCGGACGGCGGGCTCAATGATTTCGATCTCTTCTCTTCCAAGGCAACCTGATTCACCGGCGTGCGGATTAAGGCCAGCTACGGCGATTCGCGGTGCGGCTTTGCCACGCTGCTCGAGAAATCGAGCTAAGAGTCGCCCCACCCGAACGATGTCGCTGGTACTTAGCGTAGTGGCGACGTCGCGCAGCGGAATGTGCGTTGTTACGAGGCCGACAGTGATCGGTTCTGCCGTAAGTAGCATAGCGTAGTTCGTCGCGCCGAAACGGGCGGCGAAAAATTCAGTCTGGCCGGGAAATGGAAAACCAGCTTCGGCCATTCGCGCCTTGTGAATCGGGCCGGTAACAATGGCATCAATTTCACCAGCTTTTGCCAGGCGTGCTGCTTCTTCCATTGCTTCAAGGGCAGCGATGGCGGAAGCTCGCGTCGGTTTGCCGGGCGTGACATCGCCGCGTTCGCCGATCACCGTCACCTGCGCCTGCGCGGGTAACTTGCCGGACGAAAGTACCGCATCAATAACCTCGGGACCGATTCCGGCAGGATCGCCCAGGGTGACGCCGACGCGAACAGGCATCGCTCATTTTCCGGGAACTTACCCGGTTTGGCAACGCGCAGCTTGTTAGCAGCTAGAAAGTCTTGATGTAGGCTTTCTCGCGCAAACTGGCGAGCCACTGTTGCTGCTTCTTCTGCGCTTCCTCTTGCAGCAGCTTCTTTTCGATCTCATCGCGTACTTCCGCGAACGAGCGAGTCACACCGCCTCGCTTATCCTCAACTTTCAGAATGTAGTAGTTCCCGCCCAGCTGGATGATGTTACTTACGCGTCCGGCGGGGAGATTAAAGGCAACTTTCTCCAATGGCGCTGCCAGCGTGCCGCGATCCACCCAGCCCCAGTCGCCGCCGACGTCGCGAGTACCGTCTTCAGAGTAGATTTGCGCCATCCGGTCAAACTCTGCGCCATGCACGAGTTTGCTAAGAATTTCCTCAGCCATGGCTTTCTGCGCGCCTTCGTCCGAGCCTTTGGCTGAAATCATGATCATGCGGAGCTTGATTTGCTCCTTGCTTGTGAACTCGTCCCGGTGAGTACGGTAGTAATCCTGTATCTTGTTAGGCGAGACGAGGGTATCCAACTGCACATTTTTGTGGCGCATCGCCTGTACCATCATCTTATCGCCTTCCAGCTTCTTGAAGTCGCCCAGGGTATAGTTCTGCGCCTGTAAGGTCTTGATGAATGTGTTTCGGTCGCCGCCGAAGTTCTCCCGGATGATATCGTCCACGCGCTGATCAAGAAAGTGATCGGGGATTGAGTAGCCTTCTTTCTTGAACGCCTGCATGATCAACTGGCGATCGATCAAGTCGTTCAAGGCCGCGGCGCGTGCCTCTTTGACCTTGGCTTTGAGTTCGTCGCCGTGGAATTGCGTCAGCAAAAGCTTCTCTTTCGGCGCGGAAAGCGCACGCACTTGCGAGTAGGTGATGACATCGCTGTTCACGACGGCGGCAATGCCATCGATCACTTCCGGCGCGCCCGCGTCGCGCGAAGCCGCGCGGCAAAGGGGAGCAAGGGCCAACAGCGTTGCAAACGAAGTAACCAGCAAGAAGGGACGCATAGGTCAGATTTTCCGGAGCAGCCCCAGAAGTTCGGCAAGGCGCTCCTCCATTTTCGAGGCAACTAAACGAGGGAATTTGCCTGCGACAAGTATAAAATCACCGCGGCGGGTGAGCATTAATTTGTCCTGGCGCACCTCGACTTGCGTGATCTGGGCCCGTGTCGCCGCGAGCTTGATCTGAGTAAGGGTGAGCAGGTTCGTCACCGCTTCGGGAAAGCCGCCGAAGCGGTCCCGCCATTCCTTGCGCAGTTGCTCGAGCTCCTCTGAGGTGGTGATCTCAGCGAGCCGGCGGTATGCCTGGATGCGCAACGTTGCCTCGGCAATGTAGCTGCGCGGAATGAAGGCGGGCACGGTTTTGCTCTGCACGAACTCCGCTTCGCTACTCGCGACAAAATCGAGCCGCAGATCAATTTCGAGACGTCGCCGAGCCTTGCGCCCTTTGATCTGCGCGACAGCCTGCTTGAGCAGCTGGCAGTACAAGTCGAAGCCAACGGCCATGATGTGGCCGCTTTGCTGCGTGCCAAGAATGCTGCCGGCGCCGCGGATTTCCAGGTCGCGCATGGCAATACGAAAGCCTGCGCCTAACGAGCTGTACTGCTTAATGGCATTGATCCGTTTGCGCGCGGCCCCGATCGTCATCATCTCGCGCGGCAGCAACAGATAGGCGTAGGCCTTGTGCTCGGCGCGACCGACGCGTCCGCGAAGTTGGTAGAGGTCCGCGAGGCCGAAGCGGTCCGCGCGATCAATGATGATG
>Ga0213881_10000557_pt1 | contig 22904 bp, 30 predicted proteins | sample BarmaccoBMER_R08_FD_160104 | JGI IMG/M metagenome (GOLD analysis project Ga0213881, IMG submission 160104) | Barbacenia macrantha exposed rock microbial communities from rupestrian grasslands, the National Park of Serra do Cipo, Brazil - ER_R08 ... | reverse complement strand
CGAGCCGGGCTCTCCGGAGCTGCTCGACAGCCTGGTACGTAACGGCTGCCAGGTGCTGCTTCCGGTGGTGACACCACAAGGCCCGCTTGATTGGGCTGCTTACACCGGCGTGAGATCACTGCGAGCCGGGCCATGGGGGCTTCGCGAACCGATCGGACCGCTCCTGGGCGCTGAGGCGATCGCCACCGCCGCGCTGGTGCTGGTGCCGGCACTGGCCGTCGATTGGCAGGGGATCCGGCTCGGGCGCGGCGGCGGGCACTACGACCGCACGCTGCCATTGGCCGCACCCGGCACCCGCTGGTGGTCATCGTGCGTGACGACAAGGTCGTGCCCCTGGTGCCGGCACAGCCGCACGACGTCGCGGTCACTGCGGCTCTGAGCCCGCGCCGGGGCCTGTTTGCGCTGCGCCACTGACCGCGCCAGATCTATGCACAGCGGCCAGACTTGCTATCATCACGTGGCACTCTCGAGGGTAGAGTGCTAGTTGGAGGGTGAACGTGCCGACCTACTCCTACGCGTGCACCGCGTGCGAGCACCACTTCGACATCGTGCAGAAGTTTACTGATCCGTCGCTGACCGACTGCCCGGAGTGTTCTGGCCGGCTACGCAAGCTGTTCTCGCCTGTGGGCATTGTCTTCAAGGGCAGCGGTTTCTACCGGACCGACAGCCGTTCCAACAGCGCTGCAAACGGTAAGTCTGACTCCGGGGCCCCAGACAAGAGCTCTGACAAGACCGGGGACAAGCCAAAGACAGCAGAGTCAAAGCCGTCTTCCGACGCCAAGACTTCGTCCCCTAAAGCGTCGAAGGTGGCAGCTCCCGCTGCTTGACCGGAGTCTTGACTGGTCCTGATCGAGTAGTTATCCACAACCGCACGGTTGTCCACAGCCTGCGGCAACAGTGCTATCGCGGCGAGCCGATCTTGCTTAATGTCCCGGACGTGACGGGAAGATCGGGAGGTTGCGATGGGGCGATGGGGTCACCACATCGATCGTGCACCGCTGTTGTGGCAGCGGTGGGATGAACTCCGTCAGGCGGCCGCGTTTAGCCGCGCAGTGCTGCTGCGCCGAGTGGCCGCCGCGGCGCTCGTTGCCTTCGCCGCGGTGGTGGCCCTGTATCCACAGCAAGATCACTCCCCCGGTGAGGTCGTGGTCGTGGCGGCTCAGGACCTGAGTGCTGGCACCGTTGTCGAGGCAAGCCAGCTGACCCTGCGGCGGCTGCCGGCGGAAGCGATACCCGACGGCACAGCCAAAGCCACGGCCGCAGTCCTGGGCCGGACGCTGGCCGCGCCTGTCCGGCGCGGTGAGGCACTGACCGATGTTCGGTTGACGGGTTCCGACCTCGTCCGCTCGATTGCGGCCGATCCTGAGATGGTCAGTGTGCCGCTGCGGTTGGCTGACCCGGACGTCGCCACGCTGCTACACGCTGGCGCCACCGTTGACGTGGTGACTGTGGGACCGCAGCAGGGTGAGCCGGTGATGCTGGCCCGGGGCGCCCGGGTGCTCGCAGTCCTTCAATCCGGTTCCCGCACCGGAGAACGTGACGGAAAACTGGTACTGGTCGCGCTGGATCCGGTTGCGGCCACTCGGGTCGCCGCAACGTCGATATCTCACGATTTAACCGTCACTGTCCATTGAGAACAGTAGAATGATCACCAAGCAGCGTCATGATGTGGGGGACGATTTTCCCACAACCACCGATCATGTTCTTCGGGATCGTTCTCTACCGGATCCGGACAATCGTCTGCAGTGACGTGCGGCAGTACGTCTTCGAGTCCGTGTCTGAACTCGGGCGAACGCTGCTTTTCGCGCTCGGCCGTATTGTCGGGCACGATGTTCTCCCCCCGACCGCGTGATCGGCCAACTCTGCCTGCACCGATCACTTCCGGCCACTAGATCGCAGTGCCAGGATAGGGGCACTCTCCATCTCTCACGACCGGAAGGGCTCCCACCATGAGTCTTGTGGATAAAGTCAAGGATGCGGCTAGCCCCGTGATCGACATGGCCGGGCCCGTCGTCATACAGGCTCTCGAGAAGGCCGGCCCTCTCATGGATATGGCGTTGGAGAAGGCCAACCCATACCTCGAGCAAGCCATGGAGGTCGCTACCCCGTACGTTGAGGTGGCCAGAGAGATGACTGCTCCACTGCTCGAAAGCACGATCAACAAAGCTGGCCCGATTGCCGAGAAGATCTCGGTCACTTATGGCCCGATCATGGATCAGGCCATGGAAGCGGCTGGTCCACTTGTCGGAAAGGCCACCGAAGTTGCCCGGGACTTTGTGGAGGCCACAGTCTTCGCGGTGGACACGGCCACCGGTGGGCGCTTCCATGACCAAATCACCGGCGTGAGCCAGCTAGTCGGGCAAGTGCTCAACCGTAACGGCCAGCAAAGCGCCTGAGCTGAACAGCCGGCAGCCCGTGACGGCAATCGTCCTGGTGCGTCCTGATTGACTACTAAGTTTCCTGGTGCCGGTTGTGTCGGAGTGAGCGCCCGCCCGCGTGGGCGCTCACTCCTGATTTGGCCAGGACAGCTCGTCGATCACCCTTCCGACGAGTGGCGTGAGAGTGGCCATCCCGTCACGAACCGCGGCACGCGATGCTGCCAAGTTCACCACGAGGGTGCTACCCGACACCCCGGCTAACCCCCGCGATAGTCCTGCATCAACGGCGCCAGCGGCGAGACCCGAGGCCCGCAAGGCCTCGGCAATACCGGGAATCGGGCGGTCCAGCACACCGGCTGTGGCATCTGGAGTGACGTCTCGGGGCGACACTCCGGTACCACCGACGGTAACCACGAGATCGACCCCGCCGATCACCGCGGTGTTCAAGGCGTTACGGATGTCTACCGCCTCGCCGGCCACGACCACCGAACCGTCGACTACGAAACCGGCCTCTTCCAGCAGTTCCGTGACCAATGGACCAGTAGAGTCCTCATGCTCCCCATGCGCTACCCGATCATCGACGATCACGACGAGAGCCCGGCCCAGGTTGCGCACGCTGTGTTCCATGGCGAGCACCGTAGCTGGCGCGATCTCCCGGTGTGAAGCAGGTCTCGATCTCCGCGTCAGGGCGGGTCATCACCGGGCGCCCACCTCCTGGCTGCCGAGCGTGACCTGCACTTGGCGGGTGTCCCCGCCGGAGTTCTTGACGGTGAGGGTGGCTCGGGAACCCGGCGGGTGGGAACGAATCGCCGCAATGAGCGCATCCCCGCTGTCGATCAGCCGGTCATCCACCTTAGTGATCATGTCACCCGGCTTGATTCCGGCGGCTGCGGCAGCACCACCGGGGGTGACCTGTTGAACGACAGCAGCGTTGTCCTCTGGTTGGCCAGCGGGCACCGTCACCCCCAGCAGAGCCTGCGTGGCCTGACCGGTGTGCACGAGCTCATTGGCGATCCGCCTGGCCTGGTCAATGGGAATCGCGAAACCCAGCCCGATGGAACCGGCTTGCCCACCAAAGCCCAGCGAAGCGATCGCAGAATTGATGCCGATCACGCGTCCCTGCATGTCGGCAAGCGGGCCACCGGAGTTACCGGGATTGATCGCGGCGTCGGTCTGGAGGGCGTCTAGCACGGTGTCCTGGCCGCTGCCCTCACCGCCGGCGCGCACGGGACGGTCCAGAGCGCTGATGATGCCACTGGTGACGGTGCCGGACAGACCCAGCGGGGAGCCGATCGCCACCACTTCCTGCCCGACCCGGACGTTGCTGGAGCTGCCCAGCTGTGCTGGAGTCAGCCCGCTGACACCTTGCGCCCGCACCACGGCAAGGTCGAAAGACGGCGCCCTGCCGACGATCTGGACCGGCACCGAGCGCCCATCCTGCAGCACGGCAGCCACATCGCCGCCGTTGGCTGCGGGCTCCACGACATGGTTGTTGGTCAAGATCAAACCGTCGGCGCTGAGCACGATACCGCTGCCTTCGGCGGCCACCCGGGAACCGTGCACCCGCAGCTGAACCACGCTCGGGGTGACTCGCTGCGCCACCTGCTCGACCGAACCGTTCGGGACGTTTGCGGCCGGCAATGCGTCGGGCACCGGCAAGTCCAACGCGCTGACGACGCCACCGCCGTGACTGGCGAACTGGTAGCCGACCGCACCACCGACCCCTCCCGCAACCAAAGCCACGATCAGTGAAAGGACGACAGCTCCCGCGATCGGTTTGCCGCGCCGCGGCTCTGCCGCACCGGAAGGTGGCAGACCGATCGGAGTGGTAGGCGGTGAGGCTGCGCCTTGGGCAGACCAGCCTGCTGAAGGGGGCGAGCCGCCCGAGGGCTGATTCCACCCCGCTGGCCGCCAGCTGGGAGACCAAGAGGGATTAGGTTGTGCGCCGGGCTCTCCGGGCTGCTGCGGGCGCGGCGAGTCGTCGGTCATGTGTCTAGGTTGTCCTGAGTTCCTGAGATGTGCATGTGAACCCTCTAGGCGTGTTGTGTGGATGGCCGGCCGGGTAGCTCAAGAATCATCAGCGTGCCACCCTCCGCGCGCCGGCTAGCCCGAACGCTACCGCCGTGACGGGAAGCCACCTGGGCGACGATCGCCAGTCCCAACCCGGAGCCGGGCAGGGTACGCGCATCGGGGGAACGGTAGAAACGCTCGAAGATGTACGGCAGGTCGGCCTCTGCGATTCCTGGTCCGGCATCAGCGATGTGCACCTCGGCGGTGCCGTGGTCCGTGGCGGCCAACCGAACGTCGACGGTCGCCCCCGGAGGACTCCACTTGGCGGCGTTGTCCAGCAGGTTCAGCACAGCGCGCTCGAGAGCGTTGGCGTCTCCGAGCAAGCTCCAAGGCGCGAGGTCGACATCGAATTGGACATCAGGCGCGCGCCGGGCCACCCTGGCCAGCGCGCGCTCAACCACATCGGTGAGCTCCACCGGTTCGTGGACCACCTGCGGAGCGTCCTCGCGGGCCAGCTCGACAAGATCACCGACCAGGGTGGTGAGCTCTTCGACTTGGGCCCGCACGTCGTCGGAAATCTCCTTGCGGTCCTGCTCAGACAACGACGGGGCGTCCGGGCGGTCCGAAGCCGCGAGCAATTCCAGGTTGGTTCGCAATGAAGTGAGCGGAGTGCGTAGCTCGTGGCCGGCGTCGGCGACCAGCCGGCGTTGGCGTTCCTGTGATTCGGCCAGCGCGCCGAGCATGCTGTTGAAGCTCGCGGTAAGCCGAGCCAGCTCGTCATCGCCGGAGATGGCGATCGGCGTCAGGTTGCCAGTGCGGGCCACCCGCTCGGTCGCTTCGGTCAGCCGTTGCACCGGGCGCAGTCCGCCCTGAGCGACCGCAGTGCCGGCCGCGGCGGCCAGCAGCACACCGGCTCCGCCGACCAACGTGAAGACCAGGCCGAGCCGGGCCAGGGTGGTACGCGTGGTGTCCAACCCCCGCGCGACGACCAGCGCAGCGCCTGGGCCCGCAGGCACGGCAGCGACCCGCAGGTCCCGTGCTTTGTCGGTACGTAATGACTGCAGGCGCTGACCGCGCGCCACCGCGAGTTCCTCGGCGCCCATCGCCAGATCGCCACCGACCACGCTGCGGCCGGTGCGGCCATCAAGCAAGCCCACTCTGATGTCCGCCGCGCCGAAGAAGCTGTCCGGTATGCCCCCCAGCTGCTCGGCATTGGCCAACGCGTTGCGCAGCGAGTCGGCGCGCTGCAGCAGTGTCGTGTCGAGCTGGTCATACAAGCTGGTGCGAACGGTGAAATAGCCAGCGAGGGATACCAGGGCAACAGCGCTTCCCACGCACACCGCGGCCAGCGCGGTGACCCTGGTGCGCAGCGACATCCGCCGGTTTCGGAACTTCGGATCGACTAACTGGATCACGGAGGCGTCTCTCGCAATGCGTAACCGACCCCCCGCACGGTGTGGATTAACCTCGGCTCCCCGCCCGCTTCGGTCTTGCGTCGCAGGTACCCGACGTAGACCTCCAGCGCATTGCCGGAGGTGGGGAAATCGTAGCCCCATACGTCTTCCAGGATCCGGCTTCGGGTCAAGACCTGCCGAGGGTGTCGCATGAACAGTTCCAGCAAGCTGAACTCAGTGCGAGTCAGGCTGATCCGGCGCTCACCGCGGGTGACCTCGCGGGTGCTTTCATCGAGCACCAGATCCGCGAAGCTGAGCGGGGCTCCCTCCGGCCCGGCGGATGCGCCGCCATCAGGGGGGGAACGCCGCAGCAGCGCCCGTAGCCGAGCGAGCAGTTCTTCCAGGGCGAAGGGTTTGGGTAAGTAGTCGTCAGCGCCGGCATCGAGCCCGGCGACCCGGTCAGAGATCGCATCCCGGGCGGTGAGCACCAGAATCGGCAGATCATCGCCAGTTCCCCGCAGCCGTCGGCACACTTCAAGGCCGTCAACTCTGGGCATCATCACGTCGAGCACCATCGCATCAGGGCGCGACGTGGCCAACACTTCCAGGGCTTGCTGGCCATCCCCCGCCAGCTGCACCGTGTAGCCGTTGAACTGCAGCGACCGACGTAGCGAGTCCCGAACGGCTCGGTCATCGTCGACCACGAGGATGCGCATAAGCCCAGTGTGGACCCACCGCCTGAGAGGCCGCTTAGACGGCCTGCCCTAACTACGCTGCGTTGTCAAGCGGTAGACGGGTAAACAGAGTCCCTGAGCACGTCGATGAGATACCGGCGAATCTGCGGGCTCATGCTGGTAAGCATGGCATGCAGCCGTTTGGCGGCGTCTGTTCCGGTATCTCCGATGATCTTCGTGGCAGCCGCGGTGAGGGTCAGGCTGACTCGCCGGCGATTGTCGGGGTCCGTCGTGCGGCACACCAGCCCGGCGTGCGCCAACCGGTCAACCATCGCGGAAGTAGCCGGTGGTCGCGTGCCCAATGCCTTGGCGAGGTCGGTAAGGCTCACCGGCGCCAGCGCGCTGATCAGATGCATCGTCGCCAACTGTAACAGCGTCATCCCGCGACCCGCCCACACAGCTGGTGGGCTTGCGGCGACAACGGCCCTCAGGTGCGTGAGGAGCCAGTCGATGTCCTCAGCCTTCACCCCCTCCGTGGGTGGATCACCGCTCGCGGACCGATCGTGAGACCGGGTTGCGGTATGCCGTCCGTCACCCACGGTGCACGCTCACCTCGCTCTGTCTACCAGCTAGCAAGGTTAGCCTAAGTTAAATCAGTACCCGGCACTAGGCCCCTGATCGCCTGAACTTGGCCTTGTTCTCAGCGCAGTGCGTCCGGCCAGCACTGACCGCTCGAACCAGTGGTCATGACGGTCGACGCCACGCCGGGCCGACAGGCGTACGCAGTACGCCTGATCTCCACTGCCCTCGCCGGACTAGGGAGCGTGCCCCTAGTCCGGCGTGGCGCTGATCCCGCATGTGGCCAGGAATTCTACGGCCGGATAGCGCGCTTACTACTTGTTGCCATCACTCAACTTGTCGCGGGCATCCTCAATCGCACCTGCGGCCTTGTCCCGCAGGTCATGCGCACTCTCCTTGACTTCTCCGGCCAAGTGGTCACTCTTTCCAGAGTCCTCAAGTTTCTCATTGCCCGTTAATTGGCCGAGTTTTTCTTTCGCCTCACCGATAAGCTGCTCGGCCTTGTCCATGGCCTTGTCCAGGATGCCCACGCGAGCTCCCTTCTCTGAATTACGGGTTAGTGGTCTTACGGGAAACCCCTGCATTGCCAATCGCCGCCAAATGCCTCAACGACGTGCCGCCGCACCCTACCGAAACTTCGGAGGTCTGACCGTGCTGGGCAGCTATCCGGGTCCTGTCGTCGGGGACCCTTGATCGACAATCAACTGATTCGCCGGCTTCCGCTGAGCCGCTACCCGGCTTTGGCCGCGTGCACCGAAGGCTCACCTTGCCTGCCAGTTGCCATAGCCACCGGCCGGGCACTCCGCGCAGAAGATGCCTCATCGCCGAGGTGAACAAGAATCTCACGGCCCGGCTGTGGCCGCTGCACCTGGCTGTGCTTATGGCGCGAGACGTGCACCGCTGCCTGCCGCTGCCCGGCGGTCATGCCACCCACCACGCCGTACTGCTCGGCGGCAGGGTACACCAGGGCTTCGGCCAGACAGGCTGCTGCCACCGGGCAGCCTGCGCATACCGCCAGTGCCCGCCGCTCCCAGGGATACAGCGACTTGCCGGGAGGACTGTCAGCGGGTCCGAAGAAGATCTCGGGCTCCACGCCCCAACATGCCGGCTTGCGGCGAGCATTACGCTCGCGCGGGGATACTTGATCAAACTTGATCATGCCCACCACCACCTATGGAAAGCCGCTTCATGCTCGTACAGATTTGTAACGGTCTCAGCGGCCGCTCAATGCGGAACTTACGAGTAAGAACCGACTCTTTCTCGAGCAACGCGAGCTGGCCGCGATTGAGTGGAACGATCCCTTTGCCGGGCAGCCTGCAGGTCGTGCAATTGCCTGTACAAAAAAGTTTGCGCCGCTGCCTGCCGCCTTGTCCGAATCGCACGCTTGCGCTCATTAAAGCCATACCCTAGGAGCGCGCCGAGCACGAAGGCGACCAGAAGAGATGCTGCTAGAACGATCAATCCGACACTCATTTCCCACTCCTCCTTACTGGGCATCCCATGTAATTGGTGAGGGGTCTGTCAAGGATCAACCAGTAACGTGCGCTTGGTATCGGCTGCCCGCGCTATGCCATCGGCTCCCGTTGTAGCCGGGCCATGACCGCCTTGGCACTCTTGGCACCATCCTCACCCCCTGTTCGGTGTGGGCCGGGCCAGCTCCGAGACGCTGGCTTTGGTTGCGCTGAGTTACCCGCTGGCGTCGGTGAGTAAACATAGCTGCCTAATGGCCCCGACTCCAGCAACCGACAACGGGGTTTAGGGCAGGTGATGCCCGAACGATGTACTACGGGCTCATCGTGGCTGGGGTAGTCGCAGGCTCATCCAATTGACGCCACATCTCGGTGGCCACGCTGCGGATCAGGACCCGCCCCAGGCCCGCGCGTGTCGCCAGGACGATGAGACGGTCACCACCGGCAAGACGGTGATCGGACGGCGCTGGAAGCTCGAGAGTGTCCGCCGCACGGCGTTGGATCGCAATCACCTGCGCCTGGTGTGGCGCATTAACGGACGCGGCCACCACGCCATCGAGGTCGGAACCTGCCTGAATGGGCACTTCGGCCATGAGCAGGATCCGGCGGCCCACCGGAATGGTGCCCAAGACCTCGCGGCGCAACATCGCCCCGGCAAAAGCCGGCGCCGCGAGACCGGGCACACTCCGCGAGATGGTGATCCCGAAGTTGCGCTCGACTCGTTCGGCAAGGTCACCGTCAAACAAGCGCAAGACGACGCGCAGATGCTCGCTCATTGCGCGGCCGTGCAGGGCCGCTTCAAGATTGGTGACGTCATTGCCGGTCACGGCGACCAGAGCACGGCAGGTACCGACGTAGGCCGCGCGCAGGGTGTCTTCCCGGCTGGCGTCACCGAACACGATTGGCACACCGATTTGCCGTGCGAGCGGCACTCCCCGGGCGTGCTCGTCGATTTCCACGCACACGACAGGAACGCCCAGATCATCTAACTGCGACACCACACGGGCGCCGACGTTGCCCAGGCCCACAACGACCACGTGGCCCACAATGGGCCGGATCCTGCCCAGCACGGTGTCCAGGCGGGAGCTGACCACCGCATCGACGACCGTTGCGGTGACCACCGGGATGATCGAGATCCCGACGATCGTGACCATCGTCTGGACGATCTTGTTGGCGATACTGAGCCCAGTGTCGGGCTGGGCGGCCCCAGCGGCGTCGAGGAGCACGAGGTACAACGCGTCGTACCACGACAGGCCCCCTAGCCTGGCGAACAGGGCGGTAGCAAGCCCCAGCACTACGAGCAGTCCTAGCGCGGTGATTCCCAGCTTGCGGTTGAACGATGCGCCGATGCGCCACCACAGCGTCCGAAGCAGGTCGCGACGGCGACGGTGCGTGGGGTTGTCGCCGAGCGTGGCGTGCCCCTCGGCCAGAACAAGATCGGCCTGCTCCTGGTCTGTAGGGAGCAGGTCGGTTTGCCCTGAATTGCTGGTGTCCGCGAGCGCACAAATCAGCCGATCCGAAGCCACGTCGCATCGTCGCGCAACATAAAGCGTCCGGCCTGGTAGACGCACATAGCTGGGCGCCAGCTCACTCAGGGCACCAGCGACAAAAGATGGAGCCGCCGTCTCAGCATCGGACAGCACGGCGCAGCCGGGGAACAGTGCCTGGATACGTTGCCCGAGGTTCATGTTGAAGAAACGAATCACCAGCCGCGCGTCACGATTGAGTTCCTGCACGCGAAGCGCGGCGTGAATGTTGCCGACGTCGTCTTGATCGACTAGCGCTACCGCGCCGGCCTGTTCCACCTGCGCCGCACGGAAGGCGCTCTCGTGCAATTCTGATGCCTCGATAACGCGCACCTTCGGTATTGCCGAGATCCGTGGCCCATAATTCCGCGCAACCGACGGGAGGATCACGGTCACCTCGTCATCTGTCTGGGTGACCAGCTCCTCGACGAGACGGTAGGCCAGCGGATTGTCGCCGCACACCACCAGGTGCGGACTCCGCGGTTGCTGCTGTTCATCCTCCGTCATCGCCCCGCGAGACTACGGTGTGGGATTTCGGGTCCTGGCCAGGGTCAGTCACCTGCAAGGATGTGCCCTTCCCGAAAGGGTGCGGGCCGTGCAACTCGACCCGGCGCTGAGGCGACCCATCCAACGGATGGACCTGGCTGCTAGATTTCCCCAACTTGTCGCCTTGATCCCACGTTCGTGGTCGCAACGCTGCTGGGCCGCCTACCTGTGGAGTGGAGGGAAGCGATGCCCGAGTCGTTCGAGGCCGGTGGACTCGTTGCCGACGACATGCTCAACGTCACGGTCAGCGAAGTCAACGCAGGAACGACTCTGTGCGTGGTGGCTGGCGAGATCGATTTGCTCACCGGGCCGGGCCTGCGGGAAAGGTTGACAGACGCAATCAACGCCGCACCTGCTCATCTTGTGATCGACTTGTCCGGCGTCCGGCTCCTCGCCTCGATGGGGCTGAGCATCCTTGTCGAGATTCTCGACGTCCAAGAAGCCGCCGGGTACCACCTCGCCCTTGCCGTCGGTAAGAATCGTGCGGTCGTCAACGCCCTGAAGACCACCGGGCTTGATCAGGTCTTCGATCTTCATGACGCGGTGGCGGAAGCCATTGAATCGTGCTCTTCAGGCATTCGCGCGGCGCATCCATCGGCCGCCGATGCGCCCCCCACTGGCCACTAAGCGGATGTTCCACCAGCCAGCTGCCGTGCCGATGATGACCAGGAGTGGGGAACAGCCAGCACCGAGGGGGGTCACTCATCGGTGACCCCTCGGCTGTTCTATCTCGGTGACGGCGCCGGCATTAGCCGGTAGGCGTTACACCCACTGAAGCTGCCAGGCGTTGGTCCGGATCTGCCCAGCGTCAGTCTGAGCCTGCCCGGCGTAGTTGTGCGCCTGCTGAGCTTGATTGTGGGCCTGCTGAAACTGCGCCTGCGCCTGCTGAGCCTGGTTCGGCTCTTTTGACCGCAGCAACACACAGTTACCCGAAGGCTCCGATGCTTTCATAAGCAAGCTGAACCCTCGCCGCTAGGCTCAGGAAGTCACGCACCATGGCACTGACAGGAGGTTCCGACAAGCATTTTTACGCAATCGATTTTAGCTTTCTCTTGCTAGGCGGCGATCCAGCCAAGATAGCCGCATTTCTTGATATGGCGATCGATTCGGGTGATCCGGCTTCTCCGCTTATTCAGATAGTGGTATGGGAATCTCCGTTTGACCTCAGCTGGGTATCGGCTTGTGGCCGGCTCGCGGCAAGGGGCCTGAGCACTCGCCGCTCGCTGTGGAGCTGGCGCACCACCCCCCTTACGACCTTGCACCACGCCGTGGCCTCGTGTGGCTCGACAACGGCATCACCGCCACCGAGGTCGTCCGCCGACTCGTCCGCGACGTCACCGTGCTGCTCAAGATCTACACAGACTCATCAAACGGAGATCAATGACCGGAGCTGCCGCTCTCGCGGCGAGCCGAGACCATGACACACTCCCCCAACACCCACCGTGAACACTGTAGCCAGCCAAACCGGCAGACCAGAGCCGGCGCGGTAGGCTCTGGACCCGGCAGGCCGCAGGTCAGCCCTCGTAGCTCAGGGGATAGAGCATCGGTTTCCTAAACCGTGTGTCGCAGGTTCGAATCCTGCCGGGGGCACCACCAGCTACCGCGGTAAATCGGCGTTGACCAGCATAAATGTTGACCGGAGCGGATCTTGTTGTCTGTCAGTGTCTGCCGCCGTAAGGTCCCGTCTGCCGCCATCCGCGAAACCATTGCGAAACGGGAAAGGCCGCTGGTTGTCACCCCACGGCATACCGCGCGGTACCCGGATCGGGCTAGATGATTGCCCGCAGCGTGGTGCGAACACGGTGGACTGTCCATCGTGAGTGTCGTCCCTACTCGGCGAACGCGTCTTCGACGACGTTGTTGATCTTTATGCGGTCTCCGTCGATGCACTTGGCGTAGACCTTGAGCAGCACATCCACTGAGTGGCCGGCGCGTTGAGCAACCTCGGACGCGGGGACGCCTCGGTTGAGCCACAGCGACACGGCAGCGTGACGCAAGTCGTAGGGACGCCTGGCCAACGGCGAGGCCGCTTGCGCAGGCGTTAACGCGTACCCTCGCGCTTCATCCCATACCCGGAAGTAAGTCGAGGATGACACGACGCCGCCGTTCGGTGAGCGAAACAGCCGCCCATCAGATCCGGCACCGAAACGGTCTAGGTGCTCTCGCAGTATGCCCACCAGGATCGGCGGGATCTGTACCAAGCGGACCTCTTTCCGGCCGCGATGCTTGAGGCCCCGCCGGTCGTGCACCTCGCCGGAGTCCGTCCACCGCTTGCCCGCCGCCGGCCGCGACTCGCCGAGCGCCAATTCTCCCCAGCCGTGCGCCGGTAGCGCGCAGTCCTGTACCCGAAGCGCCAAGCCTTCAGCTGGCCGCGCTGCGGCGTAGTAGCCCACCGCGAAGAAGGCGGCTAAGTGTGCGCCCCGGTCTCGGTTGCGCCGCCCGACGTAGGTCACCGCCGTCAGCAATTGCCTGACCTGTGCTGGGTTAGCGACCACACGCGGATCTACTTCCTCGACCATCTTCGGAGCGGTCCGCTTGACTTTGGCCATCGGATGGTCCGGCAACATCTCGCGCTCCACCGCATAGGACAGCATGTTGAACAGCACCGCGCGCTTCCGGCGGTACACCGTAGCCGCCGCGCTCTTGCCATCCAGCCTGGTCGCCACGGCGTCCAACATGTCTCGCATCGCCCCAACGTCGGTTAGGTCATACAGCGGACGCGACTGCCGGATGATCCAGTCAACGACCTCTCGATCGTCAGGCGACAATTCCTCGTTACGCGTTGTCGGTGGCAGCAACGTGGACGTCAGCGTCCGGCGAATATCGGCCGCCTCTGGCCTCCCAGTAGCGTCACGAACGAACCCGGTGCCCGCAGTGGCTAGCGCATCCACCATGCTGCTACGCGTCTTTGCCGCCGCATCCGGCCATTTCATGTCCAGGTAAGACTGCGTGAACTCGACGAACGATAGCGAGTTTCGCCGTTTCAACTCAGTGGCGGGCAACCCGGACTCGACATCAAACTGTTCGCCTTCCCGCGCCGCTTGCATCAGCTCCGAGCGCCGGTTGTTCGCAAGCGCCTTAGTGGAGTACCACTCCGAGTGCGACTTGCCGTCTGTTACCCACCGGACGCCGTAGGGACGGCCCTTCTTTTTCTTCTTGTCCTTCGATTTTGCCCAGTCCGCTATCTCCCAGAACCGCACCTTGAAGGTGGTGGTCATGCCGCAGCCCTCCGTAGCGCGTTGAGCCATTCGGTGAAATCAGCGACGGTGCAGCGCAGTTCCCCGTTTGGGAGCGTGAAGCAGCGAGGTCCCTTGCCGGTTTGGCGCCATTTGTAAAAGGTGTCTCGAGACACCGATCCACCGAGCGCCGCCAGGATCTCGGGAACCGTCATCAGCTGGGTCAGCTCCCGAACGTTGTTAGATGACTTGTTGATCATCGGTCTGCCTCTCCCCCAGTCGTCACGCTGCTTCTCGAATTGCCGAAACATTTGCGGCGCTGAGCGGAGGCGCGTTCGCGACCAACATGGCGCGGTCGTATTCGGCTCGCCAGGTGAGGCGTTGGGCGATGGCCTGCATGAGCAGGTGTGCCCGGGGTGGCACGTGGGGGTCGCCGGGGGCGAGTTTGCGCCAGATCAACCGAGAGGTGTCCTGTGCCGGTTTGGCGATCCCGACCGCAGCGAGTGCTTGGGTGACGAAGGCCATGCGGTCGGCTTTGTGGTCGGCCAGGGTCTTGCCGGACCATTTCCGCGACACCAGCACCCGGCGGCCGGGCAGGCCCAGGGTGGCCCGGCGGTGGGCCCGGCTTTTGCAGTGTCCGGGTACCGTCTGCGACGTGGCACCCAGGGGTTGGATGCCATAAAGCAGCCACACCGCACACCGGGGCGAACACGGCGTCATCGACAGCTCGGCATGCAGCCGGTCGGCGTGGCGCTGCTGGGCCTCCGTTCCAGGTTCGACAATCTCAGCCACGCTTTTGACCAGATATTTAGTCAGATAGCCAAGATGGCGACCCGCGTCATCGGTGCCGCCAAGGATGCCCTTGGAGTGCACCTGGGACCCAAAAGTGACCACGTGCGCGGGCTCGGTGAGCTGCTCTAGCGCATCAGCCCACGAGGTCAACGGTTGACGGGTATCGGGGTCGACGAACCGCTTGACAGTGGGCTCCCACACCGGGAGCCGGCCGCTGGTGTAGACAAGCTGATCGTGGTGGGGCCACCAGACCTGGTGGTAGGTCGCTGCGGTGACTTGCCGGATCACCTCATGCGGAATCGACCCCCGCAAAGCGGTGTGCAGGTGCGGCGCCATCCGCTTTTGCGGCTCGATGGTGGCGAAGTACTGAACATCCCACCCGACAACGCGGCGCAGGTTTTGCCACCAGCGATCCACCAGCGCAGAAAAGTGCACCGCATCCCGCGCCGCCTGCCGATAGTCATAACCCTCGGGGTCAACGGGGGTGCCGTCCTGGTGCACCGACCCGTAACTGTCACAGGTCAACGTGACGAACATCGACGGCCGGTACCGCCCGGCGTACTCCCGGCCCACTGTGGTCTTGCTGACCCGCCGCGTGGGCAGCTTCGGCGCATCCTGCCGGCGACGGGTTGAGCGCTTGGCAGGACGCTTGGCCGGTAGATTCGGCGAGGGCAGGCGGCCCCGGACACCGAGTTGCCGAAGTTTGTCGTCGGCTTCCCGGACGGCTTCTCGCAGATCGTCGACCTCACAGACTCGCCCGGCCGAGACCGCATCCCGATACTGGCAGACGAGATCCGCCCGCACGGTCAGCTGCGCCTGTTGTTCAGCCGTGGGCTCATCAGCCTCCAGGCTGGGTTCTTCGGCGAGGTGCCAGCCCTCTCGGCACTGCGCCATCCGCAGCGCCCGGGCCTTGCGAGCACATGGCCCGCACACCGACTCCAGGGTGGACCCGCACGGCAGCGGCACATACCGCAGCTCACCGGTATCCGGGTCACCGACTTCCATGGTGAACGGCCGCACGCACACCCCGTGCGCATCGGCCACTGCGACCAAGACATCAGCGGTCAATGGCTGACGCATCCGCTCGATGCGCCTCTGCCCGCCCGACACTTCCGCAGGCGCCGTGATAGGTGTACTCATGCGGCACCCCCGTGTGTCGACCCACCAGGGCCAGTGGGTTTGGTCGGGAAGGGCAGCACCGCCGTGTTGTGGCTAACGGGGCCGGTGACAAAGGTTTCTAGTTGCTTGATCGTGTCGTCAGGCACCCAGCCGGCCCGGATGCGCAACGGCTCGCGGATACCTTCGCCAAAGACGTAACCGACGCCAGCCTCAGCTTCGGTGATCCTGTTAGCCCAGGCGCCCCGCTCGTAGGCCTGGTCGCCGAGCACCATCCCGACGTGGGATTTAGCTGACACCCGCAGGCAAATCCGGCGCGGGAACAGTTCTCGCACGGGCACGGTGTCTTTGGTGGGTTCTTGGACATAGCCGCGCACGGTGAACCCCAGCGCACGGCCCTGGGTGGTCAACAGGGCCACCCGCTCGGTGATGGCCTCTCGAGTTTTGCGATCGGTGTATTTGGTCAACGCGCCAATCTCGTCGAATTCGACGAGTTCCAGCGGATGCTCAGCACTGATCGGGACTGAGCGCACCTGCCCGGCGAACTGGGCTTTGCGCGCCTCCATCGTGGCGATCAGCTCGTCGAGCATGGCCAGGGCGTCGGTGCCGGTGACGGCGTAGCCGGCAAAGATGCGCCGTCCGTAGGCCAGCTCCATGCCCTTGGGGTCAATGCCCGACACCCGCACCAGGCCGTCGCGGATGGCCGGGGCGATGGTCACCAGCGGGCACCACATCACCGAGTTCTTGCCCGCCCCCGTCGCCCCCGCCACCAGCGTGTGGCCCCCCCGTCAGAGGTACGAACCAGTCGTGGCCGTATTCGGTGCGCCCCGACCACACCCGCCGCAAATCAACGCCCGCGCCCGGGACCTCAGTCATGGCCGCCAGGTCGAGACAGGGAACCGGCTCTGTGAGCAGGTTGCGACGCTGAAAATCGATCGACACCACATTCGGGCTCAGTTCGCGAACCTGGCACCGGGTCACACCCCGGGCGCAGGCCAGCGCGAGGGTGGCCTCGTCGAAGTCTTCGGGTTTCTGGCCGGGTATCAGCCGAACCCGCACCAGATCCCACGACGCGCCGGACCGTACTCCGACGACTTTGGGGCGTTCGGTAGGAGCGACCGCACGCCGGTTGCGGCCGAAGGCCTGCGCCAGTGGAGTGACCGCGAGCACGACGGGCACCGCCTGGTGCTTGACGCCCAGGCCGCAAGCGTGCAGCCAGCCGGGCAGCTTCGGGGCGTAGATCGTCCAGCGCAGCCACCAGGCCCGCAGGTGCCGACCTGCCCAGGCGTCAAACGAGGCCAGATCGGTCAGCCGCCACCCGAGGAGCACCGCGGCGACCACCGCTACGGTGATCACTAGAGATACTGGACCCCACCAGTGCCACCAGGCGCCCAGTGTGACCAGGGTCAGACTGGTCCGCCAATGGGTGAGCAATTGACGCAGCGCCCACGCCACGGCTTTGATCATCAGCCGCAGCGTGAGGAAGACCACCGCTGCGGCGGCCAAGGCCTCCGCCATCTTGATCAGTACCCGGCCGATCTTGGCCAGCGCCCACACTATGACGCCCAGCGCGCCGCCACCGGCAACAAACAGGGCGATCGTTTGCGCGTCCATCACCGATCACCTCCGGCGCTCGCCGAGGCAATCGCGATGTCTTTTCCGTTGCTGTTTTCATTCCAACCGGACAGGGGGCTTGCGCCCAGGCCGGTGGGTCTGCGTATCCTCACTACTGTTCACCTCTGACTCGGGTGGACAGCGCAGAAGCGGACAAGGTTGGTAGCCAGTGAATCCGCTTCTGCGCCTACGTCGGTCGTGTAATTGATGAGGGCGTACGGCATTACCGCACCACCCCTGATGCGTTGATTTCTTCGTATTCCTTGTTCAGCGCGGTCCCTCTTACCGCAACTGCTCAATCTTCTGGAGAACCTCCGTTGATGACGCGTCTTGTACCGTCAATTACTTGGCAGATCCCAGACCTCTGATTCGGGCCTCGATCCCCTTGGCGTGGACTCGTTCTCGCGTGGCCCAATACAGGCCTCGCACTCGTGTCCGGGATCGGTTTTGGCGATCTGCTCATACACCGCCACTGAGTGCTGGTAGTACGACAGCCACACCGACAGCGACGCCTTGCGGCATGGACGGGCACGGACCAGTTCCTCATGAGCCTGCATCAAGGTGCGGGGTACTCCCCGGTGTGCTGTCGTGGTTGCGGTCATCCGTCCTCCTCCTCGCTGACGGGCCGCTGTACGGGAATCTGGGCTTTGATCTTCACCGCGAACTGGCGTTGCTCGTCGGCCATAGCCAGTGCCTCGTGGTGGTGGCCTCGGTCGATCTCAGCGACCTCGGCGTAGTACGCCGCTGCGCGCTGGTGGTACGCCAGCCACTCCGATAGCGGTGCCTTCTGCCTCGGCCGGCTACTGGCCACTACGTGTTGCGCGTCCGCTAGCGTCTGCGGCGTATCCACTTGCACCGGTGGTCCGGGGTCATCGGCTAGGGAACTCACGCCGCAGCCGCTTTCCCGGACGGTCCGGAAGCCGTCACCGACTTCCCGGCTGGTGTGGATGGGTTCGTACTTGTGACTGCCGCCGGTGCCGTCATGCCGGTTGCGCGAATCACCCATGTGATCCACTTGGCCTGGCCAGATACCTCGGCGCGTGGTGCCACCGTCATGCCCTCCAGTACTACTGGCCGAAATGGCACACCCGGCACGGACGGGGGCGGTACCGGTTGATGCGCACACGCGAATTCCACCGTCACCGACTTCTCGCGATCCTTTTCCGCCGCCGGATCAGCAAAGGTGCCTCGAAACAGCGGCAAACCACTCACCTCATCCACCCGCGCTCGTGCCGGGCGGTTACGCGCACGATCCTCCGTAGACTGGTATTCCGTCACAGCCTGAATCTCCCCCACCAAGTACAGACCCTCTGGAAACCATTCGTCAAAGTCGACAGCAAACCGCGCATGCCGTGGCGTTCCCATAACATGGATCCCTTTCTTTTTGTGCTTGTCTCACTCAACTGCTGAACTGCCCGTGTCGTCTCCAGGCGCCGGCGGGTCAAGCCGCCTCCGGCGGCGAAGCCGGTTCTATGGCTTGTCTGGTCGTCCGGCTTGGCCACGACACTGCGCGCGGCCCTATGGGCCGTGCTCGGTCGCGCCCGCCGGACGACGGACGCGAGTTTTGGTTGACGTTGTCGCCGCCGGAGGTAGGTGGCCATACAGCTGGGTCTGTGTTGATGTCGTTGGACGTATGCGACTGGGCACTGGTGGCACCTCACCACTTGACACCGTTTTGACACCGTTTTGGTGTCTATTTAGCGGTGGTGTGAAAGGTGGTCACGTGAGGTAACAGGATTGCGTCTCAGTGGGATACCGAGGTTATGGGGATACTTCCGTCGGCCGCCGGTGTTGCCGTCAGGGCACCTGGCAGCCTGGTTTTGCGCGTTCTCGGCGTTATTGGGTGTCTTGCCGTGGCGGCGATTCACGTCATGGATCAAGGTGGCCTTCCTGGTACTAAAGATCCGCAATACGTGCAGATGATGTACTACGCCTTGGAGGCTGCGGGGGTTGTGGCTGCGGCGCTGTTGTTGACGCGTCACGCGCGGTCGGGGTGGTTGTTGGCGCTGGGAGTTGCCGCTGGGCCCATTGTGGGTTATGTCCTGTCCCGGGGACCTGGGTTGCCGAACTACACCGATGACGTCGGCAACTGGACTGAGCCGCTGGGGGTGATCAGCCTCGTTGTTGAAGGTGTGTTGTTCATCCTGGCGGCAGCGGCGCTGCTGGCAGGGCGCCGCCGGGCTGGGGCATAGCAGCGCCCATTGCTGGGGACTTCTGGTTGCCGATGCGGGTGATCGGCCAGCCCCTCAGACGTCCACGGATTGTCCACGTCGCGGTGGCGATGTCCAGGCCGCTGCGCGCCGCACGCGGTGGCCTGCGGCCAGCCTGGACATCGCCACCGCGACGAGATCAGCAGCCAGGACGAGGGGATGGCCGACGAGTAGGCGCTGCCAGCGGTGCGTGACGGGTAACACCTGCCTGGGCAGTATTCGTATTTGGTGATGGAAGCTCGGGGTTCCCGCAGTCAGGTGTTGATTGCGGGCTGGCCGGGGAATGCTGGGGTTCATGCATGAGATCACCGGATTGCGCGCGCCCATCGGTATGGTCGGTGTCCGTTTCGATGACATCGGCGAGCGTCGACAAGCCCATCGCGCGATTGCGGTCAGTGCGGTTGGCCTGGCCATTACCGGTCTGGTTGAGCTGGTTATTGCCTTGATCACCGGTTCGGTGGGTCTGTTGGGCGATGCGCTGCATAACCTGTCGGATGTCTCCACCAGCTTGGTGGTCTTCCTCGGTTTTCGCGTCAGTCGCCGCGTCGCTTCCGAGCGTTATCCCTATGGTCTGGAGCGCGCCGAGGATTTGGCGGGACTCGGTGTTGCCGTGGTGATTTGGGCTAGTGCGGTGTTCGCCGGCATCCAAAGCATTCACAAACTGCTCGCCGACCAAGGCACCAGCCACGTCGGAGCCGGGATCGTTGCGGCCGCGCTGGGCATCGTGGGCAACCAACTCGTCGCCCGCTACAAGCTGCGGGTCGGTCGGCGTATCCAGTCGGCCACCCTGGTCAGTGATGCTAAACATTCCTGGCTTGATGCGTTGTCCTCGGCCGGGGCCCTGGTCGGGCTCATCGCGGTCGCGCTGGGCCAACGCTGGGGCGATCCCGTCGCTGGACTGGCGGTCACCGTGTTTATCTGCCACGTCGGCTATGAGGTCACCACCGAGGTTTGCCGCCGCCTGCTCGACGGCGTCGACGATGGGGTGCTGGTGGCCGCCGAAAACGCCGCGGCCAGCATCCCGGGCATCGACCATGCCCACGCGTATGCGCGCTGGACCGGACGCACCCTGCGCATCGAGATCCAAGGATGGGTCAACCCCACGTTGTCGGTGCCCGACGCCGACGAACTCGGCCGCCGTGTCAGCAAGGCCATCCACGACGCCATACCCGAAGCCCGCGCCATCACCTTCACCCCGCGCGCCATATCCCCACCACCGTGAACCGACCAGCAACTAGCGACGCGACGACGCCGGCACAGAGGATAAGGAAAAAAGCACCTGACGACCCAGAGTCAGATGCTTGGTCAGCTGGCAGGCCCCCGGCCAGCGTCCGCCGTCCGATCTAGGTCAGTTGGTACATCAACGGCTACGGACAACCATGGACATCTTCGGACGCGGGTTTGGGTTTTATGTTTGTTGGTGGCGTTACGAGCGGCTTGTGTCGGTCAGGGCGTCGTTGCTTGAGGTCGGTCCATGTGGAGTCTGATGGTGGTGGGGTGGGGCCAGCGGTAGAGCTCGTCGCAGAGTTGGTGGGCCATCCATAGGCCTCGGGTGCGGTCCTGGTTTCTGTGGGGAGGCAGGAGCCCCGCTAGCGGCTGGGTGAAGTGACCGTTGTCGCTGATCTGGCAGATCACCGAGGTCGCGGTGATCCACATGCAGGCGGCGGCCGGTGGAACGCCGTGTTCGAGGGCGTTGCTGGCGACTTCGCTGACGGCGAGGACAAGGTCTTCGCATCGGGAGGTGGTCAGGCCGGCGTGGGCCCCGTGATTGGCTATGCCCTTACGCAGTGCGGTCAGCTGGCGGGGATGGTCAAGGACGTGGATGGCGTCAGGTTGGCCCAGCTCGCTAGGGGCAGGCAACGGGTGATTGGCAAGAAATTGGTCGGCCGGGAGGTGATCCGGGTTGGCGGTGACGGCGCCGTTGAGCAGGCTAGGGTGGGCGCGGCGGATGGCGGCGGCGGTAGCGGGGTCGTTGGGGTAGGCGCAGACCAGGGTCAAGTCATACGCGGACAAAGCCTGGGTGATCAGGGCATCAACATGCATCCACAACGCTGCGCGATGAGGGTTGTCGTTGTCCAGTTGGGGAGCGGCGACGATCGTGGCGGCCCCGTTGGGGCTGGTATCGGCGATCCAGCCCAGGTAGTGACCCAGCACCCGGCCGGGATGACGGTACAGCCCGCCCACGTCGATGGTGTGTAACCCGACCGTGGTGGGCAGCCGGGTGTAAAGCTGGGCTGCGATCGTCGGGGGTAGCGCGGCGAGTACCGGCTCGCGGCGAGCCAGCCGCTCGGCGATCAGCGGAGTGAGGATGTCGGTTACCTCGGCCGACGGCGGATGGAGCAACCCGTGATGGTTGGCCAAGGTGCACACCACCCCCTCCTGCCGCTCATGAGCCTCACCGCCCGCTGCATCAAACCGGCTAGCCCTCAAGCACCTTCCGTACCCGTATCCGCGACAGCCAAACCTGCACGGCCAACAACCGGACGGCGCTCGCCAGAGTGGGCCGCGGTGGGTGATGGACACTGGCCAAACCGCCGGTTCAGCCAAGCAGCACACCGCAGGGTCGACTGTGCGTCAGACACAGGGAACTGCCGCAGCCGTCTGGTGCCGCCAATAATGCAACCGGGCTATCCGGCGCAGCCGACTCGGGTGCTGGCGACACTACAGAGAATCCCACGCGTGATACCGGATCCGAGTTGCTTGCACTGAACCTACGGGATTCGCGAACCTGGAGGCGGCGATGACGTCAGTCGGTCACCACCGCTAGGGCATCGATCACGGTGGGGTAGGTATCGAAACACTCCAGCAGCTCAGTGACGTGCAATGCACGCGCTACCACGCGGGTAACGAGGCCGGCGAGATGCAGCTGGGTCCCGGTGGTCTCGGCGAGTTCGCGGGCGCGCAACAGACTGGTGAGCCCCGTGGAGGCGAGGAAACTCACCGGCTGAAGGTCCAGGACGAGATGTGCCGGAGCGGCGGCGAGCTGTTCAGCGACGCATGCATCGAACAGCGGAACACTAACGGTGTCCAACTCCCCGTCCACCGTCACCACGCACACCCCGGCAGCCGGATACTGCACGGACAACCCAAGCAGATCCTCGCGGGTGCCCCACTCGCCACCATCGGCCGGTCCGTTACTAGCCAGTGGGTGATCGGCATGGTCATCGAAGGACTCTTTGGAGATTGTCAAGGGCCTGCGCTCCTCCCCCCATGCACGCCGGGCAGCGCTCCTGGGCCAGCAAAAGACTAGCAAGCTGACGACACGGACGCTTGGCAACTACCAGGACTAACGGTTTAAAGTCGACGCCACCTGGCAACCTACCGCGCGACACTCATTGACCGGGAACACCGTCGAGCAGCCTACCTACCCACGCGCGCCGTCGGACGCTCCATCTCCTGACAAGCTCCCGGGATCGTCCT
>Ga0213881_10000556_pt1 | contig 22921 bp, 18 predicted proteins | sample BarmaccoBMER_R08_FD_160104 | JGI IMG/M metagenome (GOLD analysis project Ga0213881, IMG submission 160104) | Barbacenia macrantha exposed rock microbial communities from rupestrian grasslands, the National Park of Serra do Cipo, Brazil - ER_R08 ... | reverse complement strand
CCCGCTTTTACCCGTCTGGTACCCGTAGCTTCCGCATCGGCGGCAGGTCCGTCACGTCACGCGCACCCGACCCCTTGCGAACCCGCTGTCGCTCGACCCACGCAGCCCACCACGTGCGCAACCCCATAGCGCTTCGCCTCCCCTTTCTGACTGTCTCGCGCGTCAGGCAGCAACCCGCTCACTGTGGTGACCGCCACCCGCCCCAGCTCATCCCAGCCACTGCGTCAGTCATCCATATTTGGCAAACGAACAGGACGGGAGCACCGCACAGCGGAACATCCGAAGACGTCCCGTATAGGACGCCTGCCCTACCCGAAGCACCGCCGCGCCATCGCCGCCATGGTGCGCGAGAGCGAGAACTACCTCTGGCCGGACGCGATCACTTCAGCGCGGAAAGCCGTCTTCTGTTAGGCGACCCTGCCAGCCCCGAGGTAACCCGCCGAAGTCTGGAGGAGGGCATCACTAAGGGAACGATGGCCGCCAAGGTACGCAACGCGCTGGCCTTCTATCGCCCGTTGAACAGCATCCCGGGAATCGAGATCCGCTGCCACGGCACCACCCTGTACAATAGTATAGTATCTACCGCTTCGACGAGGAGATGCTCGTCAACACGCATGTGTACGGCTTCATGGCGGCGCACGCTCCGCGGCGCTGCTACCCGCGCACCCCTACCAACCCCCTGCGAATGAGCCCACCGACGCGGCAGTGCCCCCCGCCAACTCCTCACCCGCCAGCCTGGCCGCCCAGGCTACGAGATCACCCATACATCCACGGTAGTAGCAGGATCACCACCCTGCGTCGCTGAGACTCGACACCACGCGCGTTGTCTGGTCCCCCTGCCGAACAGTCACCATCGTGCGTCACACAGCCTGCCGGTGAGACGACCATCACTACCACGCCGGACGTCTTTGACACGACGCGGTCGGGCTACGCTAGGCCGACGGGACAGCACGAGGGCCCCCGCGTGAAGGGAGAAACCGCTTATGGTCACTTGGATACTTTTCAACCACTTCATGACACCCGGACAGCACAAAAAGACCGCAGACATCGAGCGTTCATGATCGGAGAAATTCGAGGTCATCGCATCTATCAGCAATCAACCGAAACAGCAGTCCGAAAATCTCCTTGTTCGGGATTCGAGTTCCTGGCGGCGCACCACCTCTCACTATCGCGGACAAAGTCGACCATAGGATGACGCCCTGGAGTGGACGCGACCCACCACCCCTGCCCGGTGCCTCCGGAGGTCTCAGACTTGGACGGTGGAAGACAGCTGCTCTTCCCTTGTCGGGCGTTTCGGCGAGACCATTAGGAACACAAAATTCCCCGAGGCGCGTCCGGTTATGATCGTGGACCGCCTCTGTTACCCATGAGGAAGTAGATTGAACCGAGGAAATAGATTGTGAACCTCTGGCGCACAAAGACCATCGAGCAGTCCATAGCAGACACCGAGGAGCCGACCCACCAGCTCCGGAAACGGCTTGGCCCCCTGGAGCTCACCGTCTTCGGGGTGGGCGTGATCATTGGGACCGGCATCTTCGTCCTCACCGGCAAGGCCGCCGGGGTCCAAGCGGGCCCGGCCATCGCACTCTCGTTCGTCTTCGCGGGCATCGCCTGCGCGCTGGCCGCGCTGTGTTATGCGGAGTTCGCGAGCACCGTGCCGGTGGCCGGCTCCGCCTACACCTTCTCCTACGCCAGTCTCGGCGAGTTGGTGGCGTGGATCATCGGCTGGGACCTCATCCTCGAGCTTGCTCTCGGAGCGAGCACAGTGGCGGTCGGGTGGTCGTCGTACTTCGCTGATGTGATGAAATCGGCCGGCATCGCCATCCCGGGGTGGGCGTACGGCGGTGGGCACAACATCGTCGCGGCCGGGATCGTGCTTACCCTCACCGGTGTGATCTGCCTGGGGATCAAGGTCTCCTCGCAGATCAACATGGTGGTGGTTGCCGTCAAGGTCGGCATCGTGTTGTTCGTCATCGTCGCTGGCTTGTTCTACATCAAGGCCAGCAACTATTCGCCGTTCATTCCCCCGCCCGGCTCCTCAGGTGCTGGAGGTGCCACGAGCACGCCGTCGCTGCTGCAGGACCTCGGCGTCTCGCCCGGCTCCTTTGGCATCAGTGGCATCTTCACCGGCGCCGCACTGGTGTTCTTCGCGTTTATCGGCTTTGACATCGTCGCGACTGCCGCGGAGGAGACCAAGAGACCACAGCGGGACATGCCGATCGGCATCCTCGCCTGCCTTGGCATCTGCACAGCGCTTTACGTCGCAGTGTCGCTCGTGGTCACCGGGATGGTGAAGTACACCGACATCAAGGTCGACGCCCCGCTGGCTGAGGCGTTCCGCTCGGTGGGCAAACCGGGCTTCGCGACCGTGATCTCGGTAGGGGCGCTGCTCGGCCTGACCACGGTGATGTTGATCCTATTGCTGGGTCAGAGCCGGGTCTTCTTCGCCATGAGCCGGGACCGACTGCTGCCGCCGGTATTCTCCGCGGTCAGCCGGCGGTTCGGCACCCCGATCCGGACATCGATCACGACAGGCGTCGCCGTTGCCCTCGTCTCGACGTTTGTACCGCTCACCGAGCTAGCCGAACTGGTCAACATCGGCACGCTGTTCGCCTTCGTCCTCGTCGCCATTGGCGTCTTGGTGCTGCGCCGCACACGTCCAGACCTGCCCCGGGCGTTCCGATGCCCTGGCGTCCCAGCGGTCCCCATCCTCGCGGTGCTCGCCTCGTTCTACCTGATGCTCAATCTGCCGGGAGCTACCTGGATCCGATTCATCGTCTGGATGGTCATCGGATTCGTGGTGTACTTCGCCTATGGCGCCGGACACAGCCGGCTCGTGACCGACCCGAACTACTCCCGAGAAGCGGACAAGACGGCCAGCAAGGCCCGACCTTCATAGATCGGCACCGCCCGGAGGGACGGCAACACCCGAATGTCCCGAGACAGCTTGACGTGCCGGTAGTCGTGGGTGCGCGTGTCAGCGGGCCAGCGTATTGAGGAATTGCTCCACCTCAACGGTGGACTCCAGAACGAAGTCAGCGGCGGTGGGCCGGTTCGCGACCTCCGGATCGTCCGGGTGGCCGACGATGACGCCGACGCCCCACCCGGCCAGCGCCCGGAAGGCGTCCTCGTCGGTGATGTCGTCCCCGAGATACAGCGGCACGACATTGTCGGCGTCGAGATCCAGCGTCTGCAGCAGATACAAGACGGCCTTGCCCTTGTGCCAGTCGATCTTCGGCTGGAGCTCGTACACCATTTTCCCGGGGGTGACCCTCAGCCGCTCGGAGTACTCCTCCAGCAGGTCGTTCACCACCGCAGTGACCTTGGCGTGGTGCTCCCGATCAGCGAGCCGGTAGTGAACCGCGACCGAGGCCCGCTTCGGCTCGACCACCGTACCCGGAATCGATTCAACCTCGGCGCGGAGTCGGTCCCTGACGTCGGAGATGAGGTCTTCGAAGCCGGTCGCGGCAGCGTGCGCAATCGTGCCCTCCTGCGGAGTCCAGATGTCGAAGCCGTGGCTGCCCGCCACCACCAGGTTGCCGACGCCCATCATCTGCTGCACGATGGATCGGTCGCGACCGCTGACCACACACACCGAACAGCGCTGCGCTAGGGCCTGGACCGCCTCCCGCATGCCCTCGGACATGACCGCGTCCTGCGGCCGATCGACAATCGGGGTCAACACCCCGTCGTAGTCAAGAAACACGGCCGGCCGGCGACCGCCCAGCTTCACGGCGAACTGCTCACCGTCGCGCAGCGCGTCAGGCAACTCGCGAACGGTCGATGCCTGCGTGGTCACGGTCGTCGGAGTGTCGGTACAGGTGCGGTCCCGGCCGGCATCGGCACATCCCTCCCCTGCATAGCGAACATCCTCACCGCTGGGAGAGCAGCTGGTTGCATGCCCTGTCGTCGTAGGACGAAAAGAACGCGCGGAGGTCCGAGAGCATCTGCTCGAACGACGTGGCCGCGAACAGCACCGGCTGGTAGTGCGTGATGTCGTACTCCTGCGTCGCCATGGCGACAAGGTCCCACTCCCGGATCTCTGCATCGCGGAACACTTGAATCTCACCGTAGGACGACAGGAGGCCGGCACCATAGGCCTTCACAGCACCGTTCTCGTGGACCACGCCGAACTCGAGGGTGAACCAGAAGACGCGGCTGAAGACATCGAGCGAGACGTCGGTCGTAGCGCGCAGCGATGCTCGCCCAGCCAGCTCGTAGAATTCGGCGAACACCGGGCTGGCCAGCATGTTGGCATGCCCGATGATCTCGTGGACGAGATCCGGTTCCGGTGTGTAGAAGGGCACCGAGTGATGGCGGACGTACTGCGTCGAGAGGAACGTCCGCTCCGCGAGTGACCCGTAGAACGTTCGGGTCGGCACCAGGCCAGGCACCGGGTTAATGTGGAACCCGGTGAGGCCGTAAACCCGCTCGTCGACCTCCCGCAGCTGCGGAACACGCTCCGTTGGAAGGACAAGCCGGTCTGCGCTGGCGAGGTACTCGGCGCATGCGTACTCCCGGTGCTTGACGGCAAGCTCGGCGGATACCACCCGCCAGACCTCGTCCTCCTGAGCGCTGTAGGTGACGTCCGGGATCGGATCGCCACGGCGGTAGGCGGCGCCAACCTCGGCAATCCAGGCCCGGCGCTCGCGATAAGCCGGGTCGCTGAAGCCAGGGTGATCCTTGGGGAGTTCAAACCGGGGGGGTGCGCTGGGCGAGGCCATAGAGACAGCCTCCGCCTGCGGGCACGATCATTCAACGTTTCAGGCTCATTACCAGATGAATGTGGACCGGATGTCACAGCATCGATCAGCTGTGGTAGCCAGGCAGCACGACCTCACCAACGGTGCCGTCCTGGAGCAGGCCCTTGTGTAGTTGGCGATCGGCTACCACGAGCAAGTCGCGCACTGTTACGTACTTCGTCGCCTCATTAAATCCGAACGGCGTAGCTGAGCACAGCACTCTGGAAGTTCGGCTCAGCTCAACGTGATCAGCACCACGAGATCGATCCATGCTGGTCCACTCGAGGTTCACACGATCGGGGGCTGAGCATGATGTACTTACCGGGCGTTGCTCCTCCTCGTTCCCCCAGGGCCAGCTCAACCCGACCCGTGAATGGACTACCGAGGGAGCATGTTCATGGCCAGGACCGGAGGATATCGGCGGGCTACCACCGGGATGGCTGAGCGCGGTGACGTGCTGGATGCGCTGGAGCGACTCCTCGACGACGCCCATGAGGGCCGGGGTGGAGCGCTATTCGTCGTGGGGCCGGCCGGGTTGGGCAAAACCACCGTGCTTGAGCATGCGGTCACCGTGGCGAAACCGCGGTTTGCAGTCGGTGTCGGACGGGGGGACCAGGTGGAGGCGGTCTTGCCGTTCGGCCTGATCGGCCAAGCTCTCGATCAGCTTCTCGAGGGGAAGCTTCCCGGTGGCAAGGTGACGCTGGACGCTGACGGCGGCGAGGCCACCGACATCTCCGCGCAGGCCCGCTTCTACGGCATTCTCCGCGGGGTACGGGAGGCTGCGGTCAGCCCGCTGCTGGTAGCCCTCGACGATCTGCACTGGTCGGATCCGGATTCCCTGACCGTGATCCATCTGATCTGCCGTCGCCTGGCTTCCTTGCCGGTGGCGCTGATCGCCACCGCGCGGCCATGGCCGGCAGCGGCGGTCACCTCGGCGCAGGATCTAGCCGCCCAGGGGTTGGCCGAGATCGAGCAACTGGTTCCGCTGAGCACCGCTGCCGCTCGTGAGCTGCTGTGTTCCCGGGTGAGCGAGCAGGTCCCGGCCACGGTAGTGGATCAGGCCATCGACCTTTGCGGTGGCAACCCATTGCTGGTGGAACAGGTCGCCGTCGAGCTACGCCGGGGCGGGAGGCTGTCCGAGGGGCAGGCCTGGTTCTCCCGCTTCGTCGGGGTCGGTGCGGCCGGGCGGCGCTACCTGCAGGCGGCGAGCGTGCTCGGTATCCGATTTCGTGCCGCCGTCGCGACAGAGGTGGCCGGACTGTCCGCCACCCAGGCCGCTACCGAGATCGATGGCTTGTTCCGCGGCGGTCTCCTTTACGGGGACGACGACGGGTGGGCACGGTTCACCCATGCGCTGATCCGGCAGGGAGTGTACGAGGACATCGCGCCTCCGGTGCGTAGGGACCTGCACGCGGCCTCCTTCCGCGCCCTGATTGCCTCCGGGGCCCATCCGGCCGAAGCTGCGGAGCATGCATTAGCCGCTCAGCTGGGCGGTGACCCTGATGCGGTGTCCACGGTGGCACGTGCGGGGCGTGAGGCGCTGCGGGTAGGCGCGGTCCGCGCCGCCCGCCGGCACCTGGAAGCAGGAATGCGACTCGCCGGTGAGACCGCGTCGGCAGAACTGCTCTTCGACTTAGGCGCGGCCCTGGCCGCGTGCGGGACCCACGAGGAGGCGATAGCCATCTATGAGCGGCTATTACTCTTCTCAGAGCTGTCCACCGCGGACCGTATCGCCGTCTTGCGCGAGCTCGGACAAGCCAGCTTCGTTACCGGCCAGGTGGAGCGCGCCGCCGCCTGCTATGAATCGGCGGTGGTCCTGGCCGAACAGGAACATCCCGCACTTGCCATCGGAGCTCTACTCGACCAGGCCTTTCACCATCAAATACTGTCCGGTCCCCGGGCCGCACTACCGTGGGCTAACCGAGCCGCCGAACTGGCCACGGCCCGCGGGGTCATGCAGGCCTCAGCGCAGGCGGCCTGGGGCGCGGTCGCCTATCGCTGCGGCAATCCCGACGGCCTGGTGACGGCAGCGACCGCCGCCGCTATCCGCGCGGACCTCATCCCCACCTCGCGGTCCATAGACCGGCACAGATACCGGCATCCCGCGCTCAGCTATGCCACCCTGGCCGTCTACGCGGAGCGGTTCACCGACGCCGAACGACTCCTCACCGAGATCCTGAGCTCAGCCGAACGCCGATGCGAACCCATCACTCTGGTCCAGGCGGCGATCGCGTGGATCGACGGCCTGTGCCGCCTAGGCCGGCTGGCTGAGGCACTCAACCTGGCCGATCGCCTCAGCGAACTCGCCGAGCTGTTGCCTCCTTACTTGTCCCCGCTCGCCATCACCTACCGAGCGTTGGTCCTCCTTGAGCAAGGACAGCTGGAGCAGGCAGCGCTCTGCTGCGCGCAGCTGGCAACCCCCAAGATCCACCATGACCGCTACAGCCTGCACCGCACCGATGGGTTGGAACTTCACGTGCGTGGAGTTCTCGCACACCGCCAAGGAGATCCTGAGACCGCATGCTCACTGTTCGCCCAGCTCCAGGAGTGGGCTGACCGCACCGGCGAGGCCGACCCGTCGTACCTGCCGTGGGCAGCGGATGCGGTCGCCGCCCACTTCGCCTGTGGCCGATACACCGACGCACGATATGTGATCGACTGGGTCGCACAGCGTGCCGTGACGCTTCCCAGCCGATGGCCGAAAATCGTCGTTGCCACCGGACAAGCCGCCCTCGCTGAGTGCATGGGGGACCGAGTACTCGCGGAGACCTACTTCACCCAAGCGCTTGACCTCCACGACGAACTGCCCATGCCGCTAGCCAAGACCCAGACACTGACCGACTACGGTGCCTTCTTAACCCGTAGCGGGAAGATCGCCCGGGCGCGGGTACTGCTCGCAGAGGCGCTTCACATCGCTGAGGCATGCGGAGCCGGTTGGCATGCCAACCGCGCGCGGGCCGAGTGGCGGCGCGCTGGCGGGCGCACCCGCACCCGGAAACCCAACGAGCTCAGCCCGCAGGAAGCCACCGTTGCCCAGCTCGCCCGGGCCGGCCGAAGTAACCGGGAAATCGCCCAACAGCTCCATCTCTCCATCAAGACAGTGGAAACCCACCTCGGACACATCTATCAAAAACTCGGCATCCGCAGCCGTTGGCAGCTCGGGCGCACTCTCCCCCACATCAATGAATGAGCTGTCCCCCAGTTCCGCGGAGACCGGCTTGTAAGGCGGGGCACGCCCACCCCGACATTACGTCTCCTTTCGGGAAAGGCACCGACTATCGGTGATAACACCGCCGCGCACCGAAGTAGCGATCATCACCATGGTCGCGGCGAGGAGAATCACATCTTTGAGGACGTACTGGCCTTCCAGAGTGGGCATGTGGTGGGGCCCGGCAAACATCCGCCCGGTCAGCAGTACGATCGGGGACAAGATGCCGCCCAGCTGAACTGCCAGCAGAGAGACGGCCAGGCGCAGCCACCGTCCAGTGATCAGCAACAGTCCGATAGTGCACTCCAGCGTCGCAATCAACGCCATCGCCGCACTGTTGGACACTACGGCAGGTACCAGCCCGAAAGTCAGGAGGTGCGTGGTCGCCAGGGCGAGGTCTTGCACTGGACTCAACCCGGGAAAATACTTGAGGATACCGAACCCGACATACACCGCTCCCATGCTCACGCGCAGCGCGGTGATACTGTAGCGCATCAGCCACCGGTGAATGGCGGCTTCCCCGCTGCGGACCACAGCAAACAACTTGACTGCGACCGGGTCTTTTCGAGATAAAGGGCCCGTGTGGATATCTTCGGCGAGTGTGTCCACACGTACCGGTGTCGTCGATTCCTCCGAATAGGTCGTGGTGGGCACGCTCATCCTCCCTGCTGAACGAGATTAGGTATGGACCACCAGCTGGTGGATGCCACGGGATGTCTTAGGTAGTGGTCCATGAGATACCAGTGTGGGCCGGGCGCCGGCTTGGTGTCGTCGGGACACACCCTGAAAATTGGTGGCCGCCGGGAAGGCGCTGTCGCAAGTTTTGTCAGGGTGTACCCTCACCCACCGCGCCTAGCACGGAGGATCGGTCCCCCACGCTGTCGGACTGGCGGCCGGCCAACGGCCGCCGCTCGGGCGGCTTGGCGGCGGAGCGGCCGCGATCGACGCTGCCGCCTTGGTGCCACCGACACCAAGATTCACGGCATAGGCCGTGTGATCCCTTGACATCAGTGGATGCGCCCTGTCATCATGAAGCGTCCCTTGTGCTTTCTTGATAATGAATTTAATACGGTTCTTCTGGGTCAGCGGAGGTCGAATATGGTCGTTGATGGCGATCGGCACGGTCGCGTTGTCAACGGGTGGCCCGAGAAGTCGGGCCACCACGCGCCAGGAACACGCCGACAGTGGGTAGCGCCAACCTGGGAGCGGCTGGAAACTCCCATGGAAGTTACGATGTACGCAGGTCGGCGCTAGAAAATTAATCGGCTCAGCCGAGATGCTCGTTCGTATTCTGGGTTCGGCGGCCGGCGGTGGAGTACCGCAATGGAACTGCGGGTGTCCGGTGTGTGCCGCCGCACGGTCAGGCTCACGCCCAGTGGCGTCGCGACGCTCGTCCACCATCGCCGTCGGTGACGGTGGCGGCGAGTGGTTTCTCGGCAATGCTGGCCCAGAGCTCGATGGTGCGCTGCGCGAGTGCGCCCCCCTGTGGCCTGGACCTGACGATTCCACTGCACCAATACACGGAGTGTTTCTCACTGACGCCGAGCTTGACCACACCCTGGGGTTGCTGTCGCTTCGTCAGGCCAGCGAGTTGCACGTGTACGGCACCGCGGCGGTGCGAATCCTGCTTTCCCAGTGCGGTCTGTTGCCAACATTGGAAAGCTACACGGTGGTGCGCTGGCACGAAGTCCAGCCAGGAGAGCGGTTCGTACTGCAATACCGCCACGGCCCAGCCTCACCGTTATGGTGTGAAGCGCTCGATGCCACCAGCGGTCGGTTGCCCCGTTACGCCCGCGGCTCCGGTCCGACCTCCGGCATAGTCATCGGTTACCGGATCACCGACGAGCGCACCGCTCGCTCCGCGGTGTTTCTGCCCTCAGTAGCGGCGCTCGACGAAAGTTTTCTCCAGCAGCTCGACGGGGCACATCTGGTCCTCGTGGACGGTACGTTCTGGACCGATGACGAGCTGGGCCAGTACGGGCGCGGCACCGCAACAGCTCGATCGATGGGCCACCTGCCTGTCAACGGTAAGGAGGGGAGTCTGCGGTTGCTTCGCCAGCTGACCAATGCACACATCGTGTACACCCACCTCAACAACACCAATCCGATTCTCTTCGAAGATGCGCCCGAACGAGCGTGCCTCACCAACGCTGGTGCAAGCATTGCGCAGGACGGTGCCGAATACGAGCTGTAGAGGAGGAAAAATGGGCGAAAATCAGCCGACGTTAGAGCGTGCCGAGTTCGAGAACATGCTGCGCGCTGCTGAGCACAGCTATTGGGACAAGCACCCTTTTCATCAGCGGATGGACGCCGGTGAGCTCGATCCGTCTCATCTGCGGGCGTGGGTAGCTAACCGGTGGTATTATCAGAGAAGCTTACCGCAAAAGGACGCCGCCATCATCGCGAATTGTCCGCTGCCAGAAATCCGCCGGCGGTGGCTGCCACGAATCGCATACCACGACGGCACCGCGGACGGTGACGGCGGCTGCGCCCGGTGGCTGGCGTTGGCGGATGCAGTCGGATTGAGCCGGGCGGAGGTCACCGACGAGCGGCACGTGCTACCGGGGGTGCGCTTTGCGGTCGATTCCTACGTCACCTTTGCTCGGACACGGCCATGGATCGAAAGCATCGCGTCCTCGTTGACTGAACTGTTCGCCCCACAGGCGATGGCCAGGCGGACAGCTGCACTGAAACGACACTACTCGTGGCTTGACCACGACGCGCTGGAGTACTTTGACTCCCGCATTGGCCGAGCCCGGGAAGAATGCGCCGACGCGCTGGATATCGTGTTATCACACTGCACGTCAAGACAAGGCCAGGACGCCGCGGTGCGCGCCCTTGAGTTTAAGACTGACGTGCTGTGGAGCATGCTCGACGCGATCGAGCATTCATTGCAGGAGCGTAGATGACGGCAGCGTTGTCGCTGACCGACCGGCCACAGCTACGCCGCGGGGTGCGCGCTGGGACCGACCCGCTCAATGGTGAGACGGTGCTGCTGTTCCCCGAGGGTGTGCTCATCCTGAATGAGACGGCGGCCGCCGTCATCCGGCAATGCGATGGTTGTCACAGCGTGGCAGACCTGGTGCAGGCGGTTGGCGAGGTGTACGACGACGTCGCCCTCAAGGACGTCATGTCACTGCTGCAGGACCTGATCATGCAGAATCTGCTGGTGGTCAACCGTGGATAGGCCGCTGGGCCTGCTCGCCGAGTTGACCTACAAGTGCCCACTGCACTGCCCGTACTGTTCCAATCCCGTTGCGGTTCCGGAAGCTGCGGAGTTGGCGCTGCACGAGTGGTGCCGCGTGCTGGATGAAGCTCGACAGCTGGGCGTGCTGCAAGTTCATCTCACCGGAGGTGAGCCGCTGGCCCGGCCTGACCTCACCCCCCTCGTCGCGCGGGCGAGCGACCTGGGTTTCTACGTCAATCTGGTCACCAGCGGGGTGGGCCTCGACGAGCGGCGGGCGAACGAGCTAGCGCAGGTTGGCCTTGACCACGTCCAACTCAGCATGCAAGACGCTGACCGCATGGCAGCTGACACGATGGCAGGGGCCCGCGTCTTTGGCCGCAAGATAGCGGCTGCTCGCGCGGTCACGGCGCTGGAGCTGCCGCTGACGATCAACGTCGTGCTACACCGCGGAAACATCGGCCGGATCAGGCCGATCGCCGACCTCGCCGCTGCGCTCGGTGCGGACCGGCTCGAGCTCGCGCACACGCAGTATTACGGCTGGGGACTGATCAACCGGTCCGCATTGCTGCCGACACGCGACCAGGTCGCCGCCGCCGAGCAGGCTCTCGCGCAGGCGCAGGCGGTCTATGGTGACACCCTCGAGATCCTTTATGTCCTCGCCGACTATCACGAGCCTTACCCGAAGCCGTGCATGCACGGTTGGGGACGGCGACATATCGTCATCGCACCTGACGGGCGGGCACTACCCTGCCCGGCGGCAGCGCAGATCGTCGGACTCGGCATTGACAACGTGCGCGAGCGCTCGCTGAGCGCAATCTGGCACCACTCCCCTGCGTTCACCCGGTTCCGCGGATACGAATGGATGTCGGAGCCGTGCCGCAGCTGCCCGCGCAAGGGAATCGACTTCGGCGGCTGCCGCTGCCAGGCTTTCCAGCTCACCGGGGACGCTGCGCGGGCGGACCCGGTGTGCCAGCTGTCGCCAGACCATCACCTGGTCGAAGCAGCCCTTCAGGTCGCTGGGCCGCCGCATCAGCCGTTGCGCCCTCGGGTGAATCCCGGCTGAGGTAAGGGGTGTCAGCGGTGCGCCTAGCCGACGCGGTGGTGGACGTTGCGCGCTGGCCGATCGTCGCGAGCATCAGGGGCGTGCGTAGAAGGCGTACCAGTCGCGGCTGGAAGGGCTCAGGTAGTGTTCGGCGGATACCTTCTCGCCGGGGAAGAGCTGGAAAGCTTGCGGCGGACCGTCAGGTATGGGATGGAAGTATGCGCCGCTGACCCAGGTGGGGTTGATATCCAACTCCATGCCGCGCACCACACCGCTGGCCTGCAGGATCTGTCCCAGGCTGCACACCGAAAGGGCGGGTCCGCCGACATACACCTCGCCACCATTGGCGGTGACCCCGAAACCGGAGCGGTCAATGAACGCAACCTGGCCGACGGTGCTGCCCCACTGGGCGGTGCCGCCACTCTGGCACGTCGAGTTGACCTGTCCGTCGTCGATCAGCGGGACGAGGTTCTGCCGGACACTGGCGACGTCCGGGCCCATCCGAACCTCGCGGTTCCAGGCGCCGACGGTGGCCGTGCCGTCGGCGCGCAGGACCAAGCTGGCCGCGCCGTCCACCAGCGGCCGGGCAGTGCGGCCTTGACTGTAGTAGCCACCGTGGCTGGCACCGTTGAGGCGAAACCCCCCGTTGAACACCGCAACCACGCTGCGCTGCTCCGCTGCGGTCAGCGATGTTCCGGCCTGCCAGGTTCCGCCGGGGTCCTGGAAACCCGGGTGTAGCTGTCCACGTACCAGGGTGGGATCAATCCACATCACACCGACCAGAAAAGAGGTGTGCTCGCGGTCCGGCCGCACGTGGGCCACCTGGACCGCTGGCTGGCCGTGCACCGTCACGACGGTTTCCCACTGGCCTTCGCCAGGTAAGGGCGCGATGCCCGACGGCGGGTGCAGCGGCGGCGGCGCCGGCAGGTGAGGCGAGCCGGTCTTGTTGTGCGGATCAGTGGGTGTCACCGGCACCGTACCGACCCACGGGATTCCTCCCACCGGCACGCCACCGGTCGGGGGCTGATTGTGCTCGTACTGCTGTTTCTCCAACCAGGTGATCAGCCCATCCAAGCCGTGGTCACGGCCCCACTCAGCCAAGCGCGCGGCCACACTGTCAGTACCCGGCGCCCGCAACACACCCACCACCGAGGCGCTCACCACGGATCCGAAGAGCGCCACCCCGACCAGCATGAGGAGAAACAACCATCGCCACCACCGACGATGCGGTCTGGCCGGCTGGTTCGTCGCGATCCGCGTGGATGTCGAGATCATCACCACCTTCCTCAGCTGCTCCCCCGCAATACGAAGGAGACAGTAGCGCGCTCCGCGGTTCGGCGAGCTCACCAGCAGAGCTGCCAGGTAGCCAGGTCAGGTTTGCCGCCACGATGCGATGGGTATCAATCGATCAGGTTGGGTATCAATCGATCAACAGCCCAGGACCGATCGACCAGCGAGGACAGTGTTGGAGATGACGGACACCCGACGACTTCCGAAGCCGGTCGCTCACGAGTGGGACTGGCAGCTCCAGGGATCCTGCCAGGGGCTGAACAGCAGCGTTTTCTTCCATCCGGACGGCGAACGAGGTTCAGCACGATCTCGCCGCGCCGACCGGGCCAAGGCGATTTGCCAACGCTGTCCAGTCCTGGAGCAGTGCCGCCGCTACGCGTTGCGCACGCGAGAACCGTATGGGGTCTGGGGAGGCCTGACCGAGGAGGAACGCCGAGAACTCTGGACCGGCCAGCGTCAGTTGCTGGTGAGCTGACGATCAGCCGCTGCCAGCACGCGTCGCTATCCGTCGCTACTGATCGTGAGCAACTTCTGCGGCAGGGCAGTGCTTTCTCCCCGGAAGCCGGGCAGGATCACCCGCCAGGTCTTCGTCGATCGGGAGACATCATGGCATTGATGGGCTCCGGAGAGCAGGCGTATCCCAGCACGTCCGGGGACGGCGAGCGGCAGAATCGGCGCATAGTGGTGATGCAGGTCAGGGCCCGTGCATCCCAGTTATCACCACTGCGCCTGGTGGTGGCGGACCTCGCCGCCCGCGCCGATTTCGATCTTGACACGGTAGCGGACCTACGGCTGGCGGTGGATGAGGCCGTCTCGGAGCTGGTTGCTATCGCCGTCCCGGAGGCGATGCTGATTTGCACGTTTCGCCTCGACGCCGGACAGATGGAGGTGAGTTCGTCGGTTCCGGCGAAGCCGGGGGCCAACGTGCGGCGGGACTCCTTTGGTTGGCGGGTGTTGACCACGCTGGTCGACGAGGTGCGCGTGACCAACGAACCGGAGTCTGACCCCTCGATCGTCGGTATCACGTTGCTCAAACGACGTCGCGACGAGACGGTGGCGCAACGTCGGTGACGCCGAGCACCGAGTCCGAGGAGGGGACGGCGGATGAGGGCACCGGCTACGCGCACCTCGTCCCGCTGTTTGCCGAGCTGGCTGAGCTGGATTCCGGGAACCCGCGGTGGGCCGAGGTGCGCGACCAACTCGTGGTCGCGCACCTTCCGCTGGCCCAGCACATCGCCCACCGATTCAGCCATCGCGGCGAACCTCAGGACGACCTCGTGCAGGTCGCCACCATAGGGCTCATCCACGCAGTGGACCGCTTCAGTCCCGACCGGGGCAGCGACTTCCTGTCCTTCGCAGTGCCTACCATCACTGGCGAGGTGCGCCGATACTTCCGGGATCACGCCTGGGCACTGCGGGTCCCACGGCGGCTGAAGGACTTGCACCTCGCGATCGGGTCGGCCATCTCGGTGCTGTCCCAGCAGCGCGGCAGGGCACCGACCGCCAGCGAGCTCGCCGAGTATCTGAAACTGCCACGGGAACAGATCCTGGAAGGTCTGGAAGCGGCCGGCGCCTACCGCGCCAGCTCACTGGATAGCCTGGTGGACGCCGAGGGAACCGGCTCGGCACCGGACGAGGTCGTCGATGTGGCCGACGCCGAACTCGACCGGGTGGAATATCGCACGACCTTGGCCCCGCTGCTGGAAAGGCTGCCCGAACGTGAATGCACCATCATCAAACTGCGCTTCTTCGCTGGCCTGACGCAAAGCCAGATCGCGCAACGGATTGGGCTATCGCAGATGCATGTCTCCCGCCTGCTGTCCCGGACGCTGGCCCGACTGCGGGAGGAGCTAGCCCGTGAGCCCTGACACCGTGGGCCCTGACACCGGAGGAGCGCATGGAGCACGTCGTGGTCGTCGGCGCTGGGCTGGGCGGCCTGCGTACCGTTGAGTTTCTGCGCGCCGAGGGGTTTTCCGGCCGCATCATCCTCGTGGGGGACGAGCCGCATGAACCCTACGACCGGCCCCCGTTGTCCAAGCAGATCCTCGCCGGGCAGTGGCCCGAGGAACGAGCCGTACTACACCGCGGTGGGCTGGCCGATCTCGATGTCTCGTTGCACCTGGGCGCCTCCGCAGTCGGTGTCGACCGTGCTGCCGTCGAGCTCAACGACGGCACCCGGCTCCGCTACGACGCGCTGGTCGTGGCAACCGGGGTACGGCCACGGCGACTACCCGGTCAGCCCGACCACCCGGAGCTGCACGTCCTGCGCACGCTGGAGGATTGCCGGGGGCTGCGGGACTCCATCTCCCGGGCCCGCTCCCTGTTGGTGGTCGGGGCCGGCTTCATCGGTGCCGAGGTCGCCGCTACCGCCCGCATGGCCGGCCTCCAGGTGACCATGCTGGAGGCGCTGCCGGCGCCCTTCGCCCGAGTTCTCGGCGAGCAGATGGGCCAGCTGTGCGCGCGGTTGCAGACCGACAACGGAGTCACGGTGCGCTGTGGGGTGCGGCTGGAAGGCTTCTTGGACACGAGCCCGGGAATGAGCAGAAATAGCAACGGCGGGATCGCCGTCCGGCTGGCCGACGGGAGCATCGTGCGGGCCGACTGCGGCGTGGTCGGAGTGGGTACCGTGGTCGACGGCGGGTGGCTCGCCGGGCTCGAGGTACCCACCGAAGGCGGGCTGCTGTGCGACGCCACCGGTGTGGTGGAGGGCACCGGCAACGTCTATGCGGTCGGTGACGTCGCCGCCTGGCGGCACCCCACGGTCGGAGACCGGCCGCGTATCGAGCACTGGACCTCGGCCACCGAGCAGGCCGCGGTCGTCGCTCAGCGAATCGCCGGGAAGCAGGTCACCCGCCACGCCGACGTCGTGCCGTACTTCTGGTCCGACCAGTACGAGCTGACGCTGCAGCTAGTCGGGCGCTGCGATCTGGCCACGTCCGTCGAGGTGCTGCACGACCCCGGCGTGATCAGGGGCACCGTGGCGGGCTACTTCGCCAACGGCGCTCTCGTCGCCGTGCTGGCTTTCCACGCGCCCCGGCTCCTCAACCGGTACCGCAAGCTGGTGGCTACGGGCGCCAGCGAGCACGAGGTCCGGTCCACCGCGGCCGAACTCGCCTCCCGGTAAGCGGAACTCACCTCCGTAGCCGGGAGGCGAGTTCCGTCTAGTTGATCAGGACTGCTGGTGCACGGCTTCGACGTCGATGGTGATGCGAAGGGTGCGGCCGACGGCGAACACCCCGGCGAGCAGCGACTGGTTCCAGATCATGCCGAACTGGTCGCGGTCGAGTTCGGTGCTGGCGTGGAATCCGGCGCGGCGCTCGCCCAAGGGACCGGCACCCGTACCCAGATAGTTGATGTCCAGCCCGACGGGTTGGGTGACTGACTTCAGGGTGAGCCGGCCATCGAGCTGCCAGGTGTCCGGGCTTAGCACGGTGAGCCGGTGGCCGGTGTAGCGAATCTGGGGAAATGCCTGCACGTCGAGGAAATCCGGTGAGCGCAGGTGAGCGTCGCGGTCGGGGTTGTCGGTGTCGATGCTGGCCGCCTCGATGATCACCTCGACCGAGCTGTGTTCCAGCGGGTCGGCCACCGTCAGGATGCCGCTGAATTCCCGGAACCGGCCGTGGATCTTGGCGAAGCCAAGATGGACAGCGGTGGCCGCCACCGTTGAGTGAGTGGGATCGACGTGCCAAGTCCCGGGGGCGGGAAGCACTGTCGCGTCAACCTGGGAAAGCACCAGCCGGCCCAGGTGGACGGGACCGGTGCCGTTGACCAGGCTGGTACGGGCCTGCGGATCATGCCCGACAGCGGCGGTGATCACGGTGTAGGCACCAGGGCCCAGTCCGGTCACGGCGAAGTGACCGTCGTGGCCCACAACGGTACGGCCGGATTGGGCCCCGGTGACGTCGACGACAGTGACCACGGCGTGCGGCACCGGCCATCCATCGCGGGTGACCACCGTGCCGGTGAGCACACCGCCGCCGATCTCAGCGGCGGCCATGCTTGTGGCCCTCCCGCTGGACGCCGCGGTCGACGGCACCGTTGCCCGCCGCAGCGTCGGCCAAGGTGGCAGGCCGCAAGGTGATCACGGTCTCGGCAGGCGCTCCGAGGCCGAGGTGCACCTCATGGGCCACCGGCGGGTACCCGGTCGCGATGACGGTGTATGCCCCCGTCTGCAGGTCGTCGAAAACGAACTCACCGTCGATACCGGTGATGGCCGAGCTGACCACGTGGCCGTCAGAGTCAAGCAGGGTGGTCAGCGCTTCGGGCACCGGCGCGCCGGCACTGGCGGTACGCACGCTGCCCACCAGCTGGATCCGGGCGACGACCTCGACGTCCTGGGTGAGGTCTCCGTGGGCGGGGATGTCCACGCTGCGCGCCACCGGGTGCAGGTTGGTGGCAGCCACGATGAGTGTATACAGACCTTGGGCGAGGCCGAGGAAGCCGAATCGGCCGTCGGGCCCTGTAGTGGTCGTGACCACGACGTCGCCTCGGATGTCGATCAGGGTAACCACCGCGCCCGCGATGAGCTGCCCGGACTCGGCAATGCACACCGTGCCGGACAGGCGTGCGCCAGCTCCGGAGAGCATAAAGTCGTGGCGCACCGGCATATCGGCCACCGCGACCAGCGCGATACCAGGCTGGTGTGCCGTCGAGGCGCAGATGACCAGATAGCTGCCGCCGCTGGGCGGACCGAGCCGGTAATACCCGCCGGCATCGGAGTAATCGCGGTCCAGTTGCCGGCCGGACAGGTCGGTGAGGGTAAGGGTGGTACCCACGAGTGGAGTGTGCCCGCTGTGCATGACCTGTCCGTGGATCACCGGCCGGGGCCGGTGATCCACACTGGCCGGGTTTGGCACAGCGACCGGCGGTATGGGTACTGTTTCGTCGTCTCCCGGCATCCTGCTTCGGGGTATCTCGCTTCGGGGGGCTCCGCCCACTCCCCCCACTCCGCCTGCTTCGGCGGCGAGTTCGGCCGCGAGGGCTTCGATGCCTGACTGGTCGCGCAGTGGAATCTCCTCCAGGAAAAGCATGAACACAAAGGCGAGGAACATCACCCCGGCGGCGACGAGGAACACCCCATTCATCGCGTTGGAGAAACCCACCAGGAACGGCCGGGCCAGTCGGGGGTCGATGTGCTGCAGAAAGGAGGAGTCCTGAAGAACGCCACCGGTGTTGCCGGACACACTGGCCCCGCCGGCCCGAACGGCCTGCAGGACGACGTTGTTGGCGGGGTTGGCGCGGACGGCCGGGTCGGCGAGCGCGGATCGGAATTCCGGCGTGGAGGCGGTAGCGCGGAACGCGTCGACGATCTTGCTTCCCGCGGTGGAGAACAGGATCGACAGGAACACCGCGACACCCAAGGTGCCGCCCATTTGCCGGAAGAATGTGGCCGACGCGGAGGCCACCCCCATGTCCCGAGCCGGCACCGCATTCTGCGCCGCTATGATCAGTGTCTGCAAGCAGCCGCCCAGCCCGAAGCCGAACAGCGCCATGTAGATGTCGACCTCCCACAGGGGAGTGTCGACCCCCAGACGGAGGTTCAGCAGCAGCAGCGCGGCGGTCATCACCGCCGTGCCCAACACGGGAAAGATCTTGTACCGGCCGGTGCGGGAGATCAGCTGCCCGGACACCAACGAGCCAACGATGATCCCGCCCATCAGCGGCAACAGCAGCAGGCCAGCCTTGGTGGGCGAGGCTCCTCTGACGATCTGCAGGTACTGCGGGATGAGCACGAGGCCGCCGAACATGCCCATACCGATGATCAGGCCCGCGACGGACGTCACGCTGAACACGCCGTTGCGAAACAGCCGTAGCGGGAGCAACGCCTCGTCGCCGATCCATCGTTCGGCGATGACGAACCCGATGAGGCCAGCTGCGGCTAACGCGTAACAGCCTATCGCTGAGGCCGAATCCCAACCCCAGTTCCGGCCTTGCTCGGCCACCAGGAGAACCGGCACCACCCCGACAGTCAGTGCCACCGCACCCGGCCAGTCGATACGATGCTCGCGGCGGGTGTGCGGGATGTTGAGCACTCTGGCCACGACGACCAGCGCGGCTGCGGCAACCGGGACGTTGACCAGGAACACCCAGCGCCATCCGGCGATCCCCAGGATCGAGTCGGCCCCGGCGAACGTACCGCCTACCAGCGGGCCGATCACGCTCGCGGTGCCGAACACAGCCAGGATGTAACCTTGATAATGGGCCCGCTCCCGGGGCGGCACGATGTCACCGATGATCGCGAGCGCCAGCGACATCAACCCGCCGGCTCCCAACCCCTGCACGGCACGGAAAGCGGCCAGCTCATACATCGATGTGGAGATCGTGCACAACACTGACCCGCCGATGAAGATCGAGATAGCGGCGAGGAAGTAGGGCTTGCGCCCGTAGAGGTCAGACAGCTTGCCATACAGCGGGGTGGAGATCGTCGCGGTGATCAGGTAGGCGGTAGTCGCCCAAGCCTGCAGGTTCAACCCGTGCAGGTCATCGGCGATGGTGCGGATCGCCGTGGACACGATCGTCTGGTCCAGCGCTGCCAGCAGGATCCCCAGCATCAGCCCGCCGAAGATCGTCAGAATCTGCCGGTGGGTGAACACCCCGGGCGCGGGTCCAGGCAAGCTGCGGTGCTGCGGCCCCGCCGCAACGGTGGTCATGAAGAGGGCCCTTTCCGCGTGGCCAGCACGGCATGCTCCGCCAGGAGGGTGACATGGGCCACACCAATTGATTGTGTCATACAAGTAATTGTAGATGGCAAGCACGCATTCCGGGCAGGGCTTCCTGCAACCGAGATGCCGGTGACCTCACTGGCCGAGCGCTCCTGTGGCGGTCTGCCGCAGCTCGATGTCCGCGGCAACCGCGTCTACATCGAGCGGATGTGGGAGCTTGCCTGCGGCAGCACGGCGGCCAGCTGCGCGACATGGCCGGAACGCGTCAGGAGCACACCGAAGCGGCGGATCACGACGGACATAGGGGCACCCCTTGGCATGGGGCCCCGGTCGCCGCGCTGATGTTGGTGTTGACCGGCTGGGATAACACCGCCGCCATCCGAACACTCGATGCCCAACTCCACACCTACGGACTCCTACCAGCCACTACATCAGCACCAGGAAGCAGCACAAATACCCCATGAAGTCCACGGCCATCACCAGTTCGCCCTGTACTAAAATGAGCCATAAGCCCACCGGGCCAATACTGGTTATGCGAAGGTGACATTTGTACAATCACCGCTCTTGAATGTTTTGACACGGTGGCGACTGATCGAAAAATCTACAGCGCCGGGCCTGAGCCCAATGCCACGTAGCGTAAGTTGATCATGCTGCTGTTCGGGGTGTCAGTCCGCGGAGGTTGATTGTGGGCGGTCTGAGATGACGAGTGCTGGCCGGCTCACTGGGTTTCTTGATTCGGTAGCTGTTGTGTCGGGCGCGTTTGACCGCGCGGGGGCAGGTGCGTTCGCGCCGTGGTGGGATGAGTAGCAGGGCGATCTTGGCCAGGTGGGTGGGGAGCCGGTCAGCCCAGTCCGCAGGGGGGAATGTCCGCCGTCCCGGTGGCGGTGCGGCGGATCAAGCGTAGGGCCTTGGCGAAGGAGATCGAATCCGGGTCGAGGTCGGCTGCGGCGGAGGCGCGGGCGGTCAGCGCGCTGATCGCGTGGTGGGTGATCAGATAGGCCCAGATCTCCTGGTACACCAGGTCGGGCAGCCGGGAGCGCAGAACCCGCCCGGGGCCGTGCAAGTGAGTTTTTAGCTGGTCGTTCGCGGTCTCGTGTTCCCAGCGCTGGTGGTAGGCGGCGGCTAACTCCTCGGCTCGGGCCCCGTCGGGCCCGTCCGGGTGCAGGATGCTGGTTAGCAGGACGATCAGCTCGCCGGTGCCGTTGCCAGCCCGGTCGGGCACGTCGTATTCGATGACTCTGGCCAGGTGGATGACGGGCAGGCCGCGCTGATCGAACGCGTCGGGAACGGTGTTGATGTCGGACAGGTCGGCGCCGGCGCGGGCAGCGGCCAGCAAGCGTTCGCGGCGGCTCCCCCGAATCGAGGGCGCGATCAGTGCGGTGAGGTAGGTCCCCTCGTCCAGCACCCGCACCACGGGCAACTCCAGCTGGGTCGGGGCCCGCCACAGCAACGCCGCACCGGTCGGGACGGCAGTGTCCCAGGCCTGCCAGGAGTAGAAGCCCCGGTCGGCAGTGAGCAGCTCATCGGCGCATAGCCGGGGATACAACCGCTGCGCGAGGGTTCGCTCCCCGACCCGGTAGGCGTCGACCTCGGCGGCCACGAACGCGTGGGTGCCGCACTCGGACAGGGCGACCACCCGCGCCTTGGGGAACGCCGAGCGGTTGTCCCCCGAGCCGGCATCCCCGAACTCGGCCGCGTTCTGAGCGCTGTCAGGCACATCGATCTCGAACCCGTCGATCGCCAGCAGCCGCCACCGGCGCAGAAACGACCCGCGCGCGGTGCCCAACGCGGCCACCCCCGCCACCGGCGAGGCATCCCCGGCGACCGAGCCACACGTGCGTTCGAACAACTCGGGAAACACCTGCCGGCCCAGCCGCTTACGGGCCTGAGTGATCGCCGACGCGGTCGGCACCGTCCAAGCCGCGTCCCAGCAACCCCACCGATCCAACGACCCGGTGACCTTGGTCGCGACCTCTTCGTAGTCCTCGTCCGGAAAAAGGCACAACGCCAACGTCAAATACGTGACCACGTGCGCGGGTAACTTGGCGTCCGAGCGTTTCTCCCGCACCCCACACACCGCGACCACCTCATCGACCGCGTCCCGGGGCACCGCCGAGACCAGCACCCCCAGCGACACCTGATCCGGCCGCACCACCACACCCTCGCCCATGCCCGGCGACCATGCCAGCCACCCGTCAGAAAAAGATCACACCACGCCAACCCAATCAAGAACTACCAGACCAAACGCTTGATCAACTTAGGCTACGTGGCATTGATCCTGAGCCCACCCGTACGTGGTAACCCGATGACCCCATCCATAAGTCGATAACCAACGCCACATGGGGAAGGGTAGCTCTGGCATAGCCCAGGGGTGACGAGCCTCAATGGGGTCCGGCCGTGGAGGCCGGAATCAGGGGAGGCGTTCACGGCGTGGATGGCTGAGCGGTACCCGCCTCAATGGGGTCCGGCCGTGGAGGCCGGAATCAGCGCGTTGACCGTGCTGTGGTGCCCGGCCGTCATCAGCAGGCCTCAATGGGGTCCGGCCGTGGAGGCCGGAATCAGCCATGACGCCTGGGAGCTTTACGGACCGCCGACTCGACCGCCTCAATGGGGTCCGGCCGTGGAGGCCGGAATCAGCTCGGGGTCTCCGGGCGGGCCATGCTCACCGCGTTGATCGCCTCAATGGGGTCCGGCCGTGGAGGCCGGAATCAGAGAGCACAACCTCATCGACAGCATTGCCACTCCTTTCAAGCCTCAATGGGGTCCGGCCGTGGAGGCCGGAATCAGGGC
>Ga0213881_10000555_pt1 | contig 22937 bp, 17 predicted proteins | sample BarmaccoBMER_R08_FD_160104 | JGI IMG/M metagenome (GOLD analysis project Ga0213881, IMG submission 160104) | Barbacenia macrantha exposed rock microbial communities from rupestrian grasslands, the National Park of Serra do Cipo, Brazil - ER_R08 ... | reverse complement strand
GCCCCCGCCGTCCCCGTCCCGCCGCTCCGGGCCCGCCGCTCCGGGCCCCCCGCCCGGGCCCCGCCCCGTCCCGCCCCGTCCCGCCGCGGTCGTCAGCCCTCGGCGGCGGGATCGGTGCCCGACAGCATGCTGAGCCCGCTGCTCGTCATGCCCGCCGCGGACGTGTAGGTCGACAGGTAGCCCGTGCCGGCCTGGTACGCGATCTCGAATCCGCCGGCGGGTGAGACCGCGAGGGCCGGACTGGTGCCCGCGGCCATGCCCAGCCCGAGTGCGTTCGCCCCGGTCGTCGACGAGTAGGTCGACAGGTCACCCGTGGCCGCCTGGAACGCGACCTGGTATTCGCCGGTCGGTGAGACCGCGATGGACGGGCTGGTGCCCGCCTTCATACTCTGACTCAGGTCGGTCCCCGAAGACAGCGAGGAAACCGTCCACAGGCTGCCGGTGTTGGCCTGGAAGGCGATGACGTACCCGCCGCCGTTCAATCCGGCGATGGCCGGGCTGGTGCCGGCCGCCATGCCCAGCCCGAGGCTGGCACCGGCGGAGGGCGAGTAGGTCCACAGGTAGCCGGTGTTGGCCTGGAACGCGATCTCATAGCTACCGTCGGCCAGTCCCGCGATGGCCGGGCTGGTGCCCGCGGCCATGCCCAGGCCGGTGTTGATCGCACCGGTCGACGGCGAGTAGATCCACAGGCTGCCGGTGTTGGCCTGGAAGGCGATGACGTACCCGCCGCCGTTCAATCCGGCGATGGCCGGGCTGGTGCCGGCCGCCATGCCCAGCCCGAGGCTGGCACCGGCGGAGGGCGAGTAGGTCCACAGGTAGCCGGTGTTGGCCTGGAACGCGATCTCATAGCTACCGTCGGCCAGTCCCGCGATGGCCGGGCTGGTGCCTGCGGCCATGCCCAGCGCGAGGTCGCTTCTTGCCGACGGCGAGTAGGTCCACAGATCACCGTTGCTGGCCTGGAGGGCGGTCAGCGGCGTGCTGTTCGGAGGGCTGCTGCCGTAGTACACCGCGAAGTCGCCGGACGTGTCGTCCGGGCCGGTCGTGTCGATGACGGTACCGCCGCTGTTGACGAGGTCGAGGGCTTGGGCGCCAGCGGCCTGAAGCGTGCCCCCGTTGACGGTTGAGCCGGTGAAGTGCACGGGAGTGAACTGGGGGAGCGGGCTCGTACTGCCGTTGATCGAAGGCAGCGCGGTGAGGATCTCCGCGCTGGCGTTCTTGGCTCCCGACGGGGCGGCGACCGTGGTGTTCTCGGTCCATCCCTGGGTGCTGTCGCTGAGCGCCAGATGGTACTGGCCGTCGCTCCCGTAGGTGATCGTCGAGGCAAGGCTGTCGCCGGGCTGTACGGTGACGCTGTAGTCCTGTTCCGAGTTCGTCGGATACAGCTCCCACCAGGCGTAGTACCGCGGCGACCCGCTCCTGCAGTCCACCGCGGTGCCGTTCTCCACGACGGACGAATCGCCCCATCCGTCCAGTCCGATCTCGAACGAGACGATCCCGGTGGCGGTACACGAGACCGTCGGCATCACCCAGCTGGAACTCACGCTGGTGTAGGTGCCGGTGTTGGCCACGTAGCCGGACCAGTTGGTGGACTGCGAGTTCGCGGCCGTTCCCGCGCCGCGCGGCCCGGCCGTATGGGAGAGCACCTTGGCCGGCGCGCTCCGCACATCCGGGTGCGCCTGCGCCCGGGCGGTGCCCGTACCGAGCGCGACGAGGCCCAGCGTCAGCATGCTGACGGCGGCGGTAAGGCATGCCCTCGAGAACATTCGTCTGGCCATGTGACAAGCGTCTCCGCGAGCGCTGTCATAATGCTGTCAGATCACTGCCATGCGAACGGCGGTGGTTGCTCGTCAGCGGACCAGTTCCCCGGGGTCGGTGTTGGCGCCACACAGCACGACCACGACGTGTTCATCCGGGGCGGGCACATAAGCCCCGCACAGCAACGCGGCCAGTGCGGCCGCGCCGCCCATCTCGACAACGACCCGGCGGTGATCCCACAGCGTCTGGCGGGCGGCCACGATCGCCTCATCGGACACCAGCACTGACGTCATCTCCGGGCGGCATGCCAGCTCGTAGGCCATCTGGGAGCAGCGTCGTGCCCCGAGGGAATCGGCGGCGATTGAGTCCACGGGCACGTCGACCGGTCCGGCCGCCTCCAGCGCGGCGTTCAGCGCCCGGCACCGTTCCGGCTCGACGGCCACCACCCGGATTCCGGTGCCTTGCACCGCGGCGGCGGTGCCGGAGAACAGGCCACCGCCACCGACCGCGACCATGATCGTGTCTACCGAAGGCGCGGCCTCGATGATCTCGGCGGCGAGCGTGCCCGCCCCGGCGGCGATCAGCGGGTTGTCGTAGGCGTGGGAAAGCAGCGCCCCGGCGTCGGCCGCGTACCGGACCGACGCGTCGAGAGCGTCGGCGTATTCCTGGCCTGCCAGGCGCACGTCCGCCCCGTAACCGCGTAGCTTGGCCACCTTGAACGGCGGCGCGGTCTCGGGGAGGAACACGGTGGCCTTCGTCCGGGTGCTGCGGGCCGCCCAGGCGCAGGCCAGCCCCGCGTTTCCGCCGGAGGCGATGACGATGCCCTCGGCGGGCATGGTGCCGTCCTCCAGGTGGGCGGCGGCGAGGTTGGCGGCGCCGCGCGCTTTGAACGAGCCGGAGTGCTGCATGTATTCCAGCGCCAGCTGAAGCCGCGCGGTGCCGGCCGTGCCGGCCGTGCCGGCCGTGCCGGCATCGGCCGTGGCGGCTGTGCCGGCTGTGTCGGCTGGGCTGGCTGTGCCGGGGTCGGCATCGGCGAGGATCACCGGGCGGATGCGCCCGGCGGTGCGGCTAACCGCCGCTTTGACATCGGCCGGGCCGATCAATCCAGTGCGCTCGGAGGCTGTCATGAGGATCGCTGCTTTCGTCGTCAGGACCTCGTGAGTGGTCTTGTGTTCCCATCGAACACCACCACCGGGGCCGGCCTGGCGGTCGGGTGGATGCGGTGCCCCCGGGCTCGCGTGGCAGCCCTCGCGCGGTTCGAGTCGGCATGCGGCCCGCAATCCGTCGGCCAGCGGCCCCCCGGCATGCATAATTGCCGAATAGAGGGTGCGGGCCGCCTATAGCGGGTACATGCGGATATTTCTGGATAAAGCAGGTTTATGTCATTCGGCGGAGGCGCCTTTGCTCCGCCGTCGCCCTTGGAAAGCCCTTAGAAATTGCGCGTATCGCCATATTGCGGGCATGCAGGCGCTCACCTTGCTGGAAGATCGGGGCCACCCGGAAAGAAAGGCACCGGAAACCGGCGCCCACTCTTCCGCGAAGCCCTTTCCTTCCACATCCTTCGGTACCGGAAACCGGGCACATCGGGAGTACGGAGCAAATCCCCAGTCAAATCTGGTCACGCGGTCAAGCCGCCCCCTCATGCCGCTGAGCGTTAGAGTCATCCGGGCCAGTCAGCAGTGGTGTCGCGGAGGGGGCAAACGATGCTGTCCCCGGGATCGACATCCAGGTTGGGCGCCGCCAGTACCTGCTCGTCCGCTAGCGCGCACCGGCGGCAACGACACGACGTTTCCGCGGAAGCGTCTTGTGCGTGGTTTCACAAGACGCTTCCGCGGAAACCTACGCTCGCATGCCAAGCCTGTCTGCGAACGGGGCCGATGCGGCCTGTCTTGCGGACCGACCGATGCGGCCAGAGGACCGGGCCCGATACCACCGGCGGCAACGACACGAATCCAATGCCCAGCGGTGGGCCGGATCGCCATTTTGTTTCCAGAACGTGTCCGTATCTGTCTGGACCTGAGCTATAGGGTGTGGCGAACAGACGAACAGAGGGACAGCGCGCTGGAGGCTGGTAGATGTTCCGGAAGTTCTCCGCTATCGGCGTTGCCTCGGCCGCCGCACTCCTGTTCACCGCAGTAGCGTCCCCGGCCGCCACGGCCGGCGCGACCGCCACGGCCGCCACGGTCGGCACTCCGATCACCGATATCAGCCACGCCTGCAGCGGCCAGAACGCCGAGGTGGAGCAGGCGACCTGGCGTAACTTCGCGTACGAAGCGTGGATGGGATGCAACAACAGCATCGGGTTCTCCCGGTCCGCCGACAAAGGCCGCACCTGGACCGCGCCGGTGGTGATGGCCGGATCGGCCGGGGGCTCCTGGGACCCGGCGGTCTCCGTGTCGACCGACGGTGTGCTCTACGTGTCGTTCATGAACTCCGATAGCACCCACACCTTCCCGGTCGTCGACACCTCGTTCAACCATGGCCGGACCTTCAGCCAGCAGGCGACGCTGACTCCGCCGGATCAGAACAACTGGGGTGACCGCGACTTCACCGCCGCTGGCGCACACGGTGTGGTGTATCTGACCTGGGACTATGGCCCGAGCGCAAGCCTCGTTACGGACATCTGCACACCAGGCGGCAGCTGTGCGTTCGCCACCGGCGACCTGAACGTCGTGGTCCAGAAGTCCACCGACTACGGCCGGACCTGGGGTCCGATCGTGCATGTCAGCCCTGGCTTCCCGGCCAGCGGCGGCGACAGCGCGCCGATGGTGGTCGAGCCGGACGGCCGCGTCGACCTGGCCTACCAGGGCTACAACATCTACAACCTCAAGACGTACGCCATGAACCCGGCGAATATGTACTTCACCTCGTCGGCCGACGGCGGCAGGACCTGGTCGCCGCCGGTTCAGGTGGGTGCCTCAGTCGGCACGATGTCGCTCGCGGAGTGGTGGATCGATGGCGCGATCGGCGCCGATGCCGCCGGGAACCTGTACATCACCTGGGACACCCAGGGGGTGAGCGACGACGTCGGCTGGGTGTCCTACTCAACGAATCACGGCGCGAACTGGTCGGCGCCGGTCCGCGTGACACCGGACAACGACAACGCGACGCACATTGTCGAGGTCGCCGGCGGCAGCGCGCCCGGGGTCGCGTACGTGGGCTGGCTGGCCGACAACGCGCCCGGTGGGTACGCCGAGTACCTGCGGACCTTCTCGATCACCCGCGGCTGGCTGACCAGCCCGCGACGGGTTTCCGTCAGGTACGGCAACGCGTCGATCTGGCCTGGTGACACGTTCGGCATCTCGACGTGGCCGGGCAGTAAGCGCCAGCTCATGCTCAGCTGGGGTGGCGCGGTCGGCGGATCGCCGAACTCGGAGATCTTCGCCGCTTCGGTGCCGGTATCGGGCTGACCCGGGCGCTTAGCGCCTAGCCCGTGGAGGTAAGTGGATCGGCCGGCTGGCGCGTTTGCAGGGTATGAGGCACGAACAGGACGAGTTCGCGGACTTCTACCGGGCCAGCAGGGATTCCTGTCTTAAGGCGGTGACCGCGGTCACCGGTGACCGCCAGGTGGCTGAGGAACTCCTCGCCGAGGCCTTTACCCGGGCGTGGATGTCCTGGGGCAAGGTGCGCCGACACGCCGCCCCGCGGGCATGGGTGGTGCGGACCGCGCTGAACCTCGGGGTGTCATGGTGGCGGCGGCGGCGCCGGGAGGTGCCCCTCGCCGATCATGATGCGGCCGCGCCGGCCGCGCTGGGCGGCGGCGTGGATCCCGCGCTGCTGGCGGCGCTGCGGCGGCTGCCGGCCCGCCAGCGCGAGGTGCTCGCGCTGCGGATCTTCCTCGACCTCGATACCGAGACGACCGCGAAGGTCATCGGAATCGCGCCGGGGACGGTGATGGCGCACCTGTCCCGCGCTATGGCGGCGCTACGCCGGGATCTCCCACCCGCCAAGACAAATACCAGCACAACGGAGGTAATTCGATGAATTATCAAAACGACATCATGTGCCACGTCCGTGAATCTTTCTCCGGGTTGCGTATGGACGTGCCGGTGGAGAACCTCTTCGCCGCAAGCCGTGTCCGCCGGCGCCGCCGGCTATCCGGGCTGACAGCGGCCGCCGCCGCGGCGGCGGGCACGGCGGTGGCCATGACGCTGACCCTCGGCGGACCGGCGCCGGCCCGCTCCGGCAACCCGCCGCCACGGGGCACGGGTACGGTCCGGCTCGCCGCGTTCTCGGTGACCGACGGCCCGGGCGACAGCACCACGCTGACCCTGCACAAGGGTCCGCGGTACCCGCGGCTGGATGCCAGCGCCCTGCGCGAGGCCCTGGCGCGGCACCGCATACCGGCCCTGGTCACCGTCGGTACCTTCTGCCGTTCCGCGCCGGGCGCAAACGGCTTCGACCAGGTCGTGCACCCGTCGACCCTGGCTGACGGATCGGACGTGATCGTGATCAACGGCCAGGCGATGCCGCCCGGGACGCGGCTGAGCATTGGCCTGTTCCCCAGGTACACCAGGATGCTGCTGATCACGGATGGCGCTCGCCTGACCTGCGGCAGCACCTCTCGCCAGCCCGCCGTACACATCACGCCGACGGGAACACCGATCCGGGGATCGCAGAACGGGTCGCGGAAATGACGCGACTCGTCGTCTGCGGCGCGGTCCTCGGCCTGCTGATGGCAGCCGCTCCGGTTTCCGCGCTCGCCGGACCGGCCGGCAATGACTGCCTGGCCGCCAGCCCGCCCGGCTGCTATACCCCCCAGCAGTTCCGGACCGCCTACGACATTCAGCCTCTGCTCGACCGCGGCATCGACGGCCGCGGCAAGACCGTGACCGTGATTGTCTACGCCGCGGGCCCGGTGACCTCACCTCCGCAGGTGACCGACATCCGCCAGGACCTGGCCACCTTCGACGGCCTGTTCCACTTGTCCCCGGCACACATCAGCGTGGTGACCACGCTGGCCGACGCGAGTTCGCCCTGGACGGCGAGCCTCGAGGAGGTCATAGACACCGAGATCGTGCACGCGGTCGCTCCCGGGGCCAGACTGCGCGTGGTCCTGATGCCTAGCACCCCGCAGGACACCCCTGCCAACGCGGTCGCCGGGATGCTCGCGGCCCTGCCGCTCGCGATTCGTGACACCGATGTGGTCTCGTTCAGCGGGGCAGTCGGCGAGCATTTCTTCTCACCGGCCCAGGTTGCCGATATGGAGCGCATCCTCCGGGAAGCGGCGGCCCGGCATGTGACGGTGGTCGCCGCCAGTGGCGACTCGGGGGCGGCAAGCGACGTCTACCGGTGGGGGGTCACGCCGGTCAAGGAGGTCAGCCTGCCCGCCTCCGACCCGTTCGTGCTGAGCGTCGGCGGCACCGCGCTCACCGTCGGCTCGCAGAGCGGGTCCTACGTCGGGGAGACGGCCTGGAACCAGGTGGTGCGAGGGGGGAGCTTCGCCTCAGGCGGCGGGTTCAGCGGCATCTTCGCGCGCCCCGCCTACCAGGTTGGCGTCCCCGGTACCGAGGCCACCCGAGGCGTGCCCGACGTGTCCGGCGACGCCAGCACGGGCCTGGCGCTGGTCAGGGACGCTGGCGGCGGGACCTACGAACTACTGTCGGCCGGCGGCACCAGTGCCGCCACCCCGCTCTGGGGCGGGCTGATGGCTGATGCGGACCAGTTGGCCGGCCACGACCTGGGCTCCGTCAATCCGGCCCTCTACCGGATCGCCCGGGACCCTCGTTACGGCCGGGCCTTCCACGACGTCACCACGGGGAACAACACGGTGGTCATTAACGGCATCACGTACACCGGCTACCAGGCGGGACCTGGCTGGGACCCGGTGACCGGCCTCGGCTCGCCCGACGCCGCCGTGCTGGTCCCGATTCTGGTAGGCCGCTCATGAGCGAGCGGAAGCGAGCGCCGCGGCGGTTGCCGTCGCGGAGGGGCGGCAGTTCCCGCCGTGGCCCCAAGCCGGCCGAGCGCAGCGAGGCCTTGGCGCGGAGGGAAACATGAGCGGCTGACGGCCGGATCATGATGACATTTGTCATCATGATCCGGCCACATGCGCATCTACCGGCTTCCGGCCCGGGGCGGCACGATAGCCGAGCCGGTTATGAAAGGTGGAGCGGATGGCCACTCAGTTGCAGCAGGCCGCCCCTGCTTCGATTGTTGCCGTTCCGTCCCGTCCGGTCCTACGCTTGCGGAGCACCGACTCCAGCCCTGAAACGGTGGCTAGCGTGACCGACAGCACGCGATCCGCCTTGCTTACCCGGCTAACCCCTGCCGGTATCGCTGCATATTGCATGATTTTCCCCCTTATATCGGTCGGTGTGCTTGTTTCATCGAGCCCAGGGTTCAGCCGAGGCTGGTGGGCCGTCGCGGCCACCGTTGTCTACACCCCGCTCTATCTCCGGCACGTCTTCTTTTTCATCCGCGGGCTTCGGTTGCCGGCGGCGGGATGGTCACTCGCGGCGCTGACAGTCGTGATCGTCGGGGCCGTGCCGCTGGCGGGCGGCTGGTGGCTGCCGACGTCGTTCGCCCTCGCGGTCTGCCTGCTCACCACGCTGCCCTGGCGCTGGTCGCTGGCCGGGACGGCGATCCTGCTTGTTGCCCAGGCGCCGCTCGCGCTGGCGTTCCCCGCGCCCGACTTTCCTGATGTCGCGTCCGAGCCGTCGTATTTCGCGTTGGACCTGCTGTGGCGTACGGCCGCGGTGTTCGTGCCCGTCTGGCTGGTCCGCGCGGTCCGCCAGCTTGACGCGGCCAGGCGCGAGCTGGCCGATGACGCGGTGCTGCGCGAGCGGCTGCGCGTCGATATCCGGCTGCGCGACACGATAGGCGCCGCGCTTGGCTCCATCGTGGCCCGCGGCGAGCGCGCCGCGGCGCTGGCGCCAGCCCGCCCGCAGGCGGCGGACGCGGAACTCGGGACGCTGATCGAGACCTCACGCGGCGCGCTCGGCGAGACCCGGCGTATCCTCAGCGGCCTGCATCAGCCGTCATTGCTCGCCGAGCTTGAAACCGCGGCCGCCCTGCTCAACGCCGCCGGCATCCGCACCCGGCTCGCGCTGCCCGCCGGTCAGCCCCCGGCCGTCGCCAGCACCGGTTTCCGGTCGCCGCTGCGGTCGATGACGGCGCGGCTGCTGCGCGAGGAGTCCGCCCGGACCTGTGTCCTGGCGCTTTCCGCATCCGACGGCCGGGTCCAGCTGGAGATCCAGGTCGATGGCCAGCCTGTGACCTCAATGGAGGTCACAGTGTCATGAACCATGACGTCACGCTGGCCACGGCACCAGGGTTCCCGCTGTGGACGGTCCGCCGGGCGACCTGGATCCTCACCGCCGTCCACCTGCCCTTCGTGGCGTTCACCCCTGTGGTCACGATCACCAGGCTCCCCGGCACGCCGCTGGCGGAAAGGGTGTTCTTCGCGCTGATCGCCGTCGCCGCGGGCGGACTTCAGCTCCGGCACAGCCTGGCCGCTGTCCGTGGCGAGCGCCCTCGGGGCTGGCCGCTGACGTTCGCCGCGGTGATCGCGAGCACCTACCTCCCGGCCGCCTGGATCCCCTTTTCCGACTGGGATACCCAGATGCAGTGGTTCACCATCGCGTCCGCGATGATGCTGCTGCCGCGTCGGCTGGCGACCTGGGTCGTGACCGTCTCGGTCGCCGCGGTCGCGGTCCTGGGCGGCGTCCACGACCACCAGACCGGCTTCGCCTATCCGCAGTCCATCTTCTTCACCTGCTACTACGCCGCGCTCATGGTGACAGGCGGCATAGCGCTGTGGGGGTCGGCCCGGCTGGTGGGCATCCTTGGTGACCTGTTCGCGGCCCGTACCGAGATCGCGGAGCAGGCACTCGACCATGAGCGGCTTCGCGTCCGCCGCGATCTGCATGACCTGCTCGGCCACAGCCTCTCCGCGGTGTCCCTCAAAGGGGACCTCGCGGTCCGCCTGCTGCCCCGCGACTGCGGCGCGGCCCAGCGCGAGATCGAGAGCCTCACCGACCTGGCCCGCACAGCGCTGCGTGACATGCGGGCCGTCACGCGCGGCGAACACGACGTGGCCCTGGCCGCGGAGGCCGAATCGGCGGCCGGGGTGCTCCGCGCGGCTGGGATCAGCGTGTCGGTGTCGGTGGAGGTACCGGACCTGTCGCCGGCCCTTGACGCGGCCCTCGCCTGGGCGATCCGCGAGGGAGCGACCAACGTGCTGCGGCACAGCGAGGCGACGACCTGCGCGATCCGCGCTTGGCGAGAGGGTGGCCTGGTGCGGCTGGAGATCGTCAACGACGGCGCGCCTTTCCCGTCCACGGCAGGCCCGTCCACGGCGGGCACCGGGCTGGCCGGGCTGGCCGCCAGGGCCGCCGAGCTGGGGGGCACCGCGTTCGGCATTGGCAGCCACAGCGAGCCGGGCGAGTTCCGGCTCCAGGTCGCGATTCCGGAGGACACGCCATGATCCGGATCCTGATCGCCGAGGACATGCACATGATCCGCGAGGCGCTCGTCGCCCTGCTGTCCCTGGAAGAGGGGATGGAGGTCGTCGCCGAACTCGACCGCGGCGACGAGATCGTGGCGGCCGCGCTGCGCACCCGTCCGGACGTGGCGGTCCTGGACATCGACCTGCCGGGGACGGACGGCCTGAGCGCCGCGGAACAGCTGCACCAGGCGATTCCCGAGTGCAGGACGCTGATCCTCACCGGGCTCAGTCAGCCGGGGAACCTGCTGCGGGCGCTCAAGGTCCATGTCCGCGGGTTCATCGTCAAGGACGCGCCCGCCGCCACGCTCGCCGACGGCATCCGAAGGGTAGCGAAGGGCGAGCGAGTCGTCGACCCCGACCTCGTCGCCGCCGCGCTCGAGACCGGGAGCAGCCCGCTGACCACCCGCGAAGGCGATGTGCTCCGCGCGGCCGCCGACGGTATCAGCACCGAGCAGATCGGCGCCCTGCTGCACCTGTCACCGACCACCGTCCGCAACTACCTGTCCAACGCCATCACCAAGACCGGCGGACGCAACCGCATTGACGCCATCCGCATCGCGCGCAACGCCGGCTGGATCTGAACGGGGTGAATGTGCCATCGCTCCCCCTACAAGGGGGACGATGGCACATTCCCCCCGCCGCATCTGAGGCTGTCACTCCCGGGGAAGCATGGCCGCGTCGAAGGCCTGGATGTCCAGGACGATATCCACCTGGTCGCCCACGACGATCCTGGCCCCCTCCACGAGCCCGAAAGTGATCCCGAAGGCACTGCGGCTGATGACTCCCCGGGCCGAGAAGCCGATCCGCGGTTCTCCCTGCAGCCCCGCCGGGTCGGTGCCGAGGAATTCCACCTCCAGATCAACCGGACGGGTGACGTCCCGGATCGTCAGCTCACCCGCCAGCACCCACGAGCTCGCCGTCGGCCGCACGGCCCTGCTGGCGAACGTCATCACGGGAAACCGTTCGGCATCGAAGAAGTCGGCCGACCGCAGGTGCCCGTCGCGCATGTCGTTTCCCGTGCTCACCGATGCCGTCGCGATAACCGCTGTGGCTCTGGACTGGGACGGGTCGGGACCTGTGACGATCTGCCCGCTCACGTCGTTGAAGGTTCCGCGTACCCGGCTCATCAAGTGCCGGACGCTGAAGCTCACCGCGCAGTGGGCGGGGTCAATGACCCAGGTCCCGGCGATCCAGCCGTCAAGGGCTGGCGGGACGGTCGTGGTGCCAGAATCGGTGACAGCGGTCATCAGGGTTCTCCTTCTCAGTTGGCTAATTGGTAGACGGTAAGCGCGGGCCGGACTAACCGTTCGTCCTCAGGATCGGTCTCCGGTGGCGCGGCACGGTAGAAGCCGATGTCGCAAGATGGCGATGACGAACATCATGCTGAACGGCTGCGTGGCAGCTTTCTGACAGCGACGTGACATCGGCTGCGCGAAGGATGTGCATGCGACAGATGTCTGTGTTGACAGAAAGGACTGAGGTATTGATCAGGCGGATGGGTATCTTGATGTTGGTTAGCCTGGCGGCTTTTACCAGTTCGGTGACCGCTGCTGAGGCCGGGATCGCTGCCAGAAGCGTTGGGCCGGCCAGCGGCCGAGGGGCGGTTGCCGATGCTCGTCCCTTCTGGGCGGCTGCCTCGGCCGACCGTGGTACGGCCGACCCGAACACGCCCCTGGCGGCCCGGGTCTACCTGGCCGGGCAGGATGCCCCAGGCCTTGCCGCATTCGATGCCGCGGTATCCAACCCGCACAGCCCCAGCTATCAGCATTACCTCACGCCGGCTCAGTATCAGGCGAGGTTCGGACCGACCCCGGCGCAGATCGGGTCGGTCACATCCTGGCTGACGTCGGCCGGGCTGACTATTACCGGGACCAACCAGCATTTTGTTTCTGTACGCGGTTCCATCGCCCAAGCTGAGAAGGCATTCGGCACAGCCATTCACGATTACACCGATCACTCCGCGGGAAATGCGGTGCACTACGCTCCGGCCGGCCGGGTCACCGTGCCCGCCGCTTTGTCCGCCTCGGTCCTGGGTGTCACCGGCCTGGACAACGGTTCGCATCTGGCCCATCCGGCCAGCATGGGAGCGGCGACCGGTCCGCAGCTGGATGATCCCCTGCCGGGTCCGACGCCGGTGACGCTGCGCGCCGGGCCGTGCTCCACCTACTACGGGCAGGACCCGGCGACCGGGGAACCCGCTACCTACGGTCACACCGGGGCGTGGACCGAGTGCGGCTACACCCCGCAGCAGATCCGCTCGGCGTACGGCCTGACCTCAGGGCCCGACGGCGAGGGTCAGACCGTCGCGATCGTTGACGCGTACGCGTCAGCGACGATCGTCTCCGACGTGCAGACCTTCACCAGCCATCACGGCATCGCCGGCTTCCGCCCTGGCCAGTTCACCCAGGACCTGCCCAGCAGCTGGAACAGCGTGAGCGCCTGCGGCGGCAATGCCTGGTATGTCGAGGAATCGCTGGACGTCACCGCCGTGCACGACATCGCGCCGGACGCGAACGTGACGTATGTCGCTGCGGCATCTTGTCAGGACACCGATCTGACGGACGCGCTGGACCGGATCGTGGACGGCAGGCTGGCCACCATAGTCAGCAACTCGTGGAACGATGACCTTGAGAGCCACACCAGCGAGGCCGTGCGGAGCGTCTATGACCAGGTCTTCTTGCAGGGTGCGGCCGAAGGCATCGGCTTCTACTTCAGCAGCGGCGACTGCGGCGAGGACGACCCGCACACCGGATGCCCGGCGTACACCGATGGTCCGGGGACCGAGTGGCCCCCCTCGGATCCTTATGTGACGGCGGTCGGCGGCACCACATTGGCGATCGGCGCAGACGGCTCGCAGGTGTGGCAGACCGGGTGGGGTGATATAGCGTCCAGGCTCACCTCGGACGGGACCGGCTGGAGCCCCGCCCCCGGAACTGGCTACCCGGGAACCTTCCAGGCCGGTGGCGGTGGTGGCACCAGCGCGCTGTACAGCCAGCCGTACTATCAGGCCGGCGTGGTGCCCACCAGCCTGTCGGAGACCTTGCCGGACGGGAGCATCTCGGCCACGCCGATGCGAGTGGTGCCCGACGTGGCCGCGGACGCGGATAACAACACCGGCATCCTGGTCGGTCAGACCCAGGCCTACCCGGACGGGTCCGCTCAGTACCATGAGACCCGTTGGGGCGGCACCAGCCTGTCGTGTCCGATCTTCGCCGCGATCCAGGCCCTGGCCCAGCAGACCCTCGGCCGCCCCCTCGGGTTCGCCAACCCGGCGCTGTATGTCCGCTATGGCACCGCCGCGCTTCAGGATGTCACCGACACCCCGCTGGGGCCGGGCGCCTTGCTCGGCGTGGTCCGCAACGATTACACGAATGTCTCCGACCCCACCAGCCCCGTCGCCACCCGTGCCATCACCTTTGGCCACGACGGCCTGCTGCGCGCCACCACTGGCTACGACGACGTGACCGGAGTTGGCGCGCCCAGCACCGACTACATCGCCTCCTACAACCCGGCGGGTGAAGGCCGGCAGTAACGGACAGGACCCGGTCCGCACGTCTTCTGCCAGAGGTGCGGACCGGGTGGGCCGCGGTTATGGTAACGGCTGTGGAGCGGCCTGCGGTGATCGGCACTGGCGGAAGCATGCATGGCTTTCCGGCCGCATTGACCAGTTTCGTCGGCCGGGCCGGAGTCGTGGACGAGATCGCGGGCCTCCTGGGTCAGTACCGGCTGGTGACGGTGACCGGACCTGGCGGCGTCGGGAAGACGCGGCTGGCCGGCGAGGTGGCCAGGCAGGTGGCCGGCTGGTTCGCCGACGGGGTGTGGCTGGCGGAGCTGGCGGCGGTGCGGGACCCGGCGCAGGTGGCCGCCGCGGTAGCGGCGGCGCTGGGGATCCGGGAACTGCCTACGGTGGCGGCGGCCGACGCGCTGGCGCACGCGCTGGCCCGGCGGCAGTTTTTGCTGGTGCTGGATAACTGCGAGCAGGTGATCGACGCGGCGGCGGAGTTGTGCGGCAAGCTGCTGCTCGGGGCCGACGATGTGCGGCTGCTGGCCACCAGCCGGGAGCCGCTGCAGATCGCCGGGGAGGCGCGGTACCGGCTGGTGCCGCTGACCCTGCCCGACCCAGATAATCCAGGGGATCCTGACGGGTCGGAGGCGGTCACGCTGTTCGCGGACCGGGCCCGCCGGGCTGACGCGAGCTTCGCGCTGGATGGGAAGACCGCGCCGCTGGTGGCGCGGCTGGTGGCGCGGCTGGACGGCATGCCGCTGGCGATTGAGCTGGCGGCGGCGCGGGTCGAGGCGCTGGGCGTGGCGCAGCTCCTGGACCGGATCGATGACCGGTTCACCTTGCTGGAAGCGGGGGACCGGCTCGCGGCGGCCCGGCAGCGGTCGCTCGCGGCCACCGTGGAGTGGAGTTACCGCCTGCTTGATGAACGGGAGCGGCGGGTGTTCCGGGCGGTGTCGGTTTTTCCGGGGCCGTTCACGCTGGAGGGCGCCGAGGCGGTCGCGGGGCCCGGCGCCGCGCCCGCTGTGCTGCATCTGGTCGACTGCTCGCTGCTGGTCCCGCCGCGGGCCGATCCGGACGGCCGGTCCCGGTATGTGATGCTGGAGACGCTGCGGGCTTACGGGGCGGGGCTGCTGGCCGAGGCCGGAGAGGGTGACGCCGTCGCGGCCGCGCTGGCTGGGTACGCGGTACGGGTGGCCGAGGATGCCATGTCGGGGCTGACGTCCGGCACCGGCGAAGTGGCCGCTACCCGGTGGCTGGATGCCGAGGACGCCACCATGCGCTGGGTGCTGGACTGGGCCTTGGGCCACGATGCGCCCGCGAGCTACGATGCCGCCGTGGCGCCGAGGCTGGCTGCCGCGCTGGCGTGGTGGTGGCAGATCCGTGGTCGGCTCGCGGCTCAGGTGCCGTCGCTGCGCGCGGCCGTCGACCGCGCCGACGCGGGCAGCGAGGCGTGGTGCGCCGGTCACACCTGGCTCGGTCAGGCGTCGCTGGATTCGGGTGATCCTGCCGGCGCCCTGCGCCACTTCACCGCGGTCCGCGACGCTATCGGGGACCGAGGGCCGTTCCCGCTGCTGGCCAGGTGCCTGAGCGGCCGGTCGGCGGCGTTGCTCGGCATGGGACGGATCGCCGAGGCGGCCGGCGATGCCCGCCGGTCCCTGGCCCTGGCCCGGGACGGTGATCACCCGGTCGCCGAGGCGCTGGCGGTCCTCAGCCTGGTCGCCTGCGTCGGCGGCGATCCCGTTGGCGCCGTGCAGCTGGCCAGGCAGGCGGAGCGCAGCTTGGCCGGCCTGCACGGACCGGCGGCCCGGGTGTGCGGCTACACCTTGACAACCGTGCTGATAGAGGTCAGGGACCTGGCCGCTGCTGAGCGGACATGCGCCGCCGGGCTGGCCGGCGCCCGGGACGCGGGCGACCTGTGGAGCCTTGGGAACCTGCTGGAGAAGATGGTGGTTCTCGACCTTCAGTCGGGCCGTTACGCGGACGCCGCGGTGCACCTGCGGGAAGCCATTCAGACCGCCCTGCGGACCGGCGCACGCAGGAAGATGCTCGAGGACCTGGACTGCTGTGCGTACTTGTGCGCCTGGACCGGGCGCACCGCCGAGGCTGTCACGGTATGGGCCGCCGTGGTCGCGCTGGGGCGCGAGGGGTTCTCGGTCCCGTTGCATCCGGATCTGCCTGAGGGCTGGTTCCAGCGGCAGGAACCCCTGCGCGAAGCCCGGCAGGCGCTCGGACCGGATCAGACGCAGGCGGCCGAGGAACGTGGCAAGGCGATGAGCCTGGCCACCGCGGCCGAGTACGCTCTCCTGCTCACCTCTTCGGGCTCGCGGCCGCCGGCCGCGGCATCGGGCCTGGAAGCGCTCAGCCCCCGGGAACGGGAGCTGGTCACGCTGGTCGCCCAGGGCCACACCGATGCGCAGATCGCTGCCCAGCTGTACATCAGCGTGCGTACGGTCAGCTCGCACCTGGACCGCATCCGCGACAAGACCGGATGCAGGCGCCGCGCCGACCTCACCCGCCTGGCCCTGGGCGCGGGCCTGGTCTGACGCGGGAAAAGGGGTGAAACGACCCCTGCCGCGGACCTGCTGAGGCGGGCGAACCTGTGGCTGCGGGCCGGAAACCCCGGCCAGCTCCTGGCAGATAGGACAAGGCAATGACCGCGCAACTTAGCCACGAAGGTATTCAGGTACGGACGACAGAGCCTGCCACCCACGCCGGCCGCGGGCGGCTCAGGGAAGTGTGCCACCGGATCCGTCTCACCGTCCGGGATATGAACTACGCGTCCCGGCGGATGGCGGAGCTCCAGGCGCCCTGGAGCGTTGACAAGCAGTGGCACCGCCGGTAAGGATCGCGGCCGTGGACTCGTTCACCGGCAAGCTCGCGGTGGTGACCGGCGGCGGCTCGGGCATGGGCCGCGAGCTTGTCCGCCAGCTGGCGGCGCAGGGCTGCTCGGTCGCGGCCTGCGACATAAATCCGGACTCCGTCGCGGTGACCGCGGCCACGGCGTGGGCGGCCGCCCCGCCCGGCGTCCAGGTCACCAGCCATGTCTGCGACGTCTCCGATGAGGCGCAGGTCCTGCGGTTCGGCGATGAGCTGCTCGAGCAGCACGCCAGCGATCACGTCGACCTGGTCTTCAGCAACGCGGGCGTCTTCGGCGGCGCCAGCTTCGTCAAGGACCCCCGCCAGGAGTGGGAGCGCACCTTCGCTATCAACTGGTGGGGCGTGTACTTCTGCGCCCGCACGTTCCTGCCGCTGCTCATCGCCAGCGGCGACGGCGTCCTGGTCAATACCTGCAGCGTAGCCGGTTTCTGGGCTACGGCAGGCCCTGGCGCGCCCCCGATCACCGCTTACAGCACGTCGGAGTTCGCCATCAAGGGCTTCTCCGAGGCGCTCGTCGAAGACCTGCGCGCCAACGCCCCGCAGGTCAGGGTCGTCGTGGTCATGCCGGGTCTGGTAAGCACCGACATCGGCACGAACTCCCGTCGCGCCCTCGGCCTGCCAGAGTGGGAGCAGTTGAGCGACGCCGAGCTGATGGAGATGATCCCCGATGCTGGCCGAGCCGTGCTCGTCGCGACCGGCCTGCTGGCCGACGACTTCTCCGCCGATGACCTGCGCCGGGCGATCCCGCGGCTGAAAGACGCATTCCAGGACAAGGGGTTCACCGCGGCGCGGGCGGCGACCATCATCCTGGACGGGGTCCTGTCCGGAGCGTGGCGGATCCTCGTCGGCGACGAAGCCAAGATGCTCGACGAGCAGGTCCGCGCGAACCCCGAGGCCCCCTTCAACTACGAGAACTACCCGGAGATGTACGGCCCCCTGATAGAGCAGGCGCAGGCGAAGGCGTCAGGAACACCGGAGCCGTAACACGGCGGACCGGCGCCCGGTCCGGGCATGCTGGGCGCATGAAAACTGGCAGGTGCCCGGACGATGGCGTGTTCGTGGCTGCCGACGTCCACTACCTGCCGTCCGGCGGTGCCCGTGCCGCGGCCGTCATATCGGCCGATCCTTGCTTCTCCCGCGTGGTCGCTGACCGCGTCGAAGTGGTGCCGGAGGTCATGCCCTACCGGCCAGGCCAGTTCTACCTGCGCGAGCTGCCGCCGCTGCACGCGGTGCTGGACGGCCTGGCCGCGATGACCCTGCTGGTGATCGACGGCTACGCCGACCTGGATCCGGACGGCCGGCCCGGCCTCGGCGCCCACGCCCATGCTGAGTTCGCCGTACCGGTGATCGGCGTGGCCAAATCAGCCTTCCGCACCGCCACCCATGCCATCCCCATCCTGCGCGGAACCTCGGCCCGTCCGCTGTATGTCACAGCCGCCGGGATGCCGAGCACCGACGCCGCCGGCCTCGTCCGCCGCATGGCCGGCCCGTACCGTATACCCGACGCGCTCCGCCGTGCCGACACCCTGGCCCGCATCGGCCTCCCCCAAACCCCGTCAAGCTGACATGCCCACCATCACGGCACGTGAGCGCGTTCCCACCATCGTCTCAATGACCTGGCCGCGCCCTGACGTGGGAAGAAAATGGCTCAATAGAAGATAGGGCACCATTTGGTTGCGGAGATCAGCAATTCGTAGTCTCGGCGTGGATCAATAACTCGTAATCTCGGTGTGTCATGAGCGCTGGCGTTTTATCCGCGTCTGCCCGGCTTTGTCCGCAGCCTGCCGTCCAGCTGCGTGGAAATTAAAGGCTTCGCGGAGGATAGGGCGCCGGTTGCCAGCGCCTTTTCTTCCAGGAGGCCCCTTTCTTCCGCAAGACGCGGGCCTCCGATGCCTGATATGTGACGTAGCGGGGATTTGTGCCGCCCAGCTAGGAAAGCCTAGTACAGACAAGGCCGCCGACCTGCCGCGGCGTTGATCGCGTCAGCGACCTCGGCGGGCGTATACGGACCACGGTCCTTCGGGTGGACTGTGCGGAACAGGTGGTCCAACCGCTGCGCGAACAAGCCCTTCGGCGGGCGCGTCTGCCTGGGCATGGTCGCGCAATCACCTCCGCGCGGGTCCGGACCGCCCAGAACTCCAGCTGCCTGTCCTGAATGGTTAATCCAGGTTGCCGACAAGCGTCGTATTATCCATGCCAGTTTATTTCGTTCGTGGTTCCTTTGGTGGACCGCCACGCCATCAGCTGGCCGGACCGGGCCGGATTGCCCTGTCTCGTTGAGTGTTGAGGCAGCCTCATTGCTATGAGGTATTTGGCGCGTCGTCTCATCAAGTTGAGGTACTGGTTGTGCTATTGTGCGCCGTCTGTACCGATGAATCCACAGTGGCGCGGGCCCGGCCCGCTGCCCGATCTCATCGCCAAGATCAAAGCAGCCTGTCACTCGTCTGCAACTCTTACTATCCGCCCTGGCTGCGGGTTACCGGCAGTTGGCCGGGGCGAACGGCTGGCCCGTGGCCCAGGCCAGGTCCTGCTGCACCACGCTGCCGTCCGGCTTCACCCGCATGATTGGCATGGCCTTGTCTTTCGGGTTGCCTGCCGAGTCGAAGGCGATATCGCCGCTGGCGCCCGGAATGGGCTGCCGGCAGGAGAAGCGCAGGAACGGCGCGGCCATCGTGCTCGGATCGCTGGTGGCATCCGGATCGAGCCGGGCCGCGGTGGCGGCGGCCAGCACCGCGTCGTGGCCCATGCTCGCCTGCCCGTCGGCGAGGTCGGCCGGCGGGAAACCATTGCGGACGAACGCCTCCTCGAACTTCTGATAATTCTGCACCTCGTCGGAACACGCCGGGCAACCGGTCCATTCGTTGCCGGCGGCCTCGCTGGTGTAGAAGACATTGACCTGAAGCGCGCCGAAATTCGGCAGCGGCGATCCGGCTAGCGTGGAGGCGTCGTCGCCGGAGAGCACATCGACCGGACCGAGGCCGCACGCGCCGCCCTGGGACAGCGCGGTCAGGAACGCGGCCAGGTCGGTGCCTCGGCCGGCGAAGTAGATCAGGTCGGGTTTGTCCTGGCAGATGTCGGCGTGCATGCCGGCGAACTGACTGACCATGTACTGGCTGCGGGGTATCCCGGTCAGCGGGCCGTCCGGCGACAGATAGGGCTCGGCATAGGGCACGGCCGCGTGGAACCGCGCGGAATAGGCAGCGGAGAACGCGGTTCCCAGCGTGCTGGCGTAGCTGTCGCCGCCGTTCCTGTCCTGGACGAGCAGGATCCTGGAATAGTGCTTCTTGGCCAGGTAGGACACCGCGGCCTTGGCCATGTCGGTGTTGGTCGCGGCGACGCGGAAGAACTTGCTGGTCAGCACGCCGTCCGGCCACTGGTTCATATTGTCCGCGGTGACCACCGAGCCTACGGTGACAATGCCGGCCGCGGACAGTGCGCTGACCGCCTGGCGGGTGGTGTCCAGGCTCTGCCCGATGCCGGTCACCGCGACAATATGCTGGCTGCCGACGTGCGCGACGATGGCTGCCACCGCCTGCTGCCAGTAGACGGCCCCATCGCCGAAATTGGCGAACAATAGTTTAAGCGGCGGGTCACTGCCGTCGGCGACCGCCTCATTGTCCGCCCGCCACACCGCGGTAATCGCACCCTCAATCTGGTGGCGCTGCACCAGGATGCCGACACTGGTGTTCCTCGGATCCGGGGCCATGTCCAGCAACACCAGGATGGTGCCGAACTTCGGCCCGGTGACCGCGTCGTTCACCGCGGCCGCCTTGGCCTCAAGATCGGCGAACTGGTCGCCATGCCGGAAGGCAGTGGAATTCAGGTCGAGGCCGACGCAGATCGAGCCCTCCTGGGTCAGCCCGTCCCCGCACAGCGGCGGCGCGGAGAAAGTATTCACCAGGCCCCACGCCGCGATACCCGCGACCACGAGCCCCAGCGCGGTCCACACGTACCAGTATTTCCGGAATCGTGAACGGGGTGGTCTCGCGCCGCCCCGGCTGCCGTGGTCCGACACGGGAAGGTCCTTTCTGTCCGGTCAGAACTGTCCCCGGGCGGCCCGCTCGGCCGCGGTGGTCAGCGGCGCGACATCGCCGCGGTGGGACAGCTTCCGAAGATCGGTGTACGCGTCCCGGATGACCACCCATTGCGCCGGATCGGGCATGGCGAACGGATTTCTGGCCAGCCACAGCGCGGCCACCAGCCGGGTCACCACGTTGCGCACGGGGGACCGGTCGGTCGGCTGCTCCTTCACGTCGGCGTCGACCAGTTTCTCGTACAGCGCGCCGGAGGATTCGGTGGTGGACATATTGTCCGGCGCGCCGGTCACCAGCCGCAGCTGGTCCACCCATTCCCGGTGCGGAATCGCGTTGAAAGTGCTCTCGAAGAAACCGGCCACCTCGCCGAACCGGCCGAGCGCCAGCTGGCAGTAGACGGTGCGTACCGGATCGAACCGGGTGGCCTGGTCGCTCAGCAGCTCCTCGAACTGGGCTAGGTATTCCGCGGGCCGGTTCCTCGGCTTCGGCCTGGCCATCAGCGCGGACATCAGCGACCCGGCCAGCCATGGGTTCAGCTCGGCGTAGTTGGCCGTGCCGCCGCCGCGCGCCGGGACAGTCACCCACAGCGCGGTGCGCAGCTCGGTGAGTATGTTCGGCACATGCACCGGCCCGATCTGCTCCTGCTCGTCGCTGGGGATCAGCCAGGGGGCGGTGGCCCACGGCGCGGCCAGCAGGAACTCGGCGATATCCGTGTTGTCCAGGGAGATGCGTAGCGCGGTAAGCCGCGGCTCCCACACGCTGGACCTGACCGTGTGGCCCCGCCACAGCACGTTGCGCGCGCCGGCCGCCGGCTCGGCATCACGCAGCAGCGGGCGGAGTTGGGCGAGCGCGGCCGGCAGGCCGCCTGTGGCGTGCTGGGCGAGCATGCAGCGCGGATCGGACTCGGCGATGCCGAGGAATTTAGCTGTCTCGTCGATGCTGAGCGGTTCGAGCAGCACCGGAAAGATCCACGGCCGCAGGATTTCCGGAACACGGTCGCGGTCCCAGTCCCGGTAGGTGGCCGCGCGGCAGGACGGCACCGGCCGGCGGTCGCCCGGCGGGTCCGGTGGCATGGTCCACGGCGGGCACCACAGGTCTTCCTCCCAGGCGCTGTCCCAGCGGCCGCTGGTGGCGATCACGGCCAGCGCGTCGTGCCCGCCGGGCTGGTCGCGCAGGTGCCGTTCCCTGGCCTGGATGAGCTGTTCGACAAACTCCTCGCCGGCCGGCTGGTCGACGTTGTCCAGCAGCAGCATCCAATTATGAAAATGGCGGATCTTGGCGCGGTTCGGGTGCTCGCACTCGCACGGGCTGCCCGGCTCCGGTTTGGCCAGCCGCGGCTGGTTCTCCCGGATGTCGGCCAGGAACGCCGAGGTCAGCCAGGCGGTCATGGCGGCGTGCCGGTCGTCGGCCGCCAGGTCCCGCGCAGCGCGGTTGAGTGCGCGCAACGCGTCCAGCCAGTACGCGCCCTCGGCCTGCGGGATGTCGCTATGCCAGCGCTTGGCATCGCGCAGCGACTGCCGGGAGATGGTCTTGATCAATGGTGGCAGCAGCAACTTGACGGTTTCGGCCATCGGCCTGGTTAGCACGTTCGCGCGGGCGGCGGCGTCGGCCAGCGGGTTGATCAGGTTGATGACCCGCTCGGCGCGCCGGTTGCGGAACACGTCGTCGATCAGCCGGCGCAGAGTGTCCTTGTCCTGTTCGGCGGTGGTTCCGGTCAGCGGCGCCTGCACGGCGATCAGGCCAAGGGTGAACCGGGTGAAATGAACATCGGGACGATTCCGCCAGTCGTTGGCGAACTGTTTGGCGAGATCGGCGAGGACTTCCACGGTGCTAGCCGACGGCCGGCCGTCGAAGTCGAATGTGGCGTGCACGATCCCGCCGCCGCAATCCCGGGCGATCGCGGCGAGTTCGGTGGTCTTGCCCGAACCGACCGGACCGAGCAAGACGGTGATCGGCTGCTGGCGGGGTGGTTCGCTGACCGCCCGGTTCCATCTCAGCCGTCGGGCGAGCAGCTGCGCACCGGCCACCGCTGATCACCCCTAAAAGATCCGCGAGTGTCAAACTCTGACCATGATCCATCAGGACGGATCCCCCAATTCGGCTCATTCGGGATGAGGCGAAATCGAGATTTACACGCCCAGATAGGAATAATAATCGTGCCCCGCGAGATCGCGAACGATGTGATGGCGATCATCGGGCGGACAGGTCGCAGGTCAAGTCAGCGCCGGGAATGCAGGACAGGCCAGCGCGACCCGCCGTCATAGCTACCGGCCTCTTTATCACGAACGGCTGTGGTCCCACTGGCCATGACCTTCCA
>Ga0213881_10000554_pt1 | contig 22955 bp, 14 predicted proteins | sample BarmaccoBMER_R08_FD_160104 | JGI IMG/M metagenome (GOLD analysis project Ga0213881, IMG submission 160104) | Barbacenia macrantha exposed rock microbial communities from rupestrian grasslands, the National Park of Serra do Cipo, Brazil - ER_R08 ... | reverse complement strand
TTGCGCACGAGCACCACTGGTCCGTCGCCGTTCTTCATCACGCCCACCACGCCGTAACCCTGCTCGCCCGGCTTGTCGTACTTGCCCACATGATCCGTCACTTCGCAGCCGGCGGCCTGGAGTTCTTTCGCGACGAGCGCTGACGTCTCCTTTTCCTGCGTCGAAAGCTCGGGATGGGTGTGGCATTGTTTATAAATGGCGAGCAGCGACGGCAGCTCAGCCTCAGCGACCTGTTGTGGCGTTTCTTGCGCCAATCCTGAAGCAGCAACAAAGGTAGCAACGAATGTGAAGCAAAGGCGCGCGTTCATGCCGTACTCATAACTGTCATGCTGAGCGAAGTCGAAGCATCTCTGATCCCTTCTTCTCCACGCGCTGTTCTTGAGCGATCAGAGATGTCTCGGCTTCGCTCGAGATGACAAAAAGCGCACGCGAATGAGATGCTAAACGCGATTCTGTAGCGACGATCCATGGAAACAAAAACCACCTTGCCAGACGGGCTGGAGATTCGCGGAAAAATGGAGTCAGCGTTCGAGGAAATCCTCACTCCAGGGGCACTCGCGTTCGTGGCGAAATTGCAGCGCGAATTTAACGGCCGCCGCAAGGAAGCGTTGGCTCGGCGACAGGAACGCCAGGCGCGGCTCGATGCCGGTGAATCGCTCGATTTCCTCACCGAAACGAGGCACATCCGTGAAGCTGACTGGACCTGCGCCTCGATTCCCGCTGACCTGCGCGATCGTCGCGTCGAGATCACCGGCCCGACTGATCGCAAGATGGTGATTAACGCGCTCAACTCCGGCGCGAAAATGTTCATGGCCGATTTCGAGGACGCGAATTCACCGACCTGGCACAACATGATCGAAGGCCAGATCAATCTGCGCGACGCCATCCGGCGCACGATCAGCTTCCACTCGCCCGAAGGAAAAGATTACAAGCTGCGCGATCCGCTTGCGACGTTACTGGTCAGGCCGCGCGGCTGGCATTTGGTCGAGAAACACCTGCTCGTCGATGGGGAGCCGATCTCGGGCAGCCTGTTCGATTTCGCCCTGTACTTTTTTCACAACGCCCGCGAGCTGCTCGCTCGCGGCACCGGCCCGTACTTTTACCTGCCCAAGATGGAGAGCCATCTCGAAGCGCGCATTTGGAACGACGCGTTCAATCTGGCGCAGGACGAGCTCGGCATCCCGCGCGGCACCATTCGCGCCACCGTACTCATCGAGACAATTCCCGCCGCATTCGAAATGGACGAAATCCTCTACGAGCTGCGCGACCACTCGGCCGGGCTGAACTGCGGACGCTGGGATTACATTTTCTCCTGCATCAAAAAATTCCGGAACCGGCCCGATTTCGTTTTGGCTGATCGCGCGCTCATCACCATGACGACGCATTTCATGCATTCCTACTCGCTGCTTTGCATCAAGACGTGTCATCGGCGGAACACCTTCGCCATGGGCGGAATGGCGGCGTGGATTCCGGTGAAAGGTGACGCCGCGGAAAACGAGGAGGCGTTTGCAAAAGTACGGGCGGACAAGGAACGCGAAGCGCGCGATGGACACGACGGCACCTGGGTGGCGCACCCTGGCATGGTGCAGCTCGCGACCGAAGCGTTCGACGCCGTCATGTCGCAGCCGAACCAGATCGATCGGAAACGCGATGATGTGAATGTGGCGGCGCGCGACCTGCTCGATTTCGCTCCGCATGAGCCGATTACTGAAGCCGGACTTCGCCAGAACGTGAGCGTGGGCGTGCAATACCTCGAGGGGTGGCTGCGCGGCCGCGGCGCCGTGCCGTTGTTCAACCTGATGGAAGATGCTGCCACGGCCGAAATCTCGCGCGCGCAGGTCTGGCAATGGATTCGCAACAAACGTGGCGTGTTGAGCGACGGGCGTAAAGTGACGAAGGAACTCTTCCGCGACGTACTTAACCAGGAGATCGGGAAACTGAAGCGTTTCGGAGGCGACAAGTTTAATGTCGCACGTGAGTTGTTCGACCGCATCACGACGGACGATCATTTCGCCGAATTCCTCACACTTCCGGCGTATGACCTGCTCGATTAATGTGAACACGCGGGCAGCTATTCTGGGGAGCGCGCGCGACTCGCGTGCCCATTTCGGCGACTCGCCGAAATCCCCCGGCATTGACCCGGCTCCGGCACAAAATTTCACGACGGCGGGGTCGCCGTCGCCAGCACGCGAGTCGCGTGCGCTCCCCAGAACGGTTTATCACATCGTATGAAAAAGGAGAGTAAGAACGGACATTCGCGGAGCGAAAAGAATCGCACGCCGCCTGCGGAATGGGATGGCGAACGTTGGCGCGGAATCGAGCGCACCTACTCGCCCGCCGACGTGAAGCGCCTGCAAGGTTCACTCGTGATCGAGTACACGCTCGCGCGGCGTGGCGCGGAGAAGCTTTGGAATTTGATGCAAACCGAGCCGTACGTGCACGCGCTCGGCGCGCTCACCGGCAATCAGGCGGTGCAGCAGGTGCGCGCCGGATTAAAGGCGATTTACCTCAGCGGCTGGCAGGTCGCCGCTGACGCCAATCTCGCCGGCCAGATGTACCCGGACCAGAGTTTGTATCCGGCAAACAGCGTGCCGCAGGTCGTAAAACGCATCAACCAGGCACTGCAACGCGCCGATCAGATCGACCACTCCGAAGGCAAGAGTGCGGTCGATTGGTTTGCGTCAATCGTCGCCGACGCGGAAGCAGGGTTCGGCGGTCCGCTCAACGTGTTTGAGCTCGTCAAAGGGATGATCGAAGCAGGCGCGGCCGGCGTTCACCTCGAGGACCAGCTTTCGAGCGAGAAAAAATGCGGCCACATGGGCGGCAAAGTGTTGCTGCCGACCTGCACCGCGATTCGCAATCTCGTCGCCGGCCGCCTCGCCGCTGACGTTTGCGACGTGCCGACGATCATCATCGGCCGAACGGACGCCGCCGGCTCATCATTGATGACGAGCGACATCGATGAACGCGACCACGAGTTCCTCACTGGCGAACGCACAGCCGAAGGCTTTTTCCGGGTGCGCGCCGGAATCGACCAGGCGATCGCGCGCGCCATCAGCTACGCGCCCTATGCGGACATGCTTTGGTTTGAAACATCAACGCCCGACATCGTCGAGGCGCAGAGATTTGCCGAAACCGTTCATGACCAGTTTCCGGGCAAACTTCTCGCCTACAATTGCTCGCCCTCGTTTAACTGGAAAGCCAAGCTCGACAGCGCCACCATCGCTAAATTCCAGCGCGAGCTCGGTGCCATGGGCTACAAATTCCAGTTCGTCACCCTCGCCGGCTTTCACGCGCTGAATTACTCGATGTTCAAGCTCGCCCGCGGCTATCGCGATCACGGCATGGCCGCGTACTCGGAATTGCAGGAAGCGGAATTTGCGGCCGAGCAAGACGGCTACACCGCGACGAAGCATCAGCACGAAGTCGGCACTGGTTATTTCGATGAAGTAGCAAAGGTGATTGGCGGCGGCGATTGCTCAACCGCGGCGCTCGCCGGGTCCACCGAAGCGGAGCAGTTTCGTTGATGCGCTGTCATTCTGAGCGGAGCGAAATGCCAGTCCGGCTCGGACCGGAGTCGCAGAATCCCGGGGAGCTACTTTGAGCTAGCACCTCGGGACTTTCGACTTCGCTCGGGATAACGGCATGGAGCCGCCTTCCGGTCTCACCGATAGCCGCCTCGCCGCACTTTGCGCGGAAGCAGCGCGCGATGCGTTCGTTGAGTACGAGAAGCATTTCGACGAAATTACGCGCCGCGCCCGCGAGCGATTTCTTAACCGCGACTGGCACGGCAGTTTTGATGACGCGCGTGAACGGCTGCGGCTGTACTCACTCATCCTCGGCAGTCTAACGAATCGCGTACGAGAGCTGATGGGCGATCGCCTGAGTGACCGCTCTGTTTGGCCTGCGATCAAAGCAGCGTACTCCGCGCTCATCTCCCGTTCGCAGCGCTGGGAAATCGCGGAGAGCTTTTTCAACTCGTTAACGCGGCGCGTTTTCACCACCGAAGGTGTGAACCAGGGCATCGAGTTCGTGGACACTGACTTCGATGCCGCCGCCGAAGTACGCCGCGTCACGCGAAGGTACTCAGGCGCAGCTTTGCCGGAACTCGTCAGCCAAATCTTGACCGCTGCATTCACCGAAAAACAAGGGAGCAACCTAAAACACGCCGCCGAAGCCGCCGCCCGCCGGCTTGGCCAAGTCGATGAAATCGAGGTCGTGCCGGCTGTGTTCTACCGCGGGCGCGGCGCATACATCGTCGGCCGCGCGACCGGCCCGAGTACATCGGAACCGATCGCGTTCTGTCTGCTGCATCCGGACAAAAACGGCATCACCCTTGACGCCGTACTCACGGGTGAAAGCGATCTGGCGATTCTGTTCTCCTACACGCGCGCCTATTTCCGGGTGGACACGCCGTGTCCGTTCGCGCTTGTCCGCTGGCTGCGTGACGTGATGCAAGGCAAACGCCTGGCCGACCTCTACAACGCGATCGGTTACAATCGCCACGCCAAAACCGAGTTTTACCGCGATTTCGTCCACCATCTGCAAAACTCCGAAGACTGTTTCATCCAGGCGGAAGGAACGCGCGGCATGGTGATGATCGTTTTCACGCTGCCAAGCTATGATGTTGTTTTTAAATTGATCCGCGACCGTTTCGATCAACCGAAGGAAAGTGATCGCGGTGAAGTGATGCGGCGTTACAAGCTCGTCTTCGAGCATGATCGTGCCGGCCGCCTGATCGAGGCACATGAATTCGAGCACCTGCGCATCCCGCGCGACCGGTTCAAAAGTGCGTTGCTGGATGAGCTACTGCGCGACGCCGCCGCCACTGTCCGAACGGATGGTGACGATGTTGTCATTGACCAGGCGTATGTGGAAAGACGCGTGCAGCCGCTGAACTTGTGTTTTGCCCAAGCCGCGGACGAAGCCGCTATCCACGCCGCTTGCGACTACGGGCAGGCCATCAAAGATCTTGCCGCGTCCAACATTTTCCCGGGCGATCTGCTCACCAAAAACTTCGGCCTGACCCGCCGTGGCCGCGTTGTTTTCTACGATTACGACGAGCTCTGTTTTCTAACCGACTGTAACTTCCGAGAGCTGCCGCAGTCACAAAGTTACGAACAGGAGATCTCAGCCGAGCCCTGGTTTTCCGTGCGCGAGAACGACGTGTTCCCGGAAGAGTTCCCCCGTTTTCTTAAGTTTCCGGATGCCGCACGCGAAGAACTGATGCAGCGCCACGGCGATTTGTTCGATCCGGAGTTTTGGCGAACGACGCAGCGGAAACTACGCGCGGGCGAGTTGCCGGAGATTTTCCCCTATGCGCTCGAGCGGCGGCTCGCGTAACGCCATTGCTTACGGCGTTATTTCCAGTTCGCCGGCCGCGCCGATCGCCATCGCCCGCATGCTGTGATCCACAACCGGATACTTACCGGGTTGTGACATCATCGTGTCGAACACCACGCCCTGCCCAGGAGCGATGGGATATGTCGAAACGCCAGTGAGTACGTGCGCCGGGTCGCTGTCGGGGTAAACGGCAGTGAACATCCCACCGATAATGTGGAAAGCGCTGCCGAGATTCGGGCCGGCCGCGACGACATACAAGCGCACCCGCTGCCCCACTTTCGCGGTGAGCGGCTGGTCGTTGTACTGGAAGGCGACGCCGTTAAATACGATCTCGTCCGGTTTGATCGCGAGCATTTTGTCGTAATCACCGGCCATGAGAGTGCCTTCCACCTGCTGCGTGTACCATTCGCTCTCCACCAGTACGTAGCTCGCCTCGGCCGCCGGCAGCGGTGTCGTGGGGTCTACAACGATCGCGCCGTACATCCCATTCGCCATGTGCTGAAGCACGGGCGGCGTACCGCAATGGTAAATGAAAACGCCCGGCGTTTTCGCGACAAAGCTGAACTCGATCTGCGCGCCCGGGTTGATCGATTTGTAATTAATATCCGGCGCGACTTGGGCGGCGTGGAAATCGATCGAGTGCATCATCGCGCCGTTATTGACGAGCTTCACGTGCACCGTCTGACCTTCGCGCACATGCAGAACCGGACCCGGGACGGTGCCGTTAAATGTCCACGCGGAGTACTGGACCCCGTTAGCGATCGCCACCTTTGTGTCCGTGGCCACGAGAGTCACGGAAACGTCATTCCCCGTGCCGATGAGCGGTGGCAGCACAGGCACGGGATATCTCGGGGGCGGCGAACCCGACATCATGCTCAAGGGCGAAACAGCAGCGGCGGCGTTTGCCGGAGTGGGCGGTAAAGTGGTGGTACTGGTGGCGCTAGCAAGTGTGGAAAGGGCAAGCGCCAGCACGGTGATGATCGCGCCGATCGCGCCAAGCTGGTGGTCCCAATCGAACACGCGCGGCGCTTGCATGGGGAAAGATTGGCGCGTCGATTCCGCAACGGCGCGCCAGCGCGGAAAGCGCCGCTCGATGTAATAATCAACGCTGTACGGTGTACTTCCGAGGAGCCGCTCGAAGAGCGCCACGGCCGCGAACATGAGAGCGTAAATCAGCGCGGGCCCAAGATTCGTCGCGCCGGATGTGTAGGGGCCACCAAAGCCTTCCGCCGTGGACCAGATAAGCAAGCTGAAGAGCGCGCCGGCGATGTAGGTGACACGGCGCGCGAAGCCAAGTAACAGCCCGAGCGCGATCGCCGTCTCGATCAATCGCGTCGCGCTGATAAAAAACGCGGTGTGCGCGGTGACGATCCGCAGCCAGAAATTGAACCACGGAGCGAGCCATGAAAGCTGGCCTTTCGCCGCGTTTTGCAAATAGCCAACATAATGCGAGGCAAAACCGCGCCGCCATTTAAGGTAGGCATCGATGGCGATAATGATCCCAAGAGCGGCGCGCACGCCAGCCGCAGCAACCACCAGCCACGCAAGCGACCGCGCCTGCGCTGTTCCATCTTCTTTCACCATAACAGAACGCCGTCATCGCGGCGAAAGGATGTAGCGTTAAATCAAATAAGGCTCGTTCGCGCTACAACGAACTCTCGTCCATCCGCTCTTTCGCGTTCAAATTCTTCCTGCTTTCCTGCTGTCCTGATTCATCTTCTTCGCGATGGCTTTCGAAGATAACAAGCTGCTTTTCGGCGCTGACACGACAGAGCGGATCGTCGCAATCGAAATGGGCGAGACCGGCACAGTGCGCGTTTATCGGCGCGAGAAGGACCGCAGCACGACGGTGGAGGTCGAGCCGTTTCATCCCTTCGTCTGGGCTGATGCCGACGTGGCCGATCTCGGGCTCGTCAACGCGGAGAAGCTCACCGGTGTACTTAAGTACGACTGGCTGATTACCGTCGATAGCTGGAAGGAACTGATCGCGCTTCGCAACGCACTTAAGCGCGCCGGCCGCGCGTTTTTCGCCTTTAGCGATCCCGTGCAGCATTATCTTACCGCGACAGGGCGCACGCTGTTCAAAGGAATGGGGATCGATGAGCTGAAGCGGCTGCAAATTGAAGTACTTTCCCTCACTGGCGAAGGCGATCTTGCCGAAGCGTCACAGAACCACATCGCGAGCATTGCCGTCTCGGACAACACCGGGTGGGAAGAACTGATCCTCGTCGATTCCGGCAACGCTGATGAGTCCGAACGCGACGCCATCAAGCGGCTTACCGCAGTGATCAAACGGCGCGACCCCGATGTCATTGAAGGGCATGATCTCTTTCGCTTCGATCTCCCCTACCTGGTCGCCCGCGCGCGCAAGGCAAAAACAAAACTCGATTGGGGCCGCAGCGGCGGGTTCCTGCGCTCGCGTCCTTCGCGGCTTCAGATAGCGGAGAAGACGATTGATTACCCGAAGTTCGCAGTCGATGGGCGGCACTTCGTCGATACCTTTCTGCTCGCGCAGTTCTACGACGTAGGAATGCGCACACTTAGCGGATTTGAACGAGTAGATGTCGCGCAACACTTCGGGTTTTGTGAAAGTGCTGATGTTTCGCATTTAACCGGCAAAGAATTACAACGCGAATATCTGGCAGCTAGTACGAGATTTCAGAAGCGCGCCATTTGTGCGGTAACAGAAACGCGAGCTATCTCGGAGCTACTAACCCCGAGCTACTTCATCCAGGCGCAGATATTTCCCTACAACTACCAGGATGTCATTGTTCGTGGCAATGCCACGCGGATCAACGCGCTCCTCCTGCGCGAATACTACCGGCAGCGACATGGCATTCCCGAGTTACCAATGGTGCGGGCCTTCGAAGGTGGCTACACCGACATATTCTTTACCGGGATCGCGCGCGACGTGTGGCATTGCGACATCGCCTCGCTCTATCCTTCAGTCATGCTCCAGTTCGATTGTTTCCCCCAAAGTGATCAGCTTCAGATTTTTCGTCATCTGTTAACTGATCTTCGCACCTTTCGGCTGGAAGCGAAGGCACAGATGCGCAATGCCAAAGACGAGAAAGAACGACGTCATTACCATGCCCTGCAAAATACCTTCAAGATACTGATAAATAGCTTCTACGGGTATCTCGGTTTCGCTCAGGGACATTTCGCCGATTTCGATGCCGCTGCGCGCGTAACCCAAATAGGACGCGATCTACTGAAACAAATGATCGAGTGGCTCAAAGCACAAGGCGCACAAGTCATCGAAGTAGATACGGACGGGATTTACTTCGTCCCGCCGCAAACGCAATCTGCTGTAGGGGCGGGTGTCTCACCCGCAACAAAGGACAACACAGGCTCTGCGGGTGAGACACCCGCCTCTACAACAGGACAAGAGATCGAGCGGTTGCGTGAAGGTCTGGCGAATGAACTACCTAAAGGCATCGAAGTAGAATTCGACGAGCAGTTCGAAGCAATGTTCAGCTACAAGGCGAAGAACTATGCACTTTTGACCAAAGAGGGCGAAGTCGTCATCAAAGGCGGCGCGCTGAAATCGCGTGGGCTCGAGAAATTCCAGCGCGTTTTTCTGGAGGAAATCATCAAGCTACAAATGCAAGGCACGGCCGTGAAGATCGGCGCATTACGCGATGAGTACGAAATTCAGATCCGTAACGGCGAAATGCCGATCGACATGCTGATGAAAACCGACACACTTCAGGATTCGCTCGAGAAGTACCGCGGTAAGATTGCCGCTGGTGGACGGAACCGCGCCGCCGCCTACGAGCTAGCCCTGGGCAGCGGCCGCGCCTACAAACCGGGCGACCAGATCAGCTACTACATCAAGTCCACGCCGAAGAAGGTCGCCGCCTACGAAGCCGCCAAGCTAGCCAGCGACTTCGACCCGCAAAACCGCGACTACAACGCCGACTACTACATCGCGAAACTCGACGAGCTGGTGAAGAAATTTGGCGGCATCACCGCTGAAACGAAAGCGCCAAAGCAGGAGAGCCTTGCATTGTGAGATGATGTCTCGCGGGCGCGGGATAATACTTGCGTTGCATGGATCCGTTTGCAGTTGACTCCGGAGTACAACGGGCGTTCACGTTTCGCATGAACACTCACCGGCTGTTCGTCTGTCTTGTCGCGCTCGCCATTGCACTAGCGGCTCCGAGTTTTATACGAGCCGACGATCTCTCCGACATCAAAGCGCAGATCGCGCAGGGGCACGAGGAGAATGTGAAGCGGCTGCATGATTGGATCGCGAACGTGTCGATCGCGGCGGAGGACCGCGGCTATCCGCAAGGGGCTGAGTACATGGCGCAGCTGGCGCGCGATGCGGGATTTCAGCACGCAGAGGTGGTGCCGACGGAGGGCAAGCCGGGCGTGTTTGCGAGGCTGGACGCGGGCGCGCCGAAGACGGTCGGCCTGTACTTTATGTATGACGTGAAGCAGTTCGACCCGAAAGAATGGACGTCGTCTCCGACGGATGCGCAGATTGTGGACAAGCCGGGCTTCGGCAAGGTGATCGTCGGGCGCGGCGCGGTGAACCAGAAAGGGCCGGAGTCGGCATTTCTGGCGGCGCTGCACGCGATCAAAGGCGCGGGCGAGACCCTGCCGGTGAATCTCGTCCTGGTGGCGGAAGGTGAGGAAGAAATTGGGTCGCCGCACATTGGCACGATTGTGCATAAGCCGGAGGTCGAAGCGGCCCTGAAGAAGTGCGTCGGCATCTTCATGCCTTCGGCTGCTCAGGATCGGCAGGGAAATGTAACGGTGAGTTTGGGCGCGAAGGGCGTGATCGAGTGCCAGTTGATCGCGAGTGGCGACAAGTGGGGACGCGGTCCCGGCAAGGACATTCACTCGTCGCTTAAGGCAATGGTCGATTCGCCCGCGTGGCATCTGGTGCACGCGCTGAACACGCTCGTCTCGCCTGATGGCAACGAGATCACGATTGATAACTATCCCAAGCCGCGGCCGCTCACCGCTGAGGAAAAGAGGATGATCGCTGACGTTGCGAAGCAGCGGAGTGAAGCCGAAGTGAAGAAGGAGTTCCGCGTGCAGCATTGGATCGATGATTTGCCGTTTGCGCAGGCGGAGGAACGGCTGGAATCGCAGCCGACGGTGAACATTGAAGGTTTGGTCGCCGGCTACACCGGCCCCGGCGGCAAGACGGTTTTGCCGCATCGAGCCGAGGCGAAGCTCGACCTGCGACTCGTCCCCGGCATGAAAAAGGATGAGGCCGCGGCGGCACTGAAAGCGTATCTTGCGAAGCACGGGTTCGGCGACATTGAGGTGAACGTGAGCGGCGGCTACGACCCAACGACTACCCCGGCAGATGCGCCACTGATCCAATCGCAACTCGCCACTTATAAAGCGGTCGGCATTGAGCCACTGCTCTGGCCCTGGAATGCTGGTTCGTATCCCGGCTACGTGTTCACGAATCCGCCGCTGAGCCTGGCGGCGGGACATTTTGGGCTCGGGTTCGGCACGGGCGCGCACGCACCGGATGAATATTACGTGATTGAGTCCACCAATCCGAAAGTGCGGGGCTACGACGGCGCGGCGATGTCGTTCGTGGAATACCTGTACGAGCTGGCGAAATGAGCGATCGGCTGTCCGGGAGCGTTAGTACGGAAGAGCAAACTCGCGTACTTAACGGTTTCGGCGAAAAGGTCGCTATTCATTTTCGATGGCGAAGCCACTGGTGGTCAGCTGACGCTTTCCATTCTCGTGACGCAGGCGCCTGATAGCCTTACATCGGAAACAACAGCAACGCAGACAAGCTCCGAAGCAAAGACCAACGGCTCAAAATTGAGTACCGCTCGCCCGCATTGCTGCGCGCATGGAACTCCTGCGTGCCCCCACTGCCTCGCTTGCTGCGCTTCATGGCTGACCAGAGCCGCCGCTTGAACCGTAGATGTTCCCGTTAGCGAAACTCGCGTCGCTCGCGGCGAGCTGCACGTAGATGGAAGCCAGCTCAGCGGGTTGTCCGGGACGGCCGAGTGGTGTGTCGCCACCGAATTTTTTTACTTTCTCCTGGGTGGCGCCCCCACTGATCTGCAATGGTGTCCATATTGGCCCAGGCGCGACGCCGTTGACCCGAATGCCTTTAGGCCCAAGCTGCTTCGCCAGCGATTTCACGTAGTTCATCGTTGCCGCTTTCGTCTGCGCATAATCGTAGAGATTGGCCGAAGGATCATACGCCTGTTCTGAGGTCGTCCCGATGATGACGGACCCGGGCTTTAGATGCGGCAGCGCCGCTTTGATGATCCAGAAAGGCGCGTAGATGTTTGTTTTCATCGTCGCGTCAAAATCTTCGCTGGACATGTCCATAATCGACTCGCGCGCCTGCTGGCGTCCGGCGTTGTTCACCAGAATATCGAGACCGCCAAGCTCCCTCACGGCATCGGCTACCAGCTTAGTACAGAAGCTTTCCTGGCGGAGATCGCCCGGCAGCGCGACCGCTTTGCGCCCGGCTTCTTTAATAAGCGCGATAACTTCATCCGCATCCGGCTGTTCTGTTGGGAAATAATTGATCGCGACATCGGCGCCTTCGCGGGCGTAGGCGATGGCGGCAGCGCGACCCATGCCCGAGTCGCCGCCAGTGATCAGCGCCTTTCTTCCGAGCAATCGGCCCGAGCCCTTGTAACTCTTTTCACCGTGATCCGGGCGCGGGTCCATCTTGCCGACGAGGCCCGGCCACGGCTGTTCTTGACTTTTGAATGGCGGCTTCGCGTACTTTGAGGTGGGGTCTTGTAACTGTTCAGGTGACATAGGTTTTTCGGTTGCACTTGGGTTGACGGCAAAGGCGCGTGAAACAGCAGCGGCAGCCAGACCTGCTCCAAGGCCGCCAATGACGCGCCGGCGAGTGATTGAGTTTTCTTCATTCATACAGTTTTCGGCTTTCCTTCGCCGCAGCGGGCAAACCGCGGCTAAGAATCACTCGCGCCCGGGCAAGCGATTGGATGCTAGTTTCCGGAGAAGAAGTTTACCCTTTGCGCGCCTGCCAGGGAGAGATCCGCTGATCTTAGCTTATTACCGCGGCTCGGAAGCACCCGAAGAGACGTCAACTGACTTCACAGCAAATCCAACTGCGGTTTCTCGCTTTTCGGCCAGATTGTCTTCTTACCGCGTTTCGTTCTAGGCTGCGTCGAGCTCGCCCCATTTGGGTTCTCCAGGTGCGCGAGGATGTCTTTCGCGCGCGCGAGAATTTCGCGGGGTAATCCTGCCAGCCGCGCCACCTGGATCCCGTAGCTTTTGTCCGCACCACCGGGAACGATTTTGCGCAGGAAAATAATCTGCTCATTCCACTCGCGCACCGCTACGTTGAAATTCACAACTCCGCTGCGTTGTGATGCCAGCTTCGTCAGCTCGTGGTAATGGGTGGCGAAGAGAGTACGCGCCTTGATCGTGTCATGCAGAAACTCCGCCACGCTCCATGCGATCGATAGCCCGTCGAAGGTCGAAGTACCGCGCCCGATTTCATCCAGCACCACCAGGCTGCGCTCAGTCGCGTTGTTCACGATGTTCGCCGTCTCGTTCATCTCCACCATGAAGGTGGATTGCCCGCGCGAGAGATCATCGCTCGCGCCTGCCCTCACAAAAATACGATCAACCAGTCCGATCTCGGCCGCGGCCGCCGGCACAAAGCTGCCGATTTGGGCTAACAGGACGATCAACGCGACCTGCCGGACGTAGGTTGATTTACCGGCCATATTCGGGCCGGTGATGATCGCCAGCCGCAACTTGTCGCCGTCCAGCTCGGTATCGTTAGGCACGAACTTTTCTTCGGCCAGATTCTGGTCGAGTACGGGGTGGCGCCCATCGCGAATGATGAGCCGCCGCGTTTCATTCAGCACCGGGCGCGAGTAGTTAAACAGCCGTGCCGTTTCGGCCAGCCCGCAGAGTACATCAAGCGTGGCAATGGCTTCCGCCGTTTGCTGCAAGGAGTCGAGCTCGCTCAAAACGTCGTCGCGCAGCTCCGTAAAAAGCTGGTACTCGAGATTCCGCGCCTGCTCGTCCGCGCCGAGGATCTTCGCTTCTATTTCCTTCAACTCCGGCGTGACGAAACGCTCGCCGCCGACAGTCGTTTGCTTGCGCGTGTAATGCCCGGGCACGCTCGCCAGGTTCGATTTCGTCACTTCAATGAAGTAGCCGAAGACGGAGTTGAAGCGTACTTTCAGCGACTTAATGCCCGTCGCCGCAATCTCCCGCTCTTGAAGCGAGTTGATCCAGGCTTTGCCTTCGCGCGAAGCACACCGGAGCTCGTCCAGATGCTTATCAAATCCATCGCGGAAAATGCCGCCGTCCTTCAGGGCCAGCGGTGGGTCATCGACGAGCGCGCGCTCCAGCCCGGCCGCCAGCTCCGGCATTTCGCGGATTTGGTTTTGCAGGACGTGGCGCAAGCTTCCAGCGTGTGCGGCCAACGGAACGCCTGCTTCAGCTTTGCCAAAATCCGCTGCTTCATTCAGCCGTTGCAGCTCGCGCTTCAGCTCCGGGATCTGGTTCAGCGATATCTTGAGCGCGACGAGATCGCGCGCGTTGCCCGATGCCTGCGACAATCGCCCGGCCGCGCGCTCGATGTCACGAATCGATTTCAGCTTCGCGCGCAACGCCGCGAGTAAATCAGCGTGCTCGACCAAATCCGCGATTAACTCTCCCCGGCAATTCAGCTCACCCAAATTGCGGAGTGGTTGTAGAATCCAGCGCCGTAATTTGCGCGCGCCCATCGGCGTGCTCGTGCGGTCGAGCGCATCGAGCAAGCTCGTCCCGCGCGTTTCCGTCAGGCCCAGGTTCGCCTGCGTCGCGGCGTCGAGAACTACGTACTCACCCGCTGATTCGCAATGCAGCCCGCGCAGATGATCGATCCGCCGCCGCAGATGATGTTTGAGATAATGCACAATGGCACCAGCGGCGCCGATCGCGGCCGGCATTTCGCCGCAGCCAAATCCATCGAGCGATTTCGTTTGGAAATGCTCGCATAACGTGAACGTAGCCTGGTCGAGTAAAAAGGCGTAGCTCTCGTGCTCCAGCGTCCCCTCGATTTCGCCGAACCTGTCACGCTGTTCCTCGCTCACCAGCAACTCGGCCGGCTGCACCCGCGCCAGCTCGTCCATCAGCGCCTCGCGGGTCCGCGTCTGCGTGATCCGGAATTCACCGGTCGTTAAATCGGCGTAGGCAAAGCCGAACGCGTCGTCGTGTTCGTAAATTGCTCCGAGATAATTTGCGCGTTTCACTTCGAGCAAATCGAGATCGCTCACCGTCCCTGCGCTGATGATCTGTGTGATGTCGCGCGTGACGATGCGCCCAGGGCGCGGCTCGCTTGTCTGGTCGCAAATGGCGACGCGCTTGCCGGCCTTAATCAGTTTCGCGATGTAATTCTGCGCCGCGTGATACGGTACGCCGCACATCGGGACGCCGTTGCGTTTGGTCAGCGCCACGTTCAGCAGACCCGCGGCCTCTTTCGCGTCCTCGAAGAACAATTCGTAGAAATCACCCAGCCGGAACAGCAGCAGCGTATCGGGCGGAATGCTCGCGCGCAGCCGCTGGTACTGCTGCATCATCGGGGTGAGCGCATCCGCCATCGGCCGAGTATGCCGGAGCCAGCAGGGCAAGGCAAAGTCGCGTTCGTCAAATGGTGGCCGCCGGACGGGCCGTAAATTTACCTTCTTCAAGCAGACAACAATTGACCGCAGCGGCGTCTTTTAGCTGAATCTGCTGCGGCCTCGGCCTGCATCTTTTCGATCAGCTATGACGACCGATTTCCGTTTTGCCGTGCGTCAGCTTCTCAAATCGCCGGCGTTCACCGCGCTCGCCGTACTCACACTCGCGCTCGGCATTGGACTGAACACCGCAATTTTCAGCCTGATCAACGACCTCTTCCTTCGCGGTCTGCCGTTCAAAGAACCGGCGCGGCTCCTTCACGTTTACTCGCACGCGAAGACCCAAACGGTCGATTTCCCGCTCTCCGCGCCGCGCTTCATTCATTTCCGAGATGGCCAGACTGTCTTTTCAGGTTTCGCGGCGGAGAATGGCCTGGCTGCCACCATCACCGGCCTCGGTGATGCCTTTCAGATCCCAATCTTCAAGGCCACCGCGAACTGGTTCGACGTACTCGGGTTTCGTCCCGTTCTCGGCCGCACGTTTTTGCCTGGCGAAGAAGAAGGCGCCGATGTCGCCATAATTACGGAACGATTTTGGAAAGCACGGCTCGGGGGCGATCCGAATGTGATCGGGCGCGCAATCACGCTCGACGGAGTGCCGCACACAATTGTCGGCGTCATTCCCACCCTGCCCGTGTCGTGGGTGGGCCCGAATGCCGGTATCTGGACCACCAAGCCGTTCGTGATTCCGGGTTTTTCACACGAGCGAATGATGCGCGGCACAGCGTTTCTGCGCGCCGTCGGCCGTCTCAAACGCGGCGTGACGATTGAGCAGGCGAAGGCGGCTTTGGACGCGCTCGAGAACAGCTACCGCGCTGACCATCCGGAGAAGATAGATGCCCAAGCGACAACGGTGATTAAGACGCTGCCCGAAGACGTTACCGAAAATCTTCGCCCCGCGTTCGCGACGTTGCTGGCAGCGGTCGCATTCGTGTTGCTGATCGCGTGCAGCAATGTCGCCAATCTGCTGCTCGTTAGGTTTAGCGCACGCCGTCGCGAGATTTCGTTGCGGATGGCACTTGGCGCGAGCCGCAGCAGCGTCGTCCGCCTCTTTGTTTTTGAAAGTGTGCTGATTGGTCTGCTCGCGGGAGTTCTCGGCGCGGCGCTGGCCTGGAAACTCGTGCCGCTTGTGCCGGCACTGGCGTCGAATTTTTTGCCCATTGAAGTCGGCGCGGCGACCGCGGTTTCCGTTCCCGTGCTCGTATTCACGGTCGCGCTGTCGTTTCTCACCGGACTCGTCATGGGCGTTTATCCGGCGTGGCAAAGTTCACGCACGGACATCGTCGATGCGCTCAAGGAGGGCGGCCGCGGGACAGCGGGAAGCGTGCGGCAGCAACGTTTTCGCAAGGTTTTGGTCGGCGCGCAGGTTGCGCTTTCGGTCACGCTGCTGGCCGGCGCGTCTTTGCTGATCGCCAGTTTCATTCGCCTCAGCCACCAAGATCCAGGATTCAAATATGAAAATCTGTGGCTTGGGTTTACGATTGTGCCGGAAGCACAGTACCCCGACAAGCCATCGCGGACGCGCCTCGTGGAGAAGCTTCAGAATGCCCTTCGCGCGTCGCCCGGAATCGATGACGTCGCAATTGGTACCGGGTTTCCCCTCGTCGGCGGGGGTGGTGGCGCGACCCTTTACGCACGCGCCGATCGCGATGTGCCGCCCGTCGCGGAACGCAAAGGCGCGCCCGAGAACGATGTGACGCCCGGCTGGTTTCACGCGCTTGGCATTCCGCTCATCGCTGGCCGCGACTTCAATGAGCAGGACTCTTTCGACCACCCGAACGTGATCATCATTAGCGCATCCGGCGCGAAGACAGTTTTCGGGAACGAAAACCCGATCGGGAAAACACTACTCATCACGAGCGGCAGCATTCCGGCCGAGATTGTCGGGGTCGTGGGGGACGTTCGTTCCGTGCAATTGAATCAAAAGAACGAGATGGAATTCTACCAGCCATTCGCGCAGGGAAATTTTCCGTTTTTCGGCATCGCTGTTCGCAGCTCATTGCCGGTCCAAACGACCACGCGCGCAGTGCAAACCGCATTGCGCGCGATCGATCCGGGACTCGCGATCATTCAACCGCAAGCCTTCAGCGAAGTGATGGCGCAGGCGCTCGGCCAGGCGAAATTGATGATGGCATTACTCGGCGTCTTCGCCGCAGCGGCATTGCTTCTCGCCACGGTGGGCATTTACGGCGCAGTGGCTTACACGGTCGAGCAACGCACGGGGGAAATCGGCGTACGCATGGCGCTCGGCGCGCAAAAACGCGACGTGCTCGGGCTGGTCGTTTCCCAGGGAATGAAGCCGGTGGTGCTCGGCCTTGCCATCGGTCTGGCGGCCGCGCTTCTCATTGGCAGGCTCATTAAAACTCAGCTCTACGAGGTTTCCGCTTACAATCCGGTTCTGCTGAGTACGACGATCGTCATCCTCGGCCTCGCGGCGTTGCTGGCCTGTCTCTTCCCAGCGCATCGCGCTACGCTCGTTAACCCGGTGGAAGCGTTGCGTTCAGAATAGCGGCGCGGGTACTTTCGTAATTAGACGACGCAGACGCCTTCGTTCGCAGTTCGTTCGCCGTACAATTGCGAAAGCCGCTTGGTCATCGCGCCGATTTCACCTTTGCCAATCATGCGGCCGTCAACTTCAACGACGCCGGCTAGCTCGCCCATTGTGCCGGTGCAAAACATCTCGTTAGCTGCGTAAACATCTTCGATGGTGAGGTCGCGTTCGGTGTGCGGGATTTTTTCCGCCCGGCAGATTTCCAGCACCGTCGCGCGCGTGATTCCCTCCGGGCAGGCGACAACACGCGACGTTCGTACTTCGCCGGCAGCTTGTACTATGAACACGTGCGTCGCGTTCGTCTCAGCGATGAAACCGCGCGTATCGAGCATGAGGGCGTCATCAGCGCCGGCATTGTTCGCCTCAATCTTCGCCAGAATCGAGTTGAGCAAATTGGCGTGGTGAATTCGCGCGTCGAGAACTTCCGGCGGCGGCCGGCGGATTTTGCTCGTGATCAACTTCAGCCCGGTTTTCGCGTAAACCGGCGCTTTGAATTCGGCCAGTACGATCAGGGTGGGCCCGCTTTGATTTAATCGCGGATCCATTCCCGAAGTGATCTTCACCCCGCGGCTGAGCGTCAGGCGAATGTGCACGCCGTCCTGCATCTTGTTAGCCGCGAGCGTGCGCTGAATTTCGCCGACGATTTTCTCGTGTGACGGAATCTCGGCGAATGCGAGTGCGCGCGCCGAACGTTCCAGCCGGTCAAGATGTTCGTGCAGCTTGAATATTCGCCCGTTGTAAAGGCGCAACCCTTCCCAAACCGCGTCGCCGCCCTGCACCACGGAATCAAACGGACTCACGCCAGCTTCATCGCGATGCACCAGCCGGCCGTTGATGTTCACGATCAGGTCGCGATTACGTGGATCGAATTTCTGAAGCATTTTGCTTTGTCGTTATGAGCAGGTGCAAGGAACTGGAAAGCCGATGCGCTCTACTGAAGCCGCATCGGATACAGTTCGTCGTAAATCTCACGGCAGCGTTCGTACATCCCGGAGAAGCGCTCGGGCACCATATGTTCTTTCCCAACATACGGCTGAAATCCCGTCGAGCGCTCCACGTCCGCATACCAGTGTTTCGCCCAAATCCCGTCCGTGTCGCGCCGGCCGGGCGGCCATGAAAGCATCGCCGGGTCAAATCGCACGCCGGCCGCATCGCACAATTTACGCAGCTGAAGCTCGGGCGCGCGCAGCACATCATCGGCGTCAACGATCGGCGGATCGCGTTGGAAACGTCTAACGAGATTAAAAATCTCAAGCTGCTGCGGAAAGCCTAGATCTTCGATGCTGAATTTGTCGCACTTCTTCGCGTAGGAGGCGATGACAGCCGCCGGATTCCGAATCAAAAAACAGTTCGTCACGCTGCGCAGCCAGTCGCGCGCGATTTCCGGGAGCAGATGATGCGTCATCTGCTTTTGGTAGAAGATGCGAGCGTTCTTCGGCACGGGGCCGGCCAATTGCGCCACGACTTTGCGCCAGTCAGTTTCACTCGCCGCCATGACTTCGCCGGCTTCCGGGTGCGCCACGCCGGTTTGCTTCAGGTAAAAGCCGTAGAAGGGCTCGTCGATGACCGCCGTGTCGCCCCGCTGGCCCCACGCGCGCATCATGGCCGTGGAGATATTGCGCGGGCCTGACCACATTGCGATCCGCACTGGCTTCTCGGTCATGGGAAGGCCGTCATGTCATGTCGAGCGGTGCCGGGACGTCGGTTATCATTGCGTCGAAAGCCAGAGATTCCTCGACTTCGCTCGGAATGACAATTGAAGAGACGCAGCGCGCTGCTGTAATCTCGGCGCCATGTCGTTTCGAATTCTCTCGTTGTTCGTAATTGGCGCGTTAATTACGAACGGCTACGCTGCGGACGCGCCTGCGAAAGCGGTTGCTCCGCCCGACAGTGTTGTCGCGGGAAACATCCCGCCGATTCCAGCTGAGTTGCCGGAAGAGGTGCGTCCTTACACTGAATTCCGCACCGCTGCCTTTCAGGATTGGGCGCCGAACACTCACGACATGCTGATCCTGACGCGGTTCGGCGAAACGAACCAGGTCCATCGAGTGGCCGAGCCGGGTGGCGCGCGCACGCAGCTCACTTTTTTCCCCGATCGCGTCGATGCTGCGCGAGTCGAGCCGACACGCGGCGAGTACTTCGTTTTCTCAAAAGGGGCGGGTGGAAACGAGTTCAACCAGAATTATCGGTTCGACTTCGGAACGGGCGAAATCACGCTGCTGACTGACGGCAAATCGCGCAATTCCGAACCCGTCTTCAGCAATCGTGGCGATCGCGTGGCCTACACTTCCACGCGGCGCAACGGCGCCGACACCGACATTTACGTCGAGGCGCCGCTCGACCCGAAAAGCGACCGCATGCTCGCGCAGGTGAAGGGCGGCGGGTGGCAGGTGGAAGATTGGTCGCCGGACGATCAACAACTCGTCGTTCTTGAGTACATCTCAATTAACGAAAGCTATCTCTGGCTGTTCAACGCGCAGACCGGCGAGCGCAAAGAGATCACGCCGCCCAATGGTAGCGGCGAAAAAATCTCCTACTCGCGTGCGCGTTTCGCAAAAGACGGCAAGGGGCTCTTCGTCACGACCGATCGCGATTCGGAATTTCAGCGGCTCGCTTACATCGATCTGGCAAGCGGCAAGCAGAGTTTGCTGCTCCCGGATGCGAAATTTGATGCGGATGATTGGGACCTGAGCGGCGACGGAAAATGGATCGCTTACACCCTGAACGAGAACGGCAGCAGCACCCTGCACGTACTCAGCGTCTCCGTTTCGGGTAACAGCGCCTCGGCAACGCCTGCGGATGAACCTGTTTTCGATCCACCGCTGCACGCCAGCGTGATCGGTGGTCTGCGCTGGCACAAGAAGGACAACCTTTTCGCGTTCAATGTACTCAACGCACGATCGCCATCCGACGTTTACACATGCGAAGGGACCAAGGTCACGCGCTGGACGCAGAGTGAGACGGGGGGAATTCCGCCGCAAAGATTCGTCGAGCCGGAGCTGGTCAAATGGAAGTCTTTCGATGGCCGGGAGCTTTCCGGGTTTTTGTATCTCCCGGCGCATCCCGCGAGCAAGATGCCGCTGATCATCAATATTCACGGCGGCCCCGAGGCGCAGACGCGGCCGGTGTTTCTCGGGCGCAACAATTACCTGGTCAACGAGCTGGGCTGCGCGATGATTTTCCCGAATGTGCGCGGCTCGGCTGGTTACGGGAAGACGTTCCTGAAGCTCGACAATGGAATGCAACGCGAAGGCGCTTACAAGGATATCGCGGCGCTGATTGATTGGGCAAAAACGCAGCCGGAATTTGATGCGAACCGCGTCATGGTGACGGGCGGCTCTTACGGCGGCCACATGACACTGGCCGTCGCGAGCATGTTCGCGGACAAGATTCGCTGTGCGCTTGACGTCGTGGGCATGTCAAACTTGCGCACCTTTCTCGAGCATACCGAAAGTTACCGTCGCGATTTGCGGCGAGTTGAGTACGGCGACGAGCGCGATCCGAAAATGCGTGAGTGGATGGAACGAACGGCGCCTTTGAATAACGCGCAGAAGATCACCAAGCCATTGTTTGTCGTTGCCGGCGCGAATGATCCGCGCGTGCCGAAGAGCGAAGCGGACCAGATCGTGGCAACGTTGAAGAAACAAGGCACGGCGGTGTGGTATCTCATCGGCAAAGACGAAGGGCACGGCTTTGCCAAAAAGAAAAACGCCGACTTCCAATTTTACGCGACGGTGGCGTTTGTTCGCGATTACCTGCTGAAATAGCGGGAAGTCCAGCCATCAACTCGCACCGAAATCTTTTTCGATGGCGATCGCGATGAGCAGGAGCATCTGCGCACTTTTATCGGTTTCCTGACGGAATTCGAAAAGCGCGCGTACTTGGTTTCGTAATTACGACGGCGCGCGCATGAAGGCTGCGGCATCCCGATGGGTGCGCGGTAACGATTCATTAACGCTATGGCTACACGAACTGGATCGGCGGTCTGGAATGGCACACTCAAAGGCGGCAGCGGCACGATGAAGCTCGGCAGCGGCGCCTACGAAGGGCCGTTTTCGTTTATGTCGCGTTTCGAGAACGGCAGCGGAACGAACCCTGAAGAACTCATCGGCGCAGCGCTGGCCGGCTGCTTTTCAATGGCGTTGTCTGCGAATCTGGAGAAAGCCGGCCATCCGGCCACGCGCGTGAGTACGACGGCGACCGTGAAGCTGGAGATGCTGACCGACGGGCCGAAAATCACTACGATTGAGTTGCAAAATCAGTCGGAGGTGCCGGGCATCGACGACTCTGCATTCCAACGCGAAGCGGAGAAGACGAAATCAGGTTGCCCGGTTTCCAAGGCACTGACAGGCACCGAGATTAAGCTAAACGCGAAGCTGTTATAGCAGACGGCTGCCCTCAGCCGAGGGCGGGCGCGACATCACGACGTTTATGCGTCTGGCGACACGCGCCTCGGCGTCAGAGCTTAGCGTAAACGCCGATCAGCGGGCGCTTCGAGGGAACTGGCGAACGAAAGTCGCTGACGAAACCGTTCTTTGTTCGCAGCTCAACGTGGCCGGCCGATCGTCTCGTGCCGTAAACGAGCACTGAACCAATCGGCGCGGCAAACGGATCGTTTACCGGCAGACGTTTGAATCCGTAATGGCTCACCAGGTCAGCGGCGGCATCGCGCGCGTACTCACTTTTCGGCCGGGAATCGATCACGCCGGACGCAAGCAGCGCCTCCTTCACGTAATGCCAGCAAAGCGAGCGCGAATGGGCGTGCGCCCGTTCCTCGGCGATGCTGGCCGCGCGCAACAGCTTGGGATCGAGGTTGCGATCGACTCTGGCCAGGGGATAAAGCAATTGCTTCGGGTAGTAGTGGGTAATGATAGGGGCAGATTCCGTGCGCCCATCCGGCGTTCTGAAGACGTAACGCGCTGGATGCGCCGTCTCGTGGCCGTCGTCTGGCAAATGCAACCGCGCCGGTGCAAATGTCTGCGCGTGCACGGCAGTAACGACCAGAAATGATGATGCGCTGGCGGCGGCGAGCAGGAAGAGCCGTCTCACGGGCGGGATGTTTGGCGGCTATTCCAACGACGCGCAAGCATTTTTTGCAAAAAAATTTCGCGGTAAGTTGCTCAACGGGAAAATTCTGTCGCGGTTCTGGCCGACTGCGAATCACGCTGGCGTGTCAGGAAACAGGGCCAGCGGCGCTAATCATACCGCCTCGAATCGCATCTCACACGCGAACGGCCGCGCTCGGGAGCGACTTACAATCGCGCCACGTACTCAGCCATGCGTGAACGCATCGGCGCATCAGGTAAACGTCCGCTGCCTGCGCGCAGATTATCTTCCATGTGCTCCGGTTTGTCCGTCGCTGGAATCGCACACGTTACTGCCGGATACGCGATGATCCATTTTAACAT
>Ga0213881_10000553_pt1 | contig 22975 bp, 28 predicted proteins | sample BarmaccoBMER_R08_FD_160104 | JGI IMG/M metagenome (GOLD analysis project Ga0213881, IMG submission 160104) | Barbacenia macrantha exposed rock microbial communities from rupestrian grasslands, the National Park of Serra do Cipo, Brazil - ER_R08 ... | reverse complement strand
GTGTCCATTCACGGGTTGAACTGTGATGTCACGCCGTTGAGATGGTGGGGAGCCAGGGGTTGCCGGTGAGGGCGGTGTGGATGGCATCGATGGGGCGAATGCCGTGATTGCGCGCGCTGACCAGGTAGGAGCGAGCGCGGCAGTAGTCGGCGAGGGTGGTCAGGGTGTGCCAGTAGCCGGAGACGGCTTGATGTCGTTTGGGTCCTTTGAGGGCCTGCTCCGAGGAGTTGTTGGTCCAGGGCACCGCGAGGTTTCGGGTGAAGGTGAAGACTTGGTCGGCTTTGTCGCGCAGGCGTGTGGCGAGGGTGTATCCGGGGTGGTTGCCCGTGGCCCAGGTGCGGTGCCGGTTGGTGGTGACGCCCCAGGCGACGGCGTGGTCGTAGCGGGCGCGCAGGCTGGTGAGGAGTTGGGGGTCGAGCTGGTCGCGCTCGTGAGTGGTGGCCTCGGTGACCGCGGCGGCGGCCTCGCGCAGCACGGTGATGACCTCGCCCGCCCAGCTCTGGTGGGTGGGGTGCAGCTCCAGGACACCTTTGCAGTGGCGGATGAGGTGAGCGGCGCATTGCTGGACACCGGCAAGGGATGCGTCGAACTGGTAGTAGCCGGCGTAGTCGTCTCTGACCAGGTATCCGGCGTAACCGGTCAGCACGCCCAGGGCGGCGAGGGCGGTCTTGGACCGCGAGCCGATCGGCGCGTACCACACGAGCCGCGCGTCAGGGGTGCGCACGGTCACTGCGTGCGGGGACCCCGGGACCGGTTCCCCGTGCTCATCGGTCGTGCTGAGGATGTTGGCCGGGGTCTCATCAGCGCACAGCACGTCCTCAGCCCGCAGCGCTGTGATCATGGCGTCATCGAAGCGGGCCACGGCCAGGCGCTGGGCGAAGCGCTCGCAGGCGCGGGCCACGAACCCGCTGGAGACCGAGACCTCCAGCAGCGCGTCCATCAGCAGCGCGGTCCGCTCGATGGGGACGTTGCCCTCGCTGGCCAGCAGGATCACCGCGGCATTAATCCTCGGCCCGTAGACCACGGTGCCGACCGCCCCGAACGGTGGCGCCGCGGTGGTCGTGCGCCCACAGCCGCAGCGCCGCCGCGGCAGCAGGTAGTGCACCTTCTCCAAGACGACCGGCAGGATGTCCCACCCTTGCGCCCAGCCCATCCCGGCATCCGCAGCCTCACCCAGATCCTGCCCACACCCCGAGCACACACCCGGTGGGGGCAGTGTCTCGGTCCGATCCGGCGTCACCGCCGGCGCCAATCCCGAGCCCTTGTGCCCTAGCTGGCCCCCGGGCTTGCGGTCCTTCGAGCGCTCCCGCGAGGAGCGATCCGCTCGCCGCTTGGCCTTGGCCGCGATCGAATCCGCCGACGGCGGCCTCGAGGAATTCGTCGAATCACGCCCCAACCGAGCCTCCAGCTCAGCGATCCGCGCGTGCGCCCGCTCCAGCTGCGACGTCAAGCCCACCACCAGCGCCGCCAGCTCCTCATACGAAGGCGACAGCCGCTCGGACCCGGACACACCGCAGATGATCGACTATCAAAGACCCAACAACCAGCCCGACACGCCGTTACACCGGCGACGGCCCAGCTCAACCGGACCCGTGAATGGACACGTCTCCACGGCCCTCACGGGCCATCCAGACAGTTCCAGATGTGCTGTGTCTCGTCACCAACGGGCGCGACGGCGAAGAGCTTACACACACGACGACGGCGGTTGTCAAGCTAGGGATTCGAGGCCAACATCAAGACCCCCATAGCAACAGCATTAAGTTGGTTATGGCTAGACATTTGCGAGAACCCGATCGACAAAAAATTGTCTATGCTACGGCGGCTCCGGTGGTGAGGCCGAGGTCGTGGAAGAGGGTTTGCATGGTGATGCGCAGGGTTTCGTAGTCGCGGTCGATGCGGGTCCAGTGGGCGGGTTTGCGGCCCATCCGGGTGCTTCGGACGCCGGCCAGGATGGGTGCGATCACGTGGTCGCGCAGGGCCAGGAGGGCGCTGATGATGCGTGCTGCAGTGGGGATATCTGGTAGCGGTGGGATCGGCCGGGTTTGGTGATGAGTTCTTTGCCGCGGAGTTTGCGCAGGTCGTAGGCAGCGTGCCGAGCGGAGTAGTCGGTGTTCCCGGTGATTGTGTGCACCCTGGTGGCCAGGTCTTTGACGGTGAAGCCGCCGGGCGCGGCGGTCAGCGCGAGCACTGCGGTCAGGGCGGCGCGGATCCGGGGTTTGTTCACATCGAATCGATTCCACCGACGCGGGTGGCGCCGATCTGGGAGGGCAACGGGGAGCTCATCGAGCATGTCATCGGGGAGGAAGCCGATATCAAGACAGTCCAGCGTGGTGGTGAACCGGTCAACCATGCCGGTGAGCCGGCCGACGATCTGGACCGAAGCGGTCCACGCTGCGGCCGCAGCGCAGTTGTTCGGTGTTGTGCACGATGGCCTCGAAGCGCAGCACATGTTCGCCTTTGGTGTAACCCTTTAGTGTTAACAGCCCGAAATGGACCTTGAACAGGTGAGGTCCCACCGAGGTTTCTCGATCATGACTGCCAGCCGAGGTGAGGGATCGGGAGTGCCGTTACGGCCCGGGCGTTGTTTGGCACCGAACAACGTACGCAGGGTGGGCACGTCCAGCCGGGACCGGGTCGGAGTCGATAACCGTGTTGAACACCCGGTCCATCTGACGGCCATAGGCAAAGATCAGATTGCGGGGTATACTCGACCTGAAGCACCGAATAGCCGTAACAAAACCCGCTGCGCTTCTGGTCCTCAAGGTCCAGCCCGAAACACAGACACGCCGAATAAATCCACCGGTCGCAGACCTGGCCCAGACGCCCTGCAGTCGCGGGATGCGACAAGGTGTCTGCGATCTGAGCCAGGCCCGCGGGGTCGGCAACCCGGGTAAAGCAGTTGCCCTGTTTAGTCTGAGCTTGCTGTGACTATCCGTAGCACCGTCTGGATGACCAGGGACGACGGGCCGCAAGTGGCGACGGCTGTAGTCACTAAATCACTGGTACAATAAAGATCATTATGGTCTACTTTACCTGTGAGAAGCAGGGATGGTGCCATGCACGTGGACCGCTCGGGTAGGCACTACACGGCAGCGGATGGTTCGGAGCGGATCTATCGGCGTGATCTGCTGCGCCGGTCCTACCGTGATGAGAACGGCAAGCCGCAGAAGGAAACTCTAGCGAATCTGTCGATGTTGCCCGAAGAAGCGGTCATGGCGCTGCGGAAAGTGTTGGCTGGCACGGTGCTAGTGGAGGCCGATGCAGCGTTTGAGGTGGAGCAAACCCTGAGTCACGGCGGGGTCGCCGCGGTGCACGCAATGGCGACCGGACTCGGTATGAAGAAACTTCTGGGGCCGGACTGCCGGGAACGTGATCTAGCCTACGGATTGATCCTCTCCCGGGTGCTGCGACCGACATCGAAACTGTCGACGCTGGGCTGGTGGAACGACACGACACTCGGCGCCGACCTCGATATCACGCAGGCGAGCACCGATGAGGTCTACGCCGCCATGGACTGGCTCGGGCAGCGCCAAGAAATTATCGAAAAGGCACTGGCAGACCGGCACCTGACCACCGGTGGGGTCGCCATGTTCGACTTGTCCAGCTCCTGGGTGGAGGGACACTGCTGCGACTTGGCCGCCTTCGGATACTCACGGGACAACAAGCGAGGCGTCAAACAGATCGAGTACGGACTGCTCACCGACCCACAAGGCCGCCCGGTCGCGATCCGGGTATTCCCCGGAAACACCTCCGACACAAAATCGTTCATCGACGCCGTCAGTCTCGTGGCCGAAAATTTCGGGCTCACCGACATCACCATGGTCGGCGACCGTGGAATGATCACCAACGCCCGAATCAAGGAGTTGCGCACCCGCCCCGGCATGGACTGGATCACCGCCCTGCGCGCCCCCGCGATCGCCGCCCTGGCCAGCGACGACGGGCCCCTGCAGATGTCACTGTTCGATACCCAGAACTTCGCCGAAATCACCCACCCCGACTACCCTGGTGAGCGGCTGATCTGCTGCCGGAATCCCGTGCTGGCCGACCAGCGAGCCCGCAAACGCCAGGAATTACTCACCGCCACCGACCTCGAGCTCGCCAAGATTGCGGCGCGCGTCACCAACGGGAAACTGCGCGGAGCCGATGATATTGGCGTGGCCGTCGGCAAGATCGTCAACAAATATAAGATGGCCAAGCACTTCACCCTCGACATCACCGACAACACGTTCGGCTACCACCGCTACCAGTCACAGATCGACGCCGAAGCCGGACTCGACGGAATATACGTCATCCGCACCAGCCGCGACACCAAGTCCCTGAACACCACCGGAGTCATCACCGCCTACAAAGACCTCGCCCACGTCGAACGCGACTTCCGCATCATCAAAGTCGACGACCTCGACCTGCGTCCCATCTTTCACTACCTGTCCGAACGAGTCCGTTCCCACGTCTTCCTGTGCATGCTCGCCGCCTACATCACCTGGCACCTGCGCAAAACCCTCGCCCCACTCACCTACACCGACGAGCACACCCCGCACCGCAACGACCCCGTTTCCCCCGCCCAACGCTCACCAAGCGCCACAACCAAAGACGCCAACAAGAAAACCCCCGACGGGCTGCCCGTACAAAGCCTTCGCGACCTACTCGAACACCTCAGCAAACTCAACAGAGAAACGATCAACTTCACCGGCCAGCGCATCGAGAAGATCACCAACCCCACCCCGACCCAACGGCGTGTCTTCGAGTTGATCGGCGTTCCCATCCCGCTCACCCTCGCCAACACGTAGCCACCAAAATCAGCCTGACCGACACCAAAACCAGAGGTCACAGACACACACGCCCATGAAGATCAAGTAAGTTCGGTTTAGTGAACCCGATCCTGGCCACTCGCCCCTGGGTGGTCACGTACTCATGTCCGTTGAGAATGATCTGCGCACCGAACGGGGGATGCCCGGACATCTTGATCGTCACGTGCCCCCACTGCGGATCCATGATGTGAAACGAGTAGTGGTTGACGAAAGCGGTCTTCTTGGCGATGTTGCCGATGACCTCCGGAGAACGGTGCACGTCCCAGACCGTCGCCGCGCACCGGGCCACCAGGATGAGGAATACCCCGGTACCCACCTGGTGCTCGGCGAGGTAGTCCTCGGCGAGCTGATGCTTACGCTCACCCCGCTTGCAGTCGATCACCGGGACACCCTGCGCCCCGGCCCAGGCCCGCACCCGGCGGGAGAACCGCCCAGCCATCCGCATCAAATGGGTGTTGTCCAACTGCTCGTCACTGTCATCGTGCAACCGCCGCCACCACACCCTGGAACCCCACAGTGCTTGGATGCCAGGTCAGTGGTTTGCGCGATCGGATTGCTGTTCAGTTTGCATCCAGCAGATTGACGCAACGGCGGCGCATGCGAGGCTTGCGTCTGGGCCTCCCGGTACAGCAGCTCGCCGCGAACTCGATTAGCCGGACTGGTCGGCCGACTCCTCGGGGGGTGTGATCAACGCGAGGTACACGTGCTCGGCGGTCACCCGGTCGGCACATGCCCCATCGATCAACGCGTGGGCCAGTTCCTGGCCACCGGCCGGATCGGCCAGCCACCACGCCGCCGCGTCCACCAGCGCCAACCGCTGCACCGCCGACAATCCGGTTTCCCGCGCGGCCAGCACCGCCACCGCCGCCAATCGCTGCCGACTCGGCACCGTGTAGTCGCCGCGAGGGAACCGCAGGAGTGGCTCATCACCGCCGCTGAGCACGGACGCGGCAAGTTCCAGAGTGCGAGACAGGCCCAGTTCGTCGGGACTTGGCCGGCTCGCCCGGTTGAAGACACCGGAAGCAGCCGACCGCTCCTCCAACGCTTGCGCCACCGATCGGGCCCGCCACGGCGCCAACCGCGACACCACCGACGGGGACTCCTCGCCGTCCAGCACGAGCGTGCCGCCGTCGAGCTCCACCACCGCACCATGATCTAGAGCCACCCGAAGCCGATCGGGATCGAACTGCGTAGCCTCTGCCATCGGGTCTCCACCCTCCTATCAGGGTTGGGATCAAGATCAGGGCAGGTGGTGCAACACCTGCCCTGATCGCCTACTCAATGGTCGAGTCGGCACAATCGATCACACCGACTCGAGCAGCACAACACCAGGTCCTACCGCTAGTTAGTTCCCACGCTCGTTGCCTAGTCCTCCGGTTTCCGGAAGACTGCAACAGCGGTCTGGCGATCTTCGTTTCGTCGTGTAGCAGCCATGTAGCAACCGATTGTGGCCTGGCTCACCCTCCGCCAGACGGGTTACCTGATGCTCCGCAGGTCGGCAGCCCAGGACACACCCGAGCACACGGCTCCCATGCGACTTACAAGCGAGAGGCAGTGCAGGCCGGCCTGGAAGGATCGAAGATCCACAGTTGCCCGAACACGTTTCGTCCAGTGTCGTCACGAAGTGTTACGGCGCGTTACTTTGCGTGTGCGGCAGCGGGCCTGGATGGAAATCTTCTCATCGGAGGAGATCACGTACTCATCGGGACCCAGCGGGAGGCTGTCCCAGACGCGGGCGTAGAGGTCCAGTACGCGGCTGGCCTTGGCCCGGAACTCCGGATCCCGGATGAAGATCCAGGATTGGTGCTGCCAGGGTTTGATCGCGTCCTCACCCAGCCAGCGGCGCACCGTGGAGGGCGAGAGCGCCTCAGCGATCCCTCGGCGGGCCTCCTGGGCCAGCTCGGGGCAGCTCCACACCGACAGCGGTACCCCCGTGCTCAGCGGGTAGCTGACAGGCCAGCGCCTTGACCTCGGCCACCCGCACAGGGGTGAACGCCGGAGGGCGACCGGACCGGGGCCGGTCGGCCAGCCCGGCAGGGCCCTCAGCGGTGTAGCGTCCCCGCCACTTCCACACCGTGTCCACAGTGATCCCCCCAGCCGGGCAGCGATCCGATTGCTGGACATCAACCGGGCCGCGAGCAGCACGATCCTCGCGCGCAGCCCGTCCCGCTGGGCGGCGGTCTGGGTCCGGACCAGTTTCTTGAGCCGATGACGTTCAGACGCACTCAGACTGATCTGGCACGCACGCGGGAAGACTCCGCCAGAAAACCCACCCAGACGTCGCCGATCTACCGCAGCCGCATACACCCACTATTGCGGGTTGCCCCATGACCCTGGGCCCAGTGATCTATAGTGGACATATGACTGCTGCGGTATGGAGCCCCATTATCTCTGCTACAGCTGTGATCGTCACAATCGCACTAGCCGTGTGGCAGCCATGGCGCCAACGAGGTGAACAAAAGCGGTTCGAGACATGGAGGGGTCATACCCAGGAACTGCGCAACACGATGCGCAAGACTTCCGATCTTCGGGAGACATTGGAGTCGAGAAGCAACGTCAGCCTCTTAACATATGAAGATATGAAGTCGTTCAGAGTCGACGACATTGTCGTGGAAATTATTAAAGAGCTTAGGCCTATCTCTCAGCGAGACAGTGTGCTTGACAAACGCCTCAACCTCATGCGATTGCGGTCCGCAAATGTAACAACTATGGCGCCTGCGGATGTCGGAGATTTCCAACATGCGATAACACGCGTTTTCGATTCGTACTCACCGCAGACGGGAAACAGTGAAACCGATATCCACACTGAACGTCTCTATCGATGGATTCGGGAGTTCACGGCTAAGGCAATTCACCAACACTCGATCTTGACTGATTTAGTATCGGACCTCAAAGCGCTTGAGGGTGACTTGCAGCGACACATCGACCGATCATGACCCTAGTGTTCTAGTATGCTAGTGACCAGTCGCCAGTAAGCGGCCGCAGTGGCCAATTTCAACGTGCGCGACAGGTTCAGCTTATCGGGGTGCGGCCGAGTTGGAGGCTGGAAGATCCGTGACATCAATGACCATTCTTGGAGCGCGCTAGTTCTCTGCTCGGCTGCGGCGTTTGATTTTTCAATCAACTCACTCTCCGTGTCCACCAACATCCGACCCTACCGACCCCATATCAAGGTCAGCTTTGTCCAGTGGGCGGCGCACGACGCGATCACTTCCGAGCACGTACCGGCACCCATTGACACTGGTCGTCATGCTCTACGCGCGTTTGGGGACGAAGAGGCCGTGGCGTCGAATCCCACCAACCAGCAGTCGGAAATACCAAGTCTGTGATTCGCGCGACCCGGGTGGCTGTTTCAGTTTGCATCCGGCTGATTGACGGCAACGGCAGCCTCGCATCTGAGGCTTGCATCTGGGTTTTCCGGTGCCGCAGCTTGCCGCGAACTCGATTAGCCGGACTGGTCGGCCGACTGCTCGGGTGGTGTGATCAATGCGAGGTACACGTGCTCGGCGGTCACCTGGTCGGCACACGCTCCGTCGATCAGCGCGTGGGCCAGCTCCTGGCCGCCGGCCGGATCGGTCAGCCACCACGCTGCCGCATCCACCAACGCCAACCGCTGCACCGCCGATAACCCGGCCTCCCGCTCGACCAGCACCGCCACCGCCGCCAACCGCTGCCGACTCGGCACCGCGTGATCACCGCGAGGAAACCGCGGCAGGGACTCATCACCATCGCCCAGCACGGACGCCGCCAGCTCCAAGGTGCGAGACAGGGTCAGCTCATCGGGACTTGGCCTGCTTGCCCGGTTGAACACACCGGAGGCAGCCGACCACTCCTCCAACGCCTGCGCCACCGACCGGGCCCGCCACGGTGCCAACCGCAGCACCACTGACGGGGACTCCTCGCCGTCCACAACGAGCGTGCCGCCGTCGAGCTCGACCAACCTCACCGTGATCCAGAGCCACCCGAAGCCGATCGGGATCGAACTGCGTAGCCTCTGTCATCGGGTCTTCACCCTCCATTCCAGGGTTGGGGATCAAGGTCAGGGCAGGTGTTGCAACACCTGCCCTGACCGCCTACTCAGTGGTGGAGCCGGCACAATGGATCACACTGGCTCTGCCAGCACAACACCAGGTCCCGTAGCTAGTCAGGCCGCTCGCTCCCTGGCTGGTCCCCCGGCTACCGGGGACGCGTGCTGTACAGCAGCGAAATACAGCAACGCCGCTGACCGACACCGCCCCGCAGCGCCCGCCAGTAACCCGCGACGTGCGGAAACAACCCCCTTTGACCCCCGTGCCGGGAGTTCGGGACGAAGAGGCCGTGGGTTCAAATCCCGCCACCCCGACCATGTTTTGCCAGGTCAGGGGCCGGATTTCTATTTAGGGAATCTGGCCTTTTGATCGTTTGTCATCGGTTTGTCATCGGGATTGAGCGGCATGTGGTGATATGTCAGCACCCTCGGGAGTGGTGTGTGTCACTGTCTAGCTGTCTGGTGTTGGTGGGTTGGTGTTCTCGGGGCTGGTTCTGGGTGGCGGCACGAGGGGGGTTGCGCCGAGCACTCTGCGCAGTTCTGCGGTGGGGATGCGGTAGTGGGTGCCGATGCGGAGGATGCGGCAGGGGAACTGGCCCTCTTGGGCGAGTCGGTATGCCTTGCTGCGTGAGATGCCCAGAGCGCGTGCGGCGGTCATGAGGTCTACGACGGTGGGTAGGTTGTAGAGCTGGTTGAAGGTTAACGGGTCCATGATCTTCTTCCTGTAAGACGTTCGTACATGCGTGATGAAATGATCTTGTGGTGGTGCGTGGCTGGGCGTGTTGGTCATGGTTCGGCTAGCTCCTTGATCAAAAACCGGGGTGCGTCCGCGTGGGTGGTCACGCACACCATCTGATCGATTCTGGTTTCGGCGGCTAGTGTGGTGATCACTGTGCTAATGGCTTGGGTACGTTGGTGGTCTGGCACGCTAAAGAGGATTCGAGGTGGGATACCGTCGGGGCCGGTTCCGCCGATGGTCAGATGGTCTATGTAGTTTTGGATTTTGTGTTTGATCCGGGGTTTGCTTTCGGTGGCCCGGTCGATTTCTAGCCACCAACAATCTTTGTATGTGGATGTTGCTAAGACGAGGTAGGCATCTGGTTTCAGATAAACGCCGTTCCCCGTTGCATACCAACAGGCGGGTTCGGTGTCGAATGTGGACACACAAAAATCGTTGATACGGCTGGCTTCTATTAATGTGACGTAGATGTCGCTGACCGTCAGAGCGTGAGTGAGAAACGGGGCACCGGGGGTGCGGGGGCGTCGTGTTGGTTGCTCGCGTTGCATATCGAACAGGCGGCGTGCGGTGGGGGTGAGTCTGTAGACGTGTCCGGCGGAGCCTGCCCGTACGCCACCGATACGACGATCTAGTGTGGACACAAAACCGTGATCGGCTAGGCGTGTCAGGACGCGGCGACGATCACGCGCCCGTGACGAGGGGGCGATGTCGGCGAAGCGCAGGCGTTGCAGTTGCGCTCCGGTGAGTACGCGGACGCGTTCAAGATCGGTGAGGATGGTGTGGTCGCGGTCGGAGAGTTGATCTATGCGTGTGGCCAGGTAGTCGAGGCTGCGGCGCATGAGTGGATCACCTCACCGCCATAAGAACATTGGACTCGCCGGAGTCTGACCCACGGATGCCGACTTTGGGTACGCTGACCTGCGGTGATCGCCGTGCGGGTTCGACGTGATCGGTACACGGAGCGGTACAGCGACCACACACCATGATCACCGTGATAATCATCGAGGGATGGTGATGTGTTGTGGTCATGAGGCGGCTCCGGTGTCGGCGCGGTTGGCTCGTTTGCCCCACCCTGTCGTGATCATGGTTCGTTGGTTAATCTGTGCCTCGATCCGCGCAGCGGGCATTCCGTAGTGCTGGCTGCTGGCTTGGGCCAGGGCGGCAGGATCGGTCACGGGGGCCGGTAGTGGGTCGGTGATGCCGGTGACAGGGGGCAGGGTGTTGCTGTTGACGCAGGGCCGTAATGCGATCTCGTGCAGACCAAGACTCATAAGATCGTCCCGAGTCAGAGGCGCAAACCGGGAGGCTAGTTCGCTGGCGTCAGGGCTTTCTACCTGGAAGATCAACTGTGATCGGGTGGTACCCAACACAGCGGATTTGATTTCCGGGGATAGTTGTCCTAGGTGTTGGTGGGCTAGGGTGAGGCCGAGTCCGAAACCGCGTGCTTGGGTGAGCATGTCAGCAAGATCGATCGGCAGGCGCACCACGTGTTGAAACTCATCCAGATACATCCAGACGGGATGGCGTTGGTCTTTCGAGATCGCGGCACGGGCGAGGATGGCCTGCCAGACGGATGCCATGACCAGTGAGCCGATCAACGCGGCGGTTTCCGCACCTAACAGCCCAGTTCGTAAGGGAACAAGAATAATGCGACGGCGGTGCATCGCCTCGGCAATATCAACACCGGTTGATTGGCCTAAGAGCAGCCGCAAAGGGGTGTAGAGGGAAAACACCCGCAGTTTGTTTAACGCCGGGCTAATCACTTGCGCTTGGTGGGTATCGGAGAGAGCTTGATACCAGCGCCAAAACGAGTCCAACGCTGGGGTTAACGGCTGAGAAATCACAAAACGACGAAACGCCGTATTAGTGAACAGTTCGGCCAGTTCGCAGATCGTGAACCGCTGCCCGCCTGGGGCGAAGGTCATGATCAAGGTGAGCAGACCGGCGCGGAGGATATCAGCGGTGCGCGGTCCCCACGAGTCCGCGTAAATGGAGTGCAGCACATGAAACACCAACCCCGCAGCACGCTCATAATCATCAGAACCGCTACTGAGCAGGGGATTTAACCCGATCACCCGATCCCGGCTAGCGGGATCGAGAACGATCACATCCTCATGTCTGGCCTTGGGGATGCGGGCTAGGATATCGGTGACGAGATCACCGCCTGCATCGATGACGATCACAGGGTCACCCTGGCTGATGTCGTAGCCGATCAGATTGGCCAGCAGGGTGGATTTGCCGACTCCGGTGGGTCCGGCAACCCACACATGTCGGAGTCGATCATCACGCTCTAGGCAGAGTAGTCGGTCGATACCGGGATAATTCGATCGTCCTATCACTAAACCTGTGGTGGGCATGATGGGTGAGGGTGGTAGGGCAGGGGCGATGCCCAGGGAGACACCGGGCAGCATGAAGGGTCCGGTGGCTAGACCAAGGAGTCCGGTGATCTCGCGTGAAGTCAGTGTCAACGGCCAACTAATCACGGGGATGGAGCGGTAGGTCACCCGCGCCGCGACAAGGACGCCTGGTAGGAGCCAGCGGCGGATGATCTGCGCACCCGGCACATTCAAACCTCGTAGGGCTGCCCACATTCGGCGTGCGATTGCTCGGGCGTGAGCACGGTCTTGGACGGCGACGGCGACTCGGCATACGGCGCTAAATACGGGGTCGGTGTGGCGCCACCGTATCCCGACTGCTCGGCGTCGGTCGCGGACGATGGTTTGAGTCGTGCCCCACCAATAAGGCCGAACGATTTGATCGGTGCGCTCCGGTAACCAGGCCGCACGGGGAGCGCGGGCACCGGCCAGCAGCCATTGCACCCGCACCACCTCACCAGCCCCTAGCGGTTGCAGGGCTGCCAGGATGTGACGGTTGACCTCCTCCGCACGATCGGCATCTAGGAGGTGGTGTGGTCCGCGTAGCCGGATCTCACCAGCCTTACGCCACCCATATCGGCTACTGCGTACCGGAATATCGGCAGTGTCGGTCAGGCGTGCTCCCGGTAGTGCTGCCGCCAGGCTGGCGGCTACGACCGTATGCAGGCGGGCATGGATCACGATCAACCGATCAACACCGTGCTCGGAAGCCACCAGCTCGATACCAATCGGCCAGCGGGGAAACAGGTCCCACCAGCGCGGAACACGCACGACCGCCGCCAGCTGACCCACCCACCCGGCAATATGCTCAGCAGTAGTTCCGCGTGCCAGCCGCAACCGATACACCCGTGCTGTGTGCTGCCACATGATCATCGAGATCACATGTGCTAATGCCCAGAACGCCACAGGTGCGCTGATCGTGATCCACACCCAATCCCAGCCATTCATAGCAAGATCAGGTGTACTGGATAGTTGGGTATAAAACTGATTTCTCATGAGGGGTCAACACTCTCGGAATTTATTGCTGCTGTGTAAAAAGGCAGGGGTGAGGTAAACTTCCCCACTCCCGTGCACAATGGACACACAAAGTAAGATGCCGTCTATTGCGGACTTATTGTTTAAGGAATGTGACTGTCTACGGTGCGCAGCCATCGTTGCCGCTCAGTCTCCACGATCGTGATGATGCGAGTGATCGTTCGCTCTGCCGGAATATCAATTAACTTGAACAACTGTGAATGCGCCCTGTCTAACAGCCTCCGTGCGCGACCCAGCACTAGAGCATTGATCTCCACACAGTGTCGGTCTTCTGGTGACATCATGGAACCATCACCGCCCCGCTAGCCGCTCGCAACCGAATCACTATCGGCGCCAGCCGCGTCATCTCACGTGCCAGCTGATCGACGATCACCTGACACCGCACAGCGGTGTTGTCGATGATCGGGGCCACATTCTGACACGCTTCCTCCACCAGAATCGCTGCCTGGACCAACAAACCGATAACTTGCTCACCCATCGCCAGCGCCTCCATGATCGCTTCCGGCTCCTGCCCAGCACGCCATGCGTCAGGGGTGTACCAATTGGTTGCAGCCACGTTCCCATCACTGATCATGTCCGTGTCACCTCGTCTCCCTCTTTTCGTTGTGCAGTAAGGAATCAGCGCCTCGCTACACCACTTTTGAAATGGGGTTTGGCGAGGCCCTGAAATTCATCCTGAAACCTCAACAGGAAGACGTCACCTGAGTAGTCACACCGCCCATTGCGACCACACGGCAGCAGAAGGGAAAGGAAAAACTCTTGGCAGACAACGGAAACTCCCCCAGCACTAGAAAACAGCGCGAAAAAACACCCAACCGGACTAACGACAACGCCTACCTGAGCGAGAAAAACCTCTACGGCGGGCCACTATCCTCGAATGCGCCACCACACACTACGCACACCTGTGCGGATTTTCGACTCGCCCACCGCTTCTGACACGCTGAGCTACCCATCGCGACTAACTGCGCGCCGATTGCTCGAATCACATCACGAGCCACATCAGGAACAGCCACCGCATCGCTGATTATCACCGTAACAGTGATCAACACCAACGTTCCAACCACAGTAAGTACGGCCCTGATTGAAGATCGCAGACGATGCACGATAACTCCCCGTTCGATAGCAGAACGAACCTAAACGAAGAAATGAAGATGTCCGGGTTACTCAGAGCCGCGAGTCCGAGGGTGAGCCCCGACGACGGTTGCAAGGCCAAGCTTGCCGGGCAAGACGGCGCTACACACGGCCAGCTTGGGAGAATCTTCGTTAGTATCTTTCTGGCCTCTAATCAGGCGAAACACGAACCCGCAGGAGAAAGCTCTATCGCCTAGGGACCTCCGCAGCCAAGTGTCACTCTTCGTTGAGCAGCTGCTCCTGCATGACTGCCTGACGGCGGGCACGGACAGTCTGGGCACCTCCGGCTGGGCGACGGCCTTGTCAGCCCACCGAGGGCGTAGACGAGGCAGATGACGTGCGAGCCAGGAGCAGGAGATTCGTTCCACCTGTGCTTCCTTGTGCAGTATCATGATCTTGATCCTCTCGTGCGTGCTTGGGTAGGGGGTTATGGAAGCTCCGCTCGCCGGGTTACGCTTGGTGCGCAGCTCAGCGCCTATATTGGTTACTCCCGGAGGGAGAAAGAAGAAGATCTGAGGTGATGTTTACGGAGAACGGAGCTAAAAAAGGGGGAAACCGTGTCGGAAGGGGGTCAAAAAAATGAGCGCGGCAGGCGGGACATTCTGATTCACGAGCTTCGCTCGCTGCGCAAAGGTGCTGGGTTGACGCTTCGGAGGCTTAGCCAGGCTTCAATGTTGCGCGATGTGATCGCCGAACGTCTCAACAAGCCACCAAACGAAATCACGCTCAATCTGATGCACTTAGTGCTTCTTGAAGAGCTGGACAAATTAGGAGAAAGTATCGAAGCTAGAGCGACAAGAAACGCCCTAGGGGTACGACCCAAAGGTGATCCGGGAAATATTACGACACGTCGAGCAGACTTCGCCGCGAAGTATGATCGCCACCCTGACACTGTTGAAGCGTATGAGAATCATGGCATTGAGGAAATTTCGAACCGACTTCTAGCATCATCAATTCAGCCTAAGAACATGAATACCTCTCACAATGATTCGACCGCCGATCCTCAGCAACCTGAAGAGGTAAGACTTGCGGCGCAAGATATGGTTACAACCGGACTCCAGCGTTTGTACTCGATACCTTCACACGTCAAGGACACAATCAAAGCGTTTGGGCGGGCGACACCCCCCTTCGTTGACGTAAATATTGAATGGCTGCTGCTGTCAGCGCTCGCGGGGAAGATTGGTACACCTGCCAATTTAGGTACAATTTCCGCTGCGAAAAATCTAATTATCTCATTGGTGTGGTGACGTCAACACACGACTGTGAAGTCCTAATGTCCTCGGGAGTTGTAGACGACTGTCCCTCAGTTCAGCTGGTGGAGGGTGTGGGTGATAAGGCGTCTGGCGTCTGGTCCGTATATGGCTGGGGTTTTCAACGCCTCGAACATGCGGGCATATAGCTGTATTTCTCGGGGTCTGGCGACCTCAATGCTGGCCGTGGGTGTCTCCAAGGCGACGAGGGTGTCGTCGAAGATCCAAAAGCCGGTGGAGGCGACCGCAGCTCGTGGGGCCATCATGGGAATGATGCCTAGGGATATGTTGGGTAGAGATATGAGGGCCAGGAGACGATCCAATTGCCCGGCTTGTGTTTCTGCTGTGCCAAACCAGGTGCGTAGCGCTTGTTCTTCCAGTAGAGCAACGAAGCGCTTGCCACCGCGGTAAATGACGCGCTGACGTTCCATGCGGGAGGCAACTGCGTCCTCTAGATCGTTGGGGGTGTTCAGGAATTTGATCCAGAACGACAGCATGGCTCGGCAGTATTCGGCTGTCTGAAACAGGCCGGGTATGACGTTGTGTTCATAGATGCGAAATACTTTGGTGCGTTCATACAACGCCAGAGTATGGGCACCCACGACTCGTTTCATGCCTGCGCGGCTTTGCCGCCGAAATTCCAGATACGCCGACTCGACAGTGCGCAGGGTAGCGATCAAATCAGGTATGTGATCCTCAGCCTGGCAGGCGACACACCATGCGCGTATATCGTTATCGGTCGGTGGTTGGGTACCGTGCTCGATCTTGCTGACACGAGTGAAGTGCTGGCCTGTGGCCGCAGCCAGCGCCCTTGCGGTGAGTCCGGCGTCTTTACGCAGCTCACGCAGCCGGGCACCCAGCGCTTCTTGTGCCTGCTTAGCCGCACTAGAAGAGCTAACGGGGTTGGTAGTCACGGTGGGGTATTGATAGCGTCCACACGGCATCAAAGGCTGACCGGCACAGTCGAATATCGGCAGGATCAGTCGAGGTGATCTTATCGGCGGCTAAACCGCTTCCCTCATAGATGAGAAACACAACCAGACGGTTGTCGAAGAGGTAGAAGTCATTGCCGGGAAACGCAATCGAGGACACCAGGCGGCGGGGAACCCACCGAATGTCCTCACCAGCCTGCACCATCGGATGGGCAATACTGTACGACCAGCGCTGATAGTCACTAAGCGGTTCAGAGACAATGCGCGCTCGCCGCACCGATTTACCCGCCTTCACCTGCCCGCGCAAGGTAGTGCACCAGCTCTGCAACCATTCCAAGTCATCAGGCTCTCCTGCCGCCCATTTGGCCATGTACGGCAGCTCTACCGCCGTCCCGTATGCGTCGCGGGTCTCTAAATGCAGTGATTCCCGCTGGAATCCAGATAACAGGTGATCGAACTGTTCATCCGTGATCGACGCCACAATCTGCCTGCCTGAAAAATTGAATTATACTGTCAGGGATCTCCAGACACCCCTCCCCGGCAGGCATATCCAGCTGAGCCAGCGCCTCGGCATCCGTGACCAGCCAACCCTGCACCACCCACGACCTGCGATCCGTCCGGTACACCGCCGGTGAACCCGTCGGGTTCGAGTCCGGATCTTTACCCACGAACGTTAAACGCATACCCCACCCCTTGTCCCACCAGTTGCGAAAAGTTGCGACCCCAACCATCCTCACCCAGCAGCAGGAGACCCGTCAAGAAGCACAGCCACAGCACGCCGTATGCCCCCACCAACGCACCACGTCCAACAGCGACAGCACTGTTGATCAGCCAACTCTGTCGTGATCTTTGGTCGGGGTGGCGGGACGTTATTCGAACCGCCCTGAACTGCTGGAACAGCTCCGCAAGGTGGCTACGATCGTGTCGGATGGCGGTCAAAACGGTGGCACCGCCGCCAAGGTCACTGCGGAGAGCATGGGCTATTCACGGCGGCTGCATGATCGCTTCTCCTCTGGTGATCTTCAAAGTATGATCGACTTTTACAGGTCGGGTATGACCGCCAAGAAGGTCGCTGAGAAGTTCGGTACTAGTCTGCGTAGCGTCAAGCGACTGCTTCACCGCCACGGCATACGACGTGAAGGCCGTTCCTGTCGGTCGTAACTCTGGGCTAGGCAATCCGTGGGGATGACGGCAACAGCGACATAGCCACCCCGGTTGAGGCAACGGCGGCACTCAGGCCGGTGTTGGTCGCCCGCTCCGTTGCAGGCGACCTTGTGGGTTGCGAAGCCCATCACGGGGTTGACAGGTGGCCGACGCATCGTTGGTCTTCGCATTTCCCACTGACTGGCGTTGGCTGTCTGCATCTTTGAGTACGATCCGCGCTATTGTGAGACCGGGGGTCTCACTTCATGCAGTTACTCACGGAATCGGGTCAGAGGGGCACCGTTGTTCCCACCCCTGTGGTGGGCGGTTCTGCTCGCCAGTGACATGCCGGTGTCGGCGGGTCGATCGACGCCACCATAGCCCGCACGATCGCCACATGGGTTCCAGATATCCGCTACTGCCCGCTACCTGATCAACTAGGCCAGCCTGTGGAGAGCGCGGCGCGGGATCGAGCGCGCCTAACCGCCGATGGAACTGCAAACGAGAACAACGGCGGCCAGATCCTGATGACAGGAGCCCGGTGAGCCGTTCACGCCGGGATCTGCGAGTGGCCGGAGGGTGAGACTCCCTCCGGCCACTCGACACCGACCTGGGGCCATGGCCGTGCCGGTCGGGATGCGGTCACCCGTAAGCTCTCGAACATGTCGGAGGAGACACAGGAACCAAGCGAGCAGCCTACAGACGAACGCTGGAGGAAACTCCACGATACAGTCGCCGCTTTGATGAATATGGGCATCACCGACATCGCGGAGATGACCGAGATGATTAATGCGGCCAGAAACGAGGATGTGCGCGCCACAGCTATAGCGACAGCTGAGCATGTTAAGGCGCTACTGAAGCCCCTGTTGGAGCTTTATACGAACCTTCTCGAATTGTTAGGCGCTCGCGAGGCCATTGCGGAACGGCAATATAAAACTGAGATGGTGCTTCTTGACCGGATTCAAGGACTTAGCGAAAACGCCGAAGTCGAGGCCCTGTACACATTATCCGCCGCCTACGCCAACCTTCGATCATTTAGTGTTGCTCCAGGTTGGTATACACCAGATGAGCGTCATTCCGGTCCTGTGGGCGATTCGTAGGTAACCCACTGTCGGCGACGGATCACGATCGCAACCGGTGGTGGCCGCTCGCGAGGTTGTTGCGGCTGGTCAGGATGTCCGGGTGCTCCTCGCCATGCTCCTAGCCGCTGGTCTCGTCACGGTCTGAAGATCGCGCTCAAAGCGGCAGTTCACGGCACCTAAAACCCTCACGTCTGGCTGTCAAACGACTTCACCTAAACCAAGACCCATCGACGTCAACCGGACGGCACCACCAGTTTTCCCGAGATCACGCCGACCCGCCAGGGTCCCCGACGGCTGTCAGAAATTTTGTGTGTGGGGTGGTGATCCGAGAAGCTGGAGTGGTTGCTTCGGCTAGATAAGGATCATTGTGACTGCGCAAGATGTGGCAGATTCTTCACTTTCTGTTGATCAGGCTCCTGTCGTGGGGTTGGATGTTCAGACCCGAATCCGCGAGTAACGCGTTGAGTTGTCGAGTGGCCGGAGGGAGTCGCACCCGGATACCGGTGTAGGGATTGATGTTGGGGCGGTTGGCTAGGAGCGTTAGTGGCGGCCATGCACATTCCACGGAATTCGGCTGCGTCGAACCCATTTACCGCAGCAGCAACGTTGCTATCTACCAGGGCGACGCATTGATTGTGCTACCCCGGTTGGCGTCAGCGTCGGTGAACGCGGTCATCGCTGACCCGCCATGTTGTCACCACCATCTATGACCACCGGTCGAGACATTTTCACAAGGAGTGGAGGTAGGCCGACTTGGGGGAACTCCTGAGCTGAAGTACGGCGTGCTTGGCGACCAAAATCTCCACGGTCCCAACGGCAAAAGCGGCTGGAGACCACCATCAACCAAGCCACGCACAAAACCCAAACCAGCTCAGCTAACCTCCATCACACCAAATCCACCCAGCACGCACGATTACCTCAGCGATTGCGTTTAGCATATCCGATTGACTAATTATTCCATCTCTTTCGGTTCCGCCATTTAGCCGTAAACAGGCTTTTCCAATAAGAACCTGCATGTTTTTATCACTCGTCGCCAATTTTCATTTGTTGATCTTCCTGAATAAGACTCCATCGCCCCGCCTAATGAAAAGTGGGTAATGGCGGCAGGACCGCATGGCTAGCAACCGTGAGAGTTAGACTCCTTGCTGAGCGACTCCACTCCTAACGTCGGATTGAGTCCTCTCTGCAAAACATTAGCTTCAGGCGATTCAGTAGTTCGTCGAACGTGATGACGGTCAGGCTGTGTAACGCATGTCGGAACTGGTTAAATGAATCTTTTTGACGCTGGCTCAGCGACTCCGTTGAACCGATCACCAGCACACCCCTCGGGTGTACCCGGTTAATCTCATGCCCACTTTTTCCGAGCACGGACTGAAATTCATCGATTGCAACTGTTATCTGGTTGCGAACCTGCACGATGCCACCGGACAAGTCGGCGTGCATTGCGTATATCTCATTATCGTAATCCGTATTTTCTTCACCCCTGTGCAATGAGCCAACCAATCCGCTCTTAGGGGTCTTAATCTCCACAACAGCAAAACTTTTTGTACTAGCGTCCGCGAATAGAAAGTCGGTCGCAACACCACCTTTGCCCTGACGGCCAACCGATCTTTTACCGCCTAGATATGCCTCCCCGTGAAGAAAGAAGACTGCTGACGAGAATGCACTTTGCAGCATCCAGGGATAAGTCTCGAAGAACTGCTGCCAATATGCCTCGCCATCAGCGTGCGAAGTCAACGACGTTTTAAACTCCTTGATTGCCTCTTGCCGATCGAGCTGAATCTGCGCTAGCGCCAATCGGGTCGCTAAATTTGGGTTATTCTGCGCGAGACTGCGCCAAAGATCCTCAGAATGACCTTGATCAAGCAATGTGCGGATAACGCGAGCCTTGCTTCGATCGTCGATAACAAGCGCCTTACTCTCTCTTGCGACGACATATCTCTGGTCACCCAACGCGACACCCTGTCGCTGAACTTCATACAGTTGCGTCAACTTATCATGAAGTTTCTCCGTAGCCTCCGTGTTCAACTCGATGGAGACTCCACAATCGGGCGGAAGCTTTCTGAAGTCAACTTCGCTCACATCTTTCCATGTGCCGTCAGTGCCAATTTTCTGGCGAACGATCTGGCCGCGAACGCCATCGTTGTGCACTGCGGGATGGAAAACTGTTCGCGTGTTCGGAGTAGTCGCGAGCACGATATCATCAGCGGTCGCAAAGCCGCCCTTGACATAGCGGGTGTTGATGGCGTCACTCACAGTAGCAGCAAAGCAGGAGCCCAAAGCAACGTCAAGGCCCAACCTACCAACGGCAGCGGTGCCCTCACCGTCTTATGAGCCTTGCTGAGGCCCCGCCCTGTAGTGGCCGCCCCGTGACACCTCGGTACGCGCTACTCGAACCCATGCTCACAGCTCTAGCAAGCAGCGACGATCTTGTTGGAGGTCGGACAGGACGACGAACCGGACTCGCGACCGCGCCAACACACAGACTCGGAGGATGAACCGTCACGGACATCACCACGAAGGGTTACGACATGTCACCTCGTGGTGGTCAGTCCTGATGACAAACCGATGACAGACGATCAAGGGGCCAGATTTCGTAGGCGAGAATCTGGCCACTGACCTGGTAAAACATGGTCGGGGTGGCGGGATTCGAACCCACGACTTCGCCGTCCCGATCGGCGCGCGCTACCAAGCTGCGCTACACCCCGCAAAAGTTAGTATGACTACCGTCATAGTAGCCCACGTCGATGCCAATACTAATACAGTACCGATTTATAAAATTTTCATTTTCCAGTGGAGCGGGTGCGGATAGTGGACAGCGCGGTTAGTGCGGTTTCATCGGCTTCAGGTAAAGTATGCAGGTATCGTTCGGTGGTCACGATACTGGCGTGACCTAGCCTTTCCTTGACTACCTGCAAATCAGCCCCGCCAGCCAACAGCCACGAGGCGTGTGCATGACGTAGATCATGGATGCGGGCGCCGTGTTCTAGACCCGCTGCGGCTACTGCCGGGTACCATACCTGGCGACGGAACCAGTCATTGGAAATATGCCCGTCATCGTCTGTCTGCCGAATACGATGCCCACGGGGACCGTCTTTCCCGGCTGCACGACGTTTCGCGCGGTAAATATTAGACGCTGCTGTACAATGTTCACAGCGACACCTTCCCGCTCCATAACCGCTAAGGGTGCCGTGCTTGTACCGTCTGCCTTTCTCGTTGGGTGAGGTCAAGCCCAGCTCGTCAGGATCAGGGAGAGCACTAAGAAGCGTTAATGCTCTAGCGCCCTGTTCATGCATAGCAAACAAAAGATCATTAGATCCTAGCTGTTTGGCATCTTTGTAGGCTTTGAGCTTGTTGGTGATCTGGGTGCTGAGTTTGAACCGTCGATATTCTTTGTCTTTGGGGTAATCCTTGACCCAAAACCGTTCACCTGTGGGATGGAACTTGGGATTAACCTCAACCACAGCCCGGCTTACCGTGAGAACCCGCGAGTCAAAGTTTAGGTCTTTTAGCCGTAGTTCGGTCAGTTCGCCCCACCGCAGCCCGCTTTCAATATCAGTCTCCACCAGCAGTCGCGCCTGCGCATCGGGCAACGCTTGATACACAGCATCGAACTGCTCCGGGGTGATGATCACACAAGACTTCAGTGCAACGGTCGGAGTCTTCACACCCTTACACGGATGCAGAAACGTCACCTGATCATTCAGCGCTGTGGTGAAAATAGTAGACAACAGGACTTTGCTGTATTTGATCGTTGCTGGCTTAACACCATTATTCTTGAGTGTGGTAATCCATTCACGAACATGTTCAGGCAAAATGTCGATCATCCGCATCGGCCCGAACTCGGGCATGATGTGCTTATAGATCGCATACGTGTACCCTTGCCGCGTGCTTGGCTCCACTTCATGGTTCGGCAGCCACACTCCTTCGACGTAGCGCTGGAAGGTCATCCGACCACGGGCAGGGTCGCCCACCCTTCCCTCAGCCAGCTTGGCCTCCGCGCGCTGCCACGCCTTGTCTGCCAGGCGCTCGCTGGCGAAGGTACCCGCCGACCGCACCCGGCCCTTCACGTCCCGGTAGCAGACTAAGTAGCGCACCTTGCCATCACGGCCTGTCCGCTTTCGTGCGAACCCCATAGTGATCACCTCACAAGCATGATCATGTCATCGGTTTGTCATCAGAACCGCGTATCACCAGGGACTACCCGAACACACGGTCTAACACCGAGACATGGCCTCCACCTGCGATTATACGCCAAAATTCAGACCCGAGCGAACGCCCGAAGCACTCTGGACAGACGCTCGATGGACCTTCGGGACGAAGAGGCCGTGGGTTCAAATCCCGCCACCCCGAACAGGAGAAACTCGTCCCTTTGCAATCTTGCGGAAGACCCGTGGGGGCCAAACCGGGGGCCACTCGCCTCACGCCGAATTGGCTTCGTTCTGTTTGAAGA
>Ga0213881_10000552_pt1 | contig 23025 bp, 16 predicted proteins | sample BarmaccoBMER_R08_FD_160104 | JGI IMG/M metagenome (GOLD analysis project Ga0213881, IMG submission 160104) | Barbacenia macrantha exposed rock microbial communities from rupestrian grasslands, the National Park of Serra do Cipo, Brazil - ER_R08 ... | reverse complement strand
GCGGCGCGGCGCAGTGGTGGCTATCGTTACAGCGGATTCGGCGGCCCCATCATCATGGGGAACTGGGGCGGGGGCGGCGGCTGGTCTGGCGGGGGCGGCGGAGGAGGTTTTGGTGGTTTCAGTGCTGGTGGCGGCAGCTTCGGTGGCGGCGGCGCCGGCTCGAGCTGGTAAAGGAATGCGCACCCACCGATTTCTTCAGCGCTTAGACCACAAACGAATTGTCCAGGCGATCAAAAAAGCGGAGGGTACAACGTCCGGGCAGATTCGCGTCTTCATTCAGCGCGGCGAATTTGAGGATGATGCGTTATTGCGGGCGCAACGAAAGTTTCTTCAGCTCGGAATGCAGAAGACGCGCGAACGGAATGCCGTACTCATCTACGTGGCGCCGCGCGCGCACAAGTTTGCCGTCATCGGCGACGTAGGCGTGCACGAGAAATGCGGCGACATCTTCTGGCAAAAGCTGGTGGAGGAAATGCGCGCGCATTTTCAACGCGAAGAGTTCGAGCGCGCCATTGTTCACGGCATCAGCCAGGCCGGCAAACTGCTGGCCGCGCATTTCCCGCGCACGGGCGACACCATCAACGAGCTGCCTGATGAAATCGCGCAGGGGTAAAGGTGCGAGCGCAGCGACTGTCATCCCGAGCGCGGCGAAAACGAACTCGATCACGCACCCGCTGGTGTAGAGGCGGGTGTCCTCACCCGCAAATCTGAAGACGACGATTTTGGCCTGCGGGTGAGGACACCCGCCTCTACAAAATCGGTGACGGTGCATCGAGAGATCGCGCCGCGTTATCTCGAGATGGTTTGCCGGAACCTTCGACTGCGCGACGTTCAGGATGACGGATCGAGCTCGGCCATCACTTCTCGCGCGATCCGGTTGAACTCCGCGCCTACGGCTGAGTCGGGCGCCTCCGCCGCCATCGGCATCCCGCGGTCGCCCGCTTCCCGCGTGGCAATGTCAATCGGCACCTGCCCAAGGAGCGGCACCCGCAGCCGTTTCGCTTCACGTTCACCGCCGCCGCTGCCGAAAATATCGTAGCGTTTTCCATCACTGGGTGAAACGAAGTAGCTCATGTTTTCGATCAGCCCGAGTACGGGCACATTCACCTTGGCAAACATCGTCGCCGCCTTGCGCGCATCGATCAGCGCCACTTCCTGCGGCGTGGTGACGATGATCGCTCCCGATAACGCGACCGTCTGCACAATCGTCAGCTGAATGTCGCCCGTGCCCGGCGGCAAATCGAGCAGCAGCAAATCCAGCTCGCCCCATTCCACCTGCCGCAAAAACTGCTGCGTGTAGCGCGTCACCATCGGTCCGCGCAAAATCGCCGGGGACGCGTCATCCAGCAGAAAACCCATCGACATTAGCCGCACTCCGTACTGCTCGATCGGCAGAATGCGGTTTTCCTCCGTCGCCATCAGTTGCTCGCGCGAGCCGAACATGAGCGAAATGCTTGGGCCGTAGATGTCGCAATCGCAAAGTCCCACGCGCATGCCCGCGTGGCGTAAGGCCACGGATAGATTCGCCGCGACCGTCGATTTGCCGACACCGCCTTTTCCACTAGCCACCGCAATGATGTGTGCGATTCCGGGGATTTTCGCCGGGCCAACGCCGGAACCGCCCACTCCGGCAGCCGGCGCGTGAATATCGATCAGCACCTTCGCGTTGCTGGCGCCGGCATCACGCAGTGCATTTTCCGCGTCGGCTTTGATCGCGCGCGGAATGGCGGGATCATTTGTCGTGAGTACAAGTTGCACCGTCGTCTCGTTCTCTCCCACCGAGACCTGTTTCACCAGGCCGAACGAGACAATGTCGCGGCTGAACCCCGGATACTTCACCACCCGCAGGGCGTCCCTGATTTGCTCTTCCGTCATCGTACTAAATCTAACGAAGCCGCTGGTTCTGTCGCGCAATGCCTTGCGTCCGAACAGAGGAAATCGACTAACGCCCAAACGAGCGGCGCATGAGCGCGTCGTTGAGCGCGCGTGTATCGAGATCGATGCGCCGATGCGTGGATTCGACTTGAACGGCCAGCGTATCAAAATGCCAGATCCCCGCCACCTCAATCGCTGCGACGTAAACTGTCGCCGTCGCTTTCGGTCCACGAATCGGGATCGCGAGATTTGCATCGCCCCCCGTGCCGACTGAATGCGCACTTCCCGACGGGAACCACGCCGCCCGGATCGGTTTTCCGAGTGCTTGGATAACGGCGGGATTTTCTTTCGCCCGCGCGAGCGCAATCTCGTAAGCACCGGACTCCTTCATCGCGGAAATTACGACAAAGAAAATTCCGCCGATAAATGCAACGGCGATAAGTACGAGAGAAAGACAGCCGCCCGGCACTACCCATTTCCAATTGCGTTTCCACCAACCTCGTCGCGGTATCGGCGGCGGCGCAGACGAGTCTCGCATCACCTAAAATCGTGTCGCAAGGATTCGCTCCTCCGGCACTGATCCCGGCACGAACTAGCGCGGCAAAGACCGCTCCGCGTTCGCCAGCGCATACGCTGCCACTGCGACTACCGCGGCGTTCTCCTGCAGCTCGCGCGGCACGATTTTATCCAGCGTGTCGGCCGCCGTGTGGTGATAATTAAAATAGAACCTGCTGTCCTGCATCGGGCTGAATGCCGGCACGCCCGCCTCTTCCATCGGCCGAATGTCTTCCCCGATGTGCTCGGCTAGGGTAAGTCCACCCGCGCCCGAGTGCTCCAGAATCGCCGCGACCGGTGCGAGCAGTTTTTCCAGCTCCGGCTTGCCTTTGATGTTGATGCCGATCGGATGCCCGGCGCCGCTATCGGTTTCGTCCACAGCGAAATGTTTGGGGAACTCCGCGGAATGATCATGCTCGTACTGTTTCGACCCGCGGCTGCCATTTTCCTCGTTTATCCAAGCGATGACGCGCAGGGTGCGCTTTGGCTTGAGATGCAGTTGCTGAATCACCTGCGCCGCTTGCATCGCCACCGCCACGCCCGCGCCATCATCAATCGCTCCCGTGCCGAGGTCCCACGAATCGAGATGGCCGGAAACAATGACGATCTCGTCTGGACGCTCGCTGCCTTTGATGTCGCCGATGACATTCGCGCTTTCCACGTCCGGCAAAGTTTGGGGCGTGAGTACGAGGTGCATTTTGATCGGCCCCTCGCGCGTGAGGGCTGCGATGAGCTCGGCGTCTTCCGCCGTCACCGCTGCGGCGGGGATTTTCGGAACGCCGGCATCGTAATGCATTGCTCCGGTGTGCGGGATTCGGTAATCGGCGCCCCCAACTGATTTGACCAGACATGCTACCGCACCCTGCCGCGCCGCAGCGCTCGCCCCGGCGCCGCGATAGACCACTGCTTCGCCGTAAGCCTGGCCGCCGTGACCCTGCGCCGCCATTTGTTTATCGAAGGAATGATCAAAGAGAACAATCTTGCCGACTACCTTTTCGCGGGGCAGCGACTTGAGTTCATCGAAGTTGCGGACGCTAATGACCTCTGCAGTGATTCCTTCGGGCCGCGTCGCCACGCTTCCGCCGAGAGCCGTGAGCACAATCTTCTGCGTGGTGTTTTCGGCTTGGCCGGGGAATTGCGTCAGCTCGGCGTGTTCGTCGCCCCTCACCCAATGCGGCACCATCGTCTTTTCCAGCTGCACTTCGCAGCCGAGCGCCTTTAATTCACCAGACACGTACTCTACCGCCTTGGCCGCTTGCGCCGAGCCGGTTAGCCGCGGCCCTATGTTATTCGAGAGATGCGCGACCTGCCGCCAGGCGTAATCACTCGTCAGCGCCGCCTGCTGCAAGCGCTGGCAATCGCGCAGCGTCTCTTCCGAAAACAGCCCAGGCGTCGCTGACGGGCTAACGGCCGAGGTCGTGCTCGCTTCGGGAGCAGGCGGTTGCGCCATCGCCGCCACTGCCGCGACAACGCTGACAACGCTGACAACCAAAGCACAGAAGAGTCGTTCGCCCCAACGCATATGTGATTGTGGCGCGAATTCGCACGCCAGCAATCATTCAGTGAATCCGCCGCCCTACTTCCTTCTGCCCTCTTCGAAATCCATCACGTCGGCAATGGTGTTAAGATCGGCGCGATCGGTAATGCCTAATCGCTCCTTCGCCGCCTTCAGATTGGCGGAAGCGAAATCGTTCCAGCCGAGCTTGGAGGCAAAGCCATTCCAGACCAGGAGGTCACCGGGATTCAGCCGGCGCCCGTTCGTGTAGCACCAATCGAGAATTTCTTGGTCAGTTCCACCTTCCAGCACACGATCGCGCAAGTCGTCATAGCTTACTCTCAGGAAATTGCAGCAAGTTCCGTCAGCCGCCTGTTGTTTACCGAGGTTCGCATGGTAATCCTCCGGTAGCTCGCCACCTGCATACAAGCGGATCTCATCCAACATCCGCGCGAAATACTTCATCCCGCCTACTTCTTCGTGCGGACTTTTGGGATACTTCGTCTGATTACTCATAATTGTCACTCATCATTGATCATTGATCACTCATCACTCATCACTAGACCAGTCCTTGATCCATCATCGCGTTAGCCACTTTCAAAAAGCCGGCAATGTTTGCACCGTTCACGTAGTTACCCGGCGTGCCGTACTTTTCTGCCGTGCGGTAACAGACTTCGTGGATTGTTTTCATGATGTTAAATAGCCGGTTATCTACTTCCTCGCGCGTCCATGAAATGCGCATGCTGTTTTGCGCCATCTCCAGTCCGGACGTAGCCACACCGCCGGCATTAGCTGCTTTGCCCGGGCCGAAAAGAATACCGGCCTCGAGAAACTGGTTCACTGCCTCGCTTGTACTCGGCATGTTCGCTCCTTCGGAAACGACATAGACGCCGTTCCGCAGCAAATTCGTCGCATCGGCACCGTTGATCTCGTTCTGAGTGGCACTCGGAAAGGCACACTCTGCGCGATGATCCCAAAGCGGGTTGTACTTAAGTCCGAGATCGATGGGCGTGAAGACCGCGCCTTGGTACTTCTCCGCGTACTCCGAAATTCTGCCCCGTTCCACATTCTTCAGTTCCATGATAAACGCGAGCTTCTCGCGGGTAATGCCTTCCTCGTCATAAATGTACCCGCTCGAGTCCGATAACGTGACTGCCTTCGCTCCTAACGAGATCAATTTTTCCACCGTGTACTGCGCGACGTTGCCGCTGCCTGAAACCAGCGCAGTCTTACCTCGCAATTCTTCCTTGCGCGTCTTTAGCATTTCCTCGGCGAAGTAGACCGCGCCGTACCCGGTCGCCTCCGGCCGTATGACCGAGCCGCCCCACGTCAAACCTTTGCCTGTCATCACGCCGGTAAACTCGTTGCGCAGCCGCTTGTACATCCCAAACATGTAGCCGATCTCGCGCGCTCCCACCCCGATGTCTCCCGCCGGGACATCGGTATCGGGCCCGATGTGCCGGAATAGCTCCGACATGAACGCCTGGCAAAACCGCATCACTTCGAGGTCGCTCTTGCCTTTGGGGTCAAAGTCAGAGCCGCCTTTGCCGCCGCCCATGGGCAACGTTGTGAGCGCATTCTTAAACACCTGCTCGAAAGCAAGAAACTTAAGGATTCCTAAGTTGACCGATGGATGAAAGCGCAGGCCGCCTTTGTAAGGACCGATGGCACTGTTCATCTGGATGCGAAATCCGCGGTTGACATGAAACTCGCCCACATCATCCCGCCAGGGTACGCGGAACATGATCACCCGCTCAGGCTCGATGATCCGCTCCAGAATCTTGTGGTCGCGGAACTCGCGGTGACGTTCGAGTACTAACGTCAGCGAATCGACCACCTCCTGGACGGCCTGGTGAAACTCCGGCTCGGCCGGATTCTTCGCCTTCACCTCTGCCATTAACTCGCCGGCGTACTCAGTCATCCGTGGCCAAGGTATCTCTAGCTCGCCGCCAAAAAGCGAGTGCAAAATTTGTCGGAGGACAATTACTTCGCCGGCAAATGAATGGTGGCCAGCATGCAGCGCGCGCTGCCGCCGGCAAGCTCAATCGTGGATAGCTCGAGCGGGACGATTTGTGCCCGCCGGTCGATGACTTTCCGTTGTGCGCGTGTCAACACCGGTACGGCTTTGGCTGACATGACCAGCAGCGCTGTGTTCCGTGCGTCGTGTAACTCAATCGCGTTGCCGGCATAGCTGGCCACCTGCTCTTCCTCCAGCTCGATGAGCGTTCTGCCACTAGCAAGCAATCGCGAACGGACCAGTTCTCGCTCGCGCTTATCAGGAATCATTTTCAATGCGACGAGTGCCAGTCCGCTACCGATACACATGACTACGTTTGTATGATACACGGGCTTGCCCCCGCGGCTGCCGGCCGTGAATACAACCGGTTCGTAGTCGAAATCGCCGCAGAAACGCGCGAGAGGCTCAGGGTGGGTCCGCCTGGAAAGGGATGCGTAGGCAATCTTATGACGGTGGTCCAAAACAAGGCTTCCTGTCCCTTCCAGGTACTGCCCTCGTTTCTCGTACTCAGAGTAGTCGGTCACTTCCGTGATACGATAGCTATCGCTTAGCTTCTCAATAATATCGCGTCGCCGTTCACCACGCCTCGCTTCCGAGTACATCGGGTACAACGCGACCCGGCCATCATGATGCGTCGACATCCAGTTGTTGGGAAATACCGCGTCCGGCTTATCCGGCAACGGGCTGTCATCTATTACATGCACCGTGACACCGACCCTTTGAAGTGCTTCAACCGCTCTGTCGAATTCGACTCGTGCTGCGGCCGCCACTTCATTGTCGGCCCGTCCGACGCTTGTACGCTGAAACGAGTTATCCGCCGCCGTCTCTGGATTGGGATGGAACCGGTACGGACGGACCATCAGTACCGCATTCGTACTTTGTTGGATCGGACTGCTCACGCCTGACCATAACAAAACAGCCGAGCCCTTTCGAGCTCGGCTGTCGTGAATCGAATCGTTGTTCAGATGGGATTAGTAATCCATTCCACCCATCCCGCCCATTCCACCCGGAGGCATTGCCGGAGCTTTTTCCTTCTCAGGAACCTCCGTGACAACTGCTTCCGTAGTGAGCAACAGACCCGAGATGGAGGCTGCATTTTGCAGGGCGCTACGAGTTACTTTCGTCGGATCGACGATGCCTGCCTTTACCAGGTCCACATACTCGCCGGTCGCAACGTTGTAACCTTCGTTACCTTTGCGCGCCTTGACTTCCTGCACGATGAGCGCCCCCTCGGCGCCACCGTTATCAGCGAGCTGCCGCAGCGGCTCTTCCACAGCTCGGCGCACAATCTGGACACCGACTTTCTCGTCAGCTTCCAGGCCCTTAATGTTGTCGAGCGCTTTCTGCGCGCGGAGCAACGCTACGCCGCCGCCCGGCACAATACCTTCCTCGACGGCCGCGCGAGTGGCATGCAGCGCATCTTCCACGCGAGCTTTCTTCTCCTTCATCTCCGTCTCAGTCGCAGCGCCCACGTTGATCACGGCAACACCGCCGGCCAGCTTGGCCAGGCGTTCCTGCAGCTTCTCGCGATCATAGTCGCTGGTGGTCTCTTCGATCTGGCGGCGAATCTGGCTGACACGGCCCTGAATGTCGTTCTGCTTGCCTTCGCCTTCCACAATGGTGGTGTTCTCCTTGTCAACGGTGACCCTCTTGGCCCGGCCAAGCTCTTCGAGCTTCACGTTCTCGAGCTTGATACCGAGGTCCTCCGTGATGCAGCGGCCGCCCGTGAGTACCGCGATATCTTCGAGCATGGCCTTGCGACGATCGCCGAAGCCCGGTGCTTTGACGGCGCATACCTGCAAGGTGCCGCGCAGCTTATTCACGACCAGAGTAGCGAGCGCTTCGCCTTCCACATCCTCAGCAATGATGAGAAGCGGACGGCCAGCTTTAGCTACCTTCTCCAGAAGCGGAAGCATGTCCTTCAAACTCGAGATCTTCTTCTCGTGGATAAGGATATAAGGATTATCGAGTATTGCTTCCATCGCTTCCGCGTTCGTCACGAAGTACGGCGATAGATAACCTTTATCGAACTGCATACCTTCGACGACATCGAGGGTCGTCTCGATCGACTTAGCCTCCTCCACCGTGATCGTTCCGTCCTTGCCCACCTTGTCCATGGCGTCGGCAATAATCTCACCGATTGTCTTGTCCCAGTTCGCTGAGACCGTGGCGACCTGGGCGATTTCAGTGCGATCGCTTACCTTCTTCGAGATGTTCTTCAACTCCTCGACGATCGCATCGACACCTTTCATGATGCCGCGCTGAAGCGAAGTGGGGTTCGCGCCCGCGGTGACGTTGCGCAGACCTTCTTTGTAAATCGATTCAGCCAGAACGGTCGCCGTGGTAGTACCGTCGCCCGCGATGTCCGACGTCTTGGACGCCACCTCGCGCACGAGCTGTGCGCCCATATTCTCATAAGGATCCTCGAGCTCGATTTCCTTGGCCACAGTGACGCCATCCTTGGTGATCGTCGGGCTGCCGAATTTCTTGTCGAGAATCACATTGCGACCACTCGGCCCCAGTGTCGCCTTCACGGCTTTCGCCAGTTTCTCAACACCGCGCAGCAGTGCATGCCGCGCATTTTCATCAAATTGCAATTGTTTAGCTGCCATATCTTATTTTGTTAATCGTTAGTTGAGGATTAAACGGACTACCCAATGATGCCAAGGATGTCATCCTCGCGCATGATAAGGTAGGTTTCGCCGTCGATTTTGATTTCAGTGCCGCCGTATTTGCTGATCAGCACCTTGTTTCCCTCTTTGACGGTAAAGTCGAGTTTCTTGCCGTTGTCATCCACCTTACCGGTGCCGAGAGCGACGACTTTCCCCTCCTGCGGTTTTTCCTTGGCGGAATCCGGGATAATGATGCCGCCCTTCTTCATTTCCTGCTCTTCAATCGGCTGCACCAGCACCCGATCTCCAAGTGGTTTTACATTGACTGCTGCCATAGTTTTAACTTGCTCCTTCTTAGTTGATGGTTGCTGCCGGGAGCGACTCAAAGGAGTTAACGAGCTACTCCCGGCAAATTAGTAGTTACTTATTCTTGTTTTCGTCGACGACCTCGAACTCAGCATCGACTACGTCGCCATTTCCGCTTCGCGTGCCGCTGCCTTGTTCAGGATGGGGTCGCGCCCCAGGTTCAGGGCCAGGTTGCGGGCCCGGCCCACCGCCCGCGCCAGCTCCGGCTGACGCTTGCTTGTAAAGCTCCGCGCTCACCTCCTGGAACTTGTTCTGAAGGTCGTCATAGGTGCGTTTCATGGCGTCGGTGTCGTTGCGATTAATGGCATCGCGCACCGCGCTGATGGCGTCTTCAACCTGTTTTTTCTTGTCACCAGAGATCTTGTCGCCGAGTTCCTTCAACTGCTTCTCGCACTGATAAGCCAAACTGTCAGCGTTGTTCTTTATTTCAATCGCTTCTTTCGCCTTCTTATCTTCTTCAGCGTGAGCTTCCGCTTCGCGCTGCATCCGATCCACTTCGTCCTTACTCAACCCAGAGCTACCCGTAATCGAGATTTTCTGCTCCTTGCCTGTACCCAGGTCCTTGGCCGAAACATGCAGAATACCGTTCGCGTCAATGTCGAATGTGACTTCGATCTGCGGAACGCCACGTGGCGCCGGCGGAATGCCGTCGAGGTGGAAGGTCCCGAGATTCTTGTTATCGCGACTAAGTGGCCGCTCGCCTTGTAATACCTTAATTTCGACGCCTGGCTGATTGTCGCTGTAAGTCGAGAAAATCTGCGACTTGCGGGTCGGAATCGTCGTGTTACGCGGAATCATCGGTGTCGCCACGCCTCCTGCCGTCTCAATGGCAAGGGTAAGCGGAGTTACATCAAGCAGAAGCACGTCTTTCACGTCCCCTTTGAGGACGCCGCCCTGAATGGCCGCGCCGATCGCGACAACCTCGTCCGGATTAACTCCTTTGTGAGGTTCTTTACCAATCAAATTACGAGCGGTCTCTACGACTTTCGGCATGCGAGTCATCCCTCCCACCAGCACCAGCTCGTCGATCTCTTTCTCGCTGAGCTTCGCGTCAGACAAGCACGCTTTTACCGGGCCAACGGTGCGCTGGAAAAGGTCATCGCAGAGCTGCTCCATCTTTGAGCGGGTAAGCTTCTTCTGGATATGCTTCGGCCCGCTCGCATCCGCCGTGATGAACGGCAGGTTGATCTCGTACTCCTGAGTAGAAGAGAGCGCGATCTTCGCTTTCTCTGCTTCTTCCTTGATTCGTTGGACCGCGTCCGGCTGCTTGGAAAGATCAATGCCGGTATCCTTCTTAAACTCGTTAATGATCCATTCCATGATGCGGTTATCCCAGTCATCACCGCCAAGATGGGTGTCTCCATTAGTAGCTTTCACTTCGAACACGCCATCGCCTATCTCGAGTACCGAGATATCAAACGTGCCGCCGCCCAGGTCGTAAACCGCGATCTTCTCGTCCTTCTTCTTGTCTAACCCGTAGGCCAGGCTAGCTGCCGTCGGTTCGTTGATAATTCGCAGAACCTCGAGGCCCGCGATCTTACCAGCGTCCTTGGTCGCGTTACGCTGTGAGTCGTTGAAGTACGCCGGGACGGTAATCACCGCCTGGGTGATCTTTTCGCCCAGCTTCGCCTCAGCATCACTCTTCAGCTTCGCCAGGATCATTGCCGAAATTTCCGGCGGACTGAACGTTTTGCGTTCGCCATTTACTTCTACCTGTACATGAGCGTCGCCATTTGCCGCCTTTACGATCTTGTAAGGGACACGATGCTCCTCATCGCGAACCTCGTCGTACTTGCGGCCCATGAACCGCTTGATCGAGAAAACCGTGTTCGCCGGGTTCGTGATCGCCTGGCGTTTCGCCGCCTGTCCGACCAGCCGCTCGCCGTTTTTCGTAAAAGCCACGACCGACGGCGTGGTGCGCGCGCCCTCGCTGTTTTCCAAAACCACCGGGTCGCCACCTTCCATCACGGACATGCATGAATTAGTGGTGCCCAAGTCAATACCTAAGACTTTTGCCATAAATTGAAATCCTTTCCGGGGCCGAAATCCGTGGCCCTCAAAGCATCGTTTAGCAAAGGACGTGCTTGATCAGTTCTAAGTACATAAAATGTTTATCAGTCGCTACTTATGAGGATAGGTGTAAACTCTTTCGAGTACCGGATGGGGCGATTTGTCCCACGTCCGTGCGGTAGAAAGTGGCTGATTGTCACACCCCCCGACTCTGACCCGCACCTCCGTATTAAACCTCCGTACTCACTCGCGGTGCGATGTGACCGGTGACGCCGGCTCCTTCCCGGGTTGACTCAAAGTAGCGGCCGAGGGTATAGACGAACCCCGCCAGTTCGGCAACTGAGCGTCATCCCATGCACGCCGTAAAAGAAGCTCAAGCTGCCCCGGCGGCTGACCTGATTCGAGACGCCGCCACCCGCGAAATCGACGGTACGCTGCGACGCCTCAATACTTCGCTCAATGGCCTAACCGAGGCTGAAGCGGCCGAGCGGCTGGAGAAGTTCGGTCCTAACGAAGTAGCCCAGGACACAAAACATACCTGGGTGCGGCGGCTGTGGACCGCGATCCGCAACCCGCTCGTGATCCTGTTAACTGTTCTCGCGATTCTATCATACGCCACAGACGATTACGCCGGCGGAACGGTCATGATGCTGATGGTGTTCCTCGGCGTCATGCTTCGCTTCGTGCAGGAAACGCGCGCTGACAACGCAGCGGCAAAGCTCAAGGCGATGATCAGCGTAACAGCCACGGTCGTGCGCGAAGGCCGGCAAAAGGAAATCGCTCTTCGCGAACTCGTCCCGGGTGACATCGTGAAGCTCTCCTCCGGCGACATGATCCCGGGTGATGTGAGGCTGCTCTCGGCCAAGGATTTGTTCGTCATCCAGGCCACGTTGACCGGCGAATCGCTACCGGTGGAAAAAGCCGACACGCCCGACACTCGCGAGAACATTTCGTCGATCGAGCATCACAACGTTTGTTTTCTCGGCACCAGCGTCGAGACGGGCTCGGCCACGGCAGTCATTATCGCGACTGGCTCGCAAACCTACTTCGGCAAAATAGCCCGTAGCCTTGTCACACAGCAGGTCGAAACGGCGTTCGATAAAGGAGTAAAGAAATTCACCTGGCTCATGCTGCGGTTCATGGCGGTGATGGTGCCACTCGTGTTCCTGATTAATGGCCTGACAAAGCATGACTGGAAAGAAGCGTTCTTCTTCGCGCTGGCGGTAGCGGTCGGTCTTACTCCGGAAATGCTGCCCATGATCGTTTCCGTCTGCTTGTCCAAGGGCGCGATGGCGATGTCGCGCAAGAAGGTCATCGTCAAGCGGCTGAATTCGATCCAGAACTTCGGCGCCATGGACGTGCTGTGCACGGACAAGACGGGCACACTAACGATTGATCGCGTTATTCTCGAGCTCTACTGCGACGTTTTTAAAAACGAGAATGAGGAAGTCCTGCGCGACGCTTATCTCATCAGTTACTTCCAAACCGGTCTGAAGAATGTGCTCGACCGCGCCGTACTCAAGCATGCTGAGCTGCACGGCGAACTTAACATCGAGAAGTACACCAAGATCGATGAGATTCCGTTCGACTTCTCGCGGCGTATGATGTCCGTGGTTGTGGCGAAACCCGACGGTGGCCGGCAGTTACTTACGAAAGGCGCTCCCGAGGCCGTTTTCAGTAAGTGCTCACACTTTGAATGTAACGGCGAGATTTTTCCGATGGAGCCGATCTTTGTCGGCGACCTCGCCGAGCAGGTGAATGGCTTAAATGAGGATGGACTCCGGGTACTAGCTATTGCGACAAAGGACGTTGATCCGCGCGCGTCTTATTCAAAGGCCGATGAGTCCGAACTCGTACTCACCGGGTATGTTGCCTTCCTTGATCCGCCGAAAGATACCGCCGCACAGGCCATCACCGCACTTCGGCAGCATGGAGTGACGGTGAAGGTACTAACCGGTGATAACGACCTTGTCGCACGGAAAGTTTGTACCGAAGTAGGAATCAACGCGGAAAAAATCCTAGTCGGTCGAGATATCGAGGGGATGGGTGAGAGCGACCTCGCAGGCGCGGTAAGTACAACCGATGTGTTTGCCCGTCTCTCCCCTTCGCATAAGCAGCGAGTCGTTAAGGCGCTACAAAGAAACGGCAACGTTGTTGGTTTTATGGGAGACGGCATCAACGATGCCCCGGCTCTTCGTGCGGCGGATGTAGGTATTTCTGTCGATAATGCGGTCGATATCGCCAAGGAATCGGCCGACATGATCCTGCTGGAAAAAAGCCTGATGGTACTTGAAGAAGGTGTACTCGAAGGCCGGAAAGTCTTCATCAATATCCTAAAGTACATTCGCATGGGGGCGAGCTCGAACTTCGGGAACATGTTCAGCGTCATCGGTGCGAGCGCCTGGTTCCCTTTTGTACCAATGGCACCCATCCAGGTACTCACGAACAACCTGCTCTATGACTTTTCACAGGTACCGATTCCTACTGATAACGTGGGGGCACGCCAGGTCACGCGGCCGAGGCCATGGAACATGGGCGAGATCGCGAGTTTCATCCTGTTCATTGGACCCATCAGCTCCATCTTTGATTACACCACTTATTGCCTGATGTGGTTCTACTTTAAATGTAGCGACCTCGGCTTGCCTGCTCCGCCATTTCTCTCCTGGCGCTTTCCTCAAGGCCCGCAACCTGATTCTACTTACGCCGCAGCCCTATTCCATACCGGCTGGTTTGTAGAATCACTCATGACACAAACACTCATCGTGCATGTGATTCGTACTAACGCTATTCCGTTCATCCAGTCTCGCGCGAGCTGGCAGCTTACCATGACGACGATACTGATCATGGGAATTGGCGCGGTATTGCCGTTCACCCCACTTGGCCAGCTTCTAGGGTTCGTCCCGCTGCCGTGGCAATTCTGGCCTTTTCTGGCGGCGACCTTGCTTTGTTATGTCGCATTAACTCAGCTCGTGAAAGTTTGGCTGCTTAGAAAATCCTGGATCTAAGTACACGGATGGATCGCGATGTTGACCCTGTATTTGCCAACTACACGGCAAGTTGGTCTGCCGTACTAAAGGCAACTAGATCAGCAATTATGTATGCAGCGGCGGAAGAACATCGTGTTGAACTTCCTTGCTAGCCTGCAAGCGATCCGCCGATCTGTACGCTCCTCCCTTGTCGCGAGCGCTCTGTTTGCGACGCTGGAACACACGCACGCCCAGACAGCAGTTGAATCAGAGCTAAGGCAACAGGACTGGGCAGTTCACGTTCAAGGCACCGAAATCGCGCAAGGTCAGCCCGGGTTCGACTCGCCCTATCAGGGAGCCTACAGTTTGCCACCCGAAGATAACTTCAGGCAGACATCGTCCTTTGATCTGTACTTTGGGGCACGTCTTTGGCCATCTGGAGAATTGTACGTAAACGGGGAGTACTACCAGGGATTTGGCCTCGGCACGACGCATGGTATCGCTGCCTTCCCAAGTGCCGAAGCTTACAAGGTGGGTCAGAAAATCGGCGATGTATTCTTCCCGCACATTATTATTCGCGAAACGATCGGATTAGGTGGAGAACAGGAAGACTTGGCGCCGGATCAACTTCAGCTTGGTGAGAAGCAGGACGTCTCGCGACTAACATTTACGATCGGGCGGATGGCGGTTACCGATCAGTTTGACGGTAATATTTATGCTCACGACCAGCGGCACCAATTTATCAACTGGGTGTTGGTCGATAGTGGCGCCTTCGATTATGCGGCCGATTCGCTCGGCTATATCGAAGGTGCAACCTTTGAACTAAACCAGAGGAGCTGGGCGCTTCGTTACGGCGTGTTTGATGTGCCTCGCGAGTCCAACGGCTTTGCCAAGGACCAGCACTTTGCCAAAGCCTGGCAGCAGGTCGTGGAATTCCAGCTGCGGGTTTCGGTCAATGACCATCCCGGAAATATTCGCCTCCTGGGGTGGGTCGAGCATGCGCATATGGGCAGCTATAGTGAAACACTTGCTCAGCCGGACTTGATGGAAGACATTACACTAACCCGGCGGTACCGCTTTCAAGGCGGAGTGTCTCTGAGCGCGGATCAGGAATTAACAAAAGAGGTCGGTGTATTTCTACGTGCGAGCTGGCGTGATGGCAAGAGCGAGGTATGGCAGTTCACCGACATCGATCGCAACATCGCCGCCGGCGTGCAGATAAAAGGATCGTCGTGGAAAAGGCTTAATGACACTATCGGTATCGGCGAAGTATTGAGCGGGTTGAGTCAGTCACATCGCGAGTACCTTGCCGCCGGCGGACTCAGCATACTGATCGGGGATGGGAAACTACCGCACTATGGCCTCGAAAACGTGCTTGAGGCGTACTATGATGCCGAAGTCGTGAAGTCGGTTCACCTGATGTTCGACTACCAGTTCGTAGCCAACCCGGGCTATAATCAGGATCGCGGCCCGGTGCATATCTTTTCAGCGCGCTTTCACTTTCAGCTTTAGACTACGCCCCGTATGCGGTCGCGGTACTTTACCGAGGACGCGATGACGCGCGTCGCGCGCTTTCACAAAGTACCTGTCGTACTGCTCTGTCTGCTGCTTGTTGGAATCGTCGGCTTTGCTGATTACGTGGTCGGTTACGAGCGATCGATGCTCGTATTTTATCTGTTGCCCGCGGGGCTGGCAGCCTGGTTCGTCGGCCCAATCTTCGCCACCACTCTTTGCGTGGCCAGCGTGATCGTCTGGATTCTTGGCGACATCGCCGCGGGCGCCAGATATACCAGCCCCGTTGTTCCTTTTTGGAATTCGGCCGTCGCGCTCACCTCGTTGCTCCTGGTGGTGTGGCTGGTGCTGAGGCTGCGGTCGGTAGTACAGGACCTGAACGAGCGGGTGCGCCAGCGAACAGCCGCGCTGGAAAACGAGATTGCCATCCGCCGTAAACTCGAACAAGAGATCGCGGAAGTGACAGAACGCGAGCGACAGCTACTTGGTCGCGAACTGCATGACAGCCTTTGCCAGCATCTTACTGCGACCTCGTTAGCTGCACAGGTACTTACCGGCGAACTTCAGTCCGCCAGTCTGCCGCAGGCAACGGCAGCGGCAAAGGTAACGGAGCTGGTAGAAACGGGGATTGATCTTAGCCGGAACCTGGCTCGTGGGTTGATCTCACTGGAAATGGCCGGCGAAGGTCTGTGCGGTGCGCTGCGCGAGCTGGCCGAACAAACCGCCTCGCGCTTTAACATCGCGTGTCATTGTAGTTGTGACGAATCGGCTGTTCCGGCAGACTCTGTGAAACCGATGCAGTTGTACCGAATCGCGCAGGAGGCAACCCTTAACGCAGCCAGGCACAGCCGTGGAACCACCATCGAGATTCGCTTTCGGCACCGGCCGGGCGGCGTTGAACTTACTGTGGGTGACGACGGCATTGGTTGCGCGGCCGATTCCGCTCAGGCGAGCGGCTTAGGGTTGCAGATTATGAAGCATCGCGCTGCTTTGATCGGCGCAACACTGGAGGTGCGGCACGGGGGCAACGGCGGCACATTGGTTTGTTGCCTCCTTGCATCCTAACACAGTGTCCTTCGCGAGATGATTAAGCCGAGCGAAACGTGCAATAGTACACGGGTCTTTATCGTAGACGACCATCCGCTCGTGCGAGAATGGCTGACGAACCTGATAAATCAACAGACCGGCCTTGCTGTCGCCGGCGAAGCGGATAACCCGGCCGCAGCCTTGGAAGCGATTGCGGCGACTAAACCAGATATCGCCGTGATCGACTTGTCGCTCGGCAACAGATCTGGGCTGGAGTTGATCAAGGATCTGGCTGTTCGTCATCCATCGCTCGCCACCGTGGTCTTGTCGATGCATGAGGAGGCGCTTTACGCAGAGCGCGCGCTCCGCGCCGGGGCGCGTGGTTATGTGATGAAAAGCGAGACGAGCAAGAGTATCGTCACTTGTATTCGACGGGTGCTAAGCGACGAGATCTACGTCAGCGAAGCTGTTGCGACAAAGCTTGCCACTAAGTACTTGCAACGACAGAAGCAAGCAGCCGTTTCGCCGGTCGAGCTACTAAGCGATCGCGAGCTGGAAGTTTTCCGGCTTTTAGGCCAGGGTCGCGGCACAAGCGAGATCGCTGAAACACTTCATCTAAGCCCGAAGACAGTACAAGCTTATTGTGCCCGAGTTAAAGAGAAGCTTGGGGTGAATACGTTTGGCGAGCTAGTCCGCGAAGCTGTGCAGTTTGAAGGAAGCGCTTTGTAGCAGCGAACGTGCAGGGCATTAGCTGACGCGCAATACATCTATTAACCGGGGCAAAATTGTAAGGCTCGTCCACTAGCGCGACCGCTCCTGCCCGAGCTAGAGTGCGGCGCGTCACTTGTACTGAGTCGGGTAATGAATTGTCGTGTATTGCAAATCGCTGCCGCTCATTTTCATACTAACTGGCTTCACCACGGCTAGCTTGTGCCTAGAAGCGCGGGCCGGTGATGAGCTGCGGCCCCTGTCCCTGCCTGTACTTACGCTCCGCCAATTTGTCGCCGCGGTAACTTCCTCGAACCTTGACCTAGCCGCGCAACGTTATGCTGTCTCAATCGCGCAAGCTCAGCTAATCGCCGCACGCGTGCTGCCGAACCCGACGCTAAACTTCGGGGGCGCGCGCGACATTTCGCACGAGGAACAACCGGCAAGTGAAAACGCCGGCCTTTCCGAGCTGGTGGAGCTCGGTGGCAAACGTCACTTTCGCGTAGCCGCCGCGACGAGAAACCTGCTCGCGACTTCCGCTACACTCGATGATTTCATTCGCACCCTTCGCGGTACGGCGGCGAACGCCTATATTGATGCCGTTAGTGCGCGGATGGTTGTGGCGCAGAAGCAGCGTGCGTTTGGATCGCTCAGCCGGCTTGCGGAATTAAATCGGTTGCGCATGCGGACCGGCGACATCGCTGAGGTAGACTACAACCAGGCGCTGGTCGATTCACTTCAAGCCAAGGCCGATGTATTCACGGCGGAGGTAGCAGCCAGCACAAACTCGCTTGCGTTAGTTCAGCTACTTGGACAGCCCGATGCGCCGGTGCCGCGTTGCGCAACAAGTCTGGACTTTGCCGACCGCGAGTTTGATCTCTCGTCCTTGATTGGCCACGCAGAAGCTTCACGGCCGGACATCGTCGCTGCGCGAAATACCCATGACGCTGCCCTTGCCTCCGCGCGTCTCGCCGCGGCGAACCGAGTCCCCGATTTGACCTTCAGTGCCGCGCTTCAGCAAACCGAAGCCGGTACTAACCCGATCAACCCTTCGCCGCGGTTTGATTCGGTAACATTTGGTGTCGCACTTCCAGTTCCGCTATTTAATACCTTCCGGGGTGAATACCTGGCCGCTTCCTATACCGCGCGGCAAAGCGAACGAACGCTACGATCTCTCGAGCTGAAGGCTGAAGTAGATGTGCGGCAGAGCTATGAGCATTACCATCTCGCCCGCCAGCGCGCGGCGCAGTACCAGGGACAAATTCTCGAACTTGCGGCCAAGGTGCTCGACGCAAAGCTGGCCGCTTACAAACAGGGCGGCGCAACTCTGCTGGATGTACTCAATGCGCAAAAAGCCGAGACCGATGTGCGCCTCGCTGCCATCGACGCATTGGGCGAACGGGCAAAAGCATTTGTGGCGCTGGAGCAATCAGCCGGCATTTGGGACATCGAATGAGGCGCGCGTTCACTTCACATCTCGTCAAGCTTGCGGGTGCGTTTGTACTCACACTGCTCGTCGGGCTGGCCTTGAGCGGTTGTGGTAAACACGAGAAAAGTAGCGCCGCGGAACCTGCCCGGGTAACGGCGAATGCAGTAGAATTTTCCCCGAACGCTCCCCAGCTACACACGCTCCAAATCGTCGCGGCAAAACCATTCCAGCATGGGGACGCGCAGCTTACCGGCCAGCTGGTTTGGGATGAAGATTGCACCAACCGGGTGTTTTCTCCGGTGGCTGGACGAATCGAGAAAGTCATCGCTGAAGTAGGCCAGCAGGTGAACAAAGGCGATGACCTTGCAGAGATGCGGTCACCGGATTTCGCGCAAGCCGACGCAGACTACGAGAAGGCCGTGAGCGATCTCGCTCAGTTTGAGAAAGCGTTAACGCGCGAGAAAACCCTGGCGCAACACGGCGCAGCCGCGGCGAAGGACGTGGAGGGCGCGCAGGCGGACTACAATCGCGCGGTTGCGGAAAAGCAACGCGCGCAGTTACACCTTCAGCTACTCGGCGGCAATGGTGATAAGTTCACCGACCTTTATCGCATCACTGCGCCTATCGCCGGCGTGGTCGTGGATAAAAACGTGAATGTAGGCCAGGAAGTCCGGGCCGACATTATGCTGGCCAACGCCCCGCAGCTCGTCCTGCCATTATTTACGATCACTGATCCTACGAAGCTTTGGTTGCAGCTGGATGTGCCGGAGAATGAGCTGGCCGAGGTCCACGCGAACCAGCCGTTAGAACTAAAAACGTCTGCTTACCCAGACTCCGTTTTCGATGGCAATATCACCGTCGTTAGCGCCGCGCTTGATCCGCAGACGCGCGTAGCTCATGCCCGGGCGACGGTCGATAACTCACAAGGTCTGCTGAAAGCAGGCATGTATGTTTCGGTGGACGTAAAGGAGCTCGCTCCTTCAGCCAACGAGGTATCGCTTCCTTCCAGCGCAGTGATTTTCCTTGCCGGCAAGTACTTCGTATTCGTCGAGCCGGAGACGGACAAGTTTGAAAAACGCGAAGTACGGATGTTACGGGACGCCTCGGCATCGGTAGTTGTGGTGCGCGGAGTGAAACCGGGCGAGCGCGTCGTGAGTGAAGGTGCGCTGTTGCTGAATGAGATGCTACCGGAGACGGAACCGGCTGACGACGCGGTGGCGACACGTAGCTCGCTATGAAACGAGCAGTTGCCGCGCTGCTTAACAACCGCGCGATCGTAAGCGGACTGCTCGTCGTTTACAGTGTTGCCGGTGTCCTCGCATTCAAGCGGCTCCCGATCGAGGCATATCCTGACGTAACCAACGTGGAAGTACAGGTAATCACGTTGTGGCCAGGTCACGCCGCTGAGGAAGTGGAGAAGTTTGTCACCATCCCGATCGAGAACCAGCTTAACAGTTTGCCGCAACGCGCGGCTCTTCGTTCCATCTCGCTCTTCGGGCTTTCGCAGATCACTGTCGTCTTTGATGATGATGCCGATAACTACCGGGCGCGCAGCCTGGTGGGCCAGCAGCTTGCACAAGTAACTTTACCCGCGAACGCGCAAGCTTCCCTTTCACCGGATGCAACGCCGGTAGGAGAAATTTTCCGGTACTCACTCCAGGCGCCACCGCAGTTTCCGCTCACAGAGTTGCGGGCGCTGGAAGACTGGGTGGTCGAGCGCCAGTTCCGCACTGTTCCCGGTGTGGTTGATGTGGTGGGATTCGGCGGGCCGACCAAGCAGTACCAGGTACTGGTCGACCCGGCAAAGCTCAAGAGTTACAACATTACCCTCAAACAAGTAACTGACGCGCTGAGCTCAAGTAATCAGAACGCTGGCGGCGCATATGTCGAGCGCGGCTCACAGATGTTCATTGTCCGGGGCATTGGATTGATCGGCAACCTTGATGACATCAGGCAAACCGTACTGGTGGTTCGTAACGGCACGCCAATCCGAGTTGGTGACATCGGCGAGGTGCAGATAGGTCATCAGCTACGGCTTGGCCGTGTGGGCCTCAACAAGCCGGTCCGCGGTGTTCCGGTGACCAAGACTGACCAGGACGACATCGTGCAAGGGATTGTCCTGCTGCGGCGCGGTGAGAACGCGCTGGACGTGTTGAAGTTGGTTGAGGAAAAGGTCAGTACTATTAACAGGAATTACCTTCCGCCCGGCGTGAAGCTTGTGCCTCATTACGACCGCACCGACTTGATCGAACGCACGCTGCACACTGTGCGGCACAACATGCTCGAAGGCATCTCACTGGTGTTAATGCTGCTGATCGTTTTTCTCGGCGTACGCAACTGGCGCTCGGCCGTGATCGTGGCCTCAGTAATTCCGCTGGCGTTACTGGGCGCGTTCACCTTACTGCAACTCGAGCATATTCCGGCCAATCTCATTTCCATGGGAGCGATCGACTTCGGCATCATTGTCGATGCTGCCGTCGTCATCATTGAGGATGTGATCCATCGAGTCGAGCAAGGCAGACGCGGGCTCGGCGTTCGCCAGGCGATCATCGAAGGCACGGCGGCAATGGGTAAGCCGATCGTGTTTTCGAAGATCATTCTGCTCACAGCATTTCTGCCGCTTTACACGATGCAACGTGTGGAAGGGCGAATTTTCCGGCCAATGGCGTTGACCCTGACGTTTGCCATCATCGCCGGCACATTGCTCGCGCTCATCGTCGTGCCGTGCTTCGCCAGCTATTTTCTGCGCGAGCGAGATGAAGAAAAAGGAGGGCGAATGGGATTCGGCGTCGTCGCTTATGTACGGCGGCATTACATTCCGCTGCTGAACCTCGCCTTGCGCAAACGCGGGCTCACCATCGGCATTTCCGCCGTCGCGCTGCTGCTCTCGATCCTGCTGGCGAAACATCTCGGCTCGGAGTTCCTGCCGAAACTGGAAGAAGGTGCCCTCTGGATCCGCATCACCATGCCGGAATCGATCTCGCCGGCCGATGCGGACCGAATCACGCGCCGCGCCCGAGAAACGATCGCCAGTTTTCCTGAAGTGAAAACGGTGGTGAGCCAGCTCGGGCGTCCCGACGACGGCACGGACGTGAACGGATTCAACACCGTGGAGATATATGCGGACCTCATTCCGCAGGACCAATGGAAGAGCACGCATAACCGGTCCGATCTTTGCGCCAAGATCAACGCGCAATTGACCAAAACGCCGGGCATCGACGTCGATTTCAGCCAGGTGATCGAAGACAACGTGAACGAGGCGGTGAGCGGCATTAAGGGTGAATGCGGCCTGAAGATTTTCGGCACCGATCCGGACGTACTACAAAAGCTCGCCGACGAAATCGCGCCCATCATCGAGAAAATTCCCGGCGCGGTGGACGTAAGCGCCGAGCATCTGGCAGGACAACCGCAGGTGCAAATCCGGATCGACCGCCCTGCTGTCGCACGCTACGGGCTGAGCGTGGGCGACGTAGATGCGGTGGTGCAAACTGCGTTCGGTGGAACAGTCGCGACGCAAATCATCGAGGGCGAACGCTCGTTTGATCTCGCGGTGAAGCTGCGGCCTGACGCGGTTGCTGATCTCGAAGCGATGCGCGCGATTCCGCTGTTCGGCAGCAATGGCGAACTGGTCACGCTCGGCACACTCGCCGACGTAAACACGCGTGGGGGATTTGGCAGGATTTACCGTGAAGATAACGAGCGGCGGATCGCGGTGAAGTTCAGTGTGCGCGGCCGCGATCTCGGCAGTGTCGTGGCTGACGCGCAGCGGCAGGTCGCGGCGAAAGTGAAGCTGCCGACTGGATATCGCGAGCAATGGACCGGCAGCTTCGAAAACGAGCAGCGCGCCATGGCGCGGCTTTCCGTGGTCGTACCGATCACGCTCCTGGCGATCTTTTTCATTCTCTTCACCGCCTTTCACTCAGCACGCCTGGCATTGATCATTCTTATCAATGTTCCGCTGGCAGCGATTGGTGGAATCGTAGCGCTCTGGATTGCGCGTCTGCCCATTTCGGTTTCGGCGCTGGTCGGGTTTGTCGCCTTATTCGGCGCCTCAGTACAGAACGGCGTGATCCTGCTCGAACGCATTCGCGAATTGCTCGATGAAGAGCAGCATCTTTTCGCTGCGGTTGTTGAAGGCGCCCTGTCGCGCCTGCGCGCGGTATTGATGACGAGTTCGATGGCGGCATTCGGGTTATTGCCGGCTGCGTTGTCGCACGCGGTGGGCGCAGAAACGGCGCGGCCGTTCGCGGTTGTCATTGTCGGCGGCCTGATTTCCTCGACAATTCTCACCCTGATCGTCCTCCCCGTTGTCTGCTCGATGTTCCTCAATGAGCCCGCAGTTAAACGCGAGCATCCGCCGATCGCGGAACTCGAGCCGGCGCCGGCCTGATGTTTCCCGGTCGCGAGCTATGGACGATGTCTAACGCCCGTGTATCGCATCCAGGCACGTACTT
>Ga0213881_10000551_pt1 | contig 23060 bp, 25 predicted proteins | sample BarmaccoBMER_R08_FD_160104 | JGI IMG/M metagenome (GOLD analysis project Ga0213881, IMG submission 160104) | Barbacenia macrantha exposed rock microbial communities from rupestrian grasslands, the National Park of Serra do Cipo, Brazil - ER_R08 ... | reverse complement strand
CCCGCTCCGATGGAGAGCGCTTTCCCGTCGTAGTGCGTCGACGGCCCGGTGGTGGGTCACGGTGAGCAACCAGGTGACGAATTTGCCCCGCGCGGGGTCGAACCGGCCTGGATCACGCCACAGCGTCAAAAACACTTCTTGTACCACTTCCTCGGCCAGCCCGTCGTCGGCGCAGATCCGGTAGGCCAGCGAGTAACAGGGCCGCACGAAGCGCTGATACAGCTCCGACAGTGCCGTTGTGTCGGCGTCGCGAACTCGGCGCACGAGGTCGGTATCGGATGGTCGTTGCGTCATGCTGGGAGCTGGTGGGGCTGGCGACATCGAGGTGTCGTGTGCTCGGCGAGGCCAGCGGGCGCGCGAGTGAGCCTTGTCGGCCACCAGAGATCCTCACATTGCTCGGCTGAAGCTGACGTCGCCGGGAATCGGTGCGCCTTGATCCAGGGTTGGGCGTAGCCGGTGTTTGTCGTGGCGGATACTTCGGCGAGGTGGCTGGGTTCTCACCGTTGGCGTACCCAAGTACCTCCGCCAGGTGTCACCGTCCACGTCAGTGGAGGGCTCGGTGGGTTGCCGCGGGCCGTGGTCGCCGCGGACCCCGGCTTTTTGATGCTCTTAGTCTGCGTCCATGTAGTAGCTGTGACCGGAGAGTCCGGGTTGATCCGACTGAACGCGCCGGGACGGTGGGAGGATGGGAGAAGTGAGTACCGTGACGATGGCGACCCCCGTGAGCAACCCGAGCCTGGGCGTCCGGGAGCGCCGAGACATCGATCTGTGCGAGGTGTCTTCCAGCCGACACCGAACCGAACTATTATGTTTCGGCGGAAAAGTGCTGAGAGCACCGTCGCCATCGAAAGCAAATGGCCTTTCTGGTGGGGAAACATAAACTGTAGAGTGTCATCGGCTGGTATGAGCTGGCAGTCAGCCAGTCCAGTAGCCTCACGGGCTACGCGGTATATCCGCTCAAGCGGGAAAGGTTTCTTAGCGGCTTCGAGCGACCGCGGTGGCGACAATCCAGATGATGACGCTGACGAGCGCTAGCCAGAGCAGAGCCAACATCGCCCACGCGATATTCATTAATATCTCCCTGGTGTTGCGGAGAATGATTTCTTGTTGGACGCGCTGCGCGCGGTGGAGGACCATCGGGTCGCGGAACGGTGGGACGACCCGATGGCCTCACAACCATCGAGTCGCGGGGAGAAAGCGAGCAACGACCCGATGGTGGCTTAGCACCCTCGCCTCGCTGGCGACAAATCGCTGGCGGCGTATTATGCCGGTAAACCCACTACCTGAAGATCAGCGCGTTATGATCTCAGCTAAGGGAGTCTGCAATGCATACTCTATGCGGTGACGGTTTGACGACCGTTCATCGCGCTCAGCAGACCACTACCAAAGATCAGTGTCGCCACCGCGGTCACCAGGTGCAAGAAATTGTCTCCTGCCACGCCGGCGGGGATGGACAGCAAAGAAAGGTAACCCAAAAAACCGATCACGGTGGCCAGCGCGTAAATCCCGCCAATCGCGATGTTCAATCCCTCATTACCGGCAGCGGTGAGCGCGAACGCCCCCAACAACCAGAATGACCCAATGGCGAGATGTACAATATTGTGGAAAGGATTCAGCATGAAAACCCCGAAAAGAGCATGGTTTGTCATCTCGGTGAAATTGCCGCTAAAACCCGTGAGGAAAAAACCCACAACCCCGCCAACAACATAGGCGATACCAGCCACCAACGAAAACTTCTGCTCAATTGTGCGGGGACCCGCCTTGCTTCGGATCCTAATCCCGAACTTGTCTTCTGGACTAGCGAATGTCATCCCTGTTCCCTTCAACCCGACCCGACAGACACCCCGCCCACCAGGTGTCCCCCTGCGACACCTTCGTGGCTCCGCACACCCTTCGACCCGCGGCCACGCGCGGTTCACCCCGCCCGATCCGACCACCCAATCGAATGGCGCACCACGGTCACGGCCCACCCTGGGACCGCGGCTACCGCCGGTTGGAACAGCGCCGTCTCTCCCGCAGGGACCCCTCGCGCTATCCCGCCGACAGCCACCAACCCCGCCAGGTCACCAGACACGGAGATGTCCTGCACCGAACCGGAACACCACGCTAAGCGGTTCGGGCAAGCCAGGGTGGATGCTCGGGTAGGCCTTGGGATCGCCAGCGTGCGTTGCGGCTCCGATGCCACCCGGCTGGTCGATCTCGTGGCCCGTCGCCTAGGTGCATCGGTGACTCATGAGCAGCCCCGGGGGTTGGCCTTAATCGGTAAGATCTGCACGACCCGGGATGAGCGCATCGGATATGGACGCTTGAGGATGCTTGAGGACCCGAACTCCATAGACGTAGGTGAGCGCACCGCCGAGGTAACCACCGGCGACAAGCAACACCCAGGCGAGGACACCCACAATGACAGCGGTCGTGATAATCGTTGCGCTGCGGTAGCCCTCCAGCTGCAACCGCAACGTCCAGGCGAACATGCCGGTTGCGCTTGCCATCACCGTCAGGTGCCACCATCCCAGGGTGCGTGCGGGCGCACCGGAGGGAATACCGAACAAGTCCACCAGTCCAGTAATGATGGTCGGTATAGCGACAAGCAAGCCGACCGCGATCGTGATGACGGACGCAGTAGCCATCACGCGTTCCTCAAACCCCACCGCGCCGGCAACAAGCATCGCGACGCCGACGGTATAGGCACCGATACCGACGTCGGTCAACGGTGCATGCACAGGCTTGCCCGCCAAACCCTTCACCAGGCTAACCATCGCCCCGCCTCTCCTACGTTGAACACCGACACCCTCACCCGCAGCATTACCCGCATCACAACAAACGGCCCAGGCCCCCTCGGCGGTTCACGTATCACGTGCATCATTAAGGATCGGCGTAGGCCACCACGAGATTGGCCGACCACGCTGCCGGCTGATGAAGCCTCCGTCGTTGTGCAGCCACGCGGATGGCTGCGACGGGCAAAGGAATTTCCTCAGCTATCGCGCCACAGCATCGCATCCAACCCAACGCCGGACACACTTTGGTGGATCAGCGAACGCAGTGCCACCTGACCCGAGTGTCGACTTATCATGGTCGAGGAAAGAGTCGACAGCGGCGGATGCGGCATCATCTCAATGTGTCGTCCCGTTGCCGGGACCGGCAATTGGACCGTCGAAGGTGACCCTCATCGACACCGGAGGACCACCTTCGACGGCTATACGAGGCTAGCCGCTCATAAAATATCCAGCCTTATAAGTCCGCCGCCGCGACGACCATAGGAGCCATAACGGTGGCCATATCCGTGATCGCGACCATGGTAGCCCCCATAGTAGTGATAGTAATGACGCCCGTAACTACCATGACCGCGGCCATCGTAGTCACCAAAGCGGCCACTCCACGTAAAAATCTCACTGACCTTCATTTACCTCTCCTTCAACTCCCGTGACATGAACACCCTTTTATTAGATAACTGGTCACAAAGACGCCATGATGACTTGCTGACTTGCTGACTTGCTGACTTGCTGACTTGCTGAGACAATTGCCCTCGCGCAATAGTTTCAATAAATAAGCGCGCCCCAGGTGAGTCGGACCTCTGTGGGTCCGATTGTCACCCTCACGATGTAAGGTAGCTCATTAATACATCGGTGACGTCGCCCGTTCGCTGCCCACGTCCCAAGACTGTCGAATTACCTCGCCCATCAGCTCATCACGGAAAGTTGCGATAAAACGGTGCATCTGTGCGGCTGCGCCGGGCGGAAGCCACAATGATCGTAACTGTTTCCCCACGCCTAACGTACGGATAACAAGCCCTGCCCGGTTCAGCGCCTAATCGGGTCACAACCAGAACCGAACCTGCCACTGTCGGCGACACTGCCGCACGAATACCCCCACCTCCCGCGGCAACGCCACCCACATCGCCTCACCAAGTGCACCCCGCACTCACCCACCGCCAACCGGCCACCAACCGCAGCGAGGATCCGCAAGGCCGGACGAGTGCTCTGCTGGCCATTACCGAACCAAACACCAGACCACCGTCGGCACGAGTGTGGACATCAGCGTCGGTCTCGACGACATCCTCCTCAGCGAACGAGCCCCGCCAGTATCAGGGTTCTGGGACACGACCATCGAAACGAAACCTCCGAGGAGAGACCGGAGATGCCCCGGCGATATGTGCTGACTGGCGCGCCTGGCGCCGGCAAAACCGCGCTTGCCGTGACATTGCGGCAAAGGGGCTACCTGGTGGTGGCCGAAGCCGCAACCGACCTTATCGCCGACGAGCAAGCGCGTGGCGTCGACGAGCCCTGGCGCGCCGTCGACTTCCTGGACAACATCGCGCGGCTGCAACGTCAACGCCAGCTCAACCAGACCGCGGACCCCCTCCAGGTCCAGATCTATGACCGCTCACCGCTGTGCACCCTGGCCCTGGCCCGCTATCTGCAGCTGCCGGTCACACCCTTGCTCACCGACGAGGTGACCCGGGTGATCGACAACCAGATATACCAGCGCACCGTGTTCTTCGTGCGGCCACTCGGGTTCATCACACCCACACCGGTGCGACGAATCAGTTACCCAGACTCATTGCGATTCGAAGCGATACACGAGGCCATCTACCGCGAACACGGCTTCCAACTCGTCGAAATCCCCGCCGCCACAATCGACCACCGCGCTGCGGCGATCGACTCCTACATCCGCTCCCAGCCCAGCTCATCCCCAGGCCAGGGCACGCCCTGCCGCGCCAATTAATCCCAGAGATTCAACGCCACTTACCGCCGGAGGTCACAGGTAGTTGACGTCTGGTTGGGCTACACCCCAACCAGACGTCCTCGCCAATGAAGTAGCTCTCGATCGGCGTGCCAAGCTTTCTTGATGGAGCGGTTCGTGGAACTCGGCGTCGACGATGCGGGCGAGGTGCTGACGCTGCAACGGGCTGCGTACGTCACAGAGGCCCAGGCGCATAACGATCTGAACCTTCCGCCCCTTCGGCAGCCGCTTGCCGAGCTTGTCGCCGAGCTCGCCGACCCGCGAGTGTTTGTCGCTGGCTGGCGCGATCATGCGGGGCGGTTAGTCGCCGCTGTGCGCGTCCACACCGCATCTGCGGCCGGGGTGGCGAAGGTGTGCCGTCTTGTCGTGGTTCCAGACCGCCAGGGCCAAGGCCTCGGCTCGCGGCTACTTTCCGAAGTTGAGCGGCGGCTCCCGCGTCACATCGAAGAGCTGCGACTGTTCACCGGGGAACGCAGCGCGGGAAACTTGCGCCTGTACACCCGCCTGGGTTACACCGAAATCGGGCGCGAACCCACGCCCGCCGGCTACGCCCTGGTCCACCTGCGCAAACCGCGCCAAGCGCCGACGAAGTAGGCAGACACCGCAGAGACCGGCCGTACCCGGCCTCGCTCGCTTCTACCTCCCCCAAACGATCCCGCTCTCCCCTGCCACCTGCGGCGTCGTCACGTCTCACCCGGCCGACACCCTATCGTTATCGCAGGAACCAGTCGAGGAAGGTGTGGGCAGGTGACGAACACCCCGATGGCCGCCACCGTCGCCGAGTTCCTCACCGACCTGACCCGAGCGGGCAAGTCGGCCAACACCGTGCGCGCCTACCGCAACGACCTGCGCGACTTCGCCCGGTTTTTCACCGGACCGATCGACCAGATCACCGCCGGCGTGCTCCGCCAGTACCTGGCCAGCGTGGCCGGCAAGGCTCCCGCGACCCGGGCCCGGCGCGAAGCCGCGCTGGCCAGCTTGCTGGCGTGGGCCTACCGAGCCGAGATCATCACCGCCGATCCGATGACCCGCCTAGACCGCACCCGCCTGCCGCTTTCGCCCCCGCGCCCGGTACCCACCGAGCACATCGAGGCCGTCCTGCGGGCCATCCCCAAAACCCGCGACCGCGACCGGCTGCTGTTCAGGCTGCTCTACACCACCGGCATGCGCGTCGGTGAGGCTTTGGCCATCGAGGTCGATGACCTCGACCTCAGCCGTGACGACGAGCACGTCACCGTACTGGGCAAAGGTGGCCGACGGCGCACCGTCCTGCTGGACGACTCAACACTGGTGGCGCTGCTGCGGCGCTACCTCACAGCCCGCGGCTACCGGCACGGGGCACTATTCCGCGCGGAGAAAACTACGTGGGCGGCCCACTGCGGTATTCCTCCGTCCACCAGCTCTGGGCCAAATATTGCGCGAAAGCCCACGTCACAGCCACGATCCATCAACTCCGCCACGCCCACGCCACCGAACTGGTCAACGCCGGAATCTCGCTGGAAACCATCCGACGCCGCCTAGGCCACGCCAACGCCCAAACCGTCCTGCGATACGCCGATCAGCGCGACACCACCACCGACGCCGAAATCCGCACCTGGCGCCGCCGGAAGACCACCGAGCGCTCGACCAGTTGACCCTCCCCCGGATCCGAACGGTCTCCATTACCGCCCGTCTCAGGATCCAACATTAACGAAGCATCAGCAAGGGTTCACGCACGTTCACCCGGCCAGCCTTCCCCTCACCTGTAACCCCCGGACGGAACGGGAGCCCTTGGGCTTTCCCCTGAGCTTCACACCCAACTGAGCCAGACCCAGCCACGCATGCCAGGGTGGGGACAGGTCTTGAACACTGACCCGGACTACGCCCTTGACATCAGTCGACCTCCTCGACGTACTCAATCACAGCGTGCGACCTCACGTCCTAACCACGGTTTGTCCCGCTCTCTAGCCGTACCTTGTGAGGTTTGTTGCAATCCGTTGATTGCCTACTGGACTTCATCCGTCCACCTGGGAGACGCAGTGTTGGGTGATGAATCCGTGCTTGCGGGAGTTGGTCGGGCCAAGATCCGTTTTTCCGGGCTGTCGGCTACGTCGCTCTCAGGCACTCGTCTGCCATGACTGGGGGCAGTTATGGCGGGTGCGAAGGCAGGTGATGCTCACCGAATGGTGAGACAGTGTCCGCTTCCGGCGGCCGACTCGGCCTAACGCTGTGTGTATGAGGTCAGCGGCGACCCTCGTTGGCATGCCAGTGGTTGGTAGCCGCCGAGGATGTGCCCCCGGCGGCGGTTGATGCTTTCCTGCGCTCCACAAAGGATACTCATGCGAAAATGGAACCTGCTCTTCGCCCTCGGCGCCTGCCTGGCTAGCCTGACTCTCACCGTGGGTACGGCCATGGCCAGCCCCAACCCTGCCGACGCCCCCTCGCCGGTCTGCCCGGTCGGCACCGGCGACACCTTGCAACAGTGCGTTGCTAATTTCGTGAACAGTGTTCAGTCCACCGTCCTGGCCGGCGTGTGCCCGATCATTGAGAATCTGCCACCATTGCCCAATCCGCGCCCGGCCACCATCACCGCCCTGCACGCTGGCGTGTTCAACAACTTCGTGCCCCTCGGTCTCAAACCGGCAGTGAAACAGGACTTCAACATCACTTTGAATGATGTCGGTGGCAACTCGGTGAAACTGGCCAATTCCATCAAGAGTGGCTCCCTGACCGGGGATTTGTTCATGAGCGCCGACGCCAGCGTCAACCAGACCCTCGAAGGCCCGGCCAACGGCAATTGGGTTGACTGGTTTACCGTGTTCGCCCGCAACCAGGTCGTGCTGGCCTATGACCCGCACAGCAGATTCGCCGCCGACTTCCAAACCAAACCCTGGTACCAGGTCCTGCAAGAACCCGGGATCAAACTCGGGCGCTATGACCCCAACCTGGACCCGCTGGGCTATTACACCCTGTTCGTCGCCCAGCTCGCCGAGAAATACTACGCAATCCCCGGCCTCAAACAGCAAATTCTTGGCGCCGACAACAATCCCAACCAGATCATCACGGCCAACTTCCCCGACGGGGTGTCTGATGCCGCGTTCTACTACCGCAGCGACGCGACGTTCGACAAAACCCCCTTCGTCACCCTGCCCGACCAGATCAACCTCAGTAACCCCGACTTCGCCAGCTTCTACGCTCAGGCCAGCTACACCACCAACATCGGCCAGACCTTCCACGGCGCCCCCATCCAGCAAAGCATCGCCCCGCTGCGTGGCGGTGACACCCGCCCCGTGGATGACGTCATCCGCTTGCTCGATTCTCCCCAAGGGGCCGCCCTGATCAGCCAATACGGCTTTTTGCCCAGCCCCATCCTGGCCGGCGGCAACCTCAACCACATACCCCTCCCCATCCGATGTGAAGTCCAGGGCACCTATCAAAGCCCATGACCAGCTGACCGCTGACTGCGCGTCAGCCCCCAGGCAGCGAGGCGCAGGCGAAGCGATCGTTCATCGTGGGTGATGCAACTGCTCAGTGTCGGTCTCTTGGAGGCTCTGGCCAAGACCGTGGAGGGCTTGGTAGTAGGCGGATCGGCCCTTAGCCAGGGCGGTGGCCCGCCACATCCTGTCTGTTGGACAGAATGCTTGCCGGATCTGCGTGGTGATTTCCTTCGTCAGCTCTGCGTCCGGATTGGTCTGTAATCGCAGCCAGTTGTCAGCGCGTAGTGCGTTGAGGACGGCAGGCCCGGGTAGGGTGCCGAACTCTAGCGTTATGGCGGTGAGCAACTGGCTATCGCCTAATGCGTCGGCCATCAGGGTCGCAGTGTTCCCCACGATCGGCGTCGAACTAGATGTGCTCTGCTCGGACTGAGTCACCGGCCCGTACCAGCCGCGTGCCCTGGTGAGGGCTCCGTCGTCCCAGCCGCCCCGGAAGATCGGTTCGGCTTGCCTGTATCCGCCTAGGCCGGTGTGCAGGTCGATGTAACCCACATGTCGCGACTCGGTCAGGTACTCCGTGCAGATTTTGCGCAGGAGCCTGGTTGACCAGGTGTATTCGCGGCCGCCGTAGAATAAGCCGTCCTTGTGTGACCACTGCCCGTGGGTGACCGCTGTTTGCACGAACTCGATCCCCCGCTCCGCAGCGATCTGCGTGAGCACCTTATCGGCGGCCTCCCGTGTTGGGCCGGTCCAATTCTGGGGGACTAGCGCCTGGTGCACGAGTTCGTAGTCGGGGTTGTCCGGGGGGTTGGTGTGATCGATCCAGTTGCGGTTGATGTCGATGTTGTCCTCATTCACCCGTCGGTCATGCGCCATGCCGTATGGGTTGAGGGCGTGTACGAAAAGCGCTGCGGTCGCTGGTGGCGGGTCGGCGTTCGGCGGGTTGCTCAGGATTTCTACCTGGCAGGCCGAGCCGCAGCGCCCCTCGACACCGTGTGTTCCGGAAACGCACACCAGCACGCCGGCCGCGTCGCGGGGTCCAAGCCAGGCCACGTCGGTGCGCAGGGGTGCGCCGTCGGGTCCAACACATTCGGGGTGGGTGTAGGAGTCGAGAGCAGCTCCGCGTTCGTGCGCCGCTCGGCGGAATTGATCTCTGGCTTGCTGGTAGTTGATAGCAAACCCGGTCACTGGTGCTCCTCTCGGGATGGCGGATGCAACGGCGAAATGGCACCGCTGGTATGACCTGACGGTAGCTCTTTTGGGTCAGCGTTTACGTCCGAAAAGAGGATCAATCGGTATCTAATGGAGTAAGATTCAGATTACTTTGCGTATCGGGGTCCGCTCATCGGCACATTTCCATGGTGCAATTAGGGATATCGGTAGTAATGACGGGCTATCGCGGATTGACGCGGGGCAGCTCACATGCTCTTTTTTAGTGATCCCCGGCTCGCTGGGTTGACGTGGTGCGCGATACGGTCCACCGTTAAGGTCGGCCCATTAGTAGGAACAGGCAACGCGGGGGCGGCGCTTTGGAATTCGGGTACTCTGCGGGTCGCTGAAAAAGTTGGATAGCCGTCAGGTCTTCGTAGTGTGCGCGAATCGCGTATTGGCGTTTGCCTGTCGATGTGTTGCCAGTCAATGACGACTCGGCCCTCCGCAAGGCTCTCCGCAGTAAGCTGTAACGCGAGCTAGATAGGAGTTCGTTGAGTGTCTAAGCTCATTATAGACCCGGGCAAGTTTCGACAATTTGGCAATCCTGATGGTGCGGCCTTTTGCCTTGGGACCAGTCCGAGCGTGATTAATTACGTGGAGCTGGCGAAAGACGCAGCTTATCGCGATTACCAGATTGTCTTGCTCGATGATGATTTTCCAGCGATGTTACGTGACCGCATTCCACGCTGGGCTCATGTGCTAGTGATCTCGACCGATACGTTTTTTCAATCCCCTGAGGATAGGCTGATTGGTGCCGAGCGCAAGTTGTTGGCGATGGCATGCAACTCCACCCCTACGGATATATCAGCGCTTCGCCACTTCCTTCGGTGCGTGGAGGAAACGGACCCCGCTGCGCAGGAGGAGTTCTCCAACCGGTTTTTCGAACTGGCCGAGATGGGTGAGACGCTTGAGTATCACGACGCGGAGTTCGGCACTACGGCCGTCTTGCAGCTGTTTGTGCAAGATTTGATCTGGAACCAGCAGGCGGGGTGGGTCGACTGGGGTGAGCAGCAGATCGTGCCGTCGGGCGAGATCAGCGTGTTGCCGATTGAGATCACAGAGTTTGACGCGGCGCTGAGCCTTCCACTCAACGGTGAGATTGTCATTCGCGGTTACCCGATCTTGCACTCTGGGACACCGTCGTTCATCCTGCGTGATCAAAAGCGCATCTATGATCGACTTTCGCGTTTGCGTGATAATCCGATTAAGGCCACTGTTGAGACCGGTGTGATCACACACCTGGAAGCTCTCAGTGGGGGCGCGAGGGATATCGTGGACATGATGGAGAGCATGTTTGCCGTTGATTCCCGCTATCGCACCGTTTGGGAGATCGGGCACGCACTGAACACGACTCACGAGATTCTTTTGGGCAATCATGCAATGAACGAGGTATACGGTGGAACAGATGGGTGTCTCCATTGGGGGCTTGGCCTCACTCCGTATACCCAGTTCCACCTGGACATTATCTCGCCCGGGACCTACGTGACGAATGATCAAGGCGATACATTGCTCGGCATTTCCGGCCAGCGCGCACCGGAACGGGTCTGCTCCCGGGCTGCATAAAAGTAAAAAAATCTGATCCGTCGGCTGAATCGGCGCGGACGCCACCAAGAACCTGCATTTTCCAAAGATGTGGGAGGGAGGTGAATACCGTGGCCGCTAGGAAGAAGATCGCTGTTAAGAAGAACAGCCAGTACCTGGGCACCCTGCTCGGCTAAAGCAGGTAACCCGACCTGGTGGTGGGTTGGGATTCGATCAGCTCACCACCAGCACAAGAGTCAGGAGACGTTATGGGCAAGTTCCATGTTGCTCCGGACGGATTATCCCAATTCGATCCGCGTAGTGCTGCTTTCTGCCTAGTGACAACCGCAGGTCGAGAGAATGATTTTAAGGTTCTACCATCGTCTTCGTACTCTTCCACCACCATCGTGCCGCTTGGTCTGGATCAGAACCTGGAGTCGTTACTAGAGGAAGGATGCGTGCCTGACGCGGCTGACGTGCTGGTGGTATGCCCTGACAGATTCCTCGTCAGCCCGAACGAGCAAACCATTGGAAAACGGCGTATCGCCGTGCTGCCGTGTGGATCGACACCAACCACCAGTGAACAGATCGCGTATTTCCTTGCTGTACTACACCGCTGCGATGTAACCCGTCAGGAACGGTTTTGTGCCCGGTTGGTAGATACCCTTGAGCAGACTGTCACGTTGCGCCTAGTGGATGCGGTTCACGACACGGTCGCTACCTTCCAAGTCAGTGATGACTATGAGTGGAATCAGCAGGCTGGGATCATCGAGCCAGGCGAGCAGCAAGTTGCGCCACCAGGTGAGTTCAGCGCCTTGCCCACGGGCATCAATTCATTTGATGACACCCGCCGACTGAAGCTGAATGGATCACTGACCGTGCTCGGCCCACCAATCGTGCACCGAGCTAACCGGGGCGGATTAATCAATACTCAAGCGCAACTATTCGCGGCTTTTGATGCAACCCGAGCAGCACCACTGCGACTCGATGTCGCAGACGGCCTCATCATCGATTGGCAGGCGTTGGATAGATCGGCTGAGCCCGCCGTCGAAGCATTTTTCGAATTGTTCGAACTTGACGAACGCTATCGGATCGTATGGGAATTCGGTATCGGCTGCAACGAGACCATTGATCCGCAAGCCGGGAACTGCGGAATGAACGAGATGTACGGATCTGAGCAGGGCGTACTACACCTTGGCTTGGGGCTTACCCCCACCACTGACTATGCGATCACGCTGTGCTGCCGGCAGACATGCGGCCTTGACGACGCCCAGCGGCCAATCTTCGGCGCCAAATATCACCGCATAAACCGCGTGCGCAGTAGAAGCTGTGGGTGCATTGGCTGACCAGACGGCCCTCAATCTCAGGGAGAAAGAGTGATGGCACTACTTGACAGCACCAGCGCGTGTGTCTTCGGCGCGGCTTCTGGTATCGGTCAGGCCATCGCCAAAGCGCTTGCACACGAAGGCGCGAGCGTTGACTGCCTAGACATCAACGTAGACGGTGCTAAACAAACCGCAAAACAGATTCAACGCGACGGGGGCAAAGCGCGGCACGCGGTCATCGACATCCGTGATTCGGCCGCCGTAGACCGCGCGTTTAAGCAGCACATGGCAGAAGTGGGTTCGCTTGGCATTGTCGTGTCAACACCAGGCATCAACGTCCGCAAACCGCTGGTTTCCTACACCGATGAGGACTACCAGGCAGTCGTGGATGTCAACCTAACCGGTAGCTTCCACGTGCTGCGTGGCGCGGCCCGAATTATGTGCGAACACCCGGGCAAAGGCAGCATTTTGATTATCTCCTCGATCAGCTCACGAGTGGTGGAACCAGGGCAAGTGGTCTACGCGGCCACGAAGGCTGCCATCGTGCAAATGGTCCGTGTGGCAGCCGCCGAACTTGGACCATACGGGATACGGATCAACGCCATTGCTCCCGGGCCGGTGGAGACCGCGCTCACCGCACCGATCTTCACCGACCCGCAGTGGCGCGACGCCTACAGCGCGAACACAGCCCTAGGCCGCTGGGCACGCCCCGCAGAGATCGCCGCCGCCGCCGTTTTCCTGGCGTCACCAGCGGCCAGTTACGTCACCGGCGAGGTGATGTTCGTCGACGGTGGCGCAGTGGACGTGAGCTTGGAGTTTCCAAGACACCGTGGCCAGCTGACCCCTGTCCGGGAGATCCACGGCGCGAACCCAGAAAGCGAGACGAGAATGGACGATGATACGCAACACTGGTATGAGGACCCGCAAACGGCCGCGGCCCGGCGCAGCGTAGACGTGAGCCCAAATCTGCAGAGCCGTATTGACGCTCTGTTGATGTCGCTGATCAACAAATTCTACGCGGAGGTCCCATTCGCCACGCACCAGATGACCAGCGACGGGATCAATCTGGACTACTACAAACGGCACAACATTGAGACGATCCTGCGCTTGCGCCGCAAGCGGACGATCGATGCGTACGCCATCTACTACTTTACTAAACGCGACCCAGTCCGGGGTGCGCAATGGGCGAAGTACGTCGAAGACGAAATGCTGCATGACGCTTGGTTCGCCGAGGACCTGGCAAAGGTAGGAGTCAGCAAGGAAGAGATTTACGCCACCGAGCCGTTTCTGTCCACGAAGCTGCTCACCGGCTATCTGCAGTACGGCATGGAGTTCGAGGGCAGCCCGCTGGCCCTGCTGTGCAGTGTGTACTTCGTGGAGTTCGTGACCACTAAGACCCAACCCGCCTGGATCGCGAACTTAGAAAAGCAACTAGGCGCGGATAAACTTGCTGGGGCCCGCAAGCACGTGGGTACCGACCTCGAAGACGAGCACGTCGCCTTCGTCTGGAGCGTACTAACATCCCTCATCAACAGCCCCGAGGACGAGGCACGCGCAATTCAGCACGTGCGCAACGTGGCTAATTTGTGGGTGGCTTATTTCCACGAACTTTACCGCACCGTGCTCACCCCGGAGGAGGGCGATTTCACGCTAGCCGCGGACCTGGTAGGTCGAGGAGCGTGACCGACGCTTGGATTGAGGTGTTGCGGCCTGGACAAAACGGGCTAGATGCCGGGCGGGAACGGGACCTTCAAGCCAGTCTCGCCGAGGCCATACCCGATCTTCGCATTGAGGAGATGTTTCGTTGGCGGCCCGGTTTATTGCGGACCTATGACCACCTGGTGGTCGCGCGCGCACCGGATAACGCTATGGCTGGCGTGCTGGGTTGCACCTGGCGTTTTTGTGCACAGCTGCCTCTTCTGCACGTCGGCATCCATATGATCGCACCGCGGTACCGGCGAAGCGGCCTGTTCGTCGAGTTGTGGCGTCATGAAATCGCCGAGGTGTTACCCGGCGAGCTGTACCGGCCATCACTGGTTGGTGTGAAGACCTACAACCCAGTTGTCTATCTGGCGATGCAGACTTTCGCTCGGCTCGCCAGCGGCCGGCTCTACCCAGACATCCACACCCACGAGCAAGACCCAGAACTCGCCGCACTGGCGGCCCGAACCAGTATGGTGCTAGCGCCCGAATACACATTCGATGCTGCCACGGGCAGGGTGCAGGCAGTGGGGATGCCACCCGACCTGTATCAAGAGATTCCGGGGGTCCAGGGGCATCCGGTGGAGCGTTACTTCCGACGGCACCTACATCCCGGTGACCGGCTGCTGTGCTTGCTGCGTTTTCCCCGGTTTGACGAGCCCGCCAACGGGCACCAACTATTCAATTCGCTGGCCGCCGCGCTGCGCGCCGCGGTTGACAGCAGCCGGCCCCGCATTCGCTACGCCTGGTCCGACACGGCTACGACCGGGAGGAATCGAGATGGTGATCAACAATAGCTCGGTGGAATGCTGTCGATTATCGCCGATAAGGTCTGGCTGAGCGCTGCCCTCAACACCATCATGATCGTGTTCGTGGTACTCGATGCGAAATAGCGAGGGATCAGCATGATGGTCGACACTCATGTGATCAAGTTCGGTGGGGCGTGCTTAGAATCGACCGAAGATTATGTGGAAGCGGCGCGAATCGTCGTCGAGCAGGCCCAAAACAAGAAAAATGTCATTGCCGTGGTAAGCGCGATGCGCCACTGCACCGACCAGCTGCAAAACGCGTTGGACAACCTTAACCGGCACACACCATCAGACGTTGCCGCCCAGCTGCTGGCCACCGGTGACCTCCAAAGCGCCGCACTGCTCACCGCGGCGATCTGCGGCCACGGAGTGGCGGCCAAGTTGCTAGCTTCGCATCAGATCGGACTGGTGGGTACCGGCTCACCATTGCGGTCACGGTTGGTGAGCTTCGACAGCGACCACCTGCACAGCGTGATCAAAAGAAACCGCGTAGTGGTACTTCCCGGCGGGCATGCCACGGACGACCGGGGCACAGTCGTCATGCTCGGTCGCAACAGTTCCGACCTCACGGCTGTATGCGTCGCCGCCGCAGTGGGCAGCCGGTCGTGCCAGATCGTTTCCAATGTGCTCGGCATCCACACCGCCGACCCATCCATCGTCTCGAACCCACCACTGATCAAAAACATCGACTACCAGACCGCGCTAGAAGTCGCTCGCAGCGGCGCGCGCGTGCTGTGCCCCCGCGCCATCCGGCTGGCATGCACCAACCACATCGAAATCCACTGCACCGGACCACCGCCCGCCCTCCAGCCCGGGACCGTCGTCGGCCCCGTTGCGGGCTCAACCGAATCGATCGTGGTGGCCGCCACCACCAGTGAAATCTGGCGGATCAACGACGTCCACGACATACGAACGGTCGAACAAAACCTAGAGCGCGAGTCAATCGAGCCGCTGCTCATTCTCCGCGGTGACGAGTCATTCGTGGTCGTACCCCACGGATTCTCTGCGGCAATGACCGACCGCCTCTGCGGCGCCCGGGGACAGCTAACCGACCTGCGACTGCTCTCGCTTATCCGAGATAGCCAAGAACCCGAGCGGATGCTCGTGGCCGCCGAAATCCTGATAGACGCAACTCGCCGCTGCCATGCGGCCAGCAACGAACCGACCGAAGTTTTGCCAGTGCTCCCCGCAGCGCGAGGTCACACCAGTGGCCGTTATGGGCACACCGCAGCCACCACAGATTGCAACAAGGAGGCAGGTCATGCACGACTGCGACGACTACACAGATGATGTCGCGTCACTCGAGTCGGAGTTGCTCACCTTGGCCCGACAGTACAGTTTTCGCGGACGAATCGACAAGACGACTTTTTCCGGGCCAGTCCTGGTCTCGGCTAAAGGGTCGATCGTGACCGATATCCGCGGCAAGGAATACCTCGACTTCAACTCGGGCCAGGCATGCGCAGCGCTCGGCCACAATCATCCGCGTATCGTCGAAGCGATCCACCAAGCGTGCTCATCCATGCTGCACTCGCACAGCAGTATCTACAATCTCCAAGAAATCCGACTCGCGACGAAGCTGGCGGCGATCATGCCGGATCCCTTGCGCAAAAGCCTATTCGGTGAGTCCGGCTCGGACGCTAACGAACTGGCCATCCTGGTCGCTCGATTGTTCACCGGCGGCAAAGATGTGTTTAGCCCGCACGTCAGCTACCACGGCCTGTCCAGCGGTTCGCGCAGCATCACCTTCGCGGGCTGGCGCCGAAACCACGGCCCGCTCGCGAGCGACGCGCACGCCATCCTCGCGCCGTACTGTTACCGCTGTCCCCTGGCAGCAAACTTCCCCTCGTGCGATTTCGCCTGCCTGCGGACGAGTTTCGAGCTGATCGACGCCCAGTCATCCGCGCAGCCAGCCGCTGTGATCACCGAAACCCTCTTCAGCGCCGGTGGGGTGATCAACCCACCCGCCGGTTGGCTGGCCCGGCTGCGGAAGATGTGCGCCGATCGCGGCATGTTGCTGATCCTGGACGAAGAACAGACCGGCCTTGGCAAACTCGGCACTATGTTCGGTTTCGAACGGGACAACATCGTTCCCGACATCGTCACACTCGCCAAGCATTTCGGTGGCGGCGTCGGCGTCAGTTCGATGACAACCAGCGCCCAAATCGAGGAGACTGTCGTCGAGGCCGGGCTCACCGTGACCCGGTCACACAGCAACGATCCCCTGCTGTGCGCCGCCGGACTGGCGAGCCTGGAAGTCGTCGAGGCCGAGGATGTGCCCGCCCGGTCGCGATCGATTGGCGAACTCCTGCTGTCGCATTTATGGCGACTAGCAGACAAATTCGAATTGATCGGTGACGTGCGGGGCTGCGGCTCGCTCATCGGCATCGAACTGGTGCTGGACCGGGAAACGAAGGAGCCGGCGTACGTGGAGGGACAACAGATCACCCAATACTGCCTTGACCGAGGCCTCATCTTCAGCAGCCGCCGAAATGGCAGCGTGCTCAGATTCATGCCACCTTCGACGACCACACCAGCACAGATCGATCAGGCGATGGAAACACTGCAAAACGCCTTAGCCATGTCCCGACCGATGGCCAGAACAAATTGAACTCCGCCAAAAACTCGCACATGAGACGTAAAACACTGTCGGTGATCGTTGGATCGGTCGAACTTTTCGATAGTCGGACGGAACCCTCGTGGCCGCCCGGCTTGGTGTATTTCAACGGTACGACAAAAACTTGTCGCGCAACCTCACCGAGCCAGACAACGCGGGCCCGTGCGCATTCGACACCGTACCCACATCGCGCCCGCGCCGCGAACCGAAGTTGTTATGCTCTCGATGTGTAGTACTCGTTGCACCGGAACTCCCAGCTTTTCATCCGGAGGACGACATCGTCTGGATCCTGCTCATCGGCGCCATCGCCGCAGAGGTCACCGCCACGTCCACCCTCAAGCTCAGTGACGGGCTCACCAAGCTGCTGCCAACCGTCGTAGTCACGGTTGGATATATTTTGTCCTTCATCCTGCTAGCACAGGCGGTCAAACTGCATCTACCGGTCAGCATCGCGTATGCGATCTGGTGCGGCGTGGGCATCGGCGCCATAACCATCATCGGGATGCTGACACTGAACGAACCACTGACCGCCGCCAAGACCACCGGCATCCTCATGATCATCGGTGGTGCAGTGACCCTCGGTCTCACTAGCGCACGTTGACCGTGGCGTCGACGTCGCGGCCCGGCTCGCTCGAGCCGCTGCCTCAGGCAGGGCCATTCGAGGTTAGCCGATCGCCGCACAGAGCGTGGTGACGCGTCCGGAACCGACCGGCGAAATACCGTGTAGACCGGCGTATCACTGTCAACTGTCTCCCCTGCTGGCATCGGCCATTTCCTGTGCTGGGCACCGCCAACCCGTACTAGACATCGCTGAGACCGCGCATCAGTCGGCGCTGGACTCGGTGTGGAATCAACTAGTGTAGCGAGTCGTTAATTCGTGTGCAGCAGGCGGGCCAAGACCTCCGACCCATACAACTGAAGAGCGTCTGGTTGGGCCCCGTCGCGAGCGGTTGCAAAGGCGAATGGACCGCCGACGACCCGATCGGTATTTACGTCCAAAAAATGATCAATCGATAACCCTGGGAGTAAGATCAGACTACATTGCGTACCTGGGCATGACCATCGATGTCTTTCCATAGCGCAAATAGGGGTATCTGCGGCAATAGTGCACTATCGCGGATTTACACAGAGCAGCTCGCCACCTGAGCGCCCCGACCCTTTTTACCTATTTACACCCCTGCCGAGGCCGACCAGAATGATCGCATGATTGTGAATTCTGTCAACGCTGCACGTAGCTACTACGACACCGAGGATGTCGATGGCTTCTACGCCAACGTATGGGGCGGCGAAGACATCCACATCGGCATCTACACCAATGCGAACGAAGCAGTTTCGGTCGCCTCCCGACGCACTGTCGAGCGAATGGCAGACACGGTAGCGGAGCACCTCGGCCCCGAGCGTACTGTGCTCGATCTGGGTTCTGGGTACGGTGGAGCGGCCCGTTACCTTGCCACCAAATTCGGCTGCCAGGTCGTCGCGCTCAACATCAGCGAAGTCCAGAACCAGCGGCATCGCGAGATGAATCGCGCCCGAGGATTGGATCAGCTCATTACGATTGTCACAGGGTCCTTTGAAGACATCCCTTTCCCAGCGGGCCACTTCGACGTCGTCTGGTCCCAAGATGCCCTCTGCCATAGCGACGATTACGGGAAAGCGCTCGGCGAGAGCATGCGTGTTCTTAAACCGAAGGGACATTTGATCTTCAGTGACCTCATGACCGCCGACGATGCTTCCGTCGAACTTTTAGACCCAGCCTATTCGCGCGTATTTGTGAAACCTTTGCCCACCTTGGATTTTTGTCGCAATCAACTTGAGCATCTTGGCTTTGCTGACGTCAGCTTTCACGACCTCAGTCGACACTTGCAGACGCACTATTTACGTCTCACCGAAGAGACGCGAAAATGTAGCGCGGAACTTGCCGCCGCAGTTAGTTCCTCTTACAGAGATAGTCTTCTAGTAAACCTTCCCTTATGGGTGAACGCATGTCGAGATGGGCATATCCGCTGGGGCGTCTTCCATTGCCATCGAGACTAAACTGGGCTGGGGACGGCCTCCCCGGTATCTGCGTGATGACCACTTGGGCCCGGTGGCTTGGCGGATGGCCTAGACGATTGCTGCGGCCGCCAATAGCTCCGGGGTGATCGAGATAAGGATCGCGGCGCGGGGGCTGACCAGAGAGATCAGCCCGAGCGCGAGCAGAGGTCCGACGATCGCGTCGAGATTGTCCATGGTGCGTTCGAGGCCGTAGGCGCGTCGATAGGCTTGCGTCGGGACGACATCGGCTAGCAGGGTGTTGCGGGCGGGAACCCGCAGGCCTCGTGCTACCCAGGCCGCACTGCGCAGCACTCCGGCTTGTACCACTGACGTCGTGGCCCCGGTCAGGGCCGACAAGATCGCGGTCGCTGAGTAGCCGCCGATGGCCACGGTGCGCCGCCGGTGCAGATCATCAGCCAGGGTGCCGCCGAAAAAAATCGGCCCGCACCTGCCAGCGCATCAGAAATCTCCTCGATCAATCCCAGCGCTGAGGCGGGGGCGCCCAAAGTGGCGGTCACGAAGCCGGCCATCAGCGCTGTGGGCACCTCGTAGCCCACGTCAGCCAAAAAGCTCGCCGAGCCGATCCCCCGACACCGGGTGTCAGCCACGGCCGGCGCACGCACTCCTGATTCCCGGCCGGCCTGGCATAGTCGGCAGCAAATACCCTCCGACCGGCTCGCTGCGGTGGCGTCTGCGTCCGGTTAGGGATCCGTGTCGGACAAGATGATCGATTTGCGATTGGGAGTCTCGACCGGTCGCAGAATCTTCGTTAGCAATTGGGGTATCTGACGCTGTAAGAGCAGCCACCGCGACAGTCCATACATGACTGAGGCGCACCGGCCAGAGATCATTTTATTTACGTTGATAGAGCCGTGTGGGTGGAGGTGTGCAGGTAAGGGATTCTCCAGTCTTCGATTTGAGGGAAAACAATCGTTTTGGCTGTCGTTGATCTTTGTCTGCGCTTGCATCGAGCCGGAGAAAGGGGCGGCCCAGCTGCTGAGGGAGGTTGCGGCCGGGCCGTGGCGGGGACTAGAGCCGCGCGGGAGGCGCAGGCGGTCCTCTAGTTCCCGAAATTTTGATGGATAATCGCCGGACTGGCTATTGTCACGGCGCGATAGAGTAATAACCGCCCCGGAGGACACAGGCGTTAGCAGACCGATGCTCACACGCAAGGCTCCTGTGAATCCACGGGGAATTCTCATTCCTGGCCCCATATTCGAATAATGATCACGTGATTATTGCTACGCGGCTGCAAAAAGACCGCTCGCGAGCCACTCATCTCTGTTCAACCTGCACGCGCTAATTCGCCACTTGGCATTGACCCTTGCCTTGACCGGAAAGATGGCCATTTTTGCTGGACCGACCCTACGATTGGCATGCCGGGAAATCGCCAGCCAGCAGATGGCCACCAACGGCGTGATTTCTTCATCGGTAATCGGCTGAGCAGGACAATCAGCGACGTGGTCGGTTTGGTTTGGGCTAGGTGTTAAGGTGGAGGTCTATCGGTAATGACCGTCTACGCGAGACCCACCAACACCACCACCGCGGCGACCATTCCCCCAGGTCACTACCCAACAAAACCCACCACAAAAACAACACCACACAACGCGGGACTCCACCTGAGTACCGATAGGGTGCGGGGCTGTGGCGCACAAGATCGCCTATGCGCGGGTGAGCGTCCGGGCTAGGCGAAGTACTGAGCGCGGACGGTAGCCAGCACCGCGTCCATGTCTTTCGTGCGCCCCACAGGCTGCGGCGAGAGTGCCGAGGTTGGCAGCCATGTGGTCAACTCGGGCACGGCGTAGCCGATGACGGTGATGCCGGCGTCTTCGTAGCTGACCCGGTGCACGGTGAGGTAGTCACCGGTGGCCTCGTTACTGGTGATGATCGGACAGAACAGGACGCGGCCGGTGTCGGCGGAGTTGTAGGCCGGTCCGGACAGCACGAGCGCCGCGAGGGACATTCCGGTCGGTAGGTCGCGACGCAGGTGGATGTCGCCTTGCCTCACGTGGTCAGACCGATTTGGCGCAGGTGCGCCTGTTGGGTGGTCTCGGTGGCGGCGCGGTACTGCTGGGCCCACTGCGGGGTCGCCCCGATGCTGGCCAACTCCTGCTGCGAGTGCCGCCACATCTCGGCGGCGCGTTCCCGCTCGATGAGCTGAGCGATATAGGCCGAGACGTTGCCGTCTGGCGCGTGCTGCTTGGCGTACTCGCCGAGGTCGTCCGGGATGCTAATCGTTGTTCGCATATAGTGAGCATACAACTGTATGACAACTATCATATAGGAGGCAGTTCGGGCGGGCGTCCTCGCGCCCGAGGCATCCTGCGTTCGAGAAACGATCCATCTGGCGAACATCGGGGTAGCAACCAGCTAGGGGTGCCGGTGAGGAAGCTGCCAGGGCCGCAATCCGCACCGCGCAGCGCTTTGATCCGGGGAGCGGGAGAGGAATTCGGCGGCAGCACGCGCGTTGACCCAGGTCACGTTCTTGCCGAGTTAGGCGTGTGACCGCACGTCCGGCATGCCTTAAGTCGGACAATAAGCTATTGACCAGCGAGAACAGGCTCTGACGCCGGATTCCGGTCGAAAACCCTCTGTACCCCGACTGCGACCCTAGTGAGTTCGTGCTGTTGCGATGCGTGCACCGAGACGCGGGGGTCATCCCTGAGAATTCCCCGTTTGCGGTATTGATCGACTTCCGGCTGTTTGGGGAGGATTTTCTTAAGCAACACAGATGAGAGGAGGTTCTCGACGGCAGGTAACGGCACGGTTGTGCGGATCCGGGCCTACGGGGCTCCTCTAGGACTCCGCGATAACAAGCTGTGGGCGTTTCTGCTCGTGGACATGATGGACACCCCGGCGGACTGGGTGCTCACCTCAGCCGGTGACGATGTCCAACTCACCTACCGCATCAGCGGCGCAGTACTCGCCGTACCGAGCACCGAGTCGTTTACTCAAGCCACGGTGGCCGCCCCAGGTGCAGTCAATTCCCGATGGACACTAAGACAAATCGACAAGGAAATCCTCACGCACAGGGCAGTCACTACCGTCACCGAATCCGGCTGGTACTGTTTAGAGCTAGCCGGTACCGGGCAATACCTCGGACGCAACAAGATGGAAGACCCGTCACTGCTCCCCAAGAAGGTTCTGCTGTTGCCGAGAGGAATTGAGCCGCCCCGATTGATCGTTGAAGTGATCAAGGTAGCTAACCCCGCGCTCAACAAGTGAGCGATCCCGATTAACCCCGAGACGGCAAACGCAGGCAGTGATCATTTAGCGCTCAGGTAACAAAAACGCGTTCAGCGGACGGCTAGTGTGTCATGAGATATAGAGTAGGGTGGGAAGCTGGCGCGGTAGTCGAAGACTCCGTTTCCAGCTTCCCCCTGTCAAACCGTGCATGAGGTTCTCCCTCACACGGCTTTCCGACATCGTTCACCGTCAGGCGTGCGCAGTCCGGTAGTAGCGAGTTGTTCCGCTGAGTCGGTGTATTTCAAGAGATCGGACCCAGGAGTAGGTGAAGCGTTTCTTCCAGTTTCGACCTCTGCGTCCTTCCTTGTTACTGGCGAGGATGGCCAATCGTTGATGAACATAGCTGTCGATGGCGGAGAATTTCCGGGCGGAGTTACCCCACCGGAAGTAGTTGCCCCAACCCCGTAGCACCGGGTTGAGGTCCTTCACCACCATGCTGACG
>Ga0213881_10000550_pt1 | contig 23149 bp, 24 predicted proteins | sample BarmaccoBMER_R08_FD_160104 | JGI IMG/M metagenome (GOLD analysis project Ga0213881, IMG submission 160104) | Barbacenia macrantha exposed rock microbial communities from rupestrian grasslands, the National Park of Serra do Cipo, Brazil - ER_R08 ... | reverse complement strand
GATAAATCGGGCGACTTCTTGCCGAAGACAGTTAAACAAGAAATGGATGCTCAACTTTCTTGAGTATGTTCGAGTCATACAAAAGCGAAGAGAGAGTAAGAGAAGTATGACAGCCTGTCTTTTGACACTGATAGATGCTTCACTCAGCATGAAGAAGGTTATGGCTCTCACACTCTGAAGCGAAAAAGTGTTAGATCTGCTGTTGGTAATGACCCTAGGATTCCTAGGGAGTTTCGGACACTGCGCTGGTATGTGTGGTCCGCTGACCGTGGCGTTCTCACTTACTTATGGGCGGCAAGCATCTCTAAATTGGAGACAACAGCTGTACTTTCACGGTCTGCTCAATCTGGGACGTGTACTCAGCTATGTGCTACTTGGAGCTGGGATTGGAGCACTCAGTTCAGTACTGGTTGCTAGCGGACAACTGGCTGGCATTGGTAGTGGAGTCCGCCAAGGAATTGCTATATTGACTGGGATGATGCTGATCTGGTTTGGATTGGCACAGATTGTACCAGAACTCATCCCGCGCATTCCTCTGTTGCGCTACCTCAGATGGCATAACCGGATCAGCGCGGCAATGACCAGCCTTTCACTACAACCCAAATGGTGGACACCAGCTCTCTTGGGAATCGCTTGGGGACTCGTGCCCTGCGGTTTTTTATATGCAGCTCAGATTAAGGCAGCCTCGTCGGGTAACCTATGGGCTGGAGGGGCTACCATGCTGGCTTTTGGTTTAGGGACGATGCCAGTCATGCTGGGGGTAGGAGTGTCGGCTTCTTTAGTTAGTGCCGATCGGCGCAGCCAATTATTTCGTATGGGAGGTTGGGTCACTCTCATTATCGGAGTCCTGACATTGCTGCGCACCGGAGATATGGTGGATTATACGGGTCATGCAGCACTGTTCTGTCTAACGCTGGCATTGCTAGCGCGTCCTCTGAGCCGCTTCTTTCCACAACTGTTGCGCTATCGGCGTGGACTTGGGGTAGGGGCTTTTGTTTTGTCCCTCGCTCACACTAGTCACATGCTCGACCACGCCCTCGACTGGAACCTTAATGCCTTGTCTTTCATGTTGCCAGTGTATCAGGTAGGGATGTGGGCGGGTATCTTGGCTGTGGCGTTGATGACTCCTGCTGCACTGACTAGTTTTGACCGGATGGTAAAGATTTTAGGAAAACACTGGCGACACATTCATCTGCTCACCGTCCCAGCGTTGGTTCTATGTGCCATTCACATTGTGCTGACAGGTTCGCACTATCTCGGCAACTTAGAGTGGACTTGGGCTAATAAGCTGCGGGTCATTCTCTTAGTAGCCAGTACTTTGGGAGTATTGCTAGTCCGCTCTCGCTTCGTTTGGTCACTTTTATCACTAGAGAGGTTTTATGCTTCATCGCTTAATGACAAGAAATAAAAAATGGGGATGGCTACTATTCTTAGGCTTGTTGGTGGCTCCAGCCTCAGCCCACACTGTCAAAGTTTCTGGAGATGTGGCTGCTCTTTTTCACATCAACCCGAATCACAATCCTAGAGCTGGGCAACCGTCTCTAGCCTGGTTTGCACTCACTCGCAGAGGCGGGCAGCAGATTCCATTTGAGCAATGTAATTGTAAACTAGCAGTCTACCCCGAACCCCATCAGGAAGGCTCTCAACCATTGCTAGAGCCGACTCTCAAGCCAGTAGCAGCCGACCAGTATCAAGGTATCCCCGGAGCCTACATCACCTTTCCCAAAGCTGGCAATTATGAACTGGAGTTGAGCGGCACACCAAAAGCTGGAGCCACTTTTAAACCGTTTACGCTTTCATACGAAGTCACAGTACAGCCAGGGGGCTCTTCTGCCCCTAGCAATTCTGGGGGGATGAACATGGAACATTAACCGATATTATCAAATTAAGTTGGTATAAAACCAAACGATTTCTATTTTTATTAGAGTTGATTTAACTATACTGCTCTGGGTGAGTTACTCCCACCTAGAGTCTCTAAAAAATTAGCAGAAACTAGAATCCGAATGCTGCCAAGTATTCTGGCTTAAAATAGTGACTAATTTATACATAAACTAGACATATGATATACGTTAGACATAACTCCTTTAATTTTTTCTATGAGATATTTTATCGTAATATCTAAGTAGCACTAATAATGAAATCCTCTGTAGAAAACGATGTGATTATTGTTGGTGGAGGTCCAGCAGGCTCCACTGTAGGCGCGTTGCTAGCAATGAAAAATCGACGGGTTTTATTACTAGAATCTGAAAAATTTCCCCGTTATCATATTGGTGAATCCCTAGTTCCCGGCGTATTGCCAGTGCTAGATGAGTTGCAGGTACTAGACAAGGTGAGAGCGCATGGCTTCATTCAGAAAAATGGGATTACCTTTGTTTGGGGAAAGAATAGCGAAACGTGGACTATCCGTTTTGACGAAAAGAGCCCAGCTGCCAAAAAGTATGGTTCCACTTTTCAAGTTATCCGATCAGAATTTGATAATTTACTGCTGCGCCATGCGGAAAGTCAGGGAGTTGATGTTCGCGAAGAACATAAAGTTATTGATGTCATATTCGAGGGTGATCGCTGTAACGGAGTTAAGTATATAAACTCTCAAGGGGAAGTTAAAGAAGCTCGGGCCTCTTATGTAGTAGATGCCAGCGGTCAGGCAGCTGTGTTGGGAAAGTATTTTGATATAGTTGATTACGATCCGAGACTAAAGAGTGTAGCAACTTGGGCTTACTTCAAAGGAGTTGCTCCAGAAATAGAAGAAAGAAGAGGCAATATTTTAGTTGAAAGTACTCCTTATGGTTGGTTGTGGGTCATTCCTCAACACAATGAACGAACAAGTGTTGGCTGGGTTGCCTGGGCTACAAAGTATAAAGAGTTGTTGGATGGAAGTATTGCCACAACCTTTGCAAAAGTATTAGCTAGCAGTAGCGAAGCTCATCGTCGCCTTGAGGAAGCGCAACAAGATTCAGAAATTTACTCTACTCGCGATTGGTCTTATCGCTGTCGGCAGTTGACTGGACCAGGCTTTTTAATGGTAGGTGATGCTGCTGGCTTTGTTGACCCCCTGTTTTCAACTGGCGTCTGGCTTGCTACTAAAGCTGCCAGTTTGGGAGCGCAAATCATCAATGAGTTACTAGAAAACCCAGCGCGGGAACAGGAATGCATGACATTTTACGAGGCTAGCTACCAGCATTTCCTCGGTCAAATCTTAGATTTTGTTCGCTATTTCTATGACTCCTCCAGAACTCAGAAGGAGTACTTCTATAAAGCACAAGGAATTCTTGATTCAGAGAAAAAAGATACTGCTAGAAGCGACTTTATCCAGTTAATCTCTGGGGTTTCTGGGCTGCACCGCTTTCTGGAGAGCGGAGGTAATGCTCCTATTGGTGTCGAGTACCAGAAAGGATGACACCGCTCTTCTTAGGGGATGCATAGTGAGGTTGGTGAAAGTATCTTTGCTACTTTTAGAGCGCATCAAGAGATTGACAAAAATAACCTTCTGTGGGAGTAGTGAAAGTGCTATGTCAAAATAGCTAGCTCTAGAACGCGGAAACTACTTAGGGATTAGATTAAAGAATTATGGAGCGACGCACTTTTTTAAGCTTGATGGGGCTGGGGTGGCTAGCAACTTCTTTCCCTATGGTGGTCGCTGCTTTCCTGGACAAGCAGCAACCAAAAACGGCAGCTCCTAGTGATTTCAAACCTGTAGGTACAGTCTCTCAGCTAGAGAGCAATGGGCAAATATCACTCAAGCAATTCTTTGGCCCTGAACCAATTCTAGTTGTACGCGAGCCGAAGACTGCTAAAGTTATAGCAGTCAATCCCACCTGCACCCATCGTGGGTGTCTTATTAACTGGAAAGCGCAGGAAGAGGTCTTTGACTGCCCTTGTCATCACTCTCAGTTTAGTGTAAACGGGCAAGTGTTACGCGGTCCTGCCGATGATCCACTACAAACTTATACAGTTGAAGTGCAAGGGCAGCAAGTTTTGGTGAAGCAGCCGACACTGTAGCCCAGTTAAACCGTTCCTAAAAACCTGTACAAATCTATCCAAGTAGATTTGTACAGGTTTTTATTCCTACTTCAGCCATGGACTTCGGAGTCTTCATGTCAGTAGGCGTAAATTCCGGTTGAACTAAGCGTACAAGATTTAGGGCTGCGTTTAAGTCTCTGTCTATCTCGAAGCCACATTCACTACAAGTGAAAACTCTTTCAGATAAACTTAGACTTTCTTTCTTGCAGCTACAGTGGTTGCAAGTTTTAGAACTGGCAAACCACCTGTCAGACAGAACTAGCTTAGAACCGTAAAGTTTGGTCTTATATTCTAGCTGACGACGGAACTCATAAAACCCAGAATCACTGACAGATTTAGCTAAATGACCAAATGCAATCATTCCTTTTACATTCAAATCCTCAATTACTATCTGACCGTGGTTCTTAGCCAAGCGAGTAGTAAGTTTATGAATGAAATCTTTACGGACACTTGCTATTTGGGCTTGTAGTCTAGCTACCTTGACCTGAGCTTTTCTGTAGTTGTTTGAGTTCAGTTCTTTGTTGCGATTTCCCCACTGAATTTTAGCAAGTTGCTTCTCCAAAGCCTTGTATGGTCTGGGAGATTCGATTTCTTCTCCAGTGGATAAGGTAGCAAATCGGAGTAAACCTAAATCAACTCCAACAGCACTAGTTGCTGTTGAAACAGACTCTTCCACTTCTATCTTGTAAGAGATAAACCACTTGTCAGCTTGACGACTAATCATTACTGACTTAGGTCTATATCCTACTGGCAGATGCTCGAAAGTTTTGAGAACACCTATTACTGGAACTTGAATCTTACTCTGACTAATAACTTTGATTGTTCCATCTAGAGTAAAGCTATCATTCCTAAACTTTTTCTTGAAGTTAGGAAAGCCAGATGTCCCAGCAAAGAATCTGTCAAACGCTGTTCTCAGACTGCGTAATGCATTCTGAGGTGCTGATTTGGAAGACTCATAATACCAGGGATTTTCTGGCTTTACTATTGCTACTAACCATTTGTGTAAGTCAATAGCGGATGGAAACTTAATCTTTTTGTCTGGATTCTGTTTGTTATGTTCCAGTATCTGCTGACACAAACCCAAGCCCCAGTTATAGGCATGACGGCTTGTCCCAGCGTGCTTGGCCAAGGCTATCAGCTGAATGCTATTGAGCTTTAACTGGGTCTTGAATCCAAGTATCATATAATAGATTTTACCAGGTTTTAGTAGATTTGTAGCGATTTAACGCGAACTGCTCAGACCCCCTATCACTTGTGGAATATCTGTGCCGCAAGGCAATAATAATGCTTCCATGCTTGGATTCTAGCGCTCGATCTACTACTAAAATGTCATTGGGTGGGAGATGAATTGCTCCATTTAGGTAAAGGGGGTCTACCTGTGGTAAGGATTGATCCTATTCACGCCCATTAGGGACAAACATGCCAGAAACTCAATCGTCCCCTTCACTCCGGCAGATTGCCGTGGTTTTTCGGTTCGCAGGCTGGATCAGCTTGTGGATTCAGCTAGTCCTGGGGATAATTTCAGTCATAGTTTTGCTATTTGCTAACTTTAGTCGTGGTGTGGCGGGTACCCAAAACCAGCAAAGTTCGGGGACGGGGTTTGGTATCTTCTTTGCAGTGATTGGAGTTGCGCTCCTGGGCTTAGGCGTGTATTTCGCTTTTCGCTATGCAAGAATCGGCAGAAGCCTACAGTCTTCCAATGTTAACCAACGTCCGCGCAAAGCCGACACAATTCGTATCTTATGGTTTGGATTGACAGCGAATTTGGTAGGAATGTTACTGACTATTGTAGGAGCGCAAGCTATTGCTGGCGCTCTCCTACTCAGGTCATTGTCTCTACCCCAAGGCGTTGGGGCAGTGCTTTCTAACCCCGCAGAGGTCATCCGTCCAGTGGATATATTTGTAGTACAAGCGAATACAAATATCGTTGCTGCCCACTTTGCTGGATTAGTGGCTTCTCTGGTTCTGCTCAATCGGGTGAAGTGACGGAGAAAGGAGGGAGTGGAGGAGGGGAGGAGTGGGGGTAAGATGGGTGAGTAAGTAATGAATGATCAAGAGAAGCGTTAAAAAGATCTGTGTTGGATATTAAGCAGATTCGGGAAAATCCACAAGTGGTGCAGGAGTTGTTGAATCGTCGCGGTAATTATGACATTCAGCCCGTCTTGCAGTTGGACCGAGAACAACGGAAACTGGAGGGAATGAGATCGCAACTCCAAGCTAAGAGTAACGAGATTGGTAGACTAGTTGGTCAGAAAATTAAAGCTCTAGGCAATCCTCAAGCTCCGGAAATTGAGGCTCTGCGGCAAGAAGGTAATGCTATTAAAGTTCAGTTGAGTGAACTCGAACCGCAGGAAAAAGACCTAAGGACTCAGATAGAAGCTCTCTTGCTATCGCTTCCTAACTTACCCAGTGATTCCACACCTGTTGGTAGGAATGAGGATGATAACGTAGAGGTGCGACGTTGGGGTGAAGAGTATATTCCCTCTAACCCCAATCTCTTGCCTCATTGGGAACTGGGCGAAAGCTTGGGTATTCTTAACTTCGAGCGTTCTGCCAAAGTTGCCCAGAGCCGTTTTGTGACTCTTATGGGAGTTGGTGCTGCTCTCGAACGGGCTCTGATTCAGTTCATGCTCGATCGGCAAGTGGCAGCTGGTTATGTTGAGGTAATTCCCCCGTTTCTGATTAACACTCAGTCACTTACCGCAACGGGGCAACTGCCAAAGTTTGCTGAAGAAAGTTTCAAATGTGACCAAGATGACCTGTGGCTCACTCCTACTGCGGAAGTTCCTCTTGTCAATCTCTATCGCGACGAAATCCTAGCGGCGGAAGATCTGCCGATCTATCACTGTGCTTATACCCCTTGTTTTCGCCGCGAGGCTGGTAGCTATGGGCGAGATACAAGAGGTTTGATTCGGCTGCATCAATTTAACAAAGTTGAGCTGGTGAAACTGGTTCATCCCACAACCTCTGAGTCAGAACATCAAAAGCTAGTGCAGGATGCTGAGGCTATATTGCAAGCGTTGCAATTGCCATACAGAGTGGTTGAGTTGTGTAGTGGCGATCTTGGGTTTTCAGCGGCAAAGACTTATGATTTGGAGGTTTGGCTACCTTCATCCGGTAAATACAGAGAAATCTCTAGCTGTTCCAATTGCCAAGATTTTCAAGCCCGACGTGGTGGTATACGCTTTAAAGAGGCTGGAAAGAAAGGTACTCAACTCGTGCATACTCTCAATGGTTCCGGCTTAGCAGTCGGTCGCACTATGGCGGCAATCTTAGAGAATTATCAACAATCAGATGGGAAAACGGTGCGAATACCTGCAGCGCTACAACCATACCTACAGCGCGAGTTCCTTTAACTTGTGTGACATTCTAGAATTGAAGAATGTTGAATAAGATTAAAATTTGCTATGTCAGTTTTGGCAGCGATCGCAGTTTTAGCTCTCCTCATCGTGGTACATGAACTGGGACACTTCATTGCCGCAAGATCTCAGGGGATTCACGTTAATCGCTTTTCTCTGGGCTTTGGTCCTATTTTGTGGAAATACCAAGGTGCAGAAACAGAATACGCTATCCGAGCGTTTCCTCTAGGTGGTTTTGTCGGCTTCCCAGATGACGATCCTGATAGCAAAATTTCCCCTGAAGATCCAAATCTACTCCGTAATCGCCCAGTTCTCGATCGGGCAATTGTGATTAGCGCTGGTGTCATCGCCAATTTAATTTTCGCTTACTTCTTGCTGGTAACACAGGCTGGAATCGTGGGCATCCCGCAATTGCACTCCCAACCTGGGGTGATAATAGCTAGCGTGTTCACAGAGGAAAATGCACCCTCAGCTGACATTAAACCAGAAGACGTTGCTTTAGCAGCAGCTAAGGCTGGCATCAAACCGAGAGATGTTGTCTTGGCAGCAGAGGGCAAAAAACTAGGAGCTGCTCAGGAAGCGCTTGAGTCTCTGACGCGGGTGATCCAACAGCATCCCAACCAGCCTTTAACGCTTTTGATTCAACGGGAAGATGAAAAACCATTCAACCTTACCGTCACTCCAGAGCAGGCGCGCGATGGCAAAGGTCGGATTGGCGTCCAGCTAGCTCCTAATGGCAAACTGGTACGCCACCCTGCCGCTAATGTGGTAGATGCTTTTTATCAGGGAGCTGCTGAGTTTCAGCGAATTGCAATCCTCACAGTTCAGGGCTTTGAACAGCTCATTAGCAACTTCAGTCAGACAGCCAGTCAAGTAGCTGGTCCTGTAAAGATCGTGGAGATTGGTGCTGGTATAGCGCATTCTGATGCAAGCAGTCTGTTTCAATTCGCGGCTTTGATTAGCATTAACCTTGCCATAATCAATATTTTGCCCTTGCCAGCCTTGGATGGCGGTCAGTTAGCCTTCCTGTTAATTGAGGGACTGCGGGGAAAACCATTGCCCACCCATATTCAAGATGGTGTTATGCAAACCGGACTAATGGTGTTGCTGGGTTTGGGAATCTTCCTGATTGTGCGTGACACAGCTAATTTGCCATGGATTCAGCAGTTATTCTAGTCAACGGTGAGACGGCGCTCTTGGGAGGGTTTCCCTCCGCAGGCGACCGCGAATCCTAAGGGTACACCGCCCTTGCACAGCGGGCAAAGCTGCTCATGACCCATTCCGCGGTCAGTTCTTCTTGGTTTTCAGTTAGCAAAAAGCTCTTGCGGTAGAAATTTCTATGAGCATTACTACTCGTAAGTGGTCAGCAAAAAAACAGCATGCCTTGGAGATTCTGATTCGCTTGAAGCGTCTCTATCCTGATGCTACCTGTACACTAAACTACTCAACACCAGTGCAGCTACTGGTAGCAACTATACTCTCAGCTCAATGTACTGATGAACGAGTCAATCAAGTAACGCCAGAACTATTCTTGCGGTTTCCTGATGCAGCTGCCCTGGCAGAGGCAGATCTCGTTGAGTTAGAAACTTTGGTGCGTTCTACAGGGTTCTATCGTAATAAGGCAAAGAATATTCAAGCTGCCTGTCGCCAGATAGTTACCAAATTCAATGGTCAAGTACCAAAGGTGATGGAGCATCTGCTGCAATTGCCAGGAGTGGCGCGGAAGACGGCAAATGTCGTTCTTGCCCATGCTTATGGCATCAATGCTGGAGTGACAGTGGATACCCATGTCAAGCGGCTTAGCCAACGCTTGGGACTGACTGTAGCCACAGATCCAATTCATATCGAGCGAGATCTAATGCGATTATTGCCGCAGGAAGACTGGGAAAATTGGTCAATTCGGCTCATTTATCACGGTCGAGCCATCTGTAAAGCCCGCAATCCTGCTTGCTATGCTTGCATACTCTCTGACTTATGCCCCTCGGCTAATTTGTTAGATGTAGCTGAAGTCTCACACTAGCCTGGATGAGAGAGCTGAATCCCCCCCTACCGGATTGAACTTCTCAGAAGATAAAGCTTAAATGAAAGGCCTAGACCCATTAAAAACTCAAATGTCTAGAGTATTTATTTGGTTATGGTTACAGTCATGTTTTCTAGCTGGCAGCACGGAATAATCCAGCCGCATTTGGCAATGCATGTTCCTGATGGCTTTTTGAGCCTACCTGTGCTTTTGGTCACCTGGATTATTGCCGTTGGTCTAATTGCTATATCTCTGAAGCGGGCACAGGCAGAATACAAGGAAAGAGCCGTACCCTTGATGGGAGTTTGTGCTGCCTTTATTTTTGCCGCTCAAATGGTTAACTTTCCAATTCCTGGCGGTACATCTGGTCACCTTTTAGGCGGCACTCTAGCGGCATCTTTGCTAGGACCATGGGCTGGCTCTCTAGTGATGACTTCGGTGTTCATTGTACAGGGAGCTGTATTTCAAGATGGTGGCTTAACGGCGTTAGGAGCCAATATCTTCAACATGGGGTTGATTGGCACTTTTGGTGGCTACTATCTCTACCGCACAATTCGGTTTGCTATTGGTCGTGATAGTTTGAACGGAATGGTAATTGGCATAGCAGTCGCGGCTTGGACTAGTGTCGTAGTGGCAGCAATTGTATGTGCGTTTGAGCTAGCTCTGTCAGGCACAGTCCCATTACCAGTGGCTCTCGTGGCGATGGCTTCTTGGCACGTACTCATCGGTATCGGCGAGGCGTTGATCTCAGTGGTAGTTGTGAGTTTCATTTGGCGGTCGCGACCCGATTTATTCTATGATCCTCCCCGTCGTAAGGCTCCTTTGTCAGCTTCTCGTTTCTGACCTTTGCATTTAAGAGATTTATTAGAACTAACTGAGACCAACGTTTATGAGTCATGACGACATTTCACGCACCCGTAACCGCGCCCTGCTCGTTACTGGTTTAGGTATTGCCTTACTTGTGGCTATTTTTCTTTCTCCCTTTGCTAGCCAGAGCCCGGACGGTTTAGACAGAGTTGCAAAAGATCAAGGGTTTAACAAAAAAGAGCAAGAGGAAACACCTGCCAAAAAGTTGCCATTCTATGCAGTTTTTGATTCCTACGCCCTGAGATTTGTTCCAGGATATGACAAGGAGGGGGGCATTTCTAGTAAAGTTGCGACTTCCCTAGCAGGTGTAGCAGGAACATTAGCGACTTTTGGCTTAGCTTGGGGAATTGGCAAACTTGCTGTTAGAGGTTCTAGTTCATCTCCACGAGGTAACGATCCTTACTCAGAAGATTCAGAACGGCGGCCTTAAAAGAGTTAGGAAGTAACAATGCTACTGCACGTTGGGGCATTTCATCTTGACATTGATAGCAAACAGACAACTCCCTGGCATCAGTTGGCTCCTCGAACCCGGATCTTGTGTACAGTTCTGTTTGTATTTGCGATTGTCCTGACCCCAAATGGACATTGGTGGACCTGGGCAATTTATGGCTTAGCCACAATGAGCCTATTATGGCTAGCTCAAGTCACCCTGTCGGTACTACTGAAACGGTTGGCAGTCGAGTTCACCTTTATTGGTGTTGTTCTCCTTGGGACTTTGTTCCGAGGAGGCGGCAAGCTTCTCTGGGCTTGGGGACCATTGCAGATAACAACAGTGGGTTTGACCATTTTGGGCAGTGTAACGCTCAAGGCACTACTATCGCTGTTGGTCTTCAATATATTGACCCTGACAACTGCAGTGCCAGCCCTATTGCATGCCTTAATTGAGCTGCGAGTCCCACCGTTACTGGTGGCAATTTTGACATCGATGTATCGCTATATAGGTGTTTTAAACGCAGAGTTTAATGCTATGCGACGAGCAGCGGTATGTCGCAACTTGATGAGCAGCAAACGTTGGCAACGCTTAGTGATTGGCAACATGTTCGGCTCGTTGTTTATCCGCACTTATGGGCGGGGGGAGCGAGTGTATCAGGCAATGCTATCGCGAGGTTATCAGGGGCTACCACAGGTTGAGAAAGTATCACCAGGTAAACGCGGTGACATTGTGGCTTTGACTTTGACGGTCATTCTAGCCCTACTAGGACAATTGATCTACTGGCCTCGATAATATTTATCCACATTGTCTCAATGCACCATAATCCGATTTCAATAGAAAATTTGAGCTATACCTACCCTGACGGAACTCAGGCTTTAAGGGGAGTTAATCTATCAATTCGAGCAACTGAACGGGTGGCATTAATCGGAGCTAATGGTTCGGGAAAGTCTACGTTGCAGTTACACCTAAATGGTATCCTCTTACCTCAAGAGGGGCAGGTGATGATTGGTGAATGGGCTGTCTGCTCAGAGCATTTGTCATCAATTCGCAATTTTGTTGGACTCGTATTTCAGAATCCAGACGATCAGCTGTTCATGCCCACAGTTTTGGAGGATGTGGCTTTTGGTCCGATGAATCTAGGCTTGAGAGACCAAGAGCTAAAGGAACGAGTGCTGCAAGCGTTGAGAGCAGTTAATCTTGACCCAGAGTGGTACGGAGAACGAAACACTGATAACTTATCTGGTGGCGAAAAGAAACGAGTTGCGATCGCCGGGGTACTAGCAATGAACCCGCAGGTATTGGTATTTGATGAACCTTCTGCCCAGCTTGACCCGCGTTCTCGGCGTCAGTTGATCGAGTTATTGCAAACCTTACCCTTGACTCAACTGATTGCCACGCATGATTTAGATCTAGCCTTGGAATTATGCGATCGCACAGTTGTTTTGAGTCAAGGACAGGTCGTGTTTGATGGTGAGACTGAGCGAGTCATGAGTAATCCAGATTTTTTGGTGCAACATGCTTTAGAATCACCACTATGCTACAGTCGCCCTTACTGTCAGCTTGAACATGCCCCTGCTCTTTTGTCCTCTTCTATTCCCCTTTAAGCAGGTTAATATGGAGAATGGTGTCTTTGATTGGAAACAACTGTAGGATTTATGGCTAAAAAGAGCATGATTGAGCGCGAGAAAAAGCGCGAAAGGATAGTGGCAAAGTATACTGATAAGCGGCAAGCTTTGCTCGAACAGTTTGAGAATGCGACCTCACAGCGGGAGAAGTTAGAGATACATCGGCAAATCCAACAGCTGCCTCGCAGCAGCAGTCGCACTCGTCTAAGAAACCGTTGCTGGGTTACTGGTCGTTCTAGAGGCTACTACCGCGACTTTGGTCTTTCTCGTCATGTGTTTCGAGAATGGGCGCATGAAGGTCTTTTACCCGGTGTTGTTAAGTCTAGTTGGTAGTTATTGTCCACAACAGCGGTCGAGTCCTAGGCTGTCTAAGAGGAGATCGCTAACGGCGTTGGCGATCGCAAACTCTCCATAAAAACTCTGGGAAAAATCAAAAGCCTGCATCTCTGTGACAATGGCAATGACAAGAGATCCAAGGTCGTCTTCCCCTTCCATGCGCTGTCGTACAAAAATCTGAGCTGCTTGTAGGGCTATTTGTTGATTAACTGGTTCGGGAAGAAATTCTTTGTCAAGCCATCTTTGTAAAGTTTCTTGCAGCCATTTGCCCTCTTGTTCGGGGTTTTGTGCAGGGGGCAAGGTAATAGGTGGAATTGGTTCAAACATCTCATAGCTCAGCTACTTAAAGACGCAATTGTCTAATATGGAATTTAACATTCCTGCCATCATCGAGGGATACGCTCAGGGATATTTTCTGATGGCTGATGAATCCAAGGATTTGAGGTGGTACTCCAGCCGCGAACGCACTTTGATTCCCTTAGATGCAAGATTCCGCTACCCTAAGTCGCTACAGCGCGTCCTCAACTCTGAGCGGTTTACTGTAGCTATTAACCGAGACTTCAAGGCTGTTGTTGCTGGGTGTGCTGACCGAGATATGACTTGGATTTCACCAGAGTTAAAAGAACTCTACTGGGCTCTTTATCAAACGGGCTGGGCCTATAGCTTTGAAACTTGGTCCGGCTCTCAGTTGGCAGGGGGAATTTTAGGGATTGTAATTGGGGGAGCCTTTATTGGGGAATCGATGTTCTATCGAATTAGCGAAGGGTCGAAAGTAGCGATGGTGAAGTTGGTTGAACGGCTGCGAGCTCGTCAATTTGTTTTCTTTGACGCCCAAATGATGAATCCCCATCTCGAACGCTTTGGAGCTTACGTGGTTAGCACTCAACAGTATCAAAATCTGCTCAAGCAGGCTTTACAGTGTAGCTGTTCGCTTATGTGATGAACTGCACTAGTACAAGACCGTACAATTTGTTGTGATTTATGTCAGGGCTACACTGTGGTGCTGACCTGCTTTAACAGAGCTTTCTTTGTGATACCATCATCAGGCTTTGCCATAGCAAGATCAGTAAAAAAAGACACTTAATCAGCTCTATTAAAATCCGATGACTCCATGAGTCGTTACCCTTACTAGCTAGAAAGCATGTCCAATAATCCTAAATCACCCTTGAGCAATAATTCTGAAATCCAAACAGCTTCCACCTTAAAACGAATCTTATTGGTTGAGAATGACGATAATAATCGGGAATTGCTGTCTGAGTTGCTCAGCTATCACGGTTACTCCATTCTCGCTCTTGCTGGTAGTTCTGACTTTTTTGAAGCAGTATCAGGTTTCCGACCCAACCTAATCTTACTTGACTTGAAGTTAGATGAAAATAACGGTTACACTTTACTCGAAGAAATCAGACGCAATGAGGAGTACCAAGACATTCCTATTATTGTGATTTCAGCATATGCTTTCAAAGCTCAAATCCAACGGGCATATAACCTTGGAGTCAACGGTTACATAATTAAGCCTATAAACGTTAGCGATTTAACCCAAGCAATTCAAGACCAGTTGCACAGAAAAGGACAGAGCGGAGCCGACTGCGGGAGTGAAGGGAATCTTCTTTGAGAACGTCAAAGACAAGTGGACAAGGCAAAGCCGACGCAGCTTCTTCTAGTTAAGAGAAGGAGAACATCGGGGAATAGAGGATAAGAAAACAGAAAGAAGACCCTGCTCCTCAGATAAAATATACTACCCTAGGTGAAAAAGAGCTTTAACGCAACTTGAGGAGAATGTCTAGAGTGAAAACCTTGTTTCTCAGCCCTCCTTCCTTCGATGGGTTTGACGGGGGTGCAGGTTCTAGATACCAAGCTAGGCGGGAAATTACCTCCTTCTGGTACCCTACATGGCTAGCCCAGCCAGCTGCACTTGTGCCAAATAGCAAGCTGGTGGATGCTCCCCCCCATGGACAGACGGTAGAAGACGTACTGAAAATTGCCAAAGACTACGAATTGGTGATCGTACACACTAGCACTCCATCTTTAGCCAATGATGCGAAGTGTGCTGAGGCACTGAAAGCCCAGAATCCAGATGTGAAAGTTGGTTTTATCGGAGCGCATGTCGCTGTCATGCCAGAACAGACGCTACGCGAACATCAAGTCATTGACTTTGTGTGTCGGCATGAATTCGACTATACATGTAAAGAGTTGGCAGAAGATCGCCCCTGGGATCAGATCAAAGGTTTGAGCTATCGCGATCACCATGGTAACTTACAGCACAATTCAGACCGAGAACTAATCCATGATTGGGATGCGATGCCTAGTGTCCTGCCAGTCTACGCCCGTGACTTAGACATTACAAAGTATTTCATTGGGTATTTACTTCATCCATATGTCTCATTTTATACTGGACGCGGTTGCCCAGCCAAATGTACTTTCTGCTTGTGGCCTCAAACCATTGGCGGCCATTTGTACCGTACTAAAAGTCCAGAGGCTGTTGGACGGGAGATGGCAGAAGCTAAAGCTATCTTTGGTGACAAGGTGCGCGAATACATGTTTGATGATGACACCTTTACGATCGACCGTCAGCGAGCGATCGCAATTAGCGAACACATGAAGCGGCTCAAGCTCACTTGGAGCTGTAACGCCCGTGCCAACTTAGATTACGACACGCTCAAGCAGCTGCGTGACAATGGCTTGCGATTACTGCTAGTTGGTTTTGAGTCCGGCAACCAGGAAGTTCTGAACCGGATTAAAAAAGGCATTAAGTTGGAGGGGGCGCGGGAATTTATGAAGAACTGCCGCAAACTGGGCATTACCGTCCACGGCACCTTCATTATTGGTCTACCAATCGAAACCCGTGAAACAGTCGAAGAGACAATCCGCTTTGCTTGCGAAATTAACCCACACACCATTCAGGTTTCGATTGCCGCACCCTACCCTGGCACAGAACTCTACGAACAAGCCAAAGCGAACAACTGGTTCGCTGACAATACACTCGTCGCCAGCTCTGGGATTCAAACTTCAACATTGCAATATCCAGCCCTTTCCAGTGCGCAAATAGAGGACGCTGTTGAGCAGATGTACCGCCAGTTTTACTTCCGCCCTAAAGCTATCTTCCCAATTCTGCGTGAGATGCTTACTGACCGACAGATGCTGGTGCGTCGCCTCCGTGAAGGTGGGGAATTTTTCTCTTACTTAAAAGAACGGCGTACTCAGCAAGCTGCCGCTCATGTAGGGGTAAGGCAGTTGGCACAATAGGCAATCTCCCACCTACAGCTTTACAGTTGGTGGGAGTATCTGACAATTGAAGGTAAAGAATAATGCGGAAATTCTAGTAGCTAAGATAAAGAAACATTGCTCCATCTCGTCCTACCGATGACTGCAACTTTCCTCCCGCAATTTCCTCGTCTCAATGCCCCTACGCTGCAACACCTGCCAAATGGTCTAACGATAGTTGCAGAACAGATGCCAGTTGAAGCCGTTAACCTTAGCTTATGGATTGCAATTGGCTCAGCTATTGAGTCAGACGCCATCAACGGCATGGCTCATTTTCTAGAACACATGATCTTTAAAGGAACAAAACAGCTTCCTAGCGGCGAGTTTGAGCGGCGGATTGAGGAACGAGGAGCTGTGACTAATGCTGCCACTAGTCAGGACTACACTCACTACTACATCACAACTGCTCCTCAAGATTTTGCTGAGCTAGCACCGCTGCAAATCGAGGTTGTTCTCAACAGCCTCATCCCTGATGATGCATTTGAACGGGAGCGATTGGTCATCTTGGAAGAGATTCGCCGCTTTGAAGATAATCCCCGCCGTCGCACATTTCAACAGGCTATGCAGACAGCTTTTGAACATTTGCCATATCGGCGTTCAGTGCTGGGACCAACTCAAGTCATTTCAGAGCTTCAGCCTCAGCAGATGCGCGATTTTCACACCAATTGGTATCAACCGAGCAACATGACAGCCGTGGCAGTTGGCAATCTGCCAGTAGAGGAATTAATTCAGATTGTGGCAGATGGATTCACTGTGTCTAGGAGTCAGGGCTTAAGAAATATTAATCTCCCCGAATCTGAATTACCTTTCACTAGCATAGTTCGGCGGGAGTTGGTTGACGATAGCCTACAGCAAGCACGGTTGGTCATGGTTTGGCGAGTGCCAGGGCTAAGCCAAATTCATCAGACTTATGCCTTAGATGTGTTAGCAGCAATTTTAGGTCAGGGGCGAACATCACGACTAGTAAAGGATCTACGGGAAGATCGGGGGCTCGTTTCTCAAATTTCTGCCAGCAACATGACACAAAAGTTGCAGGGGACATTTTATATTACAGCAACTCTACCAACAGAAAATTTAGCGACAGTAGAAGCTAGAATCGCGGATCACCTGCACATTATTCAGACAGAACCCGTAAAGGAGGCAGAGCTTATCCGTGTCCGTACTCAAGTCGCGAACCGATTTGTTTTTGGAAATGAAACACCAAGTGATCGCAGTGGTTTGTATGGGTATTATCAATCGATGTTAGGGGACTTAGAACCAGCCTTTAACTACCCAGCAAGCATTCATACCCTGGATACTGCTGACTTGCTAAAGGCAGCTCAGCTGTATCTATCAAGTACTGCCTACGGAGTTGTTGCCCTCAAACCATCTCAGTCATAACTTATGTGGACAGAGATTGCCGATCGGATTGTCGAGGTGACAGAACAAGATTTTGTTGTTGAGCGATGTCAACCTGTTAGTGGGGGCTGCATTAACCAAGGCTATGCAGTCAGTGGGCGAGATCGCACCTACTTCGTTAAGCTCAACCAAGTATCGCAAGTTGGCATGTTTGAGGCTGAAGCCATTGGCTTAAAGCAAATGTTAGCAACAGCTACGATCCGCGTTCCACAACCGATTTGCTGGGGAATAGCAAAGGAATCTGCTTACATTGCACTAGAGTGGCTAGAACTAGGACATGGCACTCCCCAGGCTTGGGAGGAGATGGGACGGAAACTGGCAGCCATGCATCAAACCACTAGCAGCAAAGGTTTCGGCTGGGAACAGAATAACAGTATTGGGTCTACTCCACAAATTAACAACTGGACGGCGGACTGGGCAGAATTCTACGCCAACTATCGACTGGGTTATCAATTCCAGCAAGCAGAGCGGCGTGGTGGTCAGTTTTTGGGGCAAGCAAAGTTAATAGCAGCTATTCCCAAAATACTTGCAGAACATCAAGTTCAACCCTCCCTAGTACATGGTGATTTATGGGGTGGAAATGCAGCTTTTACCGTATTAGAAGAACCAGTCATTTTTGACCCAGCCACGTATTTCGGTGATCGCGAAGTCGATATCGCTATGACTGAACTTTTTGGTGGTTTCCCGACTGCATTCTATCGGGGTTATAACGAGGTCTTTCCCTTAGCACTAGGCTACAAGCAGCGAAAAATACTTTACAACTTATACCATATTCTAAATCACTTCAACCTATTCGGTGGTGGTTATAAATCACAGGCCGAGCGAATGATATCGCAGATTCTCAGTTTTATATAGCAACCCATGCAGAAGTTAGAAAGTTTCCTCTGCGTTCTCAGCGTACGCCAGTCGCCTACGGAGGGAAACCCTCCTGCAGCGCTGGCTCCTCTGTGGTTCGTTAACGAAAATATTGTTCAAAAAACAAATAGGACTACTACAGGATTTATATCTAAGCCTGAAGATAGGGCATTTTTCATGACGAAGAGCTTAATATGGGATTAGTTGTATTTAACTAATTTTGAGAAAAACCTATGTTTACTGATCAAGTATTAAGTCCAGATGAATTAAGCCATTGGAGTACGGAAGAACTGAAGCAGAAAGTCTTGCACCTAACTCAAAACCAAGACACAAAACCTTTGAGCCAAAAAGTACTGTTTTATAAAAATTCGTTAGCCCCACTTGTTGAGGAATTGAGTCAGCGTAACCCATTCAAGAGGGTTGAAGAGCAATTATCTATTGTTCCTGGGGTATGGACACCTGTGTGGTCAACTATACCTTTTCAAGATGTTTTGCCAGGGCGTATACGCGAACAGTCATATCAAATTTTTCATGACAATGGTTATTACGCTAATATTGCTCGTTATGTTCCAGGTTATAAACTACCTTTGTTACAAAAGATATCCTCAATTCTGGTAGCTTACGACTTAATGCTGATTCAGAGTTTTGAGGTAGTAGATGATCGGTGGCATATTAAAAATATTGGGATAAAACAAGCTGTTAGAGTTGGCGCAATTCCTCTCAACATCAACAAAGCAGAAGATTGGTTTACCAATTTTATTAATTCTCAGCCGAGCAGCAACTTACAAACGACGGAAACGAAAGAAGTACCGGAACTTAAAAATTTAGATAGAAATACTGCCAAAAGTTTCAAAAGAGCTTTTTTGGCAACTCCTCGATTTGAACACCTGTATATAGACAGTAACTTTCGCATTGTTAAGACTCAGCGGGAAACTAAACAACGAGCTTCTTATACGATTGCTATTCGCAGGAAATGAAATGAAATTGATTTTTCACCGTTACCTGCTTCAAATACTATCTACTTGTTCAAACGGGTTTGTAGAAAATACAGACATATAGGAAGACTCACAGGCGAAGTATGGGATACTATCACCGTCGCACAGCAAGGGAGTCAAGACTTATGTCTAATGAAAACTTAGGGAACCGTCCAGATAGTCGTATTCTGGATCAGGTTCTGGGTCAGGCACGTAATCCTACAGCCAAAGCTCATAATAATTTGAACCCGGAGCCGCTGGAAAATCAGTCCATAACAAGGGCTAACCGCGAGATCAGGCGTCTTTACGGTTGGTTGGGATTATTGACAGGCTTCTCTGTTCTAGCAATCGGTCTTTTAGCCGGAGTTGTATTCTGGTCGAAGCTACAGCAAGATCGACTGCAACAACAGTTTTCGTCCGTCACTGCTGATAAAGCTGAGCTTGAACACATTAACAATAATCTACAAAGTCAAATCAATAACTTAAATAGTTGGGCAAGATTACTTGGACAGGATATCAGTTCGTTAAACCAGCAAATATCCAGAGGATTACCAAATCAAGTGAAAGGGATACAGAAAGACATCTCTACCATCAAAACCTCTTTACAAAAGGTTGAGGCTACTGCCACGACTCGGCAGCAGATATCTCAAGATCTACACTCAACTTCTTTGCACTCTCAGAATAGACGAGGGGGTTCCTCTCGACGGTAAATAAAGAGTGTGGTGGTTGCCACTCAGATCAAGAAGTTGACTGGCAGTATAATCAATAGACAATTTGCTTCGCTTTTAAATGGTCCCGCAACTGACTCGGAGCATAAACACCATCCTCGGTAATGATGGCTGTAATTAATTCAGCAGGCGTGACATCAAATGCTGGATTGTAGAACTCCACGTTTCTTTCTGGAGTCAGGATCGACTTACCGACCTGATAAATTTCAGCTGGATCTCGCTCTTCAATCGGAATTTGGCTACCAGTCGCTAACTCAAAATCAATTGTCGATAGGGGAGCAGCTACGAAGAAGGGAATATTATGAGCCTTGGCAACCAGTGCCAGACTATAGGTGCCAATCTTATTAGCAGTATCACCATTGGTAGCAATGCGATCGGCACCAACAACAACAGCATCGATAAGACTTTGTTGCATACAGTGGGCTGCCATGCTGTCGGTAATCACTGTCACAGGAATGCCTTCTTGGACGCACTCCCAAGCGGTCAATTTTGCTCCCTGCAAACGGGGACGGGTTTCTCCAGCATAGACTCTTGCCAATCGACCTTCACGCCATGCAGAACGGACAACTCCTAACGCTGTACCGTAACCAGCTGTTGCTAGGGCTCCAGCGTTGCAATGAGTCATAATCCTTAGTTGTTCCGGGGAGTTTGGTAAAACCTCCAAACCGCGATCGCCAATTTCTTGGCAAGTTTGCAAATCCTCAAGATTAATCTTCTGGGCTGTTTCTAGCAAAATTGCTTTAACATTATCTACCGTCTCCAGCGACTCATATGCCGTTTTCAGCATCCGTCCGATTGCCCAAAAGAGATTAACTGCCGTCGGACGAGTTGCTTTCAAGCTTTGAGCAACTTCCTCCAACTGACTCAAAAACTTCTCTCGCTCTGTTGTCTGAATCTCCCGCGCTCCCAGGTACATCCCATAGGCAGCTGCAACGCCAATTGCTGGTGCCCCTCGGACAATCATAGTTTTAATTGCCCGTGCCATATCCTTGCAGCAACTGATTTCGACAAACGTATACTCTACAGGCAGCCGCGTTTGGTCAATCAGTAAAACTGAGTCTCCGTTCCAAATAACTGGGTATACCTGGGTTGTGGGAGAAGTCATAGAGATGTTGGGGATAGATTTTAGTTCTCAGTCTAATCCAAAATCTCCACTTGATTAGCTGACGGTTGAGAGTTGGTTGCTGAAGAAAGCTTGCAATACTTGCTCAGCTATTTGTGGGCTAGTCAACCCCAATGCCGCCTTGGATTGATCTGGTTTTGCATGATCGACTAGTACATCGGGTACGCCAATTCGCCTAACTGGTACTACCACATTGGCATCCAGCAGCGCTTCAGCAACAGCTGAACCAAAGCCACCCATGAGACAGCCTTCTTCTAGAGTGACAACCCGACCAATTTCTTTTGCCAAAGGCAAAATCAACTCGGTATCAAGTGGCTTAGCAAACCGGGCATTGATGACACTAGCTTCAATCCCATGTTCACTCAGAATTTCAGCAACCTGCATGGCAGGATAGACCATCGAGCCATAGCCCACCAGAAGCACATCATCTCCTTGTCTTAAGATTTCACCTTTACCAATTGGTAGTGGTTCCCAGCCTTCTTCCATTAATGGCACACCATAGCCGTTACCACGCGGGTATCGCATGGCAATCGGACCATCTGTGTAGTTGACGCCAGTCACCACCATCTGTTGGAGTTCGGCTTCATCTTTGGGAGCCATCAGCACCATGTTGGGGAGGCAACGCAGATAGGCAATGTCATACATTCCCTGGTGGGTAGGACCATCTTGACCAACAATTCCGGCTCTGTCTAGACAGAAGAAGACGGGTAAGTTTTGGATGCAGACATCGTGGCTAATCTGGTCATAGGCACGCTGCAAGAAAGTGGAGTAGATGGCGGCAACTGGGCGCATGCCTTCACAGGCTAAGCCAGCTGCTAAGGTAACGGCGTGTTGCTCTGCAATTCCGACATCAATGTATTGCTGAGGCAGCTTAGCTTGGAGTTTATCTAGTCCTGTACCAGTTGCCATCGCCGCAGTAATGCCAATGATTTTGGGATTGTTTTCTGCCAGTTTGACTAGGGCGTGCGCAAAGACTTTGGAATATCCGGGGGGCTTAGGTGAGCTTACGGGAACGGCTTTACCAGTTGTGAGATTGAACGGGGTTTGAGCGTGGTAGCCCACCTTGTCATTTTCAGCAATCTCATAGCCCTTGCCTTTGACTGTTGCCACATGCACTAGTACCGGACCAGTGTATTGATGTGCCTGCTCGAAAGTGGCAATGAGTTCTGCCAGATTATGACCATCCACAGGTCCCATGTAGGTAAAGCCTAGTTCTTCGAATACTGCTCCTACCTTTGGTACTGCAAGCCGCTTCATCCCTTCTTTTATGCGTCCCAGCTCTGGAGAGAGGGAATCACCAACAAAGGGAAGTTGCTTGACCTGTTCTTGTATGTTTTCAGAAAGGAACTGAACTGGTGGACTGAGACGCATCTTGTTAAGGTGCCGAGAAATCGCGCCAACATTGGGTGAGATTGACATCTCGTTGTCATTCAGCACCACAAGTAGGTTAGTTTTGGGCAAGTGACCAGCGTGATTAATTGCTTCCAATGCCATGCCGCCAGTCAGGGCACCGTCACCGATGACTGCTACGACTTTGAACTTTTCGCCATTTAAGTCCCGTGCCATCGCCATGCCTAGTGCAGCCGAGATGCTAGTCGAAGCATGACCAGCTCCAAAGTGATCGAATTTGCTCTCACACCGTTTAAGATAGCCAGCAATGCCATCTTTTTGCCGCAAAGTGTGGAAGCGACCATATCGACCAGTCAGCAGCTTATGTGGATAGGCTTGGTGACCTACATCCCAGATGACTTTATCGAAATCTAAGTCTAGAGTTTGGTAAAGCGCTAGCGTCAGTTCCACCACACCTAACCCTGGACCGAGATGGCCGCCGCTCTCCGCCACAGTCTGCAGATGTTTTTCCCGAATTTGACGGGCAATTTGCTGTAGTTGACGAATTGACAAACCATGCAACTGGTTGGGATGGGTGATTTCACTCAAGTGCATATTGGGGTACTCTCTACGTTTCGTCTATTGATTGACCCACTGAAGACCACTGCCAGACGAGTTTGGCAATGGTGATTGGGGCGATCGTACTTACCTTCCTCACTCTAAAGTATTTTATGCACCATAAATGCTTAGATGCTGGTGTAGCAAACAGACTTTTAATACTACAGACCTGAGGCTTAACATCTCCCCAACCCTAGTAGCAA
>Ga0213881_10000549_pt1 | contig 23182 bp, 22 predicted proteins | sample BarmaccoBMER_R08_FD_160104 | JGI IMG/M metagenome (GOLD analysis project Ga0213881, IMG submission 160104) | Barbacenia macrantha exposed rock microbial communities from rupestrian grasslands, the National Park of Serra do Cipo, Brazil - ER_R08 ... | reverse complement strand
CGCTATGTATCGGTATGCATAGTTCACCCAGGCTGTTCAGCGCACTCTAGCAAAGACGACATGCCCAACATGCCGCAAACGCACGTTATTTTGGCGCGCGCACATAGTCCTACGAATTCACCACGAGACGTAAATCAACCGCACGAAGATACGAAATCAGGGGTGCTGGAAGATGTCCTGGCCGACGGCACGCAGTTCGTCGGCGGATCTCATCCCGAGCAGCTGGAGGGTGCGGATGAACTGCGAAGTCAGCAGGGCCAGGGTCTTGTCAACGCCGGGCTCGCCCCCGGCCATCAAGCCGTACAGGTAGGCCCGGCCGATGGCCGCGGCGTCGGCGCCGCAGGCGAGGGCGACCGCGATATCGGCGCCGTGCCGGATGCCGGAATCGACCAGTATCGAAGCCTCAGGACCAAGGGCGGAACGGACCTCGGCGACGAGGTCGATGGGGGCGACGGCCCGGTCGAGCTGGCGGCCGCCGTGGTTGGACAGCACGATGCCGTCGGCGCCGGCCGAGATCGCGCGGCGGGCGTCCGCCGGGCTCAGCGGACCCTTGAGCACGAGCTTGCCGGGCCAGAGCGTGCGCAGGTCCGCGACCGTGTCCCAGGTGATCGACGGGTCGAACAGCGAGATGGAGCCGGAGATCGTCTTCGCCTTGCCGGGGATGTGGGCGAACTCAATGGCCGGATTGCGCAGCATCCGCATCCAGTAGCCGGGGCGGACCGCGATGCCGGCCAGCGTCCCGGCGGTGAGCGCGGGCGGTATGACCAGGCCGTTGTGCTCATCCCTGGTGCGGTGGCCGGGTACCACGGTGTCGACGGTGATCATCAGGACCCGGTAGCCGGATTCGGCGGCGCGCGTGACCAGTTCCTTGTTCAGGCCGGTGTCCCGCATGACATAGAGCTGGAACCACAGTTCGGCGCCGGGAACGGCGCGCCGCAGGTCCTCGATCGACGTGGTCGCCATGGTGGACAGCGTGTAGGGCAGACCGCGCCGGTGCGCCGCGCGCGCCGCCGCGATCTCGCCGCCGGGGTGCATCATCCGGGTATATCCGGTCGGGCCGAGCAGCAGGGGGAACGGCAGGCCCTCGCCGAGCACCCGCGCCGCGGTGTCCACCGTCGCGACCCCGGCCAGTGCGCGCGGCCGGAACCGGCGGCGCTGGAAGGCATCGCGGTTCGTGGCGAGGCAGACCTCTTCCTCAGAGCCGCCATCGACGTAGTCGAAGACCGGACGGGGTATCAGCCGGCGCCCGGCCGAGCGCAGGTCGTCGATGTCGTGGCACGCCGACAGCCTGCGACGGGTAGCGTCGAGCTCCAGCGGCTTCATCCGGATCAGGTCGCGTATCTCGCCGATCTTCATGCTCGGGACGATACGCGGTACCACCATGTACACTAAACCAATCGAAAAAATATATATGGTCGCGGATGGCGAAACGGAGGCATTCCAGTCATGCGGATCGCCGTGGTCACCGGCAACCCGAAGCCCGCGTCGCGGACGCACGGCGTTGCGCTCGCGGTGGCCGACACCGTTGCGCGAGTACTGACGGATCCGGTCCCGCCGCTCGTGGTGGACCTCGCCGAGCACGCGCCGAGCCTGTTTGACTGGTCCGCGCCGGAGCTGTCCCGGCTGACCGCGGAGGTGGCCGCCGCCGACGTGGCGATCTTCGCGTCACCGACCTACAAGGCGACCTACACCGGCATGCTCAAGGCCTTCCTTGACCGGTACGGCAGCAACGGCCTGGCCGGCACCGTCGCGGTACCGGTCATGACCGGCGGATGGGCCGGTCACCTGCTGGCGGTCGAGGTGCACCTGCGGCCCGTCCTGGTCGAACTGGGCGCCACCGTCCCATCCCGCGGCCTCTACGTCACCGAACCCGAGTTCGCCGGCCTGGACGCCGTCGTGAGCAAGTGGGCCGAGCCCGCCATCCCCCTGATCCGCCGCGCCCTATCCCGCTAGGGCGGTGTAGGTACCGCGGAAGAAGACCAGCGGGGATGAAGCGATGGCGCTGATCTCGACGTGGCGGACACGGCCGACGATGATCTCGTGATCGCCTCCGGGGAGCGAATGCTCCAGCGTGCACTCCAGGATCGCGAGCACGTCATCCAGTCGCGGGCTGCCGGTCGGGCCGCGACGGTGCCGCACGCCTTCCCAGGCCGCCGCTAGCCCGCGGCGGGCGAAGTTCGCCGACAGGTGCTGCTGCGGGGCGGCGAGCACGTTGACCACGAACGCCCGGTGACTTCTGATCGCCCGCAGCGTGAGGCTGTCCAGGTCGAAGCACACCAGCACCAGCGGCGGGTCCAGCGACAATGACGTCACCGCGTTCGCCGTGGTGCCGGCCGGCTCGCCGTGCTCATCCACCGATGTGATCACCGTCACGCCGGTGGCGAAGTGGCTCATCGCGTGCCGGAACTCGCCGGCGGAAACGTCGATCGGCTGTTTCATGTCGTCACCCATGTTGTGGCCTGGGGAAGCTATAGTCAAGTATTACGACCTATTTAGTAGATTATAACGAACGATCGGTGGTCCGACGAGCCGGCCCCGCGCACGACCAGCGCGGACGGCGGTGCGGCTATGCTGGCGGGGCGGACTGATGAAACGATCGTGCGGTGACGACCCAGCAGCGACTATCGATCCTGGTAGAGGATCATCTTGAACGGCGGATCCGCAAGCCTTTCGATCTGCTGCGCTGCCTCGTCTCCTGCATCGAGATCGTGGCCCTGGCGCTGCTCGGGGTCGCGGCGAGCGCTACGACCACCGGCATGGAGAAAGACATCGTGGGCGCCAGCCGGCGGCTGCCCCATGCGGTGTTCGTGGTGGCACCTCGGCTGGCCCTGTTCGGGCTGCTTATCCTCCCGGTCGCGCTGGCCGGACGTGAGCTGTTCCGCCGCCAGTCGCGGCGGCTCGCCGAGGCGGTGGCGACCGGGCTGGTCGCCACGGCGGTGGTGGCGGTCGCCGATGCCGTGCTGAGCCGCGCGTTCGCCGCCCGGCTGTATGACGCGATCATCATGGCCAATCCCGGCACCCGTCATCCCATGGCCTTCGACCCGTACCTGGCCGGCGTGGTGGCGTACGCGACGATCATCGGCCTGTCCGGTCATCCCGCCTGGCGGAACTGGCTGTGGGTCGCCGTCGCCGTCTACGCGATCGTGCACGTCGGGACCTCGGACACCACCGTGCTGTCGCTGCTCATCACGCTGATCGCCGGCCGGGCCATCGGGCTGGCGGTGCGATACTTCGCCGGCTCGACGTCCCAGCGGCCCAGCGCCGGCGAGATCGCCGCGGCGCTGACCCGGCCCGGTCGCGAGATCGCCGCGATCCGGCGGGTTCCGGTCGGACGGTCGGCTGGCTCACGTCACTACGACGTGGCCACGCGGGACGGACACCGCCTGGACGTCGCGGTCTATGACCGGGATCAGCAGGCGGCCGGAGCGATCTACCGGCTGTACCGCGCCGTCCGGGTGCGCAATCAGGTGTCAAGGCAGGCCCCGCTGTCGGTGGACCGCGCGGTCGAACGCCAGGCCCTGCTCGCCTACGCCGCCGAGGACGCTGGCGCGCCCACTCCGCGGCTGCGGGCGGTGCTCCGGGTGGGCCCGGAGGCCACGGTGCTCGCCTACGACCATCATGACGGGACCACGCTGGCGGCAAAGAACCCAGGCTGCACCGACGACGAACTCCGGAACATCTGGGATGCCGTGTGCACCCTGCACGCGCATCGGGTCACGCACCGGGCGCTCACCGCCGACCGCATCCTGCTCACCGACCAGGGCCAGGTCGTGCTGCTCGATCCCGGCGACGGCGACGTCGCCGCCAGCGATCTCCAGGTGCGGCTGGACACCGCGCAGCTCATCGCGGAACTCGGGCTGACCGTGGGCACTGACCGGGCCGCCAGCATCGCGCTGGAGAAGGTGACCGCGACCGAACTCCTGGCCGTGGTGCCGTTGCTCCAGCCGGTCGCGCTGGCCAGGTCCACCCGGGCGGCGCTGCGCCGGCGCCGGGACGTGCTGCCCGAGCTGCGTAAGCGGCTGCTGGCCGCGGTTCCCGGCGGAGAGGTCACGCCGATCCAGCTCGAACGCATCCGGTTCCGCACCCTGCTGACCCTGGTGGCCACGCTGGTGGCCGCCTACCTGCTGGCCGTCGAGCTGGGCCGCGCCAGCCTGGCCAGCGTGCTCCACCGGGCGGACTGGCGGTGGGGGGTGGTGGCCCTCCTGCTGGAGGGCGTAACGTTCCTCGGCGCCACGCTGTCGCTCCAGGGATTCGTAGCCGAGCGCCTGAGCTTCGTTCGCACGGCACTGGCTCAGATCGCCGGGTCGTTCGTGCGGCTGGTCACACCCGCCGCGGTCGGCGGCGCCGCGCTCAACATCCGCTACCTTCAGCGCAGGAAGATACCGGCGGCGGTCGCGGCGGCCAGCGTGGGCGTGTGGCAGGCCGTGGCGTTCGTCCTGCACGTGCTGCTGCTGGTGATATTCGTCGCGATCACCGGAACCGGGCGCGGGGCCCCGCTCAAGCCGCCACCCTCGTGGTCCTACTTCGTGCTGGCCGGGCTCGGCGTCGTGGGGCTCGTAGTCCTCGCGATCCCGGCCAGCCGTCGGCTGATCCGTGCCCGGGCCGCGCCGATGCTCGGCCAGGTGCTGCCCCGGCTGCTCGAGGTCGCGCAGCAGCCGCGCAAGCTGGCCAAGGGCATCGGCGGCGCGCTCCTGCTGAGCGCGGCCTACATCCTGTGCCTGGCGGCCTGCGTGGCCGCATTCCGCCGATCGGTGCCGATCGCCAGCATCGCCGTCGTGTACCTGACCGGTAGCGCCTTCGGCTCGATCATGCCGACGCCGGGCGGCCTGGGTGCGGTGGAACTGGCCATGACCGCCGGCCTGACCGCGGCCGGTGTTCCCCCCGCGGGCGCGGCCAGCTCGGTCCTGCTGTTCCGCCTGCTCACGTTCTGGCTCCCCGTCCCGGTTGGCTGGGTCGCTCTCAGCTACCTCGAACGCCAGCAAGCGCTGTTAGTTACGTCCGCAGTCTGTTTTCGATCTCGGTGAGCCATTGATCTGCGTGCGGACAGCATCGCCTGACGGTATCCATCCCCGCGTCAGCGACGACGATCGGGCCATCGCTGGTTTTGGCATATCGCGGATAAGCACCGAGAATGCGCTTCGACGGAGCGGTCGCAGCACCCTCGTTGATCAGCTCAGGGCTCTTCTCCTGCTGGACGATCGAATCGGTCGGACGCGACTGCCTCCGCTATGGCGCGCTCGACATGTGACACCCGGTCATATGACGATCCATGCGGCCGTCTGTCCATTCCCGGGGCGTCGGCCGGGAATGCGTAATAGTCGAAAAGCGTAGTAAGCAGCGTGCTAGAGCTGTCATGAAGTAGCAGTTGTATCTCGCGCAGGAGTTTCGGCCAGTGAGAGATTCCGCCTCGGTACGCCGGGCCGACCGCCGGACGTTTGGTCTTGTAGATGGACACATCGACGAACAGGTTGTCATGCGACAGATAAGGGCTGATCACATTCCTGACGATCACCTCCTCCGTCTGCCCTTCGACGAGGATGTGCAGTTTCCGCATAGCTCAGTCGCGCTCGGGTCGCGGTCGTCCGCCCAATAGGTTCTTCTCCCACAGATCACCAAGCGAGTAGTCAGCCAGCCACTCCAGGAGGCGGTCGGGGTCGGGTCGTTCGAAAACCGACCCGCCGTCCCGGCGCTCGACGACGATGAGGTCGTCAAGCTCGAACTGGTTCATGAGCGTGACCGACTGGGTGGCTATCAGCACCTGGCTTTCTCGGCTCGCAGCCCGGAGCATGTCCGCGAGCTGGACGATCGCGAAGGGATGCAGACCAAGCTCCGGTTCATCAAGGATGACTAGCCCGGGTAGCTCGGGCTGGGTGAGCAACGTGGCAAGGCAGATAAACCTGAGCGTCCCGTCAGAGAATGCATCAGGAGGAAAGATCGTGTCCGAATCAGTCTGCCGCCACCTCAGCCGCAAACGATCTGAGGGGAGTTCGGGCTCTAGGACGAAGTCTCGGAAGAATGGTGCCACGAGCTGGATCGCGCCGACGATCCGTTGGTAAGCTGCTGGGGCGGTCGTCATCAGCCTGCGCAGTACCGCCGCAATGTTCCCAGCGTCCGGCTGCAACGCCTTGCTATCGGACGAGTATCCATACTGCTTGACGGGAGAGGTGCGGCTGGTGTCATTAAAATGAAAGACCCTACACCCTCGTATCGCATCAATGATTGGCTCCGCATATGCCGACCATGGTGCTCCTCGGCTGGTGATCATGGTTTCACCATGGCCGCGCGTTGGCATCGTGTGCGGCTGATGATCACCGGACCAGACGGCCTCTTCATAGAAGATGAGTGCGTCTCCAGCCGCTGAAATTAGGTTGGCTGAATAGCCTCCGCCATCGAAATCAAGCCTTAGGCGGATGGAGGCGGAAGGCGGGACATTGGCGCTCCGCAGCGCTTTCGCGCCTCCGGCAAGCCCGGTGAACAGGCCCAGCTCGCCATCCATGATCCGACCGAGCATTTCAAGCGCTCTAATGAGGTTGCTCTTGCCCGCGCCATTCGCGCCTATAAGCACGTTGAGATCGCCCAGCTCGACCGAGGCGTTCCTGATTGAGGTGAACCCTTCGACGGTAACCGTGCGGAGCTTCAGGTGCTTCATGCCGTTCAGCGTAGTCACGAAGGCGGATCAGCTGGGGGACACCTCCCAGGACAGGCCGGGGATGACCGTGTCGCGGTAGGCGGCGAGGGTCTTTTCGTCCTCGTCGTGCATCAGGTAGACGGCGAACTGGTCCACCCCGAGCTCGGCCAGCTCCTGTAGCCGGTCCACGTGCGCGGACGCCGGGCCCAGCAGGCAGAACCGGTCCATGATCTCGTCCGGCACGAAGTCGACGGACGGGTTGTCCGCCCTGCCGTGGTGGGCATAGTCGTAGCCGTCGCGTCCGGCGATGTAGTCGGTCAGCTCTCGCGGCACCGGCCCGTCGGTGCCGTACCGTGCCACCAGGTCAGCGACGTGGTTGCCCACCATGCCGCCGAACCACCGCAGCTGATCCCGCTGATGCGGAAGGTCGGAGCCCACATAGGCCGGGGCGGCGACGCACATCGTGATCGCCGACGGGTCCCGGCCCGCCGCCACCGCGGCGGCCCGGACCGAGCCGATCGTCCACCGCGCGATGTCCGGGTCCGCGGTCTGCAGGATGAACCCGTCGGCCTGTTCGCCGGTCAGCTTCAGCGCCTTCGGTCCGTAGGCCGCCATCCAGATCTCCAGGCGGCCGTCCCGCACCCACGGGATGCGGATCGGCTGCCCGTGCAGGTCGGCCTCGCGCCCCTCGGCCAGGTCCTTGATCACCTTCATCGCGGCCGACAGCGTGGCCAGCGTCATCGGCTGCTGCCCGATCACCCGCCGCGCCGAGTCACCGCGGCCGATGCCGCACACCGTCCGGTTGCCGTACATGTCGTTCAGCGTCGCGAACAGCGAAGCCAGCACCGACCAGTCCCGGGTCCCCGGGTTGGTCACCATCGGGCCGACGGTCAGGCGACTGGTGGCCGCCAGGATCCGCGAGTAGATCACGAACGGTTCCTGCCACAGCACGTGCGAGTCCCAGGTCCAGCCGTAGCTGAACCCGGCTTCCTCGGCCCGCCGCATCATCGAGACCACCCCGTCGGCCGGCGGATTCGTCTGCAGGACGACCCCGAACTCCATGCTCGGTCCCTTCGCTAGACCAGGTACTGGTTGAGGCCACGGTGCAGGAAACTACCGTGGCCAGGGGCGCCCACATAGGACCCGTCGTCGATGACCGGACGACCGCGGACCAGGGTGGTGACCACCTTGCCGGTGATCTCCATACCCTCGTACGCGGAGTAGTCCACGTTCATGTGGTGCGTCGCCACCGACAGCGTCTGCCGCGCGGCGGGATCGTAGATCACGATGTCCGCGTCGGCGCCGGCCGCGATCACGCCCTTGCGCGGGTACAGGCCGAACATCCGGGCCGGCGTGGTCGACGCCACCTCCACCCATCGCGGCAGCGTGAGCTGCCCCGCGACGACGCCCTGGTGGAGAAGGTCCATCCGGTGCTCGACGCCTGGCATGCCGTTCGGGATCTTGGAAAAGTCTCCCCGGCCCAGCTCTTTCTGATCCTTGAAGCAGAACGGGCAGTGGTCGGTGGACACGACGGACAGGTCATTGGTCCGCAGGCCGGCCCACAGGGACGCCTGGTGCCCGGCCGGGCGCAGCGGCGGTGAGCAGACGAACTTCGACCCCTCGAAGTCCGGCCGGGCCAGGTCGTCGATGGACAGGTACAGGTATTGCGGGCAGGTCTCCGCGAACACGTTCTGCCCGGCGTCGCGGGCCGCGGCGACCGCGGCCAGGGCATGGCTGGCGGACAGATGCACGATGTACAGGGGGCAGTTCGCCACCTTGGCCAGGGTGATGGCCCGGCTGGTGGCCTCGCCTTCCAGCTCGGGCGGCCGGGTCAGGCCGTGGTGCACCGGATCGGTGCGGCCGGCCGCGATCGCCTGCGCGACGAGCTGGTCGATGGCGATGCCGTTCTCCGCGTGCATCATGACCGTCGCGCCGGAGGCGGTGGCCTGCTGCATCGCCAGCAGGATCTCGCCGTCGGTCGCGTAGAACACGCCCGGATAGGCCATGAACATCTTGAAGCTGTTCACCCCGGCGTCGACGCAGGCGTCCATCTCCTTGAGCGTCTGGTCATTGACGTCGGAGACGATCATGTGGAAGCCATAGTCGACCGAGCAGTTGCCGTCGGCCTTGGCGTGCCACTTGTCCAGGGTGGAAAGCAGGCTCGTGCCCTTGGCCTGGACGGCGAAGTCGACGATCGTGGTGGTGCCGCCCCAGGCGGCGGCCTTGGTCCCGGTCTCGAACGTGTCAGCCGAGAACGTCCCGCCGAACGGCATCTCCATGTGCGTGTGCACGTCGATGCCGCCCGGCAGCACATATTTGCCGGTCGCGTCGATGACGCGGTCCGCGGTCGTGCTCGTCGTCGTGTCCGGCTCGCGGGCCAGGACGGCGGCGATCTTTTCGCCATCGACAAGCACGTCGGCGTCGAGCGTTCCGGATGAGGTGACAACGACGCCGTTCGTGATAAAGGTCCTTGTCATGGCTGCACCAGTGGACCGTACGCGTCGGGCCGGCGGTCGCGGTAGAACTGCCACAGGTCCCTGACCTCGGTCAGCGTGTCCATGTCGAGGTCGCGGACGACCACCTCGTCCTTGTCGTCGGCGGCGGCGTCGCCGACGAGCTGGCCTCGCGGGTCGACGAAGTACGTCTGGCCGTAGAAATCGTTGTCGCCCAGCGGCTCGACGCCGACCCGGTTGATCGCGCCGACAAAGTACTCATTGGCCACCGCCGCGGCGGGCTGCTCGAGCCGCCACAGGTACTGGGAGAGCCCGCGGCTGGTGGCGCTGGGGTTGAACACGATCCGGGCGCCGGCCAGGCCGAGCGCCCGCCAGCCCTCGGGGAAGTGCCGGTCGTAGCAGATGTAGACGCCGATCCGGCCGACGGCGGTGTCGAACACCGGATAGCCGGTGTTGCCGGGCCGGAAGTAGAACTTCTCCCAGAACCCCTTCACCTGCGGCAGGTGTGTCTTGCGGTATTTACCCAGGTAACTGCCATCGGCGTCGATCACCGCGGCGGTGTTGTAGTAGACGCCGGGGTGCTCCTCCTCATACATCGGAGCGACGATCACGATGCGGTGCCGGCGTGCTGTTTCCTTGAGCAGTTCCGTGGTCGGACCGTCGGGGATGGGTTCGGTGTAGGAGTAGTAATCCGCGTCCTGCACCTGGCAGAAGTACGGCCCGTAAAACAGTTCCTGCAGGCAGACGACCTGTGTGCCCTGGTCCGCCGCGGTCTGTATGTGCTGCACCGCGGCCGCGATCATCGAATCCTTGTCGCCGGTCCAGCGTTGCTGGACGAGCCCGGCGCGGACAATCTCCGGCATGGCGGGTTCCCTTCTGTTTCGCGTAGACACCCATCTTGCACCGCGCCGGGTTGGGTTCGTAACAGCCACCCCGCAAGAACGAGAGGCCCCTTATGCCATGCCCTTGGAGATATCTACAGCGGGGGAACGGCCGAGCAGCGGCAGGGAAAGCACCAGGTAGGCGGCGAACCCGACGGCGAAGCCCATGACCCAGCTGTAGTTGTACAGGCCCTTGAACACTGGGATCAGGCCATTGGCCGGGAATGGGCCGGCGGTGCCGGGCGCGGTGTACGCACCGCCCACGGCAAGCAAGCCGCCGGCCACAGTCGCCACGACCGCCCGCCAGTTCCAGCCTTTCGCGTACCAGTAGAGGCTGTCCGGCAGGTACAGCGCGGCCAGGTCAAGCTTGGTCCGCGAGTGCACCCAGTAGCCGGCGATCAGCACGCCGGCCACGCTGCCCAGCACGCCGCCATAGAAGCCCAGCCAGGTGAAGATGTAGATGTGCGGGTTGCTGTAGAGCTTCCACGGGAAGATCACGACACCGAGCACGCCGGTGATCAGCCCGCCGGTACGGAACGAGATCAGCTTCGGCATGGCGTTGGAGAAGTCGTAGGACGGGCTCACCGTGTTGGCGGCGACGTTCGTCGACATCGTGGCGAGTACGACCATGAGCAGGCCGATCGTGACCACGGCGGTGCTGGAGAACTTGGTGGTGAGCGCGACCGGATCCGTGATCTCCGAGTGGTACACCACCACCGTGCCGGACGCGACGATCACCGACACGATCGCGATGAAGGACATCGTGAACGGCAGGCCGATGACCTGGCCCCAGACCTGCTGCTTCTGGCCCCGGCTGAACCGGGTGAAGTCCGGCATGTTCAGGGACAGCGTGGACCAGAACGCGATCATGGCCATCAGCGACGGCCAGAACACCGGCCAGAACTTGCCACCCCAGCCGAGCGTGCCGTTCTGGTGCAGGATCGGGCCGATGCCGTGTGCCTCGACCAGGATCCAGATCAGCAGCGCCGTGAACGCGAGCATCACCAGCGGCGCCGCGAAGTTCTCGAACCGGCGCAGCGCGTCGATGCCGAAGTAGATCAGCACCATCTGGACCAGCCAGAACAATGCGAACGATAGCCACACTGTCCACGGATAGCCCCCGAAACTGCTCGCGGTCGTCCATCCGTGCCCGGCCAGCCGCCCGATGATCGTGTAGACGGCGGTGCCGCCGATCCAGGTCTGGATGCCGAACCAGCCGCAGGCGACGAACGCTCTCAGCAACGCGGCCAGGTTGGCGCCCCTGAGGCCGTAGAAGGCGCGGGCGAATACCGGGAACGGGATGCCGTACTTGGTGCCGGCGTGGCTGTTCAGCAGCATGGGGATCAGCACGAGCACGTTCGCGATGGTGATCGTGAGGAACGCCTGCAGCCAGCTCATACCGAGCGCGATCAGCCCGAAGGCCAGCGTATAGCTCGGTATGCAATGCGCCATGCCGTTCCACAGCGCCAGGTAGTTGTACGTGGTCCAGGTTCGCCTGGCGACCGGTACCGGCGCCAGTTCGAGGTTCGCGTACCGGCTGTCGGCGATCGACGCCGGATCCGTGAGGTCGACGCGTCCGTCGGGGTGCTCGCGCTGTGTCGCTATGGCGTTCTGTGCGATCGGAGTGGTCATCGGCGCTCCCGTGGCTAGCGGGCAAGCAGGGGACTTGTACGCCAGTGTCCGCGCGACGACATGATTTGTACATTGTTGTTAACTACAGACCATCGCGCGGCGTCGCTCCGTGTCCCGCCCGCCTGCCGCCCTTCAGCCCCGCCACCCTGCCCGACATTTCACCATTTGCGCACTCAGGCACTCGTGCGGCGTCGCTCGTGTCCCGCCTGCCTCCGCCACGATGTCCGTTGTGTCCGGAATCTCCTGGTTTGCCGCGCGCGCCATCCTGGTCCTTGTGGAAATTTGGAGCCCTGCGGAAGAAAGGGCGCCGGTTTCCGGCGCCCTTTCTTCCGCAGGGCCTTTTTCTTCCGATGGAACCGCCGCACGAAAGCGGTACGAATCCGGCACTCAGGGTGCCTGCCCGCAACCAGAGGCGGCTTTCCCGGGGAGCCTTCCGCAGAGCTGGTTGTTGAAAGTGACTCTAATGCGCCAACCGTCATGCCGCTTCGCTTACGTATATACGCAATCTATAGAAGATGATCTTGTTCGGGGGGCCCGATGGTGCTTGACTCGTCCTACTGGGCGCACGCCACGGCCCGAGGCGGAGGGGGAGTGAACAGGCGGTGACCAGCCGTGTCACAGGGTGACGCGGCCTGACGCCAGCGGCAGTGACGGCGAATTGCCGTTCCGGCCGGCCGGGTAGCACGCTCAACTGTTCCGCGCTGCGGACTGTGCATCGATTCCGCCAGCGCGGTCCGATAGCTGGCGATGCGCGAATGGTGCCGTGGATTTCGTCGGCGGGCGCGAATACCTGACCGCTGAGCAATGCGGAAAGGAGAACATCATGCACGTACGGATGAATATGCTTGCCGGGGATCCGGCCCGCCTGGACGACGCGACGCGCTATCTCGAGGGGACAGTGCGGCCGCATGTGGAGGCCCAGCATGGTAACCGGGGCCTGGCTTTCCTCACCAACTCCGATCTCGGCGTCTGCGTGATCGCGTCGTACTGGGACACCCACGACGCCATGACCGTCAGCGAGCAGGCCGTGCAGGTCTCCCGTAAGGAGATGACCGAGATGATCGCCGGCACCGTGACGGTCGAGCACTACGAGGTGCCGGTCTTCGTCCGGCGCAGCCGTCCCCAGCATGGCGCCGGCGTGCGGCTGACCAGGATCGACGGACCTTCGGCCGGGGTAGAAGCAGCCATCGAGGAATTCCGCAACACAGCCGTCCCCGCACTGATGGAGATGCGCGGCCTGTGCAGCGCCCAGCTCATGGTCGACCGGGCCACCGGGCGCGGCATCGTGGTGACGGCGTGGGACGACATGGAGTCGCTGATCGCCAGCCGATCCGACGTGGCGAGGCTGCGCGCCAGCCAGACAGCGGTGACGCACTCACAGGTCCGCGCGGTTGAGGAGTACACGCTCGTGTTCTCTTCAGTGCGCGAGGGTGACACCCGGAGCCTGATAGAACGCAACGTCGAGCTGTGGAACGCCCGCGACCGTGACGGCTGGCTGGCGGCGTTCGACCTGCACCGGCTGGAAATGCAGGCGCCGGGCGGAATGAGAATGGCAGGCCGGGAGGCTGCGGACACGATGTGGTCCATGTGGAACGACGCGTTCCCGGACAATCGGATAGAGGCCATGACCATCCACGCCGATGATCGGGGCGGTGTCATGGAGTGCCACGGCACCGGGACCCACCACGGTGCCCTGCGTGCGCCGGGTGGCGAGATAGCTCCAACCGGCCGGAGGCTGGACCTGCCCTTCATCGGCATCCTCGAATTCGAAGAGGGAAAGATCACCAGTTTCCATCTGTACTTCGACCAGGCAGAGCTGCTCGGCCAGCTCGGACTCGCACCGAGCGGTGCCTAACCGGCCAGCCGGCCCGTTGCGGCTGACTAGCCGGCGGGGGTGGCACGCCTTGGCTGGCGTGCCACCCCCGCCGGCCGGCCGGATAACCCCGGCCGCTTACTGAGGTGGGGCATGGCGAGGCCAGCCGCGATGATGACGGCGATGGCGGCGACGACCCGGAGCAGTGCGGAGCCGCCTCCTGGCGTGATGGCGGGCAGCATGGCGAAGGCGGCGCCGAGTGCCAGCAAGCAGACTCCGGCGGCCAGCACCGGCATCTGCGGGCGGAGCGCGTCGGCTGAGGCGCCGGAATCGGCCAGGTGGGTGGCGAGCAGGTAGGCGGTCAGCACCGCGGCGAGCACCGCTGTGTGCCACGGCCGGGCCGGATGCAGCACCTCCAGCCACAGCGCGGCGAGCACAGTGCCCTCCTCCCACGGCGGTACCCGGATCATTCCCAGGAACGCGAGCCAGGCCCGGATCGGCACGGACAGCATGAACGTGCTGTCCGGCAATGGAATCCAGCCCAGGCTGAGCCGCAGCGCGCTGCCCACCACGCAGGTCACCACGACGAACAGCACGATACCGGCCAGAGCCTTGGGCGAGCCCGGGATAGCGGACCAGACGGCCGCCGCGGCGCCGAGCAGGATCGCGGCGGCTGGTGCGCGGGCGGCTCGCTTCGCCACGACAGGTGCGCGGGCGGTTTGCGCGGCTGCGGCTGGTGGGCGGCCGCTGTCGGCAGACTGATTCATCGGCGGGCTCCGGAGTGCGTCAGCGGCCGACGCGTGTACGGCGCCAACGGCAGGTCGAGCGGCTGGCTCCCGTCCCAGCCCACCACCGGGATGCCCAGTTCGCGCAGGGAGAACCGGATCGCCTCTTGTTCCATCTTCCAGATCCGGCGGGCCAGCCGGTCGGTGATCCCCGGGCGGGCCGGGGGCTCGGCGTTGAGCACGTCGATGACGAAGATTGTGAAGCCGCGCTCGCGCATGTCCCGCAGCGTCTCGACGAACCGCTGGTCGAGCAGCGGGCTGAACACGATCACGAACGCGCCTGGCGGCAGCGCGGCCCTTGGCAGCCGCCGGAAACTCATGCCCTGCACCCAGCCGGCATCGCTGGCCAGCATCACGTCGATGATCTTGTAGAACTGGCGTTTGCCGAGCCCGGGACCCCGCCAGTTGACGCCGCCCCACTGGTAGGTGATCACGCCGACCCGGTCCCGCGCGTCGAGATAGGCACGAGCCGCCGCGGCCGCGCCGCGCAGCGCCAGGTCTAGAGCTGACGAACCGGGCTCGCCGACGTCGGAAGTGGCGTCGGCCAGCAGCACGACATCCTGCGACCGCTCAGCGGCGAACATGTTCACCTGGAGCCGCCCGCGCCGGGTGCTGGCCGGCCAGTTGATGCTGCGCTGCCGGTCGCCGGGCACGTACTCGCGGACGCCGGCGAACTCGGTGCCCTCACCCCAGGACCGGGCCGGGTGCTCACCGAGCCGATTGGGAAGCCGGCTGAGCACCACCCGGGTGCGCTGCTCGGCCGGATGCGGATAGCAGTCCAGCCGGGGAAGGCCGAGCCGGGCATGTCCTTCGGTGAGCCGCCACCGGTCGCGGAGCACCACCTCGAGCGTGCCCAGGCGCCGCCGTCCCCAGCGTTCCGGCCGCAGCAGGAGCTGTGCCCGCCATCCGTCCGCGGCGGCGGCGCCGACCGGGTCCAGCCCGCGCCCCGGATGTACCGTCCACCGCACCGTGTACTCAGCGCCGCTCCCAGAACCATCCCCCGGCCCAGCCCCAGTGTCGGCCGCGCTCAAGAACAAGGTCACGGTCTCGCCTTCGAACGTGCGGCTAGTGCTGGCCCGGACGGACACGCTGATGGCCGGCGGCCGGATGCCGCGGCCCGCGGCGAGCAGCAGGAACGCCGGGGCGGCCGCGCCGGCGAACTCGGGCCGCCGGGCCAGCGTCGCGATGAATATCCCGGCCAGGGCCAACGTGAGCAGGCGGCGCGCGTGCCGGGACAGCCGCCAGTGGAGCGCCAGCTCCGTGCGGTCGTCCGGCATCAGCGGCCGACGGTCAGCGCCGGATTGGTCGTCGGCGTCGGCACTGACGACAGCAGCCGGGCCACCACGTCGTCGGCGGAGACCTGGCGGACCCATAGTTCCGGACGCAGCGTCACCCGGTGAGCCAGCGCCGGGACCGCGACCTGCTTGATGTCGTCCGGGATCACGTAGTCGCGCCGGCTGAGCAGCGCCTGGCCGCGAGCGAGCTGAACCAGGGCCAGCCCGCCGCGCGGGCTGGCGCCCACCTGGATCTGCGCGTCGTGCCTGGTCGCGGTGACGATGGCGACGATGTACTCGAGCAGGTCCGGGGTCACCTCGACCTGCTCGAGCGACTTCCGCATGGCCAGCACACCCTGAGCCGTGGTCACCGAGCTGAGTTCTGCGTATTCGGTGGCCCGGGTAACCCGGCGCTGGAGCATGGCCATCTCGTCACCGGCGGACAGATAACCCAGGCGTAGCCGCATGAGGAACCGGTCGAGCTGCGCCTCGGGCAGCTCGTAGGTGCCCTCGTACTCGATCGGGTTGTCGGTGGCCAGGACGACGAAGGGCTCCGGCAGGCGCCGGGTCTGGCCGTCGACGCTGACCTGTCCCTCGCCCATCGCCTCGAGCAGCGCCGCCTGGGTCTTCGGCGGCGTCCGGTTGATCTCGTCCGCCAGCAGCAGCTGGGTGAACACCGGGCCGGGCCGGAACACCATCTCGGCGCTGCGCTGGTCATACAGCGGCGCGCCCACTACATCGGAGGGCAGCAGGTCCGGGGTGAACTGGATGCGAGCGAAGTCCAGTCCGAGCACCTTCGCAAACGACCGCGCGATCAGCGTCTTGCCGAGGCCGGGCAGGTCCTCGAGCAGGACGTGACCGCCGGCCAGGATGCCGATCAGCACCAGTTCGAGGGTCCGTCGGCGTCCGACGACCGCCCGCTCCAGCTCGTCCAGGACGGTGGTGCTGGCCTCGGCGGTCTCCAGCGGTGTCACAGCTTCTCCAATCGGTCGATGAGGCGTGCCAGGACGTGGCGCGGGATGCCGCGCCGATCGCTGACCGCCGCCCGCAGTTCCCGGTGCTGCGGATCGGGATCGATCCACTGCCACAGCGCGGCGTCACCCCGGCGGCGGCACAGCAGCCGGCGCGCTGCCGCGGGGTCCTGGTACAGGTTGATGCCATGCCGTTCGGCCAGCCGGGCGGCGAGCAGGTGTTCCAGGACCGGCCGCAACTCGAAGTCGTAGAACCCACGTTGTTCAATCCCGGTACGCACCACGAATCTGCGATGCGAATACCCGCTGACCGGCCGCGCCGTCGGCTTCTCCTGGGCCTGCCTGGCCGCGTCCGGCGCACCGCGCGGAAGCAGGAAGCGCATAACGAGCGCGGCGAGGGCGGCGGCGGCGATGGCCACCACGCCCAGGCCCGCCCAGCCCGCCGTGGCATAGCCGGCTCCGGCGGCCACGATGACGGTAACCGCCGCGATGACGAGTTCCGGTATGGCCTCAGCCCATGGACGGTTCATCATGCGCCGGCTCCCGCTGCCTCGGCTGTTGCTGCCCCTGATCCCGCTGCCCCTGATCCCGCTGTCCCCGGTCCCGCTGGCTGTGGGCGCGTGGCCAGGTCAGCGGCCAGCTCGTCCAGCGCCCGCTCTGCCGCCTGCCGCTGGGCCTGATCCATCGGATGGCTGGAGAACCTCGCCTCATAGAACAGTGCGGTCAGCCGGGAAGCCGCGGTCCCGCGCACGATGCCATTCCGGATGGCCCGGGCGAGCAGCTCATCGGGTGTGCCGGCCACCCCCCGGGCCGTGCCGCGTTCGGCGAGACGCTGTTCCATGGCCAGGTAACACGCGATGATCGCGGCCCGCGCGTCGTCGAGGGTGCGCAGCGCGGCCCGCCCGGATTCCACCGCCTCGCGGAGGTCTTCGGAATCCTCGGTTTCCTCGTTGATGTCGCCTGGCTTCGTCGCCGGGCGCAGCCGGTACGACCACCGGGCGGCGACCAGGACGGCGATGATGAGCGCGAGCACCAGCAGTCCGTAGAGGATGTCGTTGAGCGGGATGACCGACTTGCCTGTGGACGGGATCTGGGAACGCCCGAGAAACGGGTTCACCTGCCGCGGCGCGCCGGACACCGCTTTCACCCGCTTGGGCTTGATGCTGAACAGGTGCAGGTGAAGCGCGATGAGCATGGTGATCAGGCAGGCCACGATCCCGCCGCTGAGCACGAATTCCAGCACGGTGCGCAGCTTCGCCGCCAGGCTGCCCAGGCCCAGGTCCGCCTCACCGAGCTGGTTTCGCGCCGAGCGAGACCGGATAACGGTGATTGTCAGCAGCGCCGCGAGCACCGCTACCAGCAGGACGCCGATCGCTATACCCGAGCTGTGCAGCGGCCCGTTCCAGCGCGGCGTCGCGACCGCGCCTCGCAACCCAGCCAGGGCCAGAACCATCAGCAGGGCAACGAGGACCACCCGGCCCGCCCAGCTCCGGAGCCCCCCGCCCCGCGCCGCCCCGTGGTAACTCACATCGGCAAGCTACCCACTTACCTAGGCAAAAGCCATACCCGCCGGTCAGCAGCGGATCAGGCGGCGGCGAGGTGCAGAATGTCCTCGATCAGTTCCTTCTTCGCGCTGTCGCCGAGGAACGACGCCCGCACTCCGTTCACCGCCAGCGCGGCCAGCTCAGGCCGCCCGAGCCCGAATGCGGCCGCCGCCCGGCGGTACTCCTCGTTCAGCGAAGTGCCGAACATCGGCGGGTCATCGCTGTTGAGCGTGACGAACAGCCCTTCGGCCAGCATCCGGGGCAGCGGGTGCGCGGCCAGGTCCGGCACCTGCCCGGTGCACACGTTGGACGTCGGGCATACCTCCAGCGGCGTCTGCGATTCTCGCAGCCGGGCGACCAGGCGCGGATCGGACAGGCAGCTGATCCCGTGCCCGATGCGCTCCGCGCCCAGCCCGTCGATCGCTTCCCAGATCGTCTCCGGGCCGCTCATCTCCCCCGCGTGCGGCACGCTGTGCAGCCCGGCTGCCGCTGCCGCGCCGAACACTTCGCGCAGCGCGTCCGCGCAGGCCGACCGGGCCTGCTCGATGCCGCCGAGCCCGAACCCGATCAGCGCCGCGGGCGGACGGCTCACCGCGTGGTCGAACGTCGCACGCGCCGCGACGCTGCCGTATTCACCCGCTATATCGAAGATGTAGGCCATCCGGATGCCGTACCGGGCGAGTGCCTCCCGCTCGGCGATGTCCAGCGCCTCGGTCACCGCCGTAACGGGCATTCCGGCGGGCACGTGACCGGGGGCCCGGGGGCCATGCCCCCCAGTCAATGCCGCGGGCGTGACGGTGAGCTCCACATACTTGACGTTCTGCGCGGCCAGGTCGCGGGCGATCCCCACCACCAGCGTCGCCACGTCTTCCGGCTCCCGGACCAGGCTGCTCACGGCGCCGTAGACCTCAGCGAAGTGCGGGAAGTCGCGGAACTCATAAAATGCTCGCAGCCCTGCCTCGGTGCGGGGGACCAGGCTTTCCGGATGCCGTCGCGCCAGCTCCAGGACGGTCGGAACCGACGCCGAACCTACCAGGTGGACGTGAAGTTCAACCTTCGGTAGCTGCTCGATGAACGTGTCAATCGACCCCATGCGCTGAAGCTAGAAGGCAGGCAGGCAACAGGTCAACCTATCTGACGTGAAAATGTCAAGTATGCGCAAACTTGTAGCTGACACGACCGCCGCCTAAGGCCGGCCGGCTACTTGCTGGTCGCCTTCTCCTTGGCCGCCGCCTTCAGCGACTGTTTGTAGGCCCGCACCCGACCCAGTGAGTCCTCGTCGACGATGTCCGCCACCGACATGTACGAGCCCTCGTCGCCAAACGCTCCGGCCGCCTCCCGCCAGCCCGGCGGCTGCACGCCGAGCTGCTTGCCCAGCAGGGCCACGAAGATCTTCGCTTTCTGCGGCCCGAACCCGGCCAGCCCGACCACCCGGTGGTACAGCTCCGATCCGGACGGAGCAGTCGACCACAACGCCGTGACGTCGCCGCCGTACTCGGACACGATCACCCGCGCGACATCCTGCACCCGGGCGGCCATGGCCTTCGGATAACGGTGCAGCGCCGGCCGTTCGGAAAAAATCGCGGCCAGAGCATCCGGATCGAAGTCAGCCAGCTCCGTCACGGTAGGTTCGTGACCCAGTCGCGTGGCCAGGTCATAGGGTGCGCTGAACGCGCGCTCCAGCGGAACTTGCTGGTCAAGGATCATCCCGGTCAGCAAGGCGAGCGGGCTGCGGCTCAGCAGGTCGTTCGCGGCCGGCTCGACCGGCATCTGAATCGTTACCACGGTCGCAGCGTACTCCCACGGCGATAAGCTGATAGTGCTAGGCGACACGGGGATCGCCCGGCCCTAGGGATGGAGTGGCATATGACACCGCACGCTAAAGTTGCCATCGGTGGAGTCATCGTCGGCCTGATCCTGCTGGCGACCCCCATCCCGTGGTGGCTGGTCTTCGCCCTCATCGTGATCGCTATCGCCGCCCCGACGGCAGCGTGGATGGCGCTCGACCCGGAACAGCGCCGTCGGTTCAAGGAGATCCGCCGCCGCCAGCTCAACCGGTGACCCGCGGCTATTAAGGTCCGACACGAGGCGACAATCCCGTCAACGTTGATCAAGGGCCGGTAAAGTCCTGCCCATGGGGGAATGGATTGGCGCTGCGCAAGCCGCGCAGCGACTCGGGGTGAAGCAAGCGACACTGTACGCATACGTGAGCCGGGGGATGCTCACCAGGCGGCGCGGCGAGGACGGGCGGAGCAGCCTGTTCGATGCCGACGAGATCGTCCTGCTCAACACGAAGGGGAAGCCGCGGCGGGCGGCCGGCTCGGGGGATTTCGTCATTGAGTCGGAGCTGACCGAGGTGGCTGACGGCCGGTTCCGCTATCGCGGCATGGAAGTGACCAAGCTCGCGCTGTGGCGGCCGTTCGAGGAGGTCGCTGGCTGGCTGTGGACGGGGAGCGTAGGACGGCCAGCGATACAGCTGTGGCAGGCGACCGCCGACGCCGTAGCGGCGGGTTCGGGCGCGCAGGCCGCGCTGCCCAGCGGCACGCTTCCGCTGGAGCGGCTGCGGGTGATCGTCCCGGCGATGGCGGCGACCGACCTGCTCCGGCTGCATCTGGACCCGCCGGCGGTGGTGGCCGCCGGCCGCAACATCATCGCCGGGATGGTGGACTGCCTGCCGGATCCGCCAGCCTCGCCGGCCTCCGCGACCCCAGCCGTTCCGTCGGCCCGGCTCGCCGAGGGCGGCATAGCGGGGCGATTCTGGTACAAGATATGCCCCAGGCGTCCGGACCCGGGGCTGCTAGGCGCGCTGCGGGCGGCGATGGCGCTGCTGGCCGACCATGAGCTGGCCGCCTCCACATTCGCCGCGCGGATGGCCGCGTCGGTGCGGGCTGATCCCTACGCGGTGGTCGCCACCGGGCTCGGCGCGCTGGGTACCTCGCGGCAGGGCGCCGCGTCGTGGCGATACGGCGGCGCCTCGCTCGGGGCGGAGACCATGCTGGCGGCGATCCGCGACCCGGCCGACGCGGTCCGGGCCGTGGGCGACCTGCTGCGGCGCGGGGAACGGATCCCCGGGCTCGGTGACTTCGCCGACAGCCCGGACCCGCGCGCGAAGACCCTCCTGGACCTGGTTAAGAAGGCGGCACCTCGCTCCGCCCGGTTCGCCGTAGCGGCCGCGGTGCTGGAGGAGACCCGGAGCCGGGCGCTGCCCGAGCCGAACGTCGACTTCGCCCTGGCCACGCTGGTGAATGTGGCCGGCATGATCCCGGGGGCGGGGGAGGCGATCTTCGCCGTGGCGCGGACCGCCGGCTGGATCGCGCACGCCATGGAGGAGTACGCGAAGAATGTCCCGCTGCGCCCGCGCACGGTGTACACCGGGCCGACGCGCGCGCCGGCGCTCAACCGCTGAACCCGATGTGCCCCTCGGCATGTGCGATGGGCGGGCCGTCCGCGATGTAGCGGACCGTGCAGGTGGTCGCGCACCGCACGTCGATGGTGAGCGCGCCGCCCTCGGCCGCCACGAGCAGGTCTCCGGGCTGGATCCCGGCCTTCGTCAGCGCGGCGCCGGACAGCCTGAGCAGGCTGTCGTCGCCGGGATGCTTGTTCGCCTGGCCGGAGTAGCGGTCCGCCAGGTAGGCCGCCGAGGCCGCGCCCGCGCCGAAGCCGGGCGGGACGAACCCGGCGCTCTCCACGCCGATGTCGCCCCCGCTCGGCAGGCCCGAGATCGCCAGCGTGACCGTGCGCCCGTCGGGCTGGATCGCGTACACCCGCCCGCTGGTCTCGTTCGGCGCGATGAGATCGCCAGCGAAGGCGCCGAATGCCGGCGGCGCCACCGCGATCCCGCCCTCCACCGGCGGCCCGTCGCTGGTGAGCGTGCTCGCCGTACCGGCGCAGTCGATGGCGAACACGGTCGTCCTGCCGCCGCGACCGCCGGTGACCAGCAGGCGGTGCCCGAACCGGCCGGTGGTGTCGAACGCGATCCCGTCCAGCCCGACGCCGGGTGGCAGGCTGGTGAACGGCCGCGCCTGCCCGGCCGGGTTTATCTCGACGACCTGCGGCCTGCCACTACTCGGCTCAAGAGCGAAAACCTCATTTACAACGAACGGACAGTGGCTCGACCCGCTGGCCACATCCTTGGCCATCGTGATGTACGGCTCGCCGCCGGTGCTGGTCTGGTATCCGCCCGGACCGCGGGCAAACGGCGTCAGCGTGGTGCCGCCGTTGCGTAGCAGGTACAGGCGGCCCGCCGCCGAGATGACGAACGACCCGTCGTCGCGCGGTCCGGCCACATCCACCACGCCGGGCAGGTGCCGGAATTCCGCCCAGCGCGCCGGGGGGGTCTGGGCCGGCGTCGGGACAGCCCCGCTGCTTCCTCCGGATGCCGTGCTTCCTCCTCCGGAGGTGCAGCCGACGCAGGCGGCCGTTACCAGGCCGGCGAGAAGGAATGAGAGCGGCCGCACAATGATTGAAAGCTACAGGAGTTACACCGAGAGAGGGTGCCGATTGTGTCCGTCCGCCGCCTGAATCACGCCGTCCTGTACGTGAACGGCCTGGACCGCGAGGTCGACTTCTACACGCGTGCGCTGGGTTTCGAAGTCCGCATGCGGATTCCCGGCCGGGCGGCGTTCCTGCGCGCGGCGGGATCGTCGAACGACCACGACCTCGGCCTGTTCGAGCTCGGCGCCGGCCGGGCGCCCGAAGTGCCCGAGGTGGGCCTCTACCACCTGGCATGGGAGGTCGGGTCGCTGGCCGAGCTGGTGTCGGTGCGCGAGAAGCTCGTCGAGGTCGGCGCCCTGGTCGGGGAGAGCGATCACCGGGTGTCGAAGTCGCTGTACGCCAAGGACCCGTCCGGGATCGAGTTCGAGGTCATGTGGCGGGTCCCCGTCGAAGACTGGGACGCCGAACTGGCCAAGGGCAACATGACCGTAGCGCTCGACCTGGACGCGGCCCTGACCCGCTGGGGCAGCGACCGCCTGACCGGCGCCGCCTCCGGCTCCGCCACCTAATCCCTCCCGCCCCGTCTCCCCTCCCGTCCCGTCCCGTCTCGTCTCCGCGTCCGTCTCGTCTCCGCGTCCGTATCGTCTCCGCGTCCGTCTCGTCTCCGCGTCCGGTCCGGCGCTTCCGCATGCCCCACACCCCGCCGGATCCTGCCCCGGCACTCTCGTCGCCCCCGGCCATGCCCACAATCCGACATTTCAGGATTT
>Ga0213881_10000548_pt1 | contig 23277 bp, 13 predicted proteins | sample BarmaccoBMER_R08_FD_160104 | JGI IMG/M metagenome (GOLD analysis project Ga0213881, IMG submission 160104) | Barbacenia macrantha exposed rock microbial communities from rupestrian grasslands, the National Park of Serra do Cipo, Brazil - ER_R08 ... | reverse complement strand
TGAAGGATGCTCATGTGTCCGCTATGTATCGGTATGCATAGTTCACCCAGGCTGTTCAGCGCACTCTAGCAAAGACGACATGCCCAACATGCCGCAAACGCACGTTATTTTGGCGCGCGCACATAGTGCACTAAAGTCACCACAGGACCCCGAATTACCGCAGTAATCTGAGCGGCCCGCCGCGCGGACTTCCGGCCGCTGTGATACTCGGGATTACTTGACCGGCACTCTGGCGGCCGCGGCAGGCACAGCGGCCCCGGCCGGCCACGGCAGGGACAGCGCGGCCCTGGCGGACGCGGCAGGCACAGCGGGCCCGGCCGGACGCGGCAGGGACAGCGGGGCCCTGGCGGACGCGGCAGGGACAGCGGCCCCGGCCGGCCGCGGGAGGAGGCAGCGGCGCACCGATGGCGGACGCGGCGGGAAGCTGGGCGGGGTTTGCAGAGGTTGAAGGGCCCATGCCGGATCGTGTGCTGGTGCCCTCGTCAGCATGGATGGCGCCATCGATGTCGCTGCGGCCGGACATTACGGGCGTCCACCGACATGGATGGCGCCATCCATGTCGGTGGGGAAACTCGTCATGTCGGTGGGAAACTCTTCATGCCGGTGGGAGTCTCTTCATGCCGGTGGGGAATCTCTCATGCCGGTGGGAATCTTGCGTAGAAGGCGCGGATGTCGTCGGCTAGGACGTCCGGTTCCAGGTGGGCGGCGTAGTGGCCGCCGGGTTCTGGGTGCAGGTTCCACTGGACGAGGTTCGTGTGGTCGCGTTCGGCGAACCGGCGGATGCCGGAGAAGTCGCCGGCGAAGCCCGCAACGCCAAGGGGTACGGTGGTCGGCTCGGCAGGCCGCTGCCCATGCGCGTCCTCGTAGTAGAACCGGATCGACGAGCCACCGGTGTTGGTGAACCAGTACAAGGCGACGTTGGCCAGGATGAAATCATCGTCAAGCGGCTTGTCGCCCATCGCGTCGGCCGCCATGAGCTGGAGGTTCCAGCCGAGCAGGCCGACCGGAGAGTCGGCGAGCGCGTGCGCCAGAGTCTGCGGCTGCTGGGAGTGCAGCTGGTTGAACGCGAACTTGTTCTCCATGAACCACTGGAGTTTGCCGAGCGCGGCGCCGTCCTCGGGCGACATGCCCTCGAACTCGGCCGGGTCGCCGGACGGGAACGAGAACACCTGGGTAACGTGCACCGCGATGACGTGTTCGGGGTCCAGGCGGCCGATCTCCGGGGAGATCATCGAGCCGGCGTCGTTGCCGGCCGCACTGTAGCGTTCGTAGCCGAGGCGGTGCATCAGCTCAGCCCAGGCGGCGGCGGTACGCCGCGTGCTCCAGCCCCTGTCGCGGAGCGGACTGGAGAAGGCGAAGCCTGGCAGCGAGGGAATCACCAGGTGGAACGCGGGCGCCGTGTCCCGGCCATAGGCGCGGGGGTCGGTGAGCGGGCCGATCACGTCCGCGAACTCGAGGACGGAGCCCGGCCAGCCGTGGGTCAGTATCAACGGGATCGCGTCCTGCTCCGGCGACCTGACGTGCAGGAAGTGGATGTCCTGGCCGTCGATCTCGGTGATGAACTGAGGGTAGGAGTTTATCCTGGCCTCGACCGCGCGCCAGTCGAAGCCATCGCGCCAGTACCCGGCCAGCCGGCGGACCTCGGCCAGCGGCACGCCGTACCGCTCCGCGGCCTGGCCGTCGGCGCCGCTGGGGATGCCGGTAGTCCAGCGGGTCTTGCTCAAGCGGTCGCGGAGGTCGTCCAGTTCTACCTGCGGAATGTCGACGCGGAAGGGGCGGAAATCGGTGTTTGTCGTGGCCATGACGGCGATCATGGCCGGGACGGCGGCGCTGGTGAAAGGCCCGATCACGCCAAGTCACGTCGGTTTTAGGACAGCGCAATCCAGGACAGCGCAATTCAGGACAGCGCAATTCAGGACAGCGCAATTCAGGACAGCGTGGCGAACGCGGTCCGGTAGGCGGCGGGGACGGTGCCGACGATGCGGCGGAAGTGCGGGCGCAGCGCGGCTCCGCTGGAGAACCCGCATTGCCGGGCCACCTCTTCGACCGGCAGCCTGGTCGACTCCAGCAGTTGCTGGGCCCGGAGCACCCGTTGATGGGTCAGCCAGGTGGCCGGCGCGGTGCCGGTGATCTCGCGGAACCGCCGATCGAAGTTGCGCCGGCTCATCCGCGCTCTGCGGGCCAGCCGCTCGACCGGGAGGTCGTGATTGAGCTGGCCGAGCGCCCAGGCCAGCGTCTCCTCGACCGGATCGGTCCGGTCGAGCTCCGGCAGCGGGGTCTGCACGAACTGCGCCTGGTCACCAGCGCGGTGCGGCGGCACCACCATGGAACGGGCCAGCCGGCTGGCCACCTCCGCGCCGTACTGGGTGCGCAGCAGGTGCAGACCCAGGTCCATCCCGGCGGCGCCGCCGCCAGCGGTGAGCACGTCACCGTCGTCGATGTACAACTGCGCCGGCCGGACGTCGATCTTCGGGTACATGCGGGCGAGCAGCTCGGCGGACTTCCAGTGCGTGGTGGCCGGGCGGCCGTCCAGCAGGCCGGCCGCGGCCAGCACGAACGCGCCGGAACACAGGGCCGCTACCCGGGCGCCCGCCGCATGCGCGGTCCGCAGGGCCGCCAGCAGGGCGGGCGGCGGCGGTTCAGCCGGATCGCGCCAGTTCGGGATGATGACCAGATCCGCGGTACGGATGGCATCGAGGTCGTACGGGACCGGGCAGGCCAGCCCGCCGCCGCGGATCGTCGCGCCCGGCTCACCGGAGATCACCCGGATGTCGAGGTCGGGCAGCACGCCGTGGTGCTTGGCCATATCGAACACGCCGAACGCGAACGACATGATGCCCAGCGACACACCGTCGAACACGACTACCACGAGCCGCATGGCACCTCCTGCTCAGCCTGATGGATATTGTCTCCCGAGGTGGATGCCCAGGTCGTGGCGGATGTAGATCTCGGTGTACTCGGCCAGCCAGGGGCTGGCCGCCATGTGCTCGAACACCGCCGTCAGCCGGTCGTCGGCGGCCCCGGTGAGGTGGACGATGCGCCACTGGTTCAGCGGCTCCGACTCCGTGCCGCCAACCGAATGCTCGACGTGGAACAGCGGCTGCCCGGTGCCCGCGTGCAGCGGTGTCCCGTCCGGTCCGGTCAGCTCGGGCACGCCGAGGAAGGTGATCTTCTGCTCGCGGTGGTTGAGGAAAGCGCGCTCCAGGATCAGCTCGCGCCGCTGCGGGGCGAGCCACAACCGCTGCATCGAACAGCGGTCCAGGTACTCGCCGCCGTCGCCGGGATGACGGCCCCAGGAGCGGTCGCTGCCCGCCTGGACCACGTACGGGATGTAGGTGCCGGGGCGGGCGGCCTTGCGGACCTCCATGTCCCAGAGCATCGCGCGGGTGACGGTCAGCGGCACGCCGGTGGTGTAGCGGGCGGCGAGAACCTTGTTGATGTCGGTGTCGGGGAGGTGGTAGCGCGTGTGGCCCGGGGCGTTCCAGGCGCGGGCGAATTCGGCTTCGAACGGCGGCAGGGCCGGCTGGTCCCCGCTGACCGGCTCGAGCACGAAGACCGGGATCTGGCGCTCGACATTCCGCTGGTATTCGGCAAAGTCCGGGAATGCGTCCACGGCGCGGCGCCACCACAGGTCCTTCTCGTCCCCGGACACCTCGCGCGCCCGGTACTCGCGGGTCACCGTGCCGTCCTGCAACTCGACGAGCGGCCCGGCGGCGAGGCTGGCGTACCACCGCGGGTTGCTCGGCGCGCCACCCTGGGACGCGACGGCCGCGTAGCGTCCCTCGTGCTCGATACGCATCAGCGGCGTCTTACGGACTATGCCGGTCCGCGCGCCCCGGTAGGTCATCAGCACGATAGGCCGGCCCTTGACCGATACGCCGTCGGTCGTGCCGGTGTGCACGACCTGCTCGACATGCCCGCGGACCCACGCCGACCCGCTCGGTTCGTAATCGCCAAACATCGGTTCCTCCTCGGCGCCGTGTAGAATTAGTTATGCGCATAATGTTATGCGCATAACTAATTCTGTCAAGGGGGGTCCGTGGACTTCGACCAAGCCGACGCCATCAACCAGGCCATCCGCCTGCTGACCCTGCGCCACCGGGCCAGGGCCGCGGCCCTGCTGGCCCCGCTGGGCCTGCACACCGGCCAGGAGGCGCTGCTGCTCGAACTCGACCGGAACGGCCCGATGATCCAGGCCCAGCTCAGCGACGCGCTCGGGTGCGAGCCGCCCAGCGTCACGCTCATGGCCCGCAAGCTGGAAGCCTCCGGCCACATCCGCCGCACACCCTCCCCCGCCGACAAGCGCGCCAGCATCATCGAACTCACCGACAGCGGCAAGGCGCTCGCGGACCAGGTCAAGCAGCTATGGTGCGCCCTGGCGGAGGAAACGGTGACCGGTCTGCCCGCCCAGACGGTGGCGGAGCTACCCGGGATCCTCAACACCCTGACCGGAAACGTCGACACCAGGCGCCCCCGGCAACCCGCACGGTAAACGGAGGGACCGGTTCCCAGAGTGGTTACGGTGCCCTTTCGCCTGCCCTAACGCATGGTCATGCCCCGCGCGAAGCACGTTACGGTCCAGTGAGCTGGCAGACCGACTGTGCTCATCGAAGGGAGCAACGCTCATGGTGGTGTACCGCCGGACCATCGCCGCCGCCGCGGCTGGCCTCGCCGCGGCCGGCGCCGTCACGGCGGCCGCGGTGGCGGCATCGCACTCCGGCGCCCAGCACGCGGCCCCGGCCGCGGACGTCCGCGCCGCCCCCGCCGTGGGCAGGCCGTCCGCCGCGCCCGGGGCGTACCTGGCCCGGCTGCGCACGGTGCGCACGATCGGCTCCACCGTGCCGTCGAACGGGGATGTCAACCCGTACGGCATCGTGGTCCTCCAGCACTCCGCCGGGCGGCTGCACGCCGGGAACGTCCTGGTCAGCAACTACAACGACAAAGCCAACCTGCAGGGCACCGGATCCACCATCGTACAGATCACCCCCCGCGGGAAGCTGAGCGTATTCGCCCGCATCACCAAGGCGATGCTGCCCAGCTCCGGCTCCTGCCCCGGCGGGATCGGCCTGTCCACCGCGCTGGTCACGCTGCCCGGCGGATGGGTCGTGGTGGGCAGCGCCCCGTCCGCCAACGGGCAGGCAGCCACGGCGAAGGCCGGGTGCCTGATCGTCCTCGACAACCAGGGGCGGCTCCGGGAAACCCTGCACGGGGATGGGATCAACGGGCCGTGGGACGCCACCGCGGTCAGCACCGGCAAGACCGCTGACCTGTTCGTCACCAACGCGTTCAACGGCACCGCCGCCGGCAAGGGAACGATCGTGCGTAAGGGCACGGTGGTGCGGATCGCCCTTCGGCTGTCCGGTTCCGCCGCGCCCCGGCTGGCCGGGGCGGCCATCATCGCCACCGGCCTGGCCGAGCAGGCCAGCGCCGCCGCGTTCGTCCTCGGCCCCACCGGCGTCGGCCTCGGCCGCGGCGACATCTTGTACGTCGCCGATACCGCGACCAGCACCATCACCGCCATCCCCGGCGCGCTACACCGCAACGGCAGCGCCGGACCCGGCCTGACCATCACCGCCGGCGGGTCGCTGTCCCAGCCGCTCGGCCTGGCCATCGCCTCCGACGGGGACATCCTCACCGTCAACGGCGGCAACGGGAAGATCGTCGAGACCACGCCCGCCGGCCGGCAGGTCGCGACCGAACTGCTGGACAACTCCGGCAGCCCGGCCGGGGCCGGCGCGCTGTTCGGGCTGACCGTCGCCTCCAGCGGAAACGTCTACTACGTAGACGACGTGGCCAACACCCTCCGCCTGCTGCGCTGACCGGGGAGGTGATACCACCGCCGTTCGTTCAAAAGATCTTTTAATACGAACGGACGGTGGTACCACTCGTCCGTGGCTTCCAGCCTTATTTCACCGTGACATTGGAGCTACCGCTGCCGCCGCCGAAGGACTCGGTGGCGAGGATCTGGTAGTTGAGCGTGCCCAGGTGCATCCCGTGGCTGGCCCACGCGTTGAAGAAGTTCTGCGTGGTGATGGTCCCGCTGCTGGTGGGCGAGGTCCGTATCGCCAGGTACTGCTCGAAGGTCTTGGTTCCCTGGATGGAGGGCTGGTTTACCTGCTGGTGCTCATAGATGTCATAGGTGCCGCCGTCGCTGTTGACCGTGCCCATGAACGTGCCGGACGCGGGCAGCGAGCCGGTGTAGTTCTCCATGACGTAGTACTCGACAAGCGGGTTGGTCGACCAGCCGTAGAGCGAGACCAGCGTCCTGCCGCCGGACGCGCTGAGGCTACCGGAGAAGCTCACCGTGTGGCCGCTGCCGGGGTTCCAGCCCACGCCGGCGACGAAGTCGCCGATGCCGCTCCACTTGCTGGAGTAGCTGCTGCTGGAGTTCAGCGTGATGCAGGCCGACCCTTGGCCGTTGCTCCACATCTGGAAGTACATGCCGCCGTTCGTGCCGGTCTGGTTGGAGCAGATGGTCGTCGCTGCCTTCGCGGTACCGGGCACTGCCGCGGCGTAGGCCGTGGCCAGGGTCGCGGCGAAGACGACGCCCAGCAGCAGCCGGAACCGGCCGCCGCCAGGAGCTCTGGGAACATGCGGGAGGGCGTTCACGCGGGCGCCTCCTCCTTTGAACGGGGTCGTCAGGTCGACGACCGCGGGGGGACCAGGCCGGTGGGGAGCCTGACCGGCAGCTCTGCTATCTGCCGATGGCGTTAGTGTGAGTTGGCGCGGCTGTGGCAGTCAATTACTTTCGGAAACATTTCGACACGAAATATTTACATAAGATCTGCCGGGGTGGGCTTTTTGGCTTTGTGATGAGGGCTAACGTGGCGAATGGGGACAAATTAGCCAATGAAGCCGGGGCGCCTGCCGGGACGACTCGGCATGTAATGTCGAAAGGTTTCATGGCTTTTCCGAAACTTTCGACTGCCGGTTCGCGCGATCGAGCCACAGGTATCGGACCGACTCCGGTCCGGGGTGGACACCCAGTCCAGCTGCGTCGCCGTAGCGGGCAGCCAGTTCGTCCGGCGCGGGAAGCGGGCCGGGTCCGAACCACAGCGCATCATCGCGCTCGCGGCCATGCGCGAGAGCGCGGCCGAGGACGGCGGCGATGCCGTCGGTGCGCAGGTTGCCGTGCCGGACCCGGTACAGGCCGGCCAGGCCGGAGTAGACGTCCAGGCCGGGCCGGCACACCAGGGCGAGTTCCCCGGGCGCCGGGTCCGGAATCGCGGGCCAGTCGCCCGCCAGGGCCTGCCGGACATAGGCGGCTTCGGTGCGGGTTTCCAGGCTGGTCCACTGGCAGACGTTGACCGGGTCGGCCAGCCCGGCGAGCCGGTCCGCGACCGGCTCCAGCTCGGGAAGGGTGAGGCGCAGCCGCTCGTTCCGACGGGACCGGGGAGTCGGCAGATAGCTGGCGGTCTCGAAGCACTTGCCCGCGTCGACCAGACGGCCCACGGTGCCGGTCAGCTCGGTAAGTTGCGGCAGGCTGGCAGCGGTGAGGAAGACGTTGCAGCCGACGTTCAATCCCGCCGCGTGGGCACGCTCGATGGCCCGGCAGGTTCCGGCGAAGGCGCCACGGTGATTCGCCTGCCGGTCGTGGACTTCGCCGGTGCCATGAAAGGCGACCCAGAGATGGAGCGTGCCGGTCCCGGCGGCGGCCTCCAGCACGCCGCGCCAGTCCTCTCGGAGCGCGAGCGGCACGCCCGTGGTGGTCCAGGGCTCGAACATGGTTCCCCCGCCCTCTACCGTTCCACTGTGCGAGTTGAACAGCCCGAACAGCCTGGCGGCGTCCGGGTGGGCGGCCAGCTCGTGCATCGGGTAGGCGTCAAATCCCAGGCCTCGGTCGTCGCAGAACCGGTGCGCCTCCGCCAGCACCCACTCGATGTCAGCCAGCGGCATCATCCCGTACCCGGTGCCCTGCGCCCAGCAATGCCGGCACACCGTGGGACAGCCCGCGACCTCCATGCACAGGTACAGCATCTCCACAGGCGTAATCATCAGCCGGCCGGCGCCCCGCGACAAACCGCGGTGCGTCAGGCACGCTACGGTCGCGCGTCTCGTAGCCAGGTGGCGAGGAGGGTGTCGATCAGCGTGGCCAGCGGGGGCCAGGCGACGTGCGGGCGGGCGGCCCGGAGCACGATCAGCCCGTGCAGCGCGGCCCACAGGCATATGGTGACCGCATACGGGTCGGCGGGGGGAAGCAGGCCGGCGCTCATGCAGTCGGCGACCGTCTGCTGGATCGTCAGCACCACGGCGGCGCCGGGCCGCTCGCTGGCCGGGACCTGGCGGGGCGGGCTGGCCGACCCGGGCACGGTGAACATGACGTGGTAGATGTCGGGGTGGTCGGCGGCGAACTGGCAGTATGCCTCGGCCGCCGCGCGCATCCTGTCGCCGGGGTCGGCGGAAACGGCCATGGCCTGAGTGAGATGGTCCGCCAGGTCGGAGAAATGCCGCTCATAGACAGCGAGCAGCAGCGCTGTCTTGTCGGGGAAGTGCAGGTAGACGCTGGTTGCCGCGATGCCGACCTCGCGTGCGACGGCGCGCAGTGACAGCGACTCGTGGGTGGCGCCGTTCTCGAGCAGGCGGTTGGCGGCGCCGATCAGTTCCTGGCGCAGCCGGTCTCCTTCGCCGCGCGGGTTGCGGACGTGCCGCTGATCAGCATCGGGTCGTGATGACATGGATGCCCTTTCTGCTCTGGGAGATCCGGTCCGGAATTACCTCTTGACATCCGGCGCCGGACCGCTAACACTACATGTAAGGCTAAACGTAGCGCTACTTATTGCCTTACATGTTATCTAACCAGACGGGGAGCGGCGCCGCCGGCGCCGGAGCTAACGGGGCGAGTGCGGCCCGCCAGTTGTGGCGGGCGCAGCGGATCCACGCAGTCAGCAGCGACCGGCGGAGCCTGCTCTCCTTCAGCGATGTGCGCAGAAAGCACGCCGAAAGGAAGCGCTCAGAAATGGCAGACATCACTATCTGGGGCGTCGTGAACGCTAACGGCACGACGAAGTCCGGAACGGGATTCAAGGTGGATCACGTCGGGACCGGCATCTACACCATCCTTTTCGACAAGTCGTTCAACGTGTTGCCCGCCGTGGTGACCACGCAGCTTTTCCCTGGCAACGACCCTGACAGTCACGGCGGCGATCCCCGGGACAACACGGTCGTCGCCTACATCGGCAACGACCGCTGCCGGGTGATCACCGGCCAGGACAACGGCGACAAGGAGGACAGGGCCTTCTCCTTCGTCGCGATCGGCCAGTAAGACACCAGCCGGTTGCTTCCCTTCCGCGGGAAGGGAAGCAACCGGCTCTCACAGCTAACAAGATCATTTGCTAAGAGAGGAAAGACCCGTGACCCGCAATGTGCTGCCGACCGCGGAAACCGAGACCGCGGAATCCAGTACCCGATTGTTCCAGCTCGATCCGGGCGGTTTCGCAAACATCCCGGCCAGCGTCAACCTGTTCCGCGGCGAGGTCAGCCACCCCATACGACTGGTCGACCTGCCGGGCCGGGGCGGGCTCGCGCTCCGTGTCACCGCGCTTTATTCCAGCGGCGTAACCCGGGCGGCCACCACCTGGAACGCGGGGGCACCGACCGGCCTGCTCGGCTTGGGCTGGTCGCTGGACGTCGACCGGATCGTGGTCGACGACAAATCCACCGGCAACCCGCTGGACGGAGACTACTTCCTCGTGGCCGGCGGGGTGACCGAACGACTCGAGTGGTACGGCAGCGACGGGGATGACCTGCTGTTCCAGAGCCGCGAGCAGCCCTTGTGGCTGGTCCGCTACCAGATGGCCGATCAAACGTGGCAGATCCTGCGGGACGACGGGTCGGTCGCCGTATACGGGCATCCGGCTGGCGGCAACGGCGCGGTGATGTACGGCGTGGCGTGGGCAAACTGGATCGGCGCGAGCCGCACGCCCAGCGCGGAACTCCGCCGCTATCCGGTCGGCTGGAACCTGGCGGAGGTCCGCTCCGCCGGGGGAGACACCATGACCTGGAGTTACGAGAACGACGAGGTCGAGGTGACCGCGGGCCTGACCTATACCCGCGCCGCCTACGTCCAGCAAATCACCGATATGCTCGGCCGCACTGTACGGTTCAACTACCTGCCCAAGGATCGGTACGAGTACGTACCGCCCCATCAGACCGCGGCCGGGGAGCCGGACACCGCGTTCCAGGATCGTTACGAGACACGCTTCCTGACCAGCCTTGACGTGTCCGCCGGGCGGGCCGCTGACCAGGTGCTCTACACCGTGCGGTTCGGCTACGACCTGCGCGACGTATCCGGCCGCGACGATGAGCGGTTCACCAAGCGGTTCCTGACCACGATCGGCCTGGACCGCCTCGGCAAGCAGGTCACGCCTGCGCTGCGCCTGGAGTACCAGAACGACGCGGGCCAGCCCAACCCCGGGGCGCTCCGCTCGATCGTGTACTCCGACGGCGGCCGGGCGACCTTCGATTACGCCGACGTGACGCTCGACGCGGCTGGCTCGGGGCACATCTTCGACAAGAACATCACCGTGGCCAACCCGGTCGACGGCAGCCGGCCGCTGGTGTTCCATGGCCCCGACTACATCGTCATCGCCTGGTATTCGGAGCCGGCGGCGGAGACGCTGATCGAGGTCTACAGCTTCGGCGGCCGGTGGACGGTTCCGTGGTCGCCCCCGCAGGCGGTGCCCGGCCGCATCCAGCCGCAGGAAGTCCGGTTCGCGGCCGGAGCGGATTTCTTCGCGCTGTATCTGTGCCCGGCCAATGCGGGTTCGCGCGCCACTGTGTACCTGTTCCAGAAGGAACCGTACCGGTTCGGGGAGTGGACGCAGCACGTGCTCGAAGTGGACCGGGCGGGGACCGACGTCCCGCAGGAGACGGCGCTGTGTGCGGGAGAGCGGTTCGTGGTTCTTCACCTGGGCGGTGACTGGCGGGTTCACCGCTTCTGGTTCGACCCTGTGCACACAACATGGCTGCACGCGGAGGATGCCCGCAACGGGTCCACCCAGGTGGCCCTGGCGGCGCGCCGCAACTTCTACCTGGTGGCCTGGTACGACACGAGCACCCGGACCGCACCGGGCCAGATCTTTCATCGCGACCTGACCGGCACCTGGGCGGCGGCCGAGCTCGGTGGCGCGGGGCAGCAGTTCGACTGGGATCCGGGCTACGCGCGGACATACTGGGCGGCCGGGGACAGCTTCGCCGTGGCCACGTACTCCGCCGGGGCCGGCCAGTACCGGCTGCGGCTGCTGCGCTGGACGTCGGACTACCGCCTGGCGCAGGACGAGATCCGCGCCGGCCTGGCGCCGATCTCATACGTCGCGGGCGACGTGGTGGGCAACGGCCCGCTGGTGCTGCGGCTGGACGCCGGGGCGTGGCATTCCTTCGAGATGTTCGTGGGTAACGACGTCGAGGCACGGTACGCCTACGGCGACGACCTCGCGATCCTGAGCCGTATCCAGGGCTCGGGCGCCACCACGACCGTGGTCCGCTACGACCCGGACGCGGCGCGGTGGCGGGTGCTCGAGGACACCGGGCCCGCCCTGGCCGCACCAGCGCTGGACCAGGTGTGGCCGCCGAGCATCGGCGGCCGGGTGACCACGATCACCGAGGACGTCCGCTGGCGGGACCCGGACGGGACGCTCCGGCTGATCGGTTCGCTGCCGGTGCCGGGCGCGAAGCGGTCGCTGTGCAACCGCGGTCCCTCCTATGTCCTGTTCGAGGACCAGCCGTCAGATCCCACGGACACCACCGTCAGCGTGCTGCTGCTGCGCAACGGGGAGATCGCGCAGACGATCAGCTACGCGGGACAGCGCAGCGGAACCGACGACCCGGCTGTGCCGGCCGCGCAACTGGCCGGCGCCCAGGCGTTCGTCACCTACCCGGGAGGCCAGTCCATCGCCCGGCCGAGCGAGCTGTTCCTGCACCGGATCCTGGACCAGTCGCTGGATGACCGCACGGTCATGCCGGTTGTCAGCCTGGTGACCGTTGACGACGGTTACCAGTCGCTGGAGACCCGCTACGTGTACGACACCGCGACCGCCGTCCCCGATGCCAGCGGCACCAGCGTGTGCTTCGCCATGGCCGAGCGGATCAGCGGTGCGGACGGCGAGGGCGGCCGGAACCTATACAGCTTCTACAACGGGCTGCCGGCGCCGCGGCTACCGCTGCTGCGCCACACCTCGCGAGCGGTCCTGGCGGAGTCGAGCGACGACTGGAGCCTGCTCACCGGAATGGTCCGGGAGGCCAGAGTGCTGGACAGCGACGGGTTCGAGGTCAGCGCCTCACACAGCGTATGGTCCACCATGCGCCTCGACACCGGGCCCGCCTCACCGGTCGGTGTCATGCTGCCTGCCGCTTTGCCCAAGCTGACCCGCCAGACGGTGCTGACCGGGAAGCTGCGCCTGTCCCACCTGCCCGGCTCCGCCGCCGCCGACCTGGACAGCGAAGTGCTGTCCCCGGCGGTACACGACGACTTCGCGGCCCATGGCGTGCCGCTGACCGACGCCGCCACGGTCAGCGTCGTCGTCCTCGGACAACGCTGGGAGATACTCGACGAAACCGCCGAGTACCCGGTTCATGTCTCGGGTGACGTGCTCGAGGTGCTCACCGTGGTGCGCAGCGACACGACAAGCAGCTACGACACCGCCACCGGGTACCTGCTGGAGCAGGAGACATCCGAGTTCGACTCATCCGGGGCCAGGCAGGTCGCGCGGTCGCGCCTCACCCCGGCCTGGCGTGTCCCTCAGTACGCGGGCCTGAAGGCGGCACGGATGCTGACCGCGCAGGCCGGGCGGACGCTCAGCAACGTCACCGCCGGGATCACCATCAGCGCTACGGCCGCCACCTATCGTGCCGACTGGCCGGCGCCGGCGCCGCGGGTATGGGCGCAGAGCGCGACGTACACCTGGCGCGCGGATGCCGCCACCGCACCGCCGTTCGACTACACCCCCGGGGCGGAGAACCCGGATTGGATCAGGGACCAGGCGTGTACCGCCCGCACCCGTTATGGCCAGCCCGCCGTCACACTCGACGTCGCCGGAGTGCCGTCCTCCACCCTGTTCGACGCGGCGGAGCAGTACCCGGTCGCCGGGATGGTCAACGTGGACCTCGCCGCCGCCGGCCGGCAGGCCAGCTATCTCGGGTTCGAGGACTACGAACAGCTCCAAGGCTGGCGGCGCTCGGACGACAAGCCGCTGGAGAGCCTGATCGCCGCCGGGAGCGCCCACACCGGCCAGCGCTGCCTCCAGCTTCCCGGGCAAGCCGACGGCCCCGCCGTGGAGAACGACTTCGTCATCCCGGCCGGCACCGGCCGGGGCCTGCTGGCCTGCTGGGCCAGGACCGCACCCGGCTTTCCCGCACGGCCCGACGCGGGCTGGCACATCGAGCTGCGGTCAGCCGACGGGACCACGGCGACCCGGACGCTGGCGATCCCTGACACCGGCGGATCCTGGCAGCAGGCGTGGATTCACCTCGACCCGCCCGACCCGCGGCAGGACACGGAGGTCACCTGCAGGCTGCTCAATCCGGTCGCCGGATGGGCGATCGACGTTGACGACCTGCGCGTCGCCCCCCTAGAAGGCGGCGTGACCGCCCTGGTCTACGACAACGCCAGCCATCTGGTGACCGCGGCGCTGGACACCAACAACAACACCACCTCGTATTACTACGACGATCTGCTGCGGCAGATCGCCACGTCGGGCCCGGGCCAGCGTGTCCGCCAGGTCACCGCCTGGTGTTACTCACGCGATACCGGTGCCGCCTTCGACCCCGCCAGCCCCAACGTGACCGTGGACGTGCGGGCCGCCGGTGATGGTTTCGTGGACCAGTTCAGCGCCGGCCAGCCCTGGCAGAACCGATGGCAGGCCTCCGACCCTGACGGATGGCAGGTCGACGGCGATGTGCTTGTCCACACCAGCGACACGCCCGGCACGCTGACGCTGCGCGGTTCGGACAGTTACCGCTGGTACGGCGTCCGGCTGGACTTCCACGCCCCGCCGCCCGGCCTGAGCGCCGCGCCGGCGGCCGGTATGAGCGCCGGACGCGCCGGCGTGCGCTGGGATCCGCAGGCAGGCTGCTGGCAGATGACTGACGCGGGCGTGGTGGTAGCACAGAGCGCCGCGACCCCACTGACCAGCGCGAGCTGGCTGCTGATCGCCAGCCGCGACTGCGCGCTGTTCCTCCTCGACGGCCGTCAGATCCTGGCGCACTGGTTCAGCGAGCCGGTGACGGGCCCGCTCACGCTCGAGGCGGGCGGCCCGGGGATCGGCTTCAGCCGGGTGATGTTCTTCCACCAGCCCCGGGTCGCTATCACCTGCACCGACGGCGGGGGCCGGGTCCGCCAGCGGCAGGCCCTCGGTGACGAGGGAACCGTCGCCGCCGCTTTCCTGAACGATCCGCTCGGCCGCCAGGCCGTGACCACCAAGGCCATGCTGTACAGCGGCGGGCCACCGGGATACCGGCCGGGCCTCGTCACCGGCCTGGACTGGGCGACGGGCGTTCTCAGCGGCGACGTGGCCAGCTACTACTCGGGCGGTGAACGCTCCGACGACCAGGGCTACCCCTATCGTCGGGACCGGTTCGAAGCCGCACAGACCGCTCGCACCGTTGAGCGCGGCCAGCCCGGCCTGACCCTGGCCATCTCCCCCGGCGCCGAGCACACCACCCGCATCGGCTACGGCGCCAACGTAACCGATGGCTTCCTCGACGACCTGCCCGCCGCCCAGTACCCGGTCACCGAGTCCGTCGATCCGGACGGGGTCGTGACGGTCACCGTTACCGATCAGGCCGGCCGGCTTCTCGGCACCCGCGTGGCGCCCGGTTCCGGCTCCGGCGACGGCTCCGGTGACGCGGCGGACATCAGGACCTCCTACCACTACGACGCCCGGGGCGCCCTGGTCCGCATCGACCCGCCGGACTTCCATGCCCCTCCCCCGGGGTCGCAACCCGGTTCATACAGCATCACCCGCACCGTCGACGGATTCGGCCGGGTCACCAGCGTACGGACCTGCGACACCGGCGACACCGAGTACAGCTACGACACCCGGGGGCTGCTCCGCTTCAGCCTCGTCGCGGCCGGCCGCGGCGCCGGCACCGGTGCCACGCAGGACAGGATCGGCTACACCCGCTATGACAAGCTCGGCCGGCCGGCCGAGACCGGTGAGGTGGACGCCGTATGGGACCGGGCCGCGCTCCAGGCGCTCGCCGACAGCGACTGGCCGCCCGACTCGCCGGGCTGGCGGGAACGGCACCAGTGGGACGGCGACGGAACCGAACCTGACGCCATCGGGCGGCTGTCCCGCACCGACCGCAATGCCGTACCCGGTCAGGACAAGCTGACTATCCGCTACAGCTATAACCCGGCCGGGCTGCTGACAAGATATTTTCAGCAGAACGGCGGTGGTGAACCAGGCTGGGAGACCGATTACCGCTACCTCGGTACCGGCGAAGTCGCGGCTGTCAGCTACCCGCACCAGCCCGGCGCTAAGCCGCTGACGATCCGTTACGACCACGACCCGCTCGGCCAGACCGTCGCCGTAGGCCGCGACGACGCCCCGGGCATATTCGCCAGCTACCGTTACGACGCCAACGGGGCAGTGCTCACCGAGACCCTCAGCCCTTCGGCCGCCCGTCCGGTGATCCGCGGCTACCGGTACAACTCGCCGGGCTGGCTGGCCGCCACCGAAAGCGAGCCGTTCACCGAGCGGATCTCCTACTGGGAGCAGCCCGGCTACGGTGGTGCCCGCTACTACGGCGGGCAAGCCGCCAGGCTCGACTACGGCTTCGGATCGGGGACCGGTTATCACTGGCTGCTCGGTTACGGCAGGGACGGGCGGCTGCGCACCGCGCAGAACTCGCTGTCCGACGCTTACAGCCTCGGCACAAATGGCCAGCCAGCGGCCTACGACGCCGATGCCAACCCGCTGACCGTGAACGACGGGGGCCAGACCCGTGTCTGGGAGTACCAGGCCGGCGCCAACCTGCTGCGCAACGTGGACAAGCCCGGCAGCGACGACTACGGCTATGACCCGTCGGGCCGCACGGCGGTCACCCCCGACCCGCTCGGCCACCGGATCGAGACCGACCTGCTGACCGGGCTCACCACGGCCGTCATCGCCGACGACGGCACACGGGTGGATCTGTCATACGGCCCGGGTACGCGGCGGCTGCGGAAGACGCGGCACGATGCCGCGGGCCAGATCCTTTCCGAATGGCGCTACCTCCTCGGCGCCGGCACCGCGCCGTTGCGCGAGCAGGTCGTGACGGCCGGCCGCAGCGGTGCGGAGGAGACCACGTATGTGTACGGGCCGACCGGGCTGATCACCCTCATCGCCGCCGACGGCACCACCGGCCTCGTGGTCAAGGACCGTACCGGCTCGAGTCGCCTGCTGCTCGGCCTGGACGGGGAACTGCTCGGCGGGTACAACTACCGGCCGTTCGGCGATCCGATGGGTACGGTCACCGGCAGCCGCCCCGAGCTGCTCTCCTACCGCTTCACCGGCCAGGAGCTGGACGCGGAGACCGGCCTGTACAACTTCCGTGCCCGCATGTACAGCCCCGCCGTCTGGCGTTTCTACAACCCAGATCCGGCCGGCCGCAGTGCGAGCCCCTACAGCTACGTGCTCGCCGACCCGATCAACCTCACCGACCCAGACGGCGCCATCTTTGACAGCGTCTTGGGAGTGGTCATGGGGACCACACTGACTGTGGGCCTCTTCCTGACCATAGCGGCGAACCCAGCGTCGATCGGCTACGCCGTCATGGGCGGGACAGCCGCCGTCCTCACTCTTGCCGCCGTGGACCTGCATAGTACCAACAACAAGTTCGGCAGCTGGCACTCTGGCGATGCCTATTGGGATGCCTTCCTGTTGGGTGCCGCCGCTGGTGCGATCGCGGGTTCGTCCACCGCCGCTGCCACCGCCAACCCGGTGAACGGCGCGGGCGCGGCGGCTATGGCAGGAATGGTGGCCGCGTTCACTGTCATGGCTGTCTACGGCATAGCCGGATCCGGTACTGGCACGGTCGGCGGCAGCACCACGTCGGGCATCACCACCAGCGTCAGCGGTGTGCTGACCGACGGCAAGCCGGGCGGGTCGAGCTGGAACGGCGCCGGCACGGCCAGGTCGTGGGGCACGGTCGCCCCCGGTGGGAGCGGCGCCGCCCAGCGGCAGGGAACGCAGGCCAGCTCCGTGCCCGATACGCCCGCGCCCGCCCTGGCCGCGGCGCCGCGGGAACAGGCTCAGTCCGGGGCCGGCCGGCCCGCGGGCGGCCAGGCAGCCGAGACCGCCGCCGACGGCCGGCCAGGCCGGGCGGTCGCGCCGCTGGCACCGGCCCCGGGCTATGGCCAGGCGGGCAGCGCCGGGGCGGCGACGGTCGGTCCGGCCGCCGACACGCCCGCGCTGACGGCGGCGACCGCCGTGACCTCCCCCGTCATCGCGAGCTCACCCGGCGCCAGCCAGGGCGATGTGGCGCAGTCCAGTCACGGCAGCCCGCTCGCGGCCGCGTGGAAACGCCTGTTCGCCTCCTGAATCAGCTACAGGAAGTACAGGCGGCTGAGGGGTACCTGGCTGACCGGATCGGCAGCCAGGTATCCGCCGTAGCAGCCGGACGTGCCGTAGTCTCACTCATCGCCGTGCACCACCTGTCCGTTCGCTACCGTCAGCACCGCTGACGTGTTGCCGATATCCGCCGCCGGGATGGCGTACAGATCCTGGTCGAGCACCACGACGTCGGCCCGCATGCCGGGCAGCAGCCGCCCGGTCACGTCCTCGCTGTGGTTGACGTAAGCGACGCCCTCGGTGAACGCCCTGATCGCGACGTCGGCCGTCACCGCCTGGTCCGGCAGGAACGGCTCCTCGCACTCCGGCGTGCCGGCCCGGCCGAGCACACGGGACAGCACCCGGTTCACCGCGACGTGCATCTCCTGGAGCGGATCGGCGCTGGACACCGGCCAGTCGCTGCCGAACGCCAGCCGGGTCCCCAGGCGGGCCAGACCGCCGATCTGGTACTGCCAGCCATAGCGCTCCGGCCCGACGAAGGGCAGCGTCAGCTCCAGCATCTGCGGGTCCGCCATCGCCCACAGCGGCTGGAAGTTGGCCACCGCGTCCAGCGCCGCGAACCGGCTCATGTCGCTGGGCTTGATGAACTGGAGGTGGGCGAGATGGTGCCGCGCGGCCGCGCGGGCCGCGGCGGGCAGCGTCTCCAGCGCGTCCAGGCCGGCGGTCACGGCGCCGTCGCCCAGCGCGTGGAAGTGCAACTGGAAGCCCTCGGCCGCCAGCCGCCCGGCGATCGACTTGAGCTCTTCCGGATCGATGAAGAAGTTCCCGTGATGATCAGTCTCGTGCCCGTGTGAGTCCAGGTACGGGGTGCTCATCGCGGCGGTGAACGTCTCGCACACCCCGTCGAGCATCAGCTTCACCGACGTCGCGCGGAACCGCCCCGCGCTGTGTTCCTCGCCCCGCGTCAGCTCACGGCGGCCGAGCAGATCGTCGATCTGTCCAGCGCCGCGATGCCGGTCCCACCACAGCGCGCCGGTCACGTCCGCGGTGAGCGTCCCGTCCGCCGCGGCGGCCAGATAGGTGCGGTAGGTGTCCGAGATTCCCAGCTCACCGGCCGTGCCGACGCACGCGTCCTGGTAGTGGGCGATGCCCAGCGAATGCAGGTACTTCAGCGCCGCGGCCAGGCCAGCCCGCAGTTCGGCGTCGGTGGCCGGCGGCACCTGCCGGGCGACCAGGCGCATGGCACCGTCGTGCAACGTCCCGGCCGGCGACCCGTCCGGGTACCGCTCGATCCTCCCGTCGACCGGATCCCGCGTGCCGGCGTCAACGCCCGCACGCTCCAGCGCCACGGTGTTAACCCAGGCGCCATGGTGATCCCGGTTCGGCAGGAAGGCCGGCCTGCCCCCGGTCACGGCGTCCAGGTCGGCCGCGGTCGGGGTGCCGCCGGGGAACGCCTCCATGGACCAGCCGCCGCCCAGCACCCAGCCGTCCCGCGGCAGGTCAGCGCAATAGCGGGCGATCCGCTCCAGGCAGTCCTGCCGGGTCTTCAGCCCGAGCATGTTACAGCGCAGGCTCTCCAGCCCGCCGTTGATCGCGTGCACGTGAGCGTCGCCGAACGCCGACAGCGCCAGGCGCCCGCGCAGGTCCACCACGCGGGTGCGCGGCCCGGCCAGGTCACGGATGCCGGCGTCGCTCCCGACGGCCTCGATCACACCGCCGGTGACGGCGATCGCGTCGGTGAATCCGGACGGATGGGCGGGGGTGCGCACCCGGCCGCCGATGAGGATCAGGTCTGCTGTGTTGAATTGGCCTCGGCCTCCGGCCACGGCGGTGCCACCCATTCGCCACTCTCCCCCCGGGAACGATCCAGAACATCTATCCCCGTCTGGTCACAAGAGCTTCAAGCATTCGCACTGAACGACGGTGGTTCCTCGGCGCCTTAACCGGCCGACGCACCAACGTCGTTCTCAGGAAAGAGGGTTTAGCGGACAGCAGCAGGAGGATGGCGGCGAGGATCACGTATGAGGCGCCGATGGCCTGCTGCCACGCGGCCTCCGGCCATCACCTGCAGCAGCGGACGGGGTGCCATCGTGATCAGGTTGTCCTGCCAACCGCAGGAATGGGAACGGCGAGCAAGCCACGTTTCAGTTGCGGCTGTTGATGACGCCGTCGTCGGCGAGAGCGTGATGGGGTGCTGCAATGTTCGCGCTCCATGGAAGCACCGCAGCTGGTGCGGCAGCCACAGCTAGAAAGATGGCCGCTCCCAGCACGCGGCGCACCAAGCGCCGCCTTCGCGTCATGCCCATCTGCTGCCTCCTTAATCGCGCCCGGCCGTGACGGCATCGGCATCGCGATCGTAACAGCGAATCGCGGACGGGGGTAGCGACGTCGTTCTCAGGAAAGAGGGTTTAGCGGACAGCAGCAGGATCACAGCGGCGAGGATCACGTATGAGGCGCCGATGGCCTGCTGCCATGCGGCCCAGTGGATCTCACGGTTCCCGCCGGTCGGGAACCACCACTGCGGCGCCGTTACGAAGACGGCGAGGCCCGCGGCGACCCCGGCCAGCACGCCGCGGCGCCGGTCTCGCAGGCCGCGGATCGCGAGGACAAGCAGCGCGGGCGCGGCCCATACCCAGTGGTGCGACCAGGAGACCGGCGATATCAGCAGCGCGGCGAAGGCATTGAGCGACAGCGCCCACGCATCGTCTGACCAGGCGATCGCGTGCCGCATGCCAGACCAGGCCACAACCAGCACGACGGCCGACAGCGTCAGCCACGCGGCCATTTCGGCCGGCGACTGCGGATCAAGCCCGGCGCGGACGAGGACAGCCTGGATCGACTGATTGGCGGCGTTGACGGTGCTGCCGGGCCTACCGGTCTGGAAGACGACGGACGTCCAGTACCGCACCGAGTCGTGCCAGGCCAGCGGGAAGGCCGCGGCTTCGCACGCCGCGAACGTGACCACCGACGTGGCCACGGCCCGCCGGTCACCACGGCACGCGAAGAACAGCACGAACGCCGCGGGGGTCAGCTTCACCGCGGCGGCTACGCCAACCAGCATGCCCCGCGGCCAGCGCACCCTCGCGGGCAGGCAGTCCGCCGAAACCAGCGCCATCAGGACCACGTTGACCTGGCCATAGCCCAGCGTGTGCCGCATCGGTTCGAGGAGCAGCGCCACCGGGAGCAGCCAGCCGATCGTCCACCACGAGTCCGCCTTTGTGTCCGCCTTTGTGTCCGCCTTTGTGTACGGCCCGGTCGCGGATCGCAGGAACAGCCGCAGCACCACAGCGGTCAGCGCGACGGTGGCCAGCGAGAGCACCGTTCCCGCGACGGCCATCGGCACCAGCGAGAGCGGCGAAAACAGCACCGCGGCCAGCGGCGGATAGGTGAACGGCAGCCGCACGCCATTGCTCGTCGGCGGCAGGACCCCGTACAGATCCCCGTGACGCAGCCAGAGGCGGCCGCCGATCCGGTAGACATCCAGGTCGATCCGGAACGGGCCGAAGCCCACGCCATGCCGGCTGTATGACAACAGGAACGACGTGATCACCGCCAGATTCACCGTCACAACGGCTACGGCGGGTAGCGCGGCGAGCTTCGCGATCGCCCGGTGACTACGGTGGCAAACGCGGCGAGCGTGAGCGAGCTTCGCGGTCGCCTGTCCGCGAAGGCCTCCAGGGCCTTCCGGGCAGGTGACTCTAACGGCGGGAAGCGTCGCGGGCGGGGGGTCCGGGGGGTTGGTTTGTACCCCCCGGGAAATTTGTACCCCCTGGGAAATTTGTACCCCCGGGGAAGACACCTTCACAGCAGGCATGTCTACCTACGGGGCCGTCGCGGCCCGGTTAGCGCCGCGCTTATCCCGCGCTTATCGGGTGTTCGCATGAAGGCCATGGACAGCAGCATTGCGGCGTCGCGGGTCCGGGTCGATGGGCCCAGACCCCCAATCCGGGGTAGACCCAGCTTCCGGTTCCGGCATATAGACAGCTTCCGCACCGTCGCTTATCCCGCGCTTATCCGTCCGGGTGGATACTGAACCCACGGGGAAGGAGGCGCCGGTGCGCGTGCTTGTGGCCGAGGACGAGCCGGTGATGGCCGACACGATCGCGGAGGGACTGCGCCGGCGGGCCATGGCGGTGGATGTCTGCTACGACGGGGACGCCGCGCTTGAACGGGTCATGGTGAACCGTTATGACGTGGTGATCCTGGACCGGGACCTGCCGCTGGTGCACGGCGATGAGGTGTGCCGGCGGATCGTCGCGGGCGGCGGGGAGACCCGCGTGCTGATGCTGACCGCGGCGGCGGGGATCAGGGACCGAGTGGACGGCCTCGATCTCGGCGCGGACGATTACCTCACCAAGCCGTTCGCCTTCGCTGAGCTGGTCGCGCGGGTGGGTTCGCTGGGCCGCCGGGCCCGGCCGGCGCTGCCGCCGGTCCTCGAGCGGGCCGGGATCCGGCTGGACCGGCCGGGGTACCGCGCCTGGCGGGACGGGCTGCTGCTGTCGCTGTCACCGAAGGAATTCGCGGTCCTCGAGGTGCTGATGCGAGCCGAGGGCGCGGCGGTAACCGCCGAAGAACTGCTGGAGAAGGCGTGGGACGAGAACGCGGATCCATTCACCAACGCGGTCCGGGTGGCGGTGCTGTCGCTGCGGAAGAAGCTTGGCAACCCGCCGGTGATCGAGACCGTGCCCGGCGCGGGCTACCGGCTCGGATCCTGAGGGCTCTGCGCGCTCGGGTGGCAAGCGCGCTGCGGCCTTCGCTGCGGCGGCGGGTCGCACTGACATTCGGCGCGATGTTTATCATCGATTTCCTCGCCATCGCCGGCGTCTGCTACACCATTTTTCACGTGTTTATCACGTCAGAAGACAACTATTACTGCGGTGGTACCTTCCCCGCTTGGCCTAGCGGCGACAGTTGCTTCTACTCCGGTCCGTCCAAGGTGATCTGGCTCATTGTTTCCTTGCTCGTCGTGGTGCTGGTCGTGTGCGGGTGGTGGTTCGTCGCGGGCTGGGCGTTGCGCCCGCTCTCGGCGACCGCCGAGACGGTGCGCCGGCTGGGCCCGCAGAACCTCGGCCAGCGCATCCAGCTGGGCGGCGGCGCCGACGCGCTGAAGGAACTGGCCGACGCGATCGACGACGCGCTCGACCGGCTCGCGGCCGGATACGAGAGCCAGCGGAGGTTCGCCGCCAACGCCTCGCACGAGCTGCGCACCCCGCTCGCCGTCCAGCGGCTGCTGACCGAGGTGGCGATGGAGGCGCCGGACGCGGGCCAGGACCTGCACCGGCTCGGGACACAGCTGCTGCTCACCAACGACCGCAACGAGAGGCTGATCGAGGGGCTGCTCGTCCTCGCGGAAAGCGACAGGGGCCTGCAGGGCAAGGTGCCGGTGCGGCTCGACGAACTAGCGGAGTCCGTGGTTTCGGCGCACGAGGAGCTGGCCGGACAGCACGATGTCACGCTGCGCAGCAAACTGGACCAGACCGTGGTGCCCGGCGACCCGGTGCTGCTCGAGCGGCTCATCGTGAACCTCGTGTCGAACGCGATCACCTACAACGAGCCCGGCGGCTGGGTCGAGGTGATCGTCACCGCCTCGCCGGCGCTCACTGTGCTCACCGTGCGCAACACGGGCCAGGAAGTGCCGGCGGAGGCGGTGCCGACGCTGCTCGAACCGTTCCGGCGGCTGGGCGCCGACCGGGTCCGGGGCCGCGGCGGCGTCGGCCTCGGGCTGGCCATCGTCCGGTCCATCGTCGGCGCGCACCAGGGCACGCTGGACGCGCGGCCGCGCCCGGAG
>Ga0213881_10000547_pt1 | contig 23302 bp, 14 predicted proteins | sample BarmaccoBMER_R08_FD_160104 | JGI IMG/M metagenome (GOLD analysis project Ga0213881, IMG submission 160104) | Barbacenia macrantha exposed rock microbial communities from rupestrian grasslands, the National Park of Serra do Cipo, Brazil - ER_R08 ... | reverse complement strand
GGCGAGCTCGCGGGCCAGTTCGGCGTGCACGGGTCCCCAGCCGGCCAGCTCGGCGGGGTACTCGTCGTGCCCGAGCAGGGTGGATAGCCGTCAATGTGCCCGCAGGCCGCGGCGACCCGGTCGACGGGCAAATTGTGCCCGGAGAGGTTCGCTGAGCCGTCAGGGTTGCGGGAGCCAATCACCTTGCGCTCGGCGACGGCTTGTTCGTACCGTCGCCGTGCCCAATCCGGGTCCAAGGCGATGGCCAGTTTCTTGATCTGTTCGATCAGCTGGCCTGTGGTCAATCCCGGCGCCCGAGGCAACAACTCGGCGCACAGGGCGCGGGCCGTCTCTGGGTGCAGCTCGATGGTCCACTCCGACAGCACCCGGGCCCGGGGCTCGTCTAATACCCGGCGTCCATTGCGGTGTGCCCCGCAGGCAACCGCGTCACCAGGTCCTGGGCTAGCCAGAACTGGGCATCGGCGGCGCGGCGGGTGAGCACCAGGGCGGCGCGGACCTCATCGGCGGAGAACTCATCAGGAACAGCCATCCGGCGCAGCTCCTCATCGGCGGGTACCGGGCCACACAACCCGACCTCGACCATCGCAGCCATCACCCGGGCCCGTTCGTGATTCGCCTGTCGATACTGCGCCTTGAGGACCTCCACACAATCGAAACCCGACAACCGAGACAGCTCAAGACCGATCAGAACATGCGCCAACTCCGGCCCCGGTGGAATACTCGCCAGGTCCTCGGGAATTAACTGCCGAACCGTCACGAACATCACGCTACAACCCGGCACCGACAAAAAATTCGAGGCGATGCGCCTATCCAGCCCACCTCCGCGCCAATAAGGAGCCAATAAGGATTCGATAGGTCGGGTCGAGGGCGCATGCGCCGAGAATGGTCACCGTGGACCCGTCAAGCCCCGTGACCAGAGGCGAGCGCCATGATGGGGGCATGACGCAGGTACGGATGACGGCCTGGGTGCATGGTCGTGTGCAGGGCGTGGGGTTTCGCTGGTGGGCCCGCTCACGGGCACTCGAGCTGGGCTTGGTTGGCCATGCGGCCAACCTCTCCGATGGGCGGGTCGAGGTGGTCGCGGAGGGCCCGCGAGAGGCCTGCGAGCGGCTGCTCGCCGCGCTGCGCTCCGGATCCACGCCTGGGCAGGTGCAGCAGGTCACCGAGCGGTTCACCAACGCCCGGGGCGGTGTGACGGGTTTCGTCGAGCGTTGAGAAGTCCGATCTCCGGATGCGTCAGCCCATCACCTATGCCAGGTACCCTGCGCGGGCAGGGCAATGGGGTAAGCAACGAGGAGGGTCCGGCGCACCGTGCACTTGAAGAGCCTGACGCTGAAGGGCTTCAAGTCCTTCGCTTCGGCGACCACGCTGCGCTTCGAGCCCGGCATCACCTGCGTCGTGGGTCCCAATGGCTCGGGCAAGTCCAACGTGGTGGATGCGCTGTCCTGGGTGATGGGGGAGCAGGGCGCCAAGGCGCTGCGCGGCGGCAAGATGGAGGACGTCATCTTCGCCGGCACCGTCGCTCGCCCCCCACTGGGCCGCGCCGAGGTCACCCTGACCATCGACAACACCGACGGCGCGCTGCCCATCGACTACACGGAGGTGTCGGTCACTCGACGGATGTTCCGGGACGGGGCTAGCGAGTACGAGATCAACGGCAGCAGCTGCCGGCTGCTCGATGTCCAAGAGCTGCTCTCGGATTCCGGTATCGGCCGAGAGATGCACGTCATCGTCGGGCAGGGCAAGCTCGACTCGATCCTGCAGTCCAAACCCGAGGAGCGCCGTGCGTTCATCGAGGAAGCTGCGGGCGTCCTTAAGCACCGCAAGCGCAAGGAGAAGGCGCTGCGCAAGCTGGAGGGGATGCAGGCCAACCTGACCCGGCTATCCGACCTTACCGCCGAGCTACGCCGCCAGCTCAAGCCGCTGGGTAAGCAGGCTGAGATCGCCCGTCGGGCGCAGGCCGTGCAGGCCGATCTGCGTGACGCCCGGCTGCGGCTGCACGCCGACGACCTGGTGAGCCTGCGTGAGGCGTTTGCCAGGGACGAGGCCGACGAGGCGGCGGCCAGAGCCCGCCGGGCCGAGGTGGAGAGCGCGCTGGACGCGGCCCGCGCCGAGCAGGCCGCTCTGGAGGAACAGCTCGACGCCACGGCGCCGCACCTGGCGGCGGCGCAGGACACCTGGTATCAGCTCTCGGCGTTAGCTGAGCGGCTGCGCGGCACGGTGCGACTGGCGGTGCAGCGAGCCCGGCACCTCTCCGCCCCCACCGAGCAGCACCGCCCCGGTCGGGACCCCGACGAGCTGGAGCGCGAGGCCGCGGCCGCGCAGGTCACCGAGGCTGAACTGCACGCGGTGGTGGAGGAGGCCAGCGTTGCCCTGTCTGGCGCCCTGGACCGGCGCGTCGAGTTGGAGCAGGTCGTCGCCGACGCCGAGCGGGCGCACCTGGCTGTGGTCCGCGCCGTCGCCGATCGGCGGGAGGGGCTGGCCCGGCTTGCCGGCCAGGTCGAGGCGCTTCGATCCACGTCGGGTGCCACGGCGGAGGAGATCGAGCGGCTGTCCCGCGCGCTGGGCGAGGCCAGCGACCGGACACAGTGCGCGCAGCGGGAATTCGACGAACTGCGGCTCAAGCTCGACGCCCTGCATGCCGGCGAGGTCAGGCTCGACGAGCGGCACGAGGCGGCCTTGACCGCGTATGCCACCGCCGCGCAGCGTAGCGCCGAGCTCGCTGCAGCACACCGGGAGGCCGAGCAGCAGGGAACCTTCTGGCGGGCCCGGGTGGAGGCGCTGTCGATCGGCCTGACCCGCAAGGACGGTTCGCAGCTGTTGCTGGCCGCCGGGTTGCCCGGCGTGACGGGCTCGGTTGCTGCACTACTCACCGTGGACCCCGGCGCCCAAGCCGCCGTGGCAGCCGCCCTGGGGGCGGCAGCAGATGCGCTGGCAGTATCCGACGTGGACGTTGCGGCCACTGCGCTGTCCCTGTTGCGTGCGCAGGACGCCGGCCGCGCCGGCCTGCTCGTCGGCGGTGCACCGGCCACGGTGGACCGCGAGACCTGGCCGGAACTGCCGGCCGGTGCGCGGTGGGCGGTGGATCTTCTCCAGGCGCCGGAGGCGCTGTGTCCCGCCCTACACCGGCTGCTGGAACGCACCGCGGTGGTCGACGACCTGGATGCTGCCCGGGCGCTGGTCGCCGCAGCGCCCACCATGCGTGCGGTGACCGTCGACGGCGACGTGCTCGGTGCCGATTGGGCGCAGGGCGGATCGGGCCGCAGCCTGAGCATCATGGAGGTGCAGGCGGCCGTTGACGACGGTCACGCCCGGTTGGCGGAGTCGGAAACGTGCGTCGAACGGCTGGCCGCTGAGCTCGACGGGGCCAGTGCCGAGGAGGCCGAGCGCGCCGAGGACGTCGACAACACCCTGGCCGCTCTGCATGAGTCGGACGCGCAACTAGCCGCGGTCGCCGAGCAGCTCGCGCGGCTCGGCCAGGCGGCCCGTTCCGCATCCGACGAGGCCGGCCGGCTACACCGCCAGCGCGACGAGAGCCAGGCGCGGCAGGCCGGCGCGCTGAGGAGCCTGGCTGAGCTGGAGGAGCGGTTGCGGCTGGCTCAGGACGAGTCGGTGGACACCGAACCGGACACCTCGGAACGTGACGAAGCCATTGCGGCGCTGGGTAGCGCGCGCAGCGAGGAAGTCGAGGCGCGGCTGGCGTTGCGCACTGCCGAGGAGCGCGCCCGGGCGCTGGCCGGTCGGGCCGAGGGGCTGCGTCGCAGCGCCCAGGCCGAGCGGGTGGCCCAGGAGCGGGCTGCCGCTGCGGCGGCAGCCCGGCAGCGTGGTGCTGCGGTGGCCACAGAGGTGGCGGGGGCTGGGGAGTTCGCAGTGGGCCGCATCGAGATATCGCTGCAGCGGGCCGCGGCCGAGCGGGACGCGGTGGTCGTCGAGCGGGCACAGCGGGAGCAGGGCCTGGCCGAGGTCCGGGCCCGGGTTCGCCAGCTCGCCAGGGAACTGGATGAGCTCACCGACACGGTACATCGCGACGAGCTGCTGCGCGCTCAGCAGCGGCTACGCATTGAGCAGCTCGAGACCAGGGTTTCCGACGACTTCGGCATCGGCCTCGATGACCTCATCGCGGAGTACGGGCCCGCCGTGCCGGTGCCGCCGATGGCAAGCGAGCTAGCCGAATACGAGGCGGCGGCCCGTCGCGGTGAGCAGGTCAGCGCCCCGCAGCCAGCTTCCTACGACCGGATCTCGCAGACCCGCCGCGCCCAGCGCGCCGAGCGCGATCTGACCCTGCTCGGCAAGGTCAACCCGCTGGCGTTGGAGGAGTTCGCCGCGCTTGAAGAACGCTACAAGTTCCTGTCCACCCAGCTGGAAGACCTCAAGGCCACCCGACGTGACCTGCTCACCGTCATCACCGAGGTTGACGAGAAGATCCTCGAAGTCTTCACCGAGGCCTTCCATGACGTGGCGCGCGAGTTTGAGACCGTCTTCGCCACGCTGTTCCCCGGTGGGGAAGGACGGTTGCTGCTCACCGAGCCTGACGACATGCTCACCACCGGCATCGAGGTCGAGGCCCGCCCGCCTGGGAAGAAGATCAAACGCCTGTCGCTGCTGTCCGGCGGGGAGCGCTCGCTCACCGCGGTGGCCATGCTGGTCGCGATCTTCCGGGCCCGGCCCTCACCGTTCTACGTACTCGACGAGGTGGAAGCGGCGCTGGACGAGACCAATCTCAACCGCCTGCTCGCGCTGTTCGAGCTGCTGCGGGACCGCTCGCAGCTCATCGTGATCACACATCAGAAGGCGACGATGGAGGTTGCCGACGCGCTGTACGGGGTAAGCATGCGCGGCGACGGCATCACCACGGTGATCTCGCAGCGGCTGCGCGGCACCACCGACTCCGCTGGTGCCGCCTAACGTATCAGGAGAGATCAATGAGGGGATCCCGCCGTGTCCCACCCGTCGTCACTGCCGTTGACCACGTTGGACGAATCGCTCTTGCTGCTGCAGGAGACCCGCGCGTCGTGGAATGTGCAGTTCGAGCTGGGCACTGACCATTGCGTGGACGAGGCCGGGTTCCGGCAGGCGGTGCTGGCCTGCTGCCGGCGTCACCCGCTGGCCCGTGCCCGACTGGCACCGTTACCGCAGAGCGGAACCTCTTACCGGTGGGACTTCGCCGATGAGGTGGATCTGGATCCACTCCGGGTGGCGGACTGTCCGGACAGTGCCGCGCTGGACCGGCTGCGGACCGAGCTGTACACCCCGCCTATCGCCCTGGACACCGCCCCAGGGTTTCGCGTTGTCCTCGCCCGGCGGCCCGGCGGGGATCTGGTGCTGCTGTCGGCCAGCCACATCGTCGCCGACGGAGTCGGTGCGCTGCGCCTGATGCAGACCATTGTCCGGGCGTACCGGGGTGAGCCGGACCCACCAGATCCCTTACCGCTAGCCCAGGCGCGTGACCTCGGCTCGTTTCTGGCTCCCAAGACCCGGAGCGAGAAGTGGGCGCGGCAGCTGGAAGGGTTGCGGCGAATCCGCGAGGCGCTTGATCCGCCGAGCCGGATCGCGGTCGTCGGCGGCACCGACCGTGATGGTTTCGGGTTCGTCTTTCGTGCTCTCGACATCGGCGAGACCACAACCCCGGGGCTCATGCAGCGGGCTCCCGGAACGACGATTAACGATGTCCTGGTCGCCGGGCTGCACCTCACCGTGCAGTTCTGGAACGCCGAGCGCGACGTGCCAACCGGACGGATCGGAGTCATGATGCCGGTCAATGTCCGCCCCGCTGGCCGCTCGTGGGACGTGGTCAGCAACCTCACCTCGAACGTCACCATCTCCACGGTTCCGGATGATCGAGTGGACCTGGCCACCGCGACTGCCGCGGTGGCCGAGCAGACCTATCAGATGCGACGAAACGACCGTGCCTACGGTTTGCACGATCTTCTCAAGGGCGCCAAGAAAGTACCGCTAGCGGCTAAGCGCGCGGTGCCAAGGCTGATACACCTGACCGGTGATCGGTTCGTTGACACCGCGATGCTGTCGAACCTGGGCCGCATCCCCGAGCCACCCACCCTCGCTACCAAGCCCGGTTCTGCACCGGAGCTGTGGTTCTCCCCGCCGTGCGACCCTGCCTGCAGCGTCTCTCTCGGCGTCGCCACCAGCGGAGCGCGACTCTCGCTGGTCACCCGCTACCGCTACGAACAATTCGACGCCGATGCCGCAGAAAAGTTCACCGATCTGCTGATAGCCCAGTTCGCAAAGCCGATCACGGCCGGATGAAGTCCCGGCTGGGGCCGATGCGCGGCCTCACCCAGCTCCGCTGCGCACGAGTGATCAGTACCAGGCAGGCGTTCGTGCAGAATATCCGCCGCGGCCAGGATGAGCTGTTAACAGCGGGAAAAGCTTGTGGGGCTGTGCTTGGGGTTGTCGGCCGAGCGTGTGAATATCGATGGCATGGATGTGTCGGCTGTGGATATCGCCAAGATTCCGGCGGGCAATGTGCGGGTTCCGCGGGCTGAGTTCGTGGCGCTTTGGCAGCGGGCGGAGCGGTTCCACGATGAGCAAGTCCGGAGGGGTGTACCGGACTGGTATGGCGCTGGTGTGGTGGAGACCTGCCGTTGGCTGGCAAACACGATCGTCGGGCTGAAGCGCCTCGCCCCCTCGCCGGTAACGGGACGTATGAACGTCGCCTACGACGAGTTGATCGAGGCGGAATGTCTGGCTGCGGAGAAGCTGGCTGTCAGCCGGCCGGTGCCTGCCCACCTGGAGCATCGGCCGGGATGGATTGAGGCTGTTGTCACGACGTTGAACTGGGCGTGGCGGCGGTACGGAAGCCCGCCGCTGGAATGCCGCTAGCGCCACACTGCTCCAGCCTGGTCTGACCGGTATGCGCTCCTGCTCAACGGCGTTGGATGAGAGGGGAGCCGATGACGTCGCCAGTCCGACAGGACTCGAGTGCCGAGCAGGGCAAGCGCCTGGACTCGGTGGCCGCCCACGCTGGTGTCGTCTCGGAGTCGCAGCACTACGCGCTGCGAGCCGACATCCGCCTGCTGTCGACGCTGCTCTGTGAGACCTTGGTTCGCCACGGCGGCGAGGAACTGCTCAAGCTGGTGGAACAGGTGCGGGGGCTGGCCCGGGCGGTCCTGCTGGAGGGCAGTGTGGAGATCAGGTCGCTGCTGTCCACGCTAGATGTCGGCACGGCCGTCCAGCTCGCCCGGGCGTTCTCGACCTACTTCCAGCTCGCCAACGTGGCCGAGCAACTGCACCGCTCGCGCGAGCAGCGCGCCCAGCTCGGCGGGCGGTACGGACCGCTGCGCGCGGTGGTGGACCGGCTGGCCCGGGAGGTCGACCGGGCCGAGGTGGAGGCGATGCTGACGCGGATGGAGCTGCGGCCGGTGTTCACCGCTCACCCGACCGAGGCGTCCCGCGCGTCGGTGCAGGGCATCCTGCGCCGAGTGGCCGACGTCCTCGACCAGGACGTGCCCGAGGAGCAGTCGCGACAGCGGCTCGCGCGGCTGGTCGACCTGCTGTGGCAAACAGACGAGATCCGGCCCGGCCGGCCGACGGTTCTCGACGAGGCCCGTGCGGTCGCCTACTACCTCGAGCAGCTCGGTACCCACGCGGTGCCGGACCTGCTGGAGGACCTTGAAGACGAGCTCGCTCGCGCCGCGTTCGCGGTGCCGCCACGGTCCCGTCCGGTGGTGCTCGGCTGCTGGGTCGGGGGCGATCGCGACGGCAACCCCAACGTCTCACCGCAGGTCACCCTCGACGTCTTGCGGCTCTACGCGGAGCGGGCGCTGAACATTCAGCTGGCACTGATCGACCAGCTCGTCCAGGAGCTGAGCGTGTCCACCCGCATGGTCGGCGTCTCCGAGGGACTGCGGCGCAGTCTCGCCCATGACCGGCGCCTGCTGCCCGAGGTCTATGACCGTTACATCAGGCTCAACGCCGACGAGCCCTACCGGCTGAAATGTTCCTTCATCCACGCCCGCCTGACCCGAACCCAGCAGCGGATTCGCGACGGCGTCCCGCACCAGGAGGGACGGGACTATCTGGGGGCGGAGTCCTATGTCGCCGACCTGGAGGTGATGGACGCCTCGCTGCGCGGTCATCTCGGGGAACGCATCGCCGAGGGCACCCTGGCCAGGACGCTGCGCAGCGCCCGAGCGCTGGGCCTGCACCTCGCGGCCCTTGACGTGCGCGAGCACGCGGACAAGCACCACGCCGCTCTCGCGGCCCTCTACGACCCGCTCGGTGAGCTCGCAGCGCCCTACGCCGAACTCGACCGTGGAGAACGGGCCGCGCTGCTGTCCCGCGAGCTGGCCGGACGGCGGCCGTTGACCGCTCGCTCGGCTGAGCTGCCACCAGCGGCGGCGGACGTGCTCGCCGTCTTCGACGTGATCCGGTCTGCGCAGCAGACCTTCGGTGAGCCGGCTGCCAGCACGTACATCGTCTCGATGACAAAGGGCGTGGACGACGTGCTGGCCGCTGCGGTGCTGGCCCGGGAAGCCGGTCTGGTCGCACTGGCATCACCGGGGAGCCCGGCGGTTGGTGGGTGCATGTGCAAGTTGGATCTCGTGCCGCTGTTTGAGACGGCCACCGAGCTGCGCTGCGCCGGAGAGCTGCTCGACATGATGCTGCGGGATCCCTCCTACCGGCAGCTGGTCCGAGCCCGGGGGGACCTGCAGGAGGTGATGCTCGGGTACTCCGACTCCAACAAGGACGCTGGGATCACCACCTCCCACTGGGATATCCATAAGGCGCAGCGTCAGCTGCGCGATACCGCCGCCGCGCACCGGGTCCGGCTGCGGCTCTTCCATGGCCGCGGTGGCTCGGTCGGCCGGGGCGGCGGGCCGGCTGGAGAAGCAGTGGCCGCCTCGCCGTACGGCACGGTCGACGCGACGATGAAGGTGACCGAACAGGGCGAGGTCATCTCCGACAGATATTCGCTCAGCGCGCTGGCTCACGACCACCTTGAGATCCTCCTCGCCGCGGTGCTGGAAGCCACCCTGCTGCACCAGACCTCCCGGGTACCATCGGAGGTGTTGGCCCGGTGGGACGAGGCGATGGACGTGGTGAGCGGGGCCGCCCATGCGGCCTATCGCAACTTCGTCGGCCTTCCCGGGCTCAGCGAGTTCTTCTCCGCGGCTACCCCGGTCGACGAGCTGGCCTGGCTCAATGTCGGGTCCCGACCGGTACGGCGGCCGGGCAGCGGGAAGACCACGCTGGAAAGGCTGCGGGCGATCCCCTGGGTGTTCGGGTGGACCCAGACCCGGATGGTCGTGCCCGGCTGGTACGGCCTCGGCAGCGGCCTGCGGGCCGCCCGTGACATCGGGCTCGGTCCGGTGCTCGAGGAGATGCGGGACTGGGCGTTCTTCACCAACCTGCTCGGAAACGTCGAAATGACGCTGGCTAAGACCGACCTGCGAATCGCGGAGTCCTACGTCTCGGTCCTCGTCGAGCCCAGTCTGCAGCCGTTGTTCGACCCTATCGTCGACGAGCACGACCTGACCAAGCGTGAGGTGCTGCGGCTGACCGGTGGCTCGACCCTGCTGGCCGGGCACCACCTGCTGCGCCACACCCTGCAGGTGCGGGCCTCTTACCTGGAGCCGCTGCACCACCTCCAGATCTCGCTGCTGGCCCGGCGTCGCGAAGTGGACGAGCCCGACCCGGACCTGCGTCGTGCCCTGCTGCGGACCGTCAACGGGATCGCAGCTGGGATGCGCAACACGGGCTGAGTCCGGGATGGTTGCCTGCGGGATGGTTGCCTGGCAGCCCGGTGCTGCTCCGGAGTGTTAAGCGCTGCGCTCGTCGACGTCGAGTAGGTGCCTGACCAGCCAGTGCACGACCTCCCGTACGAAGATCGCGCGGCTGGTGGTACCCAGGATGTCGTGCCCCTCGTCGGGCAGCACCAGATAGCCGGGTGACCCGCCGCGATCTCGTAACGCTGCGACAAGTTGTTCGGCCTGGCTGGCAGGCACGTTGGTGTCTTGGCCGCCGTGCACCACCAGCAGCGGGGCGCTCAGCTGCCCGATGCGGTGAATCGGCGACAGCTCGCGCAGCAGCCCTGCGTCCCGGCGCGGGTGGCCGTACCTGCTCACCGCCGCCGCCGCGATCCACGGCTCCGTGTGGGCGAAGAACGTCTCGAAGTCGGTGATGCCGCTGGCGTCGACGCCGACCCGGAACAGTGCGGGATAGCTCACCATTGCGGCGACAGTGAGGTAACCGCCGTAGGAGCGGCCGGCGCAGCCTATTGCGGTGGGGTCGGCGAGCCCGGCTTCCACCAGGTACCCGACCACGTCGGCGACGTCATCGATAGCGGCGAACCGACGACGGTGGACATCCGCGTCCACGAATCGGCGTCCGAAACCCGATGAACCACGCACGTTCGGCGCGAACACCGCAACGCCATAGCTCAGCAGCGCTTGGTAGAGCGGACTGAATGTGGGCCGCTCCTGTGCCTCCGGACCGCCGTGCAACCAGACCAGGGTGGGCACTGCGCCGAGTGCTCCAGCTGGTCGGTAGAGCCAACCGCTCAGCGGGAAACCGTCCCGGGCCCGCCACCGGTGCAACTCCGGTCGGGCTGGCGCGTCCGGCGGCCATGGCGGTGGCAGGGTGGGCGCCAGCCGCACCGGTTCGGTCGGCGGAAGCGGGTAGCGCAGGACGTGCGGTGGCTCGGCGCCGGCTTCCACGGCGAGCACCAGTGACCCACCGTCCCGAGCGAAGGCACAGCCGGTCACCACCTCCGCGGGTGGCGCCGGTAGCGCACGACGCTCCCCTCCAGTGAGGTCGACGAGTTCGAGCTCGCTGTGCCCCTCGACGTTCCACACCGCGAGGACTGCGTGGCCAGTCGGGTCGAGCGCGAACCTGTCAAGCTCGACCCCGTCGCGCGCTGCGATGAGCTCGGCGGCCTCCGGATAGCCGGCGGCGACTCTGGGCAGCGCGAGCAGCGCGGCGAATTCGCGATTGGCGTCGGTATGCAGGTAAATCATCCGATTGTCGGGGGCGAAGCAGGCGTCGGCGATAGTGGCATCGGCGCCGAGGAGCTCAGCGCTGCTGCCGGTCCGGGTGTCGACCAGCAGTAAGCGGCGCTTGCCCCGGGCGCCGAGGCGTACCACGGCGTAGCGCCCGTCGTGGCTGAAGGTGCACACTGTCGCCGCCAGGCCGCTCGCCAGATGACGACGGCGGCCGGAGCACACATCCACCGCGTACGCGGTGAGCTTGGCCGGATCCGTGGCGCTGCTCTCCGCAAGACCCACGACGTGTCCGCCGGGCTGCCAGCGGCCGATCCACGCCATCCCGGGCGGAGCTCCGGCGACGACCCGAGCATCGGAGCCGTCCGGGCGCAGCGCGCGGACCAGGGTGCGCTCACCGCCGCCGGGCGCTGTCGTCAGGCACAGCCACTCGCCATCGGGCGACCAGCTGACTACCCGTACGTAATCCCCGCCGGTGTCCAGCCGCACCGGCGGTCCGGCCTGTGCCAGCGGGCTCAGCCAGACCCGGGGCGTCCCGTCGCGGTCGGAGATCACAGCCAGCATGCTGCCGTCCGGGGAGAGAGCGGGTGAGGTACAGGTTTCGGCGGCGAGCCACTCAAGGCCGGGCAACGCGGCGGTGAGCCGGGCCCGCCGGTGCCGCGCAAAGCCACTGGTCCCTCCGGAGCTCGCCGCGTTCATCTAGATCCCCCTCTCCTGCAGCCACATCTCCAACAGAGCGACCTGCCACAAGGCATTGGAGCCCAGTGTGGTGCGCTCAGTGTTCGGGTCGGCAAGCATGCGCTGCAACCAGTCCGGGCGGAAGAGACCACGGTCCTTGGCCACCGGATCGGTCACCGCGTCGTGCACCCGGTCGAGGAACGAGCCGGACAGGTGCCGGATCGCCGGCACCGGGAAGTAACCTTTGGGCCGGTCGATGATCGTGTCCGGGACGACGCCGCGACTGGCGGCCTTGAGCACTCCCTTTCCGCCCCCGGCGAGCTTCAGCTCGGGAGGGCAGGCGGCGGCAAGCTCGACCAGCTCATGGTCCAGGAACGGCACTCGCGCTTCCACCCCCCACGCCATCGTCATGTTGTCCACTCTTTTGACCGGGTCGTCGACCAGCATGACCGTGGTGTCCAGCCGCAACGCCGCATCGAGCGCCGTGTCAGCGCCGGGAGCATCGAAGTGCGTGTCGACGAATGCCCTGCTCCAGTCCCTGTTGAAGAAGTCACAGTCAGCCACCCACTCCGGCTCAAGCAGGTCGGCCAGCTCGGTGTGCGGGCGGTCGACGAACACCTCCGCGTAGGCCGTCGCGGCCCGGTCCCGCGGCACACTGGCAAGCGGTGGATACCAGTCGTAGCCGGCGAACACCTCGTCCGCGCCCTGTCCGGACTGCACCACGGTCACCGATCGGGAGACTTCCTCGGAGAGCAGATAAAACGCAACACAGTCATGGCTGACCATCGGTTCACTCATCACGTCGATGGCCGCGTCCACCGCCGGAAGCAACCGGTCCGACTTGACCATGATCTTCTGGTGATCGGTGCCGAAGTGTGCCGCGACCTCGTCGGAATAAACGAACTCGTCCCCGGATTCCCCGCCAGCGGCCTCGAACCCGACGCTGAACGTGCGCAGCCCGTGCTGCCCGCCCTCGGCCAGCAGCGCCACCACCAGGCTGGAGTCGATACCGCCGGAGAGCAAGATACCCACCGGAACATCGGCAACCATGCGCCGCTGGACAGCGAGTCGCAGTGCATCCAGCACAGCGCCCGACCAGTCGGTGATGCTCCTGGCATCGAGGCCCGGACCGGGACCGCCCCGCGAGAACGCCGCCCGCCAGTACTCCCGGTCCTCGCGACGGCCATCCGGATGCACGGTGCGCACCGTGGCTGGTGGCAGCTTCTCCACCCCGGTCAGGATCGTGCGGGGAGCCGGCACGACGGAGTGGAAGCTCAGGTAGTGGTGCAACCCCACCGGGTCGATGGCAGTGTTCACGTCACCCGCAGCGAGCAGCGCCGGCAGCGTGGAGGCGAAGCGCAACCGGCTTGGGGTCTGTGAGAGGTACAGCGGTTTGATCCCGAGCCGGTCGCGGCCGAGTACTAGCCGCCCGCTGTCGCGCTCAAGCACGGCGAAGGCGAACATGCCCAGGAAGTGGTCAACGCAGCCGGTTCCCCACCGGTGGTAGGCCTTGAGCAGCACCTCACTGTCGGATTCGGAGAAAAACCGGTAGCCGGCGACGCCCAGCTCCGAACGCAGCTCGCGGTAGTTGTAGATACAGCCGTTGAACACGACGGTGAGCCCGAGCTCGGGATCGACCATGGGTTGCGCTGCCCGGTCCGTTAGATCGATGATCTTCAATCGACGGTGGCCGAGCGCGGTGCGGCCGCTGGCGTGGACGCCCCAGCCGTCGGGGCCGCGACGGTGCAGTGCGGCGGTCATGGTGGTGACCGCGTCGATGTCAGCCGACGTCTCGTCGAATCTGATCTCGCCTGTGATGCCGCACATCAGCACGCTCCTCTCAACGCAAGATCCAGGTGTCCTTCGCGCCGCCGCCGCGCGAGGAGTTGACAATCATGCTGCCGCTGGACGCGACCCGGGTCAGGGCAGCTGGTGCCACCTCTGCCCCGTCGCCGAGCAGGACGAACGCGCGCAGGTCGATCGCCCGCGGCTCCAGCCGGGTGTCGGTAAAGGTGGGGTGGGTGGACAGCGACATCAGGTCCTGGGCCACCCAGTCCTCGGGGTGGGCCCGGATAGTGGCGGCGAGCTCGGCCAGCTCGGAGGAGTCGGCTTCCGGTCCGATCACGACGCCGTGACCGCCGTAGCCGTCCACCGGCTTGAGCACCAGCTCGTCCAGCCGGTCAAGCACCTCCGCGAGGTGATGCCGGTCGGCGCACGGGTAGGTAGGCACGTTGTCGAGCAGCACCTGCTCGCCGAGGTAGTAGGTGATCATGTCCGGCACGTAGGCATATACCCGTTTGTCGTCAGCCACCCCGTTGCCCAGTGCGTTGAGCAGGCTCACCCGGCCGTCTGCCACGGCCGCGCAGATCGCCGGCCCAACAGGCCGGCCGTCAGCCCCGGTCGCGTCGAGCAGGGCCTGCTCGTCAAGCCGCCGGTAAAGGACACTGAGGCGCTGACCGTGCGCGTACACCCCACTGCCGGTGACCGTGAGCTCCCCTGGAGTGACCAGTGGCAGATCCATCTGCTCCGCCAGCAGCCGATGCTCATAGAACGCGGCGTCGATGGGGCCGGCACTCAGCAATGCGATCGTGTCGTCGCCGTCCCCATCCGGAACCGAGGCTAGCAGTGTCTTGCGCAGCAGCTCGGGTACGCCTTCCAGCGGCACCATGCCGCCGGGTGGCTCCAGATCGGGCAACACGCTGCGTACCAGTCGCCGGCTGGTCATCGCGTACCCGATGCCAGAGGGCACCCGCAGGTTGTCCTCGAGCACGAACCAGCCTTCGGCGCTGTTTCGCACCAGGTCGATCCCGCTGATGGCGGCTCGCGCCGTGCGCGGCCTCGACAGCGCGCCAAAGCGGCTCCAGCCGGGCGAGCCGGTCACCACCGACGCCGGCAGCACACCGTCCCGGATGGCCTCCTGTCGGCCGTAGGCGTCGTGCAGGAACGCCTCCAGCGCACGCACTCGCTGGATCAGCCCGGGCATCAGCGTCGTGGCCCACTCCTCGGCTGTGATGATGCGCGGCACGAGGTCCAGCGGGAACAGTCGATCCGGCTCGTCGTTGGCTACCCGGAACGTCACGCCCCGCGCCCGCTGCTCGGTGTGCAACGCGTTCATTGCCGCCCTCATGCCGCGGGCGCCTAGCCGGTCAAGCATCCGGAACATCCAGCCGTAGTGCGGCAGAACCCGGCCGGTGGTCCCTACCGCCTCGTCGTAGCCGGCGCAGCGGTAGCCACCGAGCAGGGCCGGCGTCGTCGGCACCGTGGTCGGCGGGTCGCGGCGCAGCGACTCGCCGCGGGTCTGCGCGAGCAGGTCATCCACCACGTCAGTGAGCTCACCGCGCCGGCCGAACATCCGGCGCTGGCCGGCCGCGAAGCTGCCCGCGGCAAGAACTCGCTGGGACAGCGCAGACACCTGTTTCCAGTCGCCGGACGCTTCTAGCTCCGGTCGTAACTCGTTGGTCAGCCGTTCGACGAGCAGCGACGGCGGCACCAGGGTCGGCCCGGAGGGGTTGGCCAGGTCGACGAGGTCCCCCTCCAGTCCGGACCGGGCCGCCCGCCAGGTTGCCGCCCGCAGCAGCTCGTGGCGGGCCTGGGGAAACGGCCTGCCGTCGGCGACCCACGTGCGGGCCCGCTGCACCAGCGCCCGGAACAGGCCAGCAATAAGCACGACGTCGTCCACCGCGGGGCAGGCATCGCAGATCCGCAGCTCGACGGTGGGCAGGTGCGCCGAGGGGCGGATGTCGAAATAGACCATGCCGGGGTCGCTGATCGTTCCCGAGGCGACCAGGTCAGCCACCATAGCGTCATAGTCGGCGGCGGTACGCATCGGCCCTGGGGGGCCGGCGGTCGGCCAGCGTTGCCAGACCATGCAGCGGTAGCTGGCGTAACCACTGTCGACCCCTCGCCAGTACGGCGAGCTGGCCGACAGCGCGAGGAAGATCGGCAGGTATAGCGCCACGTGCTGCACGACGGCGACCGCCACGTCCCGATCAGGCACGTCGACGTGCACCTGGGCTCCGCAGATGTGCTGCTCGCGGACCAGCAGCTGGTATTCGTGCTGCATGCGCTCGTAGCGGGCGCCGGCCGAGATATCAGTGCCAAGCAGGTCGACCAGCGGAACCGTTCCGGCTGCCACTACGCCGAGCCCGAGGGGTTCGGCAACCTCGTTCAACCGGCGGCGCAGCCGACAGAGTTCGGCGCGCAGCTCGTCGAGGCTCTCACAGGGCACCGTGTTCGCTTCGACCAGGGAGCGCTGCAGCTCCGGTGCAAACGAGTCGCTGTCCAACTGGGCGAGCATGGCCTCGACCGCCGGTACCGCTTTCCTGGTCTCCAGGTCGACGAGATGGAACTCCTCCTCGACACCGATCCGCGAGCTCACGAAGTCGCCCATGAGGTGACGTTAGGCGATTGTTGTTACCGCTGCTTTGCTGGGAAGCGAGCCGGCCCCCGGGGATCGAGAAGTGGGGACCCGATGCCGCAGCCGCGGGCGAGCGACGCAGCGTGCCCGCACACAGACGGCCCGCTCGCCGCCGGGCAGATCAACCGGTGCCGGGTGCTTTGTCCACTGCACGGCCACACCTTCGCCTTGGCCGACGCATCGTGCTCTACGGGGAGCTACGCCATCCGGATTTACCCGGTGGGGGAGGAAGACGGCCAGATCGTGCTCAAGCTGGGTAGGTACGCTTGTGTGGGGTGGTGAAACATCCCCCTGAGTACCCCACTGGTCGGTTTGCACCGGACATGCGCTGACTAGCGCTGCTCACCTGAGCGACTGGATGCCAGGATGGACTGGTGTCGAGCGTGATCTGGATCTCCGTCGCCATCGCGGTGGTGTTGTTGATTGCGCTGGCTGTGGGCCTGTTGCTGGCCCGTCGCCGGCGGATCAGCATCGCCGAGAAGCCGGGCCAGCAGGTGGAGGCGCCCGCACCGCCTCGTCGTTATCAGGCTGGCGGCTCCATCAGCTTCTCCGCCGGCGGAGGCGGTCCACCGGCTCCGTCACAGGTCCCGCCTCCGTCACAGGTCCTGCCTCCGTCACAGGCTTCTGCCCCGGCACCGCCGAAACCACCCGCACAGGCGCCTGGCCCTGTTCGGCCACAGGCTTTCGCCCCGGCACCGCCGAAACCGCCGCCGCCGGCCGTGCCGCCGCCGGCAGACCTGGCCCTCCCGGCGAGCGTCGCTCCTCCGGCTCCGACCAAACCAGTTCCCCCTGAACCGGTTCCGACCAAACCAGCACCCGTCGAACAGGCTCCGGCTAAGCCGGCTCCGGCTGAACCGGCTCCGGCTGAACCAGTAGCCGCTGAACCCGCAGGCGCGCTGGTGGAGCCGATCGACGCCCCTGCCGGTCGGCTGGTGCGGTTGCGCGGTCGGCTGTCCCGGTCCCGCTCGGCGTTCGGGCAGAGCCTGCTGGGCTTACTCGGCGCGGGTGATCTCGACGAGGACTCCTGGACTGACGTGGAGGACACCCTGCTGCTTGCCGATCTCGGCGCGGCCACCACCGCCGAGATTGTGGAACGGCTGCGCACCGAACTCGCCCAGCGCGGCGTGCGGACCGCCGAGCAGGCCCGTGCCGCGCTTCGCGATGTGCTGATCGAGGCGTTGCGTCCAGAGCTGGACCGTTCCGTGCGGGCGCTGCCGCATGATGGCGCCGACGGCGCGAGTGTTCCCGGCGTGGTGCTGATCGCCGGGGTGAACGGCACTGGTAAGACGACCACCACCGGCAAACTGGCCCGTGTGCTGGTTGCCGACGGCCGGCGGGTACTGCTCGGTGCGGCCGACACTTTCCGGGCCGCCGCCGTCGACCAGCTGGTTACTTGGGGTGAACGCGCTGGCGCGGAGGTCGTGCGAGGTGCCGAGGGCGCTGACCCGGCCAGCGTGGCATTCGACGCGGTCAAGCGGGGTAGCGCTGATGGGGTGGACACGGTGTTGATCGACACCGCCGGTCGGCTGCACACCAAGACCGGCCTGATGGACGAGCTGGGCAAGGTCAAACGGGTGGTCTCCAAGCAGACCGAGGTGGATGAGGTGCTGCTGGTACTGGATGCCACCACAGGTCAGAACGGGATGACCCAGGCCAAGGTGTTCCGCGAGGTCGTCGATGTCACTGGAATCGTGCTGACCAAGCTGGACGGTACCGCTAAGGGCGGCATCGTCTTCCATGTGCAGCGCGAGTTGGGGGTGCCGGTCAAGCTGGTGGGCCTCGGCGAGGGTGTCGACGATCTTGCACCATTCGAGCCTGTCGCCTTCGTGGACGCATTGCTGGACTAATTTCCGTTATGCGCGGACGGCGGCAAGAGCCTCCAGCTGCCCTCCAGCTGCTTCCGCAACGTGGATGTAACAACGGGACCCCGACAGTTAACGTGGTCGAAACGTATCGTGTGCCCGGTTGAAACACCTGCTACTCACTCTTTTCACACGCGCCACCCGATCGTGGATGATGGCCGACACAGAGGAGTGAATCCGTGCCAGACACCGGTGACACTGCCTGGATGCTCGCCAGCTCTGCCCTGGTGCTGCTCATGACTCCGGGCCTGGCGTTCTTCTACGGCGGCATGGTCCGCTCGAAGAGCGTCCTGAACATGATAATGATGAGTACGTCCGCAATGGGGGTCGTGGGCGTGCTCTGGGTGCTCTACGGCTACTCGGAGGCATTCGGCAACGACGCCGGCTACGGCCTGATCGGCAATCCGGCGAACTATGCGGGGCTCAAGGGTCTGTTTGGCGGGACCTACGTCGCCAGCGGCGGCTCCAAGGCCGCGATCCCGCTGGTGGGAACTATTCCGGCGACGGTGTTCGTCGCGTTCCAGGCAATGTTCGCGATCATCACGGTAGCTCTGGTATCGGGCGCGGTAGCCGACCGGCTGCGGTTCGGACCCTGGCTGGCGTTCGCCGCGGTGTGGGTGACAGTGGTGTACTTTCCCGTTGCGCACTGGGTGTTCTCGGCCGATGGGGTCAGCGCTCCAGTCGGTGGTTGGATCAACAACCGACTCAAGGCAATCGACTTCGCTGGCGGGACGGCGGTGCACATCAACGCGGGCGCCGCGGGCTTGGCGCTGTGTCTGGTGCTCGGCAAGCGCCGCGGCTGGCCGCGGGAGGCGATGCGCCCGCACAACCTGCCGTTGGTCATGCTCGGTGCCGGTCTGCTGTGGTTCGGGTGGTTCGGCTTCAACGCCGGATCGGCCGTCGCCGCAAACGGCGTCGCAGGAATCACGTTCATCAACACCACGGTGGCCACCGGCGCGGCGATGCTGGCGTGGCTACTCGTGGAGCGCGTCCGGGACGGCCGGCCCACCAGCCTCGGTGCCGCCTCTGGCGTCGTGGCGGGTCTGGTCGCCATCACCCCGTCGTGTTCCTCGGTTTCCCCTATGGGAGCGATTGCCGTAGGAGCGATCGCTGGCGCGGTGTGTGCGCTCGCGGTCAGCATCAAGTTCCGGTTCGGCTTTGACGACTCGCTCGATGTGGTCGCCGTGCACCTCATCGGTGGTCTGGCCGGCACGCTGGCCGTCGGCTTGCTCGCCACCCGCGCGGCACCCGCCGGGGTCAATGGGTTGTTCTACGGCGGAGGCACCGACCAGCTGTGGCGCCAGGCTGTGGCCGCATTCGCTGTGATGATCTTCTCGTTCGTTGGAGCCTTGATCATAGCGTTGGCACTGAAGTACACCATTGGTCTGCGGGTGGACGGCGAGGCCGAGCGGACCGGCATCGACGAGACCGAGCACGCCGAGGCTGGTTACGAACTCAGCGCGGTCTTCACCGGGAGCGGATCGCCCAACAACCGGGCCGCTGCGCTCCCGACGAGCAAGGTGCCGGCCTCGGCCGGTCAGGAAGGGTGAGTGGCGATGAAACTGGTGACCGCAATCGTCAAGCCGTTCACGCTGGAGGACGTCAAGGATGCCCTGGAACAGATCGGGGTGCTCGGGATGACCGTCAGCGAGGTGCAGGGCTACGGCCGGCAGAAGGGGCACACTGAGGTCTACCGGGGCGCGGAGTACTCGGTGGACTTCGTACCCAAGATCCGGATCGAGGTCGTGGTGGACGAGGCGCAGGTGGACAAGACTATTGATGCACTGGTCGAGGCGGCTCGGACCGGAAAGATCGGCGACGGGAAGGTCTGGGTTACGTCGGTGGAGACCGTGATCCGGGTGCGAACCGGGGAGCGCGGTCTGGACGCGCTCTGAGCACCGGCTGGGCACCGGTGCACGTCGCTCGTGCCTCGCCGGGCAGTTTCGATCTCCATGAAATGTGCTCGTCACGCGGAGCGGGCCCGTTCACACCGCTGAAACGCGAAGTTCTCATGGCTGAAACGCACTTCGCGAAGTCTCGGTATCGCGGCCGACGGCACCAAGCCGAGTTCACACTCAGGACGACGTCTCGCCGTACGGTGACAGGGATCATGGCGAGACGGAAGGGACGGCGATGGCGCTGTCTGCTGCCCTGCCCCACGGCGGTGGCCCGGACGCCTCCGCAGACGACCTGCTCCGAGCCCGGGCCGCTCTTCTCAGCACGAACCCTCGGCAGCGCCAGCTGACGGCCGAAGCGCTGCGGGCAGCGCTGGCGGACCTTTACGAGCTGTGGCTCACCTCCCGTTGCGCGGCGGTGGGCGTCGGCTGCGGCAGCGCGCTGATCGCGGTCGGTGCCCTGGGCCGCCGCGAGGTCGTGCCGTATTCCGACCTGGACCTGGTGCTCTTGCATGACGGCAAGCGCGACGTGGCCGTGCTCGCGAACGCACTGTGGTACCCGCTGTGGGATGCTCGCATCGATCTGGACCACAGCGTGCGAACTGTCGGGCAGGCCGTCCAGGTGGCGGCCACCGACCTGCGCGCCGCGCTGGGGTTGCTGGACGCCCGCCTGATCGCCGGGGACGCAGAGCTGTTCACCGCGATGGACACCGCCGTGCGGCGGGCCTGGCGCACTGGCATCCGTAGCCGGCTGGAGGAGCTCGCTGAGTCAGCGCAGCAGCGCTGGCTGCGCAGTGGCGACATCGCGCACCGGGTGGAACCGGACCTCAAGAACGGCCACGGCGGGTTGCGGGACGTGCAGCTGCTCGACGCACTGTCCGCAGGCCAACTCGTGGACCGGGCCGGGCCGGACGTGTGCGCGGCGCGTGATCTGCTGCTGGACGTGCGCACCGAGCTCCACCGGTTCGCCGGCAGAGGCCGCGACGTGCTCCGCGCGCAAGAGGCCGACGAGGTGGCTGCGGCGCTAGCGCTCGGTGACCGGTTCGACCTAGCCAGGAGCCTGTCCGGAGCGGCCCGGACCGTCGTCTACGCGGTCGATGTCGGGCTACGCACTGCCCGGGCCGCACTGCCTCCCCGCGGGCGTGCCCGGCTGACCGGGCTACGCACCCTCGGGCGGGGACCGCTGCGCCGCCCATTGGACGACGGGGTGGTCGAGCACAGCGGCCAGGTGGCGCTGGCCCGCGACGCCAATCCGGCACGGGACCCGGCGCTGGCTCTGCGGGTCGCGGCGACGGCGGCGCGAACTGGGATGCCGGTCGCGACCGGCACCCTCACCATTCTCGCCGACACCGCGCCGGAGCTGCGTCGACCATGGCCGCGGTCAGCGCTGGACGAGCTACTGTCGCTGCTGGGCGCCGGGCCGCCGGCAGTGGATGTGATCGAGGCCATGGACCGCACCGGGCTGTGGGGCAGGCTGTTCCCGGAATGGGGTGCAGTGCGTGACCTGCCCCCCCGGGATCGGGCACACGTGTGGACCGTGGACCGGCATCTGGTGGAGGCTGCGGCGCGGGCGGCTCGGCTGACCACCACGGTCGCTCGCCCGGACCTGTTGCTGCTCGGCGCGCTGCTGCACGACCTGGGCAAGGGCCGCGGCGGTGACCACAGCAGCGTCGGCGCGGCGCTCGCCGAGCAGATCGGGCACCGGCTTGGGCTGCCGACCTCGGACGTCGAAACACTCTGCGCGATGGTGCGTCACCATCTGCTGTTACCCCATGCCGCGACTCGCCGAGACCTCGACGATCCCGCGACTGTGCAGCGGGTGGTCGACACCCTCGGGGGGGATCCAACCCTGCTGGAGCTGCTAGTCGCGCTGGCTGAGGCCGACGGTCTGGCCACCGGCCCCGGCGTCTGGACCGAATGGCGCGCCGGCCTGATCTCCGATCTGGCCGAGCGCTGCCGCGCGATGCTGGCTGGCCGGCCTGTGCCGGCACCGGAGCCGCTCACCGGGGAGCACCGTGCGCTGGCGGAGCGGGCCATTGCGAGCGGCTCGCTGCACGTGGCGGCGAACCCCCCTGCGGGACCGGGGACGACCACCACCATCATGGTCGTGACTCCTGGCCGGCCAGGGGTGCTCGCGCTGGCCGCCGGGGTGCTCGCGCTGCATTCGCTCCAGGTCCACTCCGCGGATATCCGGGTCGTTGAGCTCTCCGGAGGGTCCGCGGCGGTGGACAGCTTCACCGCCTCGCCCCGCTTTGGTCGGCCGCCGGACGCCGCGCTGCTGCGTCAGGATTTGATGCGGGCGCTGGATGGCTCATTGCAACTGGCGGACGCGTTGGCGGCCAAAGAGCGTGATTACGGCGAGCCCCCAGCGTCCGGTATGGGGTTCGGAGATGTTGAGACCAAGGTGCTGTGGTGTGACGACGAGGCGACCGGAGCGGTGGTCCTCGAGCTGCGCACCACTGACCGGATTGGGTTGTTGTACCGGGTCGTCACGGCGTTGGAGAGCAAAGCGGTCACCGTCCGCTGGGCGCGGGTCGTCACGCTGGGTAGCTCAGTGGTGGACTCATTCGGCTTCACTGGACCCGGTGGTCCCGGTGTGTTGCCACCCGAGGTACGCGAGCAGGTCGAACTCGCGGTGCTCAGCGCGGCCCGGTGAGCAGCGGGGCTACCATCCGGCCGCATGCACGGAACCCGGAACGAGGTCGTTCCCTTGTCCCCGCCGTTCGAGATCGTGTTGCGTGGGTTCGACCGGCAACAGGTCATCGACCATGTCAACGCTCTCAAAGCTCGCGTTGCGACCATCGGAGCCGAACGCGACGCTGCGCTGCAGCAGGTTGCCGACCTCAACGCAAAGTTCGAACAGCTGCGTCGGGAAGCCACCGCGGTGACCACGCAGGTTGATCGTCTGCGTCACGAAGCCGCGGAAGCGGCCACCGAGATCGATCGCCTGCAGCGGTCCCCGCTGACCGCGGCGACCGCGCGGATCCAGCGCATGCTACAGATGGCCGAAGACGAGGCCGCCGAGCTGCGAACTACTACCGAGCAGGAGACCACCTCGCTGCGCGAGAGCGCCCGCGCTGAGGCCGATCGGCTGCTGGCCGAGACCACCCAGCGATGCGAGCGTCTCGAGGCGGAGTCGCAGCGCCGGCGGCAGACTACGGATTCCGAAACCACAGCCCGACGCCAGCAGGCGGAGCAGCAGGCGGAGCAAGACATCGCACGCCGCTGTGCCGAGATGGAAGCCTGGGTTCGCGATTACCAGACCCGTAGCGTCGCCGCGCTGCATCTGATCATGCAGATCGCGGGCGAGCGGCTGAGCAGCCGGGTGACCAAGGTCAAACACCAGGTCACCGCAGCCAGGGAGCTGCGTTCCGAGGTTACTGGTCAACTGTCCGAGGTGCACCGCTTGCTGGTGCAGGCGCTCGGCGTGGTCGACCAGCCCACGCCCGCTGAACAGGCCGAGCAGGCTGAACAGGCCGAGCAGGCTGAACA
>Ga0213881_10000546_pt1 | contig 23325 bp, 21 predicted proteins | sample BarmaccoBMER_R08_FD_160104 | JGI IMG/M metagenome (GOLD analysis project Ga0213881, IMG submission 160104) | Barbacenia macrantha exposed rock microbial communities from rupestrian grasslands, the National Park of Serra do Cipo, Brazil - ER_R08 ... | reverse complement strand
GCCGGCACCGGCCCGCACGCCGCCGCCAGCACCCGGTGCACATCACCCCCCGCATCGCGGCACAGCACCCGCAGCGCCTCGGAAAACCCGGGCACGCCCATCAACCGCCCCCCCACACTCCCGCCCGCCAGCCTCACCCGGCACGGAGCCGCGCCGGGCAGCCAAGCCTACCCACGCGTAAGCCACCCCGGTAGCCCCCGCCGCCCAGGGACGAAAATCCGGGGAATCCCGCCCGAAAGCCGCAAACGCCAGGCACCGTTCCTGGTATCAGTAGACCCTCTGCACCAGGCACGGCTCCCCGGCACCGGGCCGGGGACCTCATCCAGCGGCACGCCCCCGTACGGGCTGGCGCTGCGGACAGGAGGCGGCGATGCGCACCGCGAGACCGGTCACCGTGCTGCTGCTCATCTGGCTGATCATCGGCGCTATCGCCGCCGGGCAGCGGCACGTGCGGACCTACAGTGCCCGCTGCTGGCGGCCTTCCCTTTGGGACGGGGCGGTCATCGGGGTGGACGTGTTCGTCCGGGAGCTTCTCGCGGGTGTATGTGGAGGACCGGAACTCCTCGCTCATCGCAGTTCGTCCTCGTTGTGCTTCCTGGAGCGCTTCGGCGAGTGGGACGGTCGCCTGAACCATCGGGGCTAGGCCGGAAGCGACAGGCCTGGGAAGTTCTCGAAGTGGCGCCTGTTGGCCGTCAGAAGCGGTGCATCATGGTAGATGGCGGTTGTCGCTACCCACAGATCGTTTGTCTGGTTAGCTGCCCCGAGCGGATGTCCGGCATTGGCGGCTTGAGCCTTGAGTGTTCCCCAAAGTTTCGCGATTTCGTCGTTGTAGGGTGCCACTACGTAGCGGCGGATCGTCTCTTCCAGGGATTGCAGTCGGCGCTCGCCCCAGCCTGCCTTCGCCGCTCCGTAATACAGTTCGCCGACAGACGCGAAGGACAAGACGGGTACTGTACCATTGAGATGGCGGCGGTACAGGTCAACGTCTTGGCCTCGGAAAAGCAGCGAGAAAACGTCCGTGTCGACTACGACGTACTTCACTGGTCACCGTGCCGTGCTGATCTGATCGCCTCAAGGAACGGCCCGAAATCGTCTGTTTCTTCCGTGTGTCCTCGCAGCTCATCGATATCGCGCACTTCGGTAACCCCTTGCTGGCGCTGCAAGGTGGCTAGTGGTGAGATCCGGGCTGTGGGCAGGGACTCCAGCGCGGATATGTGCAGTAGGCGAACCGTTGCTCCATCGGTTTGCAGTTCCGCGATGCCTGTCGCCATGACCATCTGATCCATAGCGTCGAGGACCGTATCGCGCAGGTCCGCGTCGAAATCTGCCAGCACGCTGCCGGCGAATGTGTCGATGCGGCAGCGTAGCGCGGCAGGCGAGAAGTCACCCATCTGCATGCGGCCGACTACTGTTGCGCTCGCCTCGGGTGCCCGCGCCGAAACCTTACGCAACTGCTCCCGGAAGACGGCATCCATCACGAACTGGCGGCCGTCTGACCGGCCGAAGCTGATCCTCGTGAGATTGCTGGGATTGATACCACCGGCAAGTTCGCGTAGTCCTGTGATCACCTGCGGAGTAAAGTACGACGGGAGCTGGCCGCCGGATCGGACACGCGCGATGCCGTCTTCCAGTGCGTTGAGGGAGTCGCCCAGTAGCGTATCGTCCGGCTGGGACGCAAAGCCGGGCTGCGGGGGCCGGACGATGTCGATGATCGCCGACCCCGGACGGAAACCCGCCAGATCAAGACGTACCGCTTCGACCACTTCGCGCGGTCGGCGCCCACGCGGCGCGAGGGTTCCAGTGAGCGCGAGAGCCAGTCTTTCTAGGGTCACCTGAAGGCCGGCTACGATCCGGGCCAACTCGGCCAAGGGCAGGTGCCCGCTGTCCGCAGCCGGGCCTTCCGCGTGGATGCTCAGGAAGACGCTCGAATCATTAGCCGTCATCGCAACCCCCTTCGCGTTAGGCTTCTTTAACAGCGTAAACCAGCGAACTGACATTCGGTGTGGAATCAATACCCCGAGCGCGCCAGGCGAGCAGATTATCTTCCGGGTCCTGCGGCCACGGTACCGGAGATTTGCGGGTGCGGGCGAGGAGGGCACCGCGGGAGATCACCTGACCGCGTATAAGCGCATAGGCTGACCCAGCAGCAAGGCGCGAAGCCGCAGCTCGAAGGCCAGTGACGCCGACCCTGCGAACCTCGTGCCGGTGCACGCCGCCGCCTGGTGCGACATACCCGCCCGCCGCGACGGCCACGCCGTCGCCGTCGGCCCCGGAGCGCCCGCCTGCACACCGGACTCGACAACATCAACGCCGCCCTCGACAGCACCCCCGCCCTGCATGCCCAGTACGCCGACCAGCGGACCGAGATCACCTGCTCCGCGACGAGTTTGCCGACCTGCACTCCGGCACCATCAACCACTGCCTGTGGGTTTCCAAAACGGTGCATAAGCCGCTGAACTGCAGGTTTTCCTGCCGCGCTGACCGTCTAGCTGGCAGCATCGCGAGCTTGTGGCCATACGGATGCTCTACCTGATGCTCGTCCGCCTGACCGGGTGGCTGGCGCTCCTTGCGCGCTCGTCGGCGTCGAAGGATGCCGAACTGCTGATGCTGCGCCACGAGGTCGCCGTGCTGCGGCGGCAGAACCCCCGGCCGAAGCTGGACTGGGCTGACAGGGCGGTAATGGCCGCCCTGGCCCGGCTGGCTGCGCCAGCCGCAACGGTCGGTCCGGCTGGTCACGCCGGGTACGCTGCTGCGCTGCACCGGCGGCTGGTCCGCTGGCGGTGGACCTATCCGCCCAAGGGAGGACGCCCGTGCATCAACGCCAAGATCGCTGCGCTGATCGAGCAGCTGGCGCGGGAGAACCCGAGGTTATGTGGAGCTGGGGATTATGTGGACGCGCGTGATGGCCCTCCTTGTCATGGTGTCTCGGAGTGGGGTCAGCGGGGGTCAGGAGGATCGCGGACCGTGCTGAGCTCCACATAACTTTCGTTGGTTCAGAGGTCTTCGAGCCATTGGATGATGTCGTTGCTGGCGTGCCAGCGGCTTTCACCTTCCGGGCCGGGAGCGGGAGGTGCGCAGCGTTCGATCGCTTTGCGTTTCATGGCCATGTCGATCTCGATGTACTCGCTTGTGGTGGTGATGCTGACGTTGTGCTTGCCGAAATGTCGTCCGTGCTGGTCAGGCGGCACGCTGGTACTCGTGGAGGATGCCGCCGAGACGGTCGTGCCTGCGGATGTGTAGGCGGGTGTCGACGTGCGCAGAGGGGATTGCTGAGGGCAGCGCTTGCAGTGGCCGGGCGTTGGCGATGCCCTGGTGGGGCCGGTGGCCGTTGTAGAACTGCTCGAACTCGCGCAGCGCGTGGAGCAGGTGCCGCTGGTTCCAGATCAAGGTCCGGTCGAGCAGCTCTTGTCGGCAGGTCAGTACCCAGCGTTCCATGCTCGCGTTCATTCTGGGCATCTGGATCCCGCTGAGCACGATCTCGATACCGGCGTCCTTGAGCACGGTGTCGGACAGGGCGGGGTACTTGCTGTCCCGGTCGCGGATCAGGAACCGTGCCCGGCTGCTGACGTCCTCGAGGTCCATGACGAGGTTCCTGGCGGCCTGGGCCACCCAGGATGCGGTGGGGTGCGGGGTTGCGCCCAGGATCCGGCTCCGGCGGGTGGCGTGCTCGATCACGGCCAGTACGAACTGGCGGGTGCCGGTTAAGGTGACGGTCTCGAAGAAGTCACAGGCCAGCAGGACATCGGCCTGGGAGCGGAGAAAGCTGGCCCATGTCGTGGAGGTCCGGTCGGGTGCCGGGTCGATCCCGGCCTGCCGGAGGATCTCCCACACTGTGGAGGCGGCGACCTTGATGCCCAGGACGAGCAGTTCACCGTGGATGCGCCTGTACCCCCAGGACGGGTTCTCGCGGGCCAGGCGCAGCACCAGCATCCGGATGGAGCGGACGGTCCGTGGCCGTCCAGGGCGGCCAGGACGGGACCTGGGAGCGTGACGGCGGGCTAGCAGGTCCCGATGCCAGCGCAGGATCGTGTCGGGGCGCACTAGCAGCCGGATCCGGCTGAGCCAGTCGCGGGGGAGCTGGTGCAGCAAGGCGGCCAGGAACGCGCGATCGCCACGGGAGAACCGCGGCCGGGTCGTGCCGAGTTGCCGCTGCAAGACGTTGATCTGGTGCGCAGCGCCAGGATCTCCACATCCTTGTCCTGGTCGCTTACCGGCAGCAGCCGCAGTAACGCGAACAGGTTCGTCACAGCCAGGTAGGCGAATCGAAGCAGCACAGCCGATCATCTTGCCGCGCGAGCAAGCTTCTGTGGGGAAGTCAGCAGATCCAGTCGGCAGAATGTCTGGAGAGCCCCCTTTCACCTGCGCGGATGGGATTCTTGGCAAGGACAGGTCTGTCAGTCCCGCCGAAGTGTCAGTCTGCATCCTTCCCCAGGCAGGTGATGGGCCCAGCGTTCATCAGTCGCGTCTGCGGCACGGACTGCTCTCGTATGCCGGCCGCCATCACCGGGAGCAAGGTGTAGCCGGGCGGGTGAGTGACTGGTTCGGGGTTTCTGGCTGATGCTGTGGGTGGAGACAGCTCGGGTGCTGGGGAAGGGATTCAGGATATGGGCAGGGAGCTGCCAGGGTCGGTGTTCAAGCGGTGCGGGTGCCGGAAGGGAACGGCTGGGCTGCGGCTGGGCGCGTCGTGTCCGCGGCTGGCCGGGGAAGGTCACGGGAGCTGGTTCTTCAGCCTGGACCTGCCCCGGCAGCAAGGCGGTCGGCGACGGCGGGTGCGGCGCGGCGGGTACGCCACCGAGCAGGAGGCGCGGGCGGGCCTGGCGGGGATGCGGGTGCCGGGCGGGCGGCTGCTGACCGTGGCGGACTGGCTGGAGCTGTGGCTGACCCGGGTCAAGCTCCGCCCGGCGCGTGGCGGGGCTACGCCGCCCATGTGCGGCGGCACCTGGCGCCGCGGCTGGGCATGGTCCTGCTCGCCGAACTGGACGCCAGCCGCCTGCAGAAGATCTTCACCGTCCTGCTGGACAGTGATGAGCTGTCGGCGGCGACGGTTCGCCGGGTGCACTCGACGCTGCGGACCGCGCTGAACGCCGCAGTCCGCGAGGGCCTGATCGCCGACAACCCGGCCCGCTACCTGGAACTACCCCGGGCCCGGCGCCCGCACGCGGTGGTATGGACGCCGCGGCGGGTCAGGCACTGGGAACGCACGGGGCAGCGGCCGGCGGTGGCGGTGTGGACACCCGCTCAGACCGCGCAGTTCCTCAACGCGATCACCTATCACCCGCTGCATGCCGCGTTCCACCTGATCGCGCTGCGCGGCCTGCGCCGTGGTGAGGCGGCCGGGCTGCGCTGGCATGACGTCGACTTGGAGAACAAGGTCATGTACGTGACCTGGCAGGTCCAGCCCGGCGACGCCACCGGTTCGCTGGCGGTGTGCCCGCTGAAGACACCGGCCAGCCGCCGTATCGTTGCGCTGGACGCGACCACGGTCGCGGTGCTGCGCGCGCACCGGGACGCCCAGCAGTGGGCCTGCCGCGCCAACGGCGTGGCGCCGAGCGGGTACGTGTTCACCGGCCCGGACGGCGGTCCGGTGTCCCCGGACTATCTGACCCGGACGTTCCGGCAGCTGGTGGAGGGCAGCGGGCTGCCGCTGGTGCGGCTGCATGACCTGCGGCACGGCGCGGCCAGTTTGTCGGCCGGGGTGGAGCTGAAGGTGGTGCAGGAGATGCTCGGCCACTCCAGCATCGTGCTGACCGCCGATACGTATACCTCGGTGCTGCCCGACGCCGCCCACGCGGCGGCGGAGAAGGTCGCCGCCCTGATCATCAAGGCAGGCTGCCTCGTGCCCGGCACCCGGCGCCGGCGACGGCGCCCGGCCAGGCGCAAACCCCGCCGAGCAGTCACGCACGCCGGACGCGGCCAGCCCGGGCAGGCCAGGCGGTCGCGGGCGCACCCGGCCCGGCAGATCGGCCGCCCGCACCGGCGGCGCCGCACCCGCCTGCGATGACCAGCGCCGGCAGGTAACAGCAACCTCAGGCCGGACACGGCACACGCATCGCCAACCCCGACCACAGAAAGCTAACCGAAGACACCCGCACCGGCGAGCCCACGCAGCCGCCGGTTATCGTCATGCCCGTCCGCAAGGGACGCTCCTGCAGGACAGAGCGCGGCGGGTAAACGGGAATTTCGAACAACTCGCGGCCCCATGCTGGCCTCAGCGCGGCCCCACACAAGATCAAAAATAAAGACCTGGAGTCGTGAAACCCCAGGTCAGACCGGGTGCGCCGCCAGGGACTCGAACCCCGAACCCGCGGATTAAGAGTCCGCTGCTCTGCCAGTTGAGCTAGCGGCGCGATCGCTGAGAATGCTAGCACCGACGAGCGCGCACTGCGAATCGCGCCCACCGCGTCCGCCCCGCCGCAGGCGCGGCGTCCGCCGCCGCAGGCGCGGCGTCCGTCCCCGCACCCACCGCGTCCAGCCGACGAAGCCAAACGCCGACGCGCCACATGCCCAGGACGTGAACAGCTCTGTCGCATATATTTCTGGAAGGTCACGGTGGGTCTGCTGGCGGGCAACGGGGTTGTGGCCCCCTGCCCCCGATAGAACAGGGCCCGTGGCCCCCTACCCCCGAACGCGAGGCTGGAGGTGCGTGACCCGTGCTACCTGTGAGGTATGTGAAACCGATGTGGACGGTGACCGATGTTACCATCCAGCGATTTAAGCCAGAGCCCGTGAACCACAGAACGTTCTCCGAAAAATCTTAAAAGCTCTCATGTGAGCCTTACCGACCTTAGCGTCACTACCAGCATGGGTCCTCATCAGCGGCTATGGCGTCAGCCAGGGATATCTCGTAGCGGGCACATGGCGGAATGTAGCGTTGTAGAGTCGACATCTGTGCCCGAAGCATCCACCGAACAGACTGGACAGACGAAACAGGCCGAACACGCCCATCAGACCCATCAGACCCACCAGACCGAACAGACGGAACCGGTCGCGGGCGGTGCGGCGCCGCGGCATCGGCTGGCCTGGCTTGACGCGCTGCGCGGGATCGCGGCGCTGGCCGTGGTGTTCGACCATGTGAGCCAGTATCTGCTCACCGGGCTACGGGGGCACGTGTACCACTGGATCGACGCCGGCGAGTACGGCGTGTTCGTTTTCTTCCTCATCAGCGGCTACATCGTTCCTGCCTCCCTCGAACGGAAGGGCAGTATCCGGACGTTCTGGGTCAGCCGATTGTTCCGCCTGTACCCGTTGTACCTGCTGGCCATCGGGCTGGCCATCGCGTTGTGGGCGATCGGGCGCGGTTCGCTGCACGGCGCTGGCGGGGACCCCGAGACCTCGGTGCTCTCCCAGTTCCTGATGATGTCCAACGTCCTCGCGGGTCCGAACCTGCCCAACGTGGTCTGGTCCCTGTCCTATGAGATGGTCTTCTACCTGCTGCTCACCGCGCTGTTTATCGGCGGGGTGCACAAGCGCAGCGGCTGGTACGCGCTCGCGTTCGGGGCGGCCGCGGTCGTGCTGGGCGGGCTGCTGCCGCAGCAGTATTTCTCGCACCACCTGTCCAGCCCGCGGCTGATCGCCGCGGTCGCTGACCTGATCCTCATCGCGTGCCTGGGTGTCGCGGTCCTGCTCCGCGGCACGCCGCGGCTGCTCGGTGCGGGACTGGCCGGAGTGATCGCGGTGTTGCTGGTCGCGTTCAACGGTGGCTGGATCTTCCCGTGGGAAGGGCTGGCGATCCTCGGCCTCATGTTCACCGGGACCGCCCTGTACCGGGCCGAACAGGGGGAATACCCGTGGTCGCGGGCGATCGCGGTCGCGGTGACCACGATCGGGCTCAGCATCGCGGCCGGGTTGTGGCACAGCCACGCGTGGCACATGTCCGCAGGAGCCGAAACGCTGTGGGAGCGTAAATGGTTCTTCGCGTTCTTCTTCGCCGGGCTGACGTTCGGCGGCGGGCTGCTGCTGCGGCACATGCGGGTGCCGCGGTGGCTTGCCTGGCTCGGGCTGATCAGCTACTCGATGTACCTGCTGCATCCGCTGCTGGTCGAGATGTACTACCACTCGTCGTGGCATCGGCAGCACCAGTCGTTCGACACGCAGGTGCTGCTCTTTGCGGTGATCCTCGTGATCCTCGTCGCGGTCTCTTCGGTGACCTACCTGCTGGTTGAGCGCCCGATGCAGACGCTGGGACGTCGGCTGGGGAAGCGGCTCGACACGCAGTTCGGGCCCGATCGTGCGCCTGCCCGTGCCGTGGGGCATGCTGGGGTGCGTGACACTTCTGTTGCCGGCCGGGCGCAAGCCTGACGGCTTGTACCGGGTTTGTCTGGTCTGTCTGGGCAACATCTGCCGGTCTCCCATGGCCGAGGTGGTACTCCGGTCCGCGCTGGATTCCGCCGGACTCGCCGGGTCCGTGATCGTCGACTCGGCTGGCACGGGGGACTGGCACGTCGGCGAGCCGATGTATTCCAGGGCCCGCGCGGCGCTGGTCCGGCGCGGGTACGACGGTTCGTCGCACCGGTCCCGGCAGTTCGACCCGGCGTGGTTCGTGTCACGGGACCTGACACTGGCCATGGACTCGTCCAACCTCGCTGACCTGCTCGCGATGGGCGGACCCGGCGACCGCGTGCTCCTGTTCGGCGAAGTGGGGGAGATCGGGGAGGTGCCAGATCCATACGGCGGCAGCCCGGCCGACTTCGATCACGTGCTGGATCTGCTCGAGGCCGCGGCGCCCGTGGTGGTCCGGCGCCTGGGGCGGTCGCTCGCGCCTCGTCCGGCATGAGCTCCGAGCTCGCGGATCGTATCGCGCGGCTGACCGGCCTTCCGGTGCGGTCGGTTCGGCCGGTAGGCGCGCAGCATGGCTACCAGCATCTGGAGATCGCTTTCGCGGACGGAACTCGGGGCTTCGGCAAGATTCATCAATCCAACCCAGAGAACGGCGGTGGTCGCGCCTTCACGGCCGAGGCCAACGGACTTCGGTGGCTGGCGGAAGCACGGGCGGTTCCGATACCCGAAGTGCTGGGCGCCGACGACACCGCGCTGATCATCTCCATGATCCCCGAGGCGGACAGTCAGGCGAGCACCCATGCCGCCCATCGGTTCGGCGTCGACCTGGCCCGGCTGCACGCGGCCGGAGCGGACAGCTTCGGCGCGCCCTGGCCGGGGGTCATCGCCAGCTTGCCGCTCGACAACACCCCGGGGGAGTCGTGGCCCGAGTGGTACGCGGAGTATCGGCTGGAGCCGTTCCTGCGGCTCGCCGCCTCCGCTGGATTGCTGCGCGACGAGGATGTCTCGCTGGTCGAGGCCGTGATCAGCCGCCTTGCCTCACTGGCCGGGCCGCCCGAGCCGCCCAGCCGGATCCACGGCGACTGCTGGTCGGGAAATATCCTGTGGTCCGGCGGGCGCGGCTGGCTGATCGATCCGGCGGCGCATGGCGGCCACCGGGAGACCGACCTGGCCATGCTGGCGCTGTTCGGCGCGCCGTATCTTCCTGCCGTACTCGAGGGGTACGCGGAGACGGTGCCGCTCGCGGCGGGCTGGCAGGACCGGGTCCCGCTGCATCAGCTCCATCCGCTGCTGGTGCATGTGTGCCTGTTCGGTGAGTCATACCGCCCGGCGGTGAGCGCGGCGGCCCGGTCAGCGCTGTCCGCGTGACGTCTCAGGTGGGTCAAGACCTTCAGAAGTGACCAGCTTGGACCACTCCACGCTCATACAATATGTCGGCGATGAGGCGATAGGTCCGGAATGACTTGGTTGCTCACACTGGGGAAGTTGGCGCCATCGTGATTGTGCGGGACGAGGGGAAACAAGCCGGCGATTCGTCGGCTGAAGATCAGCGGAGCGGGAGCCAGAGCGAGAGCCCGGCCAACGTCCCGCCCAGCTTCGGCGCGCCCCCTCCGTCCGCTCCCGCCGCTCCACCGCCCTCGCCGTCCCAGCCGCCCTCGCCCCCTCCCGTCACTCCGCCCCCTTCCGTCACACCGGCCCCTAGCGCTCCCACGCCCCCCACAGAACCTGAGGGGTCTGAGCCGACTGTCGGCTGGTATCCAACGACCCCGGCCGCATACAACCTGGGCGCGAACTCATCCGGAGCGCCCAGCCCGTACGCTTCGGCAGGCCCGCTCGCCGCGGCGGGCGGCCCTAGCCGCGGCGGTCGCGGAGGTGGCGGCGGCAAGGCCGGGCTGCGCTCCCCAGGACGGAGCACCCTGGTCAACGTCATGTTGTTCGCGGTCGCGCCGCTTGCTCTGGCCGGGATCGTGGCCATCGCGTTCGTGCTGTCGTCCGGCCGCGGCGAAGCCGCGACGCACACCGGTTTCCAGGCGGGCGCCGCCCCCAGTGCCGCGCGGCAACAGCAGCCGCAGGGCGCCGGAAGCACGAAGGCCGCCGCCCCGTCCCCATCACATCCGAACGCCCACTCCGGGAAGCACTCGTCCAGAACGCCCGGCGGCAGCAACCAGTTGACACTGCCAGCTACTGGCGGTTCTGTGACCGGCCATAAATCAGGCGCCAAACCCAAGCCGAAGGCCGGTCAGCATCCCCAGCCAAAGCCGGCCGGCCCGGTAACGCCGCACAACCTGGGCGCGCCGAACTTCGACGGTTACTGTCAGCACATCGGCTGGGGTTCCGCGGTGACGACCGCGAACAACGCGTACGGATGGCACTGTTCGGCGAACCCGTCGCTGGTGTTGTCGATTCAAGGCGCCTGCGCGTGGACGTACGGCTTGAGCCTCAGCAAGGTGATCGACGTCAGCACCGACTACTACGTCCCGGCTTCCTGGCAGTGCTGGCGGACCAACGGGGTACTCGGCCAGCTGAACATAGCGACCTACTGCACCGAGGCCGGTCTCGGCTCCGCCAAGCTCACCGCCCGCAACGCATACGGCTGGTCGTGCGCCGGTCAGGCGGCAATCGACACCAATGCCGCTTGCCAGCTGGTCTTCCACAACGGCAACGCGTTCTCGCGCTTCGCGGTATTCGCCGACCCCTACTCCTGGCAGTGCTGGAACTGACCCGCCAGAGCGCCGTTCGCGTGGTGGGAGGCGCCGCCGGCCCGGTGATGCGGCGATTATCGTGGAAGATTACGGTTGTGAGGAGACTTTTCCGCATCATAGGCAACACTTCAAAACAAATCGAGTTTGCGGCGTGTCATGGGCGGGCGCCGGTTTTGCCGGGTATGACCGTTATGTGGCGGTGGCTGCGGTGCGCAACGCGGAAAGAAAGGGGTTTCGTGGAAGATTGGGCGCCGGTTTCCGGTACCTTTCCTTCCAGAGAACCCTTTCCTTCCGCATGATAGCCGGTCTATGTGCCCGCTATGTGCCAATACGTGCAGTTCAGCAGGCTGGCTAGCGCACTCTAGCAAAGACGACATGCCCGACATACCGCAAACGCACGTTATTTTGAAGTGTTGCCATAGTACGGAAGTCTCCGCGAGGCGGAAAATTACCACACAAACATTGCTCGCGCCTCGCGAAATGCGAAGTCAACGGCAAGCTAGAGCCGCTGCCCAGCGTCCTCGCCTATGGGGCTGCCCGCTTGATCTCCCGCTGAGCCATGCTCTTCGTCCTCTGCCCCGGAGTCGTCGTCCCAGCCATGGGCCTCCGGAGCAAGAGGCAGCGCCACGCGGAACGTGGCGCCTTGTCCTGGCGCCGTGCGGACCGAAGCTACACCGCCATGGGCCGCGACAAGCGCGGCGACGATCGCCAGGCCGAGTCCGCTCCCGCCGGTCTTGCGGTTTCTGGCCTGGTCCGCGCGGTAGAACCGCTCGAAGACCCGCTGGGCCTGTTCGGGTGCCATGCCGGGTCCCCGGTCCTTGACATCGAGGATCACCGCGGGCTGCTTGGCGTCGGCTCGCGGGTCCAGGACGCCCGAGCTGATCGATAGCTCGATCGGCGTCCCGTCCGGCGTATGGGTGAGCGCGTTGCTCATCAGGTTCCCGATGACCTGCCGCAACCTGGCTTCGTCCCCGATCACCAGGAACGCGGCGCCCGGTTGCACCTTCAGGTCGATGTTCCGGTTCGGCGCGATCATCTGCGTATCGTGTACCGCGTCGGCGGCCAGCGAGAGCAGGTCGACCGGGTTGTGGGCGAGCGGTCGCTGCTGGTCCATCCGGGCCAGCAGCAGCAGGTCCTCGACCAGCAGTCCCATCCGGGCGGCCTCGGCCTCGACCCGGTGCATGATCCGGTCCAGATCCTCTGCCGACAGCCCGTCCACGGTGCGCGCTTCTTCGTCCTCGTCCCACTGCTGGACCAGGCCGCCGCGTTGCCGGTAGTACTCGGCGAACCCGCGGATCGCGGTCAGCGGCGTACGAAGCTCATGGCTCGCGTCGGCGATGAACCGCCGCATCCGCTCCTCCGACTGGTGCGCCGCCGCCTCGGACTCTTCCCGAGCATGGAACGCCGACTCGATCTGGGACAGCATCGTATTGAGCGAACGCCCCAGGCTCCCGATCTCGGTTCGCGGATCCCGCTCCGGCACCCGCCGCTCAAGATGCCCCTCAGCGATCTCCTCAGCCGTCTCCTCAATCTCCACCAGCGGCCGCAGATTAGCCTGCACCACCGCGAACCCCACCACCGCCAGCACAAACAAGATCACCACACTGACGATGATGTCCAGCCAAGTCAGCTGATGAATCGTGCTATAGGCCTCGCTCAGGTCGCTCGCCGTTATCAGGTAGCCCTGGGTGCCGTCTCTGAAGGTTACTGGTACGACGTAGGCTCGCCAGCTACCGCCTGACTGCGAGCTGATCGTCACATAATCATTGGCGTTCGCGGACAGCCAGGAAGGGGAGACAGAGAAGGTTACGCTTGGCTGGTCCGGCAGAAGCTGGATCGGGATAACGCTTCCGGGAGAAGTCACCACAGCGATGAGCTGACCGGATGGACTGTACACCTCGGCGACCATGTTTGGGGCGATCAGCGGACCGAGTGAATTGCCCGATCCCCGCATGGAGATCCCCTGATCGGTAATACGGTTGCTCTCCTGGGCCAGTTGCTGGTCGGCGCCGTGTATCAGAAGAGCCCGGAGTTGGATAATGCTGACGATGCCGATAACGGAGAGGGCGACGAAGACGAGCGCCAGCACGGCCACGACTAGCTTCGTCCGCAACGACGTGCGCCCAGACACACCCCGCACCGCGTCCCACAATCGCAGCGCCCAGTTCCGCCGAGGAACCTCCGCTCCCGCCGTCGTCACGCCAATTCGCCCGCTCGAGCCATGACCGCTACGACGGGAGCCGCAGCACGTACCCGACGCCGCGCAGGGTGTGGATAAGCCTGGGCTCCTTCGTGTCCACCTTGCGGCGAAGGACGGAAACATACGACTCCACGATCCCCGTGTCGCCACGGAAGTCGTAGTCCCACACGTGGTCGAGGATCTGCATCTTCGAAAGCACCCGGTTGGCATTGCTCATGAAGTACCTGAGCAGCTTGAACTCGGTGGGGGAGAGCTGTATCTGCTCACCGGCCCGCCACACTTCGTGGCTCTCCTCGTCAAGCTCCAGGTCGGCGAAGGTCAGCCGCGGCGTCGGCTCGGAGCCGTCGCCACGGGTCCGGCGCAGCACCGCCCGGATCCTGGCTATGACCTCTTCCAGGCTGAACGGCTTCGTCACATAGTCGTCGCCGCCCAGCGTAAGGCCGCGGATCTTGTCTTCGGTGGCGTCACGCGCGGTCAGGAAGACGACTGGGATTCGCGCCCCTCCGCCGCGCAACCGCCGGATGACGTCAAAACCGTCCATATCCGGCAGCATCACGTCGAGCACGATCAGATCAGGCCGATGACGCTGAGCGGCCTGGACCGCTTCGGTTCCAGCCGCCGCGGTGACGACGTCGAAGCCCGCGTAGCGCAGGCTCGCCGACAGCAGCTCCAGGATGTTCGGCTCGTCTTCGACCACGAGCAGCCTCGCATCCGGCCGCTGCCGGGCATCGCTCAGCGTTTCCATGCTCTGTATTGTCACCCGCGACGCTGAGGATAACCTGAAAGGCCGCTGGAGATGATCTCCGCTCCCGCGCCGGATGGCCCTCAGACGGGCAGAAGTTACTGGCGGGCGTGCTCCGTCTCACGCTCTCCCGCGCTGCGCCACAGGGCTATCGCGGCCGGCCGCGAGCCCACGCCAAGCTTCGCGTAGATCCTCCGGACGTGATTCTTCACCGTCTTCTCGGCCAGGAACAGCCGCGCCGCGATCTCTCCGTTGGTCTGGCCGCTCGCGATGAGCGACATGACCTCCGCCTCTCGCACCGACAGCCCATGGTTCCCGTCAGCGTCGCGGGACCGGGCATCCCCCGTCAGCTGGGTCGGATTGGCCTGGGCCTTCGGCCGCGGCGCCGATGTCACGTCACCATTTGCCATGCTGCTGCCATCCCCCCGAACCCCCCTGGCCAGACCGATTGGTCCGTCCCCGTCAAAGCCCGGCTCCCGAACCACGTGATGATCGTCCACGGAAACCTTGCGATCGTCCATGTAGCCTCCGGTCGCGAGCCGGTGGAGGTATAACGCAGCGAACGTACCAAACGTAGTAGCTATCGCGTCAACCCCATGAAGATTCATATATGTCTATAGATACACCCAAATGCGCACCCTTGTAGGAAGGTCATACCCAACCAGACCCGCCTGCATACCAGCGAGTTTTCGCGCATGTGCCCGGCTATTGCGGATGCATGTGCATGCGTCTCGATTCACAAGCCCTCGCCGCGGCGAGCGGCGGATTACGCGGTGCCCTGGATGGCGGATCCCTCCACCAGGCTCTTCGGCAGCGTCCGGTCGTTGCCCAGATCGCTGAACATCTGCTGGGCCTTGGTCGTGTTCCACAGCACCACTGACCCGGCGGCGTTGTTCGCGTAACCGCCGAATGGCACCATCGTGTTCACCGGGTTCCGCAGCGCGTTCGCCACCGACCACAGGTCGATGAGCTGCGTGCCGGAGTCGACGGTCAGCGCCGAGGCGGCCCCGCTCGCCGCCGGTATCGACGTGAACGGATTGATCACGTTTCCGGTCGAGGTCATCTTGGACAGCAGCGACTTCAGCAGCGCCCGCTGGTCCTCTTCCCGCTGCAGGTCCCCGTCGGCGAACGCCCGTGTCCGCACCAGGGCGAGGGCCTGGCTGCCGTTCAGCGTCTGGCAGCCCTTCTTGAGGTTCAGCCCGGCCTTCGGGTCCTTCATCGCCGAAGGCAGGCACATGTTCACCCCGCCCACGTTGTTCACCACGCTGACCAGCCCGGTGAAGCCGATGCCCATATAGTGGTCGATGCGCAGGCCGGTGGCGTTCTGCACGGTCTGGATGAGCAGTTTCGGGCCGCCATACGCGTACGCCGCGTTGATCTTGTTGTAGCCGTGTCCCGGGATGTTCACATACGAGTCCCGCGGGATGCTGACCAGCGTCGGCCGGCTGCCGTTGGCCGGCATGTGCAGCAGCATGATGGTGTCGGAACGGGAGCCGGTGATGTTACGCCCGAGCGCCATCGCGTTCTCCTGCGCGCCGGTCAGCCCGCCGCGGCCGTCGGACCCGGTGATCAGCCAGTTCGTCCCGGCCGAGGTCGCCGCCGTCGGAACGAGCACGGCCGCGCGCGACAGCTTGGAGTTGAAGTCGTAGTAAAGGCCCACACCCACGATCACCAGCACGAGCACCAGCGCCGTGACGGCGATCAGTATCCGCTTCGGCCGGACCCAGCGCCGCCAGCCACGTGGCGCGGGACGGAGATATCCGGTACCCCCGCCGCCCCCGCCGCCGGTCCGCGCCGGCGGCTGCGCGGGCCACGCCCTCCCGGTGCGCGAAGCGTCCCCCGCACGTGAACCGCCTTCGCCCCAAGCGGTCCGCGTACGCTCAGCGTCCGCGTACCGGCCGGGCTGACGCGATTCCTCGTCGCGATACCATCCTCTCGGCCAGTCCTCGCTCACTCTGCGCCTCCTCGTTCGTCCGCCCACCAGGGTAGGTGCCGTAAGGGCCGCACTGGCCGCAACGGCGCGTTCGGCGGGCAACTTCCGGAAATCTGGAAGCGATCCGTCCAGTTCGCCAAAACTGCGAAATAGTTGCGCATTAGTGGTTGACGCCGGAGTAACCTGATAGTAGCGTCATGTGACGACGGCAGAACTTCCTCCCCCGCCATTTGAGGTGTCGAGTTCGCCCGATAGCCCCGCCCCTGTCAGTGCCGGGACCCGCTTCCGGCACTGACGGGCTAAAACCCCCCTTTTCCCGAACGGGCTGGGTGCTTCCTCCCCGGACGTTCATCGCACGGCTCTACTGTTGCTCGAATCCCGCGCACTGGACAACGGGTAGACGTGGGTAGCGGACGAGTCCGGCGTCCCATTCGGCCCGTGTGCACCGCAGGTACGTGGTACCCCGCCGGGTCTCGTTGAGCTTGGCGTGCCGGCAGGCGCCGCACAATCCGGGTTCCGCGCCGGGCGTCGGCCGGGCGCCCTCGTCGGACGCGCCGAGCAACGCGAGGAAGGGGCCGACCCGGTGCCCCTCCTGTGCCGGATGCCGGAACAGGCTGTCCGGATTAACGGTGTACCGCGTGCGGCGTCCGGTCCTGGTCCTGGTGAGATAGCCGGCGGCCTCCAGGTCCGCCACGATGGTCTGCACGGTTCGTTCGGTCAGCCCGGCGGCGGCGCTGATGTCCCGGATCCGCGCCTGGGGATTGCGGGCGATCTCCACGAGGACGTGCCCGTGGCCGGTCAGGAGGGTCCAGGTACCCTCCCGCTCGCCTGGGTTGCTCATAACAACCGAGTATATACTCGCGAATTAAAACACGTGAGATATTTTTCATGTTTCTATTGACAGGTGTCCATCCGATCGCCGATCCTGGGCATGCCCGCTCGGCAGGACCAGGAGGTGAGGATGTCATGAATGCTCCTGCCCCCGCTCCAGAGGTGGTGGCGGCCGCCCGGCAGCACTTGAACGAGCGGTACGCGACCGGGGTCGACCGGCTTCTGTGGGAAGCCGAGAAACGGCCGATGCCCGACTCGGACGCTATGGCCGCGGTCATCACGGCGCAGGGCCACGCCGAGGCGCTGGATATCGCCTCGGCCCTCGTGCTCGTCCAGGTGGCGCGGCTGAACCTGGACCATCTGGAACATGACCTGTTCGAGGCCGCTCATGCGGCCGGGATCACTGCCATGGCCATCGCCGCGATCCTCGAACTCCCCGACGAAGCGGCGGCACGAGAGCGCCACGAATGGCTCGCCGAACGGCGCGCCTGCTGCCCCCAGCCATGATCATGGGTCATACTGCGCCGTTCCGAGCCCGATGCCCTCGATGTGCCGGCCGGCGATCAGCATCTGCGTCACTCCGTGACGTCGCTATCGGTCATGGACTGCCCGGGCCCGCCTGGTGGCCGAGTCGACGATGACCGCGCCGATGAGCACACCGCCGATGATCATGAACTGGATGTCGGTCTCGAGGTTGAGCAGGAACATGCCGTTGTAGATGGAGCCGATCACCAGCCAGCCGAGCAGCGCCGCCCACGTGCTGCCCCGCCCGCCGAACAAGCTGGTCCCGCCGATCACGGCGGCGGCGATCGCGTACAGGAGCAGGGTGTCCCCGCCGAGGGTCTGGGACGCGGCGCCTACATAGGAGCCGGACATGATCCCGCCGAAGGCGGCGGTCGCCCCGCAGACGCCGAACACGCTGATCCTCGTAGCGGTGACGCCGATCCCGGCCCGCCGGGCCGCCTCGGCGTTCCCGCCGACGGCGTAGATGTTCAGGCCGTACCGCGTCCGGCTGGTGATCAGCCAGCCCAGCGTGACCAGGCCGAGCAGTATGACGAATGCCAGCGGCACGCCGCCTGCCCGGTTCAGCTCCCACACCGTGGCCAGCAGCGCCGCGGTAACCAGGACGAGCCGTGCCGCGATCGTGACCACACCGGTGGCGGGTAGCTGCTCTCGCCGGTAGCGGGTCCGCCCGGCGAACTCGGCGGCCACGAGCACCATGATGACGATGACCAGCGCCGTATAGGTCACGGCGGAACCCAGGGTCTTGTTCTCGATCTGGGCGATGGTCTGCCCGAATGGGAACCTGATCGTGCCCGTGCTGCCCAGTACCCGCAATTGCAGGCCGTAGAACAACAGCAGCCCGCCGAGCGTCACCACGAACGACGGCACGTTGAACCGGGTGAAGATCAGCGCTTGCACGCAGCCCAGCCCTGCGCCCATGGCCAGTGTGACGGCGATCGCGAGGTACGGGTTCCAGCCGTGGTTTTCCACCAGCACCGCGAGCACCGCGGCGGCCAGGCCGCCGACCGATCCGACCGACAGGTCCACCTCGCCGATGAGCAGGACCAGCACGAGGCCGAGGGATACCACCCCGCCGTAGGAGATCTGCCGGGAGAGGCTGAACAGGTTCTCCGGCGAGAGGAACACATTGTTCAGCGACTGGAACACGGTCCAGATGATCAGCAGCGCGACCACGATCGACACCGGGCCGGCATCACGGCGCCGCACCCAGCCCCAGGCCCCGCCAATGAGGCTCACGCTCTCCACGGTCATGGCCGCACCCCGGTTTCGCGTCCGTTTCGTGCGTGCTCACCGGACACGCCGGTAATGGCCGCGACGATCTGTGCGCTGGTGGACGACTCGGCCACGAATTCCCCGGCGTTGCGCCCCATGCGCAGGACGCTGATCCGATCCGCGACGTCGAACACGTCGGACAGGTTGTGGCTGATGACGACCACGCCATGGCCCTGGCTCTTCAGCTCCTTGATCAGCTCGAGGACCTGGGCGGTCTGGGTCACCCCGAGCGCGGCGGTGGGTTCGTCCAGCAGGACTACCTTGGGGTTGCCGAGCAGCGAGCGGGCGATGGCTATGGCCTGCCGCTGGCCGCCCGACAGGGCAGCCACCGGAACCCGGACATCGGGGATCTCGACCCGCAGCCGCCGTAGCAGGTCGCGGCCGCGGCGGCTCATCTGTACCCGGTTGGCGATGCGGAGCGGCCGCAGTGCCCCCCGGCGCAGTATCTCCCGACCAAGGAACAGGTTGCTGACCACGTCGAGGTTGTCGCACAGCGCCAGGTCCTGGTACACGGTGGCGATGCCGAGCCGGGTCGCGTCATGTGGCCGGTGGATAACGGCCGGGCGGTTCTCGAACTCGATCAGGCCGGAGTCCGGCTGGGCGACCCCGGCCATGATCTTGATCAGCGTCGACTTGCCCGCGCCGTTGTCGCCGACGAGCGCGACGACCTCGCCGGTGCTGACGTGGAAGTCCACCCCGTCCAGCGCCTGCACCGCGCCGTAGCGTTTCGAGATGCTGGCCAGCGACAGGACAGCGGTCACCGCCACGTCCTAGATGCCGTACTTCGCGCAGGCGGCCTGCACGGCGCCTGTGCACAGCACGCCGGGGGTCGCGAAGCCGTCGGCGATGACCGTCGACTTCATGTTCTGGGTGGTCACCGCGATCGGCGTGAGCAGGATGGCCGGCACCTCGTTGCCGGTCTGGTTGACCTCGCTTCCCGAGACTGGGGGCGCCGGTTTACCGGTGGCCAGCGCGACCGCGGCCGTGGCCGCGTCGTCGGCGAGCAGCTTCAGCCGCTTGTACACGGTCATCGTCTGGGTGCCGAGCAGGATGCGCTGCAGGCCGTCGTTGGCCGCGTCCTGGCCGGTAACTGGTGGCAGCGGCTTGATGCCCGCCTGCTGCATGGCGTTCACCACGGCGCCGGCCATCGTGTCGTTGGCCACGTAGACGCCCTTGATGCTGGCTTTACCCAGCTTGGTGATCGCCTGGGTCATCTCCGTCGCCGCCGTGTTCGGGTCCCACCCGGTCGTGTCGTAGTCCGCGGCGATTGTGTAGCCGGAGGCGTTGATCGTGTCCTGGGCGCCCTTCTTGAACAGCTTGGCCTCGTAGCCCGAGATGTCGCCGTTGATCATCACGACCTTCGAGCCGGGCGTGTCCCCGGCTTTCTTCATGGCGCCGACCAGCGCGGTCCCCTGAAGGTTCCCGACCTGGATGGCGTTGAATGTGGCGAGCAGCGTGAGCGGGCCGCCCGTCATCCGGTCATAGGCGATGGTCTTGACGCCCTTGGCCAGCGCGGCCTGGACGATCGCGGCACCAGACAACGGATCGGCGGAGTCGAGGACCATGACCTTGGCGCCTTCGGCCAGCGCGGTGCTGGCCTGCTGCGTCTGGAGGCTGCCGTCGTTGGCGGCGTTGAAGTACAGCACCTTGCATTGCGGCGCCAGCTTGGCCACCTCGGCCTCGAAGTACGGCTTGTCAGCCGACTCATAACGCGGGGTCGTGTTCTCCGGCAGCAGCAGCGCGATCTTGCACGAGCCCGAACCGCCGCCGCCTCCGGAGGCCGTGCCGCCAGCGGCCGTGCCCGCGCCTGTGGCTGCCGAGCCGCACCCCGCGGCCACCAGCGCGCCAAGCAGCAACGGCGCCGCGAACCTACGCTTCGTCATAACCTCTCCTCGGTGATCCTGCCGTCCGGCAGCCGGCGGAACTCGCGGAGGAAGTTCCACGACAGCACGTCGGCGTACGGATTCGGGTCGAGGTGGAAGAACTGATGCACGCTGTAGAAGGACAGCAGCGGGCTCATCCGGCCGGTGTCGATGACGTAGCTGTACCTGGTGAGGCTGTCGTTGTCCCGCAGCGGCTGGCCCCAGGGGTAGTGCGGGTCCCAGGTGACCTGCGGTATGCCGTTGTAGGTCTTCCACCACGGGATCTGGGCCTGGTAACCGGGTCCGGCGGTGCTGTACGGTCCTTGACCGCGCAGCGGCGACAGCCAGGTGAACTGGTCCTCGTCGCCCGCGCCGGTGATGACCGGGAGCCCGGGATCGGGGTGAGCCGCCAGCACCGCGTCTACCTGGCTGATGAAGGTCGCGTTGTAGGACCCGCCGGTGGCGCCGATGGCTCCGGCCAGGGCGGCCGCGCCGGCGAACACCTCTGGGTGCAGCATGGCCAGGTAGCTGGACATCGCGGCGCCGTTGGAGATACCGGTGAGGTAGACGCGCGTCGGGTCGATGGCGCGCGTGTGCTCCTCGTGCGAGATCAGGGCGAGCAGGAAGTCCACGTCGCTGAGCTGCGTGCTCCCCGGCTGCGGGGTTATGTTCCAGTTGCCGTCGCTGCCGTAGGTGTTCCCGTTGTTGCTGTTGTCCGGGACCAGCGTGATGAAGTCGTCCTCGGCGCCGAGGAACGGGAACCCGAGGCCTTCGGCCATGACGATGGTGTTGGTTGATCCGTGCAGGGACAGCACGAGCGGGACCTGGTGCCAGGGGTGTTCCCGTACCGCGAGCGGGATGTACTCGTTCCAGGTGTGCGGGGCGTTGCCGTTGTCACCCAGGTGCTCGTCGACATGCTGAACGAGCAGCAGTTGCGTGCGGACCAGGCTGGTCCAGGCGTCGAGCAGCGCGTCGTAGAGTCCGGTCTCGCTGGCCGGTGGCGGGATCTGCGCCGGGCTGGTCAGGCCCACGAGCTGGCTGTCGTACGACCGCGCCGCGCTGGCCTGCGCGTAAAAGGCCGGCACGTTGGCCAGGTACTCCGGCCGGCGGACCGGGTCGACGAGCCACTGCTGGTTGTAGGCATCCTCGCCGGCGTCGAACGGGAAGCCGTCCCACAGCTCCTCGAAATCCGCGGCGGCGATCTTGTGCGCGGCGATCGTGACCTGGAGCCGGTAGCTGATCAGGTTGTCATCTGAGCGCGAGTCGGCGACATAGATGCCGTCCGTCATCGAGCGCGGGAGGGCCGGGACTCTCTCCCCGGACGCGGAGCCGGCGCCCGGGGGAGCGGTCACCGCCCTCGCGGGGAGGGCGGGCCAGGCCGTGACAGAGATCGCGAGGCACGCTGCCGCCAGTGTAAGGATCCGTTTCCGTAGCGCATGCATCATCCGGGCTCCTCGTCATTCGCGAGCCTGATTGCCAGCAGATTTATAACTGACACGTGTAAGTAGCAAGAATGTAAACCGGCCAGCCTTATACTGGATAGAACCCGGTGATAACGGTTTGGTCACGGGCCTGGAGGGGGCAGAGTGGCGGTTCAGGGTCGCCGGCTCACGAGCGCAGACGTGGCCAGGGAAAGCGGGGTCTCGCGGGCGACCGTCAGCTATGTCCTGAACGGCGCGCCGAATCAGGTGATCCCCGAGAGGACACGGCAGCGTGTGCTCGAAGCGGCGGAGCGGCTGGGGTACGCACCGTACGCACCGGCCCGGGCGCTGCGTTCCGGCCGTTCCGACGTGGTCTTGTTCCTCATTCCCGAGTGGCCCATCGGGACCGCCATCGCCACCCTCATCGAGCATCTCTCCGCGCGCCTGGCCGACGTCGGCCTCACCCTGGTGGTGCACGCCCATCCGAGAGCGGCACGGCCGGTCAGCGAGTTGTGGAAGGCGATCACGCCGGCCGCCCTGATCAATCATCAGGCGCTCAGTCCCGCCGAGGAGGCCGCGGCGGAAAAAGCCGGGATGCTGCTTATCACGCCGGTCTTCCGGCCGCGCGGCGGCAGGACGTTCCGTTCGTTCCAGCGCCGCATCGGCGAGCTCCAGGTCCACCACCTGGCGCAACTCGGCCACTGGCGGCTGGGGTTCGCCATGCCCGACGACGACCGGTTGCACGCGTTCACCGCGCCGCGCCGCGACGGCGTCACCCGTGCGTGCACCGATCTGGGCCTGCCCGCGCCGATGGTGCTGACGATCCCGCTGGACGCGGCCGCGGCTGAGCGCGCCGTGGGACGGTGGATGGCCGCGGAACCGCCGGTCACCGGCATCTGCGGATACAACGACGAGGTGGCCTTGGCCGTGCTGGCCGGCCTGCGGAAGCTCAGCCTCAGCGCCCCCGGCGACCTCGCGGTCATCGGCGTGGACGACATCCCGGCCGCCCGGCTGAGCGCGCCGCCGCTGACCACCGTGGCGACCGGCATGGCCGTGTTCGGCGAGCACCTCGCCGACCTGGTGTCATCCTCGCTCACCGGCAAGCCGCGCCCGCCGCGCCCGGCCGAGGAGGTCCTCACCATAGTCCGCCGCGAAAGCACCTTACTAGCTGAGCCCCCCGACCTACCGTGTCACGACCCCCGACCTACCGTGTCACGATCTGTGCGGCCTCCCGAAGCACGGCCGCCGGTCTGTACGCATGTCCAAATAAGGTGTGTCTGCGCGGTACGTCGGGCGGCCTCGTCTGTACTCATGCTTTCCCCGGCCGGGTGCCGCAAATCCCGCTATCGTCACATAGCGGGCATCGCAGGCCCCGCTTTGCGGAAGAAAAGAGCCTTCTGGAAGAAAAGGCGCCGGAAACCGGCGCCCTATCCTCCACTGGTGTTTCGCACTTTTGGGGTGGGTGTGGTGGAGGCTGGCGGGGTGTGGTGGAGCCCTGCCGTGATGTGGGGGCTATCCGGGCTTGAGTGAGACGTAGAAGCATCGGCGGTGCCATATCCG